>Ga0210410_10000210_pt1 | contig 82239 bp, 75 predicted proteins | sample IncBWC4MmetaG_FD_161058 | JGI IMG/M metagenome (GOLD analysis project Ga0210410, IMG submission 161058) | Forest soil microbial communities from Barre Woods Harvard Forest LTER site, Petersham, Massachusetts, United States - Inc-BW-C-4-M | ecosystem: Environmental > Terrestrial > Soil >... | reverse complement strand
TTCTTCAGCAGCGGCCACATCTTTTCCCTACAGGTTGCCACTAGACCTGCCATTGTTTGTTCCCCGGAGGGGAAGAGTTGAGGTTCGTTATTCCGTCCGTTTGCGGTCTCCATAAACTGATCAGCCAAACGTTGCGCTTCAGTTCTGGTGGGAGCCAAGCTCTTCGCCCAGCTCTTTGTGCGACCGCGACGGCTCCCGGAACTATAGTCCCAGTAAAATATTTTCCACTTCGTCCCCAAGTCTCCAACTCGGGGCCTTTGATGTCTTTCTCGCACCACGATTCTCCTTCCGTGGTGCTTCAACCGTGATCTAGGAGTAGCATCAGGGAGGATCATTGGCAAGGCCCTCGCTTTTCGAGAAAGCCATCGATCTCCGAGCGCCTGAATCGCACGTAACGGCCTAGTCGAATGACGGGAAGCTCGCTCAAGTGGCTATACACCCAGCTTCGAGGAACGCGAAGGATTTGCGCCACTTCGTCCGCCGTAAGGAGAACCTTACCTGAAGAGTCTCCAGCCGTTGGATTTGATTCCCTGCTGTCACTGGTCATACGAGCACCCAACTCAGGCGTTCCCTCATCGGTGATTCCTTGATTCATGCTCGCCTTCAGTGACAAACCGGGCTCGATTCCCGGCCAGCAGCGGAGGCGGACCTACCTGGATAGCTCCCCCTTCCCTGAAACAACGTAAGAAACGTTGCTCTCAACGTCCAATATTTTGGTGAATTGTATTGATAACCGGCGGCTATGAAACCGGCCTAACATTCCCGAACGCAGCTACAGAAATTGCGAATTCTTACTGAACCCTTTCAAACCCTGACCAAGCTCTCGCCGCAAGATAATGGCATGGCAAGGTGCCAATTGATGGATCGTCCGGCCTTCTGACCGGTACCGCGTCAACATCCCACGGCAAGTCACTGATTTAACATTCCAGGCGCCGGTGGCCACCCAAAGCGCCTGAAGGAATCGAAGACAGGATTATCGAACCCTCGTTTCTCTACTCCCGACCACAACAAAGAAGCGACGCTGTAGCTGATCCATTACCGACAGGCAGGGCTCCATAGCCACTTTCGGATCGCTGACCGTGCGGGAGTCATCGCTGGAGTTGAGAATCATGAACCGCCATCACATGTAGAAACTGTACCTAGACTGGTACGGTAGCTTTGGATCATCAATGTATTTAAGTATGCTACCCACCTGGCGGGCAGCGCGAATTGTTATTGGCTCAAGCCCATCGAACTGAGTGTTGTTCCAATTCATTTTGGTGAGGGCGAGGAGTTCTTGGGCCGCGAAGACGGCCGACTGTGAGAGATGATCAGACCGAAACCGGAGCGGGTGTGGCACGTACATTCCGGGATACACGTTGAAGAACTCCACGCTGCCGCGCGTGTAGAGCAGATGCAGATGATCTTCAAGATTAATATACGTGCCGCGCAGGGGTGGATACACACCGTCTCGGAAAGCTCGCGTGTCGGCATGCGACACGTAGAGCAGATCGGCGGAATGTATAACGTGCTTCGTGATCGCGCTTTTAAATCCTTCGATTTCCGCTGCGTCAAAACTGGAAGTTTTGTGTAACACTATCCGCGCTGGCATCGTGAAGTGCTCACGCTTGTACTGTGATAATGCTCCATCCATCAACTGATTTGCGGACGCGCTATCCAGATGCACCTGCATGTCATCTTTGCACAATTTAGCGGTGCCGCCACGAACGATCACGCCCTCACCTCGCTCGTTAAATACTTGTGCCATGCTCGTTTGTAGTCGAGTCTTTTCGAGAGCCCTATAGAAACTCACGCCGACGTAGAGGGTCGTCATGTCCGTGGCGGATCGACTCATTCGCCACGGTACTCCACCGGCCTTGTAGTAAAGGGCCAAGTGGAAATTCCATGCGCGGGTCGCCTCATCTTGGAGCTGCCGTTTGTCCTTTTGGCCTCGGGTCTTGGGGAGTGATTTCGTTTCATCATACGTACTTGGCCACACTACCTGAATCGGTACACCCGCATTCATCGCATGCGCCTTAAGCCAATCGTGAAAGTCCGGGGCTTCTGAGGAATCACCTCTTGCGCCAGATTCCTTTAATTCCACGCTAGATTCTTCCGCAAGGAACTTGAAAAGAAGCATCGGTGGCGCACAGATTATGACCTGCACTTTTTGGCTGGAAGCGAGATACTCGATTTCGGCAAGAAACAACTTCGCCACGGTCTCGACGGCGGCAGCACGTGACGGGTTTTTCAACCACGGCTCGATTTGCGAATCGAGGATCTCTCGGAAGGAAGTAGTGCCGACCTCTACAGTGAACTTGAGATTCGTGTCCTGATTGCATCCCGGAAACTTAGGAAAGAGGTATGGGTAGTTGCTTGCCTTCGCCTCAATCTCGCCGCGACACTTTCCAATCCAATTCGCAACTCCTTCGATAGATTCAGGGGAGCCGACAATTCCGGCACGAATTCGGCTGGCTGGTGAATCCTGAAAATCTACCGGTCCGTGTGCCATGAGGCCGAAGCGGATATCCACGTGGCGACCGGTTCCGAACTCCAATTCTGGCTCCTGCAATAAAATTGCCTTCATTTCAAAAACTCCAGATCTCTCTGCGCTGAAACTCGTTCGGCCTCATCCTCGCGAGACAACCACTGATCGTCATTAATACCGTAGTCGAGATCGAGCGATTCGAGCGAACCGAACTGCAGAAAGGGATACTCACCGCTGAATAGATCTGCTCGCCTTGCGAACAGATCAGCCCACATCACCACCTGCCCAAGGACAGCAGCATTTTTCTCTTTCTCCTTGATCCGCTTTAGGTGTTCCTCAGCGAAGAGGTCGGGAAGAAGGCCATCCCGCGTGTAGTGGTACGTCGGCGTGATTTCCAAGTACCACTTGTTTTCTAGAAAGTGGAACTGCCACTGCATCGCCGAATGTCGGTAATACAATAGCCGTCCAGGGTCCTTCTTGGAGTAACGTGGCCCGCACACCTCCCGTTCGGTGTCAGAACGCAGGCCTCGATACCGCAACCGGCGGGCTCGGCCGCTTGCTGTGGCGGCAAAGTACAGGTACTCCTTCGTTGGGTGATACAGGAGCGGGTACGCTCTGGCTTTTTGCCTCAGTGCAAGGTTAAGCAGTTCTCTCAGTTCGTTCCGTAAATCGTCGCCCTTCTCCCACTCAGCGCGGTGGTGCCGTTCAACTGTCCCTAAGTCGCAGTAATGTTTAAACGGCTCCTCTGATAGGTTGTGAAAACTCATAAGCATTTTACGACGGATCAGCCACTCTGAATCGCAATGACGATCCTCCTCTTTCATCGCGGCACGGACTTCACGGTAGTCGCTGTATTCCGTGCTCGCAACAAACAGCCATTCAGAAGGTATGGTGGGCAGCAGATTCAAGTACAGTTTTTCTGGTTTAGATACTGGCGCACGGTAAACACCGATGTCGCGAGGAACGGCAAGCTTGCTGAATTGTGGAGCACAGGCAGCGTCAAAGCGGTTGCGAAGTCGATCAAATACAATTCGGCGCTTTGCTTTGTTCGAGAGATCGCGGAAGTACTCTTTGATCGGAACCCAATACGCTTCCTCGGTATGCGGTCGCACAACGATCAATACGATCGGAGCATTTCCTTGCAACCAGTAGTCGAGGTCGCGCTGCGTGCACACCCAATCGAATGTTGAAGGTGTTTCTTTCAGAAAATCCTGTTGCGTGGCTTTTATTTGAACGGCTATAAAAAAATTAGACGCGGCGCCAGTCGCCCGATCACGCAGTTCGATGAAGCCGTCAATTCCCGCTTCGAGGCTGTTCGTCGTATGCAGCACGAAACCCATATTAAGCAGAATTCTCTCGACGAAGTTCACTCCCAATTGGCCGAGGATCGCATTGTCCGAAATGACTTTTGGAACTTGCATTGTCGCGAATATATCGCATCGTGGCAGCCGAAGGGATATCAAACACAATGAGGAGGTACGAACCTATTGTCTCGACACCACAGTGTCGGTAGATTTGGCTTAAGGAGCCAGGCGGCTGCGATAGCCTAGGTTCAACTCATATCAGGTCGACGTTGTAGTCGCGCAGCAGTTGGTTGAGAAGTGGTCTGTTTGAGGAGGCCGTCAATGAACCGAGCGAACTCACCTTGAAACTGGAGCTCGGTCGCGTGAATATCGCATACGCCACGCAGGTTGGATCATGCCGTGCGGGGTAGCGAATCCCATCAGGCTTCGAAGGATGGAGCCGAAGGGCGGCCGACCATCTTTGAGCGACTTTGTACGATCCAGTCACAAGCCGAGCGTCGGCCCCGATGTGCGTTAATCCACCGGAACTAGCCAGGTCGACGAACCGGAGTTCCTCGGTCAATTGGAGTCTGGCAATCTCCCGCGCGTCGAGATAAGCTCCGGAAACTGCCGGCACACCTGTGGTTGAGCCACAGGACTCAATGAAACAGCATTGCGGATCCTCACCTGCATAGAGAACTCCGAAACACGCACCGGTAGGACAGTCCGGGTCGTCGAATCGATAATTTCCCGACATGCCGAAATAGATCGGATCGTGAGCGCTTTGGTGATGGCGATACAATACATCGCCGACCTTCAGCGTGAAAATGAGTGGAGTCTGAACGTGGAGCTCCGGATGAGGGAGAGGGTGTTCTCCCGGCATGTCGGTCATAGAGCTCCTTGTTCACCATACCCGCTAGCCGCGCGCGCGACTTCTTCTAGGAATCCCTTTTGAAGACTTTCAATCGGAGTTTTCCGGCCGAGTCTCTCGTTTGGACTGGTGAAGAAAACCATCTGCATCCACGGATCAAGTGACTTCAGTTGGGCAAGGACTTCTTCGAGACCTCTGATTGTCTTGCCATCCTCGAATTGGAAGCTCGGATAGCTGTACCCGCGCCTTCCTTGTGTCAGCGCAAGGAGTTGATTCGAAGAGCGTCGCTTGTCAACTGCTTGTCTTGAAATACCTAGCACTTCCGCGACCTGCTCAGAGGAAAGAGCACCTCCCGAAACCTCAAGCATCTGTTTCTTCCTCTTGAGGCCTCTGATTTTGGCAGCAAGAAGGGGGTCGTCCGCGATCAATTGAGAAGTTCCAGGAGCCGAGCTGAGCGCTTCAAGTGCTACCAGGAAATCGGTAGGGGCTCCGGTTGCTTGTTCGATGGTGGTGCCCGGGAGACTCTCCTCCAAGTTGATGAAGGCTCTCAATATCCGGGACTGAAACGCCGGATGCTTGGTCTCAGCAATTTCTCGCAATGCCCAGCTGAGGAAGCGATGCTCAGGCTGGGGATCTGGCTCGATATTGAGCCAGAACTTATCACCTTCAACTGCTGTGCTGACGAGAAATCTATCGAGGTTCAGTTTGAGGCAGGTCTCCTTCATTTCGAAGAAGACCCATTGGTGGGCCGTCTTCAATTTTAGATCACTCCGATTGTGTGAGATGAAACAGAGGAGATCGGACGCCCCCGATCCTCGGGAAAAAGTAAATGGTGCTTCACGCTCACCGGATTGTCTAAGCCATCTCTGAATGGTCTGCTCTATCTGGTCGAGAGTTTCGGGATGTTCGGAAACAGTGAGCATGAGAACCTCCGATTGACAAGTTCATTATCAATTGTTTGATGCTACTTGGTCAACCATAGATTCTCGCAGCAAGGAAGTATCCATTCCACTTCTCTGTACTTTTTGATGTTCCACGATGTTCCATATTGCCCTTGACAGTGCACGAGGATCGGTCATATCCTTTGGAGGAACATCCTGGAACATCAGGCTGAAGGAGAAATGGATATGCCTAGTACATTTACCGCTTCAGTTCGAGAGAACCCGGGTCGACAGTTCTTGGTGGTCGAGTTCAGACATCCCTTACGCAATGACTCGAGCAATCGTCGCGGAAAGAAAATTCGCAAGGGCTTAGGTACTGCTGACAGGGACGAAGCCGAGAGGCTAGTAGCGCAACTCAACGAGGTCCTAGGCGACGAGTCACTCTGGTCAGTGGGTGCCCGGTCGGAAGCCGTCCGGCGAGGCTTCGACGCGCGCGTCCTGGAGATCTTCTATGCAGAACTAGAGCCCTCCTCACAAAACGCCAAAGCATTGCGCGAGCACACATTGCCGTTGCCAGAACGCGACAGCGGTTACTCGCGCCAGTTGCTCATCGGCGTGCCTGGCGGCGGCAAAACATCACTTGACCGCCAACTCATGGGGTCTCACCCCAAGCTTGACGCGTTCCCCCCGACGTCCGTTAACCGGACGACCACGTTCCCCGTCGAAACCATCTTCCGCCCCGGTGACTACAGCGCTGTGGCGACATTTCTTTCGGAGCACGAGACGCGGTTCGAAATCGAAGAGTCGGTTTCCGCAGCTATCATTCGAGCCACCACCGATAACATCGAACGCACCGCAAAAGACTTCCTCGAACAGTCTGACATGCGGTTCCGGCTGAAATACATACTCGGAGACTACCAACCAGGCGAGGTCGACGAGGATGACCCCTACGCCGACCCAGAAGAAGACCAACTAATAGGGGAGGAAGAACTCGGGGATGACGACCGCAAGAACAACCTCGAAACGGTAGAGCGATTCGTCAACCGCATTTGGGCGCTCGCGCGAGAATGCCGCACCAATGTCGAGAACGCCGTCGGCAACCTCGACCGCATGGAGGCAGACGACCGCAGCGGAGCACTTGACCTGATCCAGGCAGAAGCAGAAACCACGGAAGAGTATGCAGCGATCGTGTCCGACATCCTCGAAGAACTCCGTGAACGCTTCAACATTGTGATGGTCGGTCGATTCGAGAAGAACACTACCGGCTGGCCACGACTATGGCGATTCGACGCGAGCGACCGTAAGGAGTTCTTCACCGCACTCCGATTCTTTACGGGTATCGCGGTAACTAGGTGGGGACGCCTCCTCACACCCCTAGTCAACGGCGTACGTGTCGCCGGACCATTTCAGCCGACGTGGGCGACAACAATCCCAAGGCTCGTTGTGTTTGACACCGAAGGACTCGGGCACAAAGCCGACGCCTCTGCCGATCTCCCCGACCACCTCATCAGCATGTTCAACGAGGTTGACGGCATCGTTCTGGTCCACAGCGCCAAGAGCGCCATGGACTTTAGCGTCGGAAAAGCACTCGAAGCACTCGTCAGCGCAGGACAGACCAAAAAAACTATCATCGCGTTCACCCACATGGACGTAGCGCGCGGTCCAAACCTACGGGGTCGGGCAAAATATGAACACGCTTTCAATAACTTGCGCAACATCATCGAACACCAACTCGCGAAATCGTTGCCATCGGACGTAATCAGATTCGTTACCGACCACCTCGAGCGCAACGTGTTTTACCTTGGCAAAATCAACGAGGCGACACCTCTTCCCGCTTACCCAGAGCTGCGTCGGCTCACGAGCCGCTTAGAGAGCGCCGCCCCAACGCCACGACGAGTAATTGCGTTTCCACGGTACAACACAGACCACCTGGTCCTTTCCATCCGAGAGGCGGCAGAAGCGTTCCGGTTGCCGTGGCGCTCAAGGCTCGGACTGGACACCCACCCCCAAGAGACACCGTACGCATGGCAGAGTATCAAAGCCATGACCCGACGCTACGCTGAAGGATTCGATGACGGGTATCCTTTGCGGCCAGCGTCCAACCTTCTCACGAGTCTCAGCGTCGCTGTCTCCCGCTTCCTAGAGACACCGACAACGTGGGACGGACAGCTCACGAGTGACGAGAAGCGCGAGATCATTGACAACATCAAAGCGGCAGTTAGTACCAGCTTGGCAGCTCTCAGCGGAAGACGATTGCGCGAACAACCGCAGCCGCAATGGCAAACCGCATACGGGTTCCGCGGGACCGGAAGCACGCGTGAGAGACGAAACGCTGTGGAGTCTATCTACGCGCGGTGGGTGCCGATCCCCACCGGCGTCGGCGATGCCGATGCGGAGGAGTTCCTCGACGATGTTAAGAGTAAAGTCGTCACGGCAATCGACGACGTCCGACAAGCGGTAGAAGCACAGCGAATGTTGGAGCATGCCGCCCAGCCCTTACGCACAGAACGGATGTTGATGGAGAATAATCCTTTGGAGTGAATGGGCGTGAGTTAACTCGCCTCCACTTTCCCAGGCGAACTTTTCGAGAGTATTACATGGACCTTCAGAGAATTCTCCCGAAGGTTGCTTCTAGGCGGAGTATCGTGCCGGAATACGCTGGGTCTGACGCCCGCCAGGGAACTGACTCGATTGGGTAATGAGGTCAACAGACTCATCGAGACTATCTATTCGTATCACTCGATCTGGAACGTCACCCTGATTATACGGACGATCAAGCAGGAGTACGCGGCACAATGGCGCGAGCAATCGTGCATTTGAAAGCTGATCCTCAATGAACCATTGCACACTCAAACTCTCTGCGATGTCATGTTTCTCCGCTTTCCGGGCGAAAACCACTGAGTCGAACGGAATTCGATGGCGGATTAACCAATCTGTCGTGTCCTCGTGTATGCCGGCATACCAAAACCTATCTGTGACGATATGAATCTGATACCCTGCCGCTCTCAGCTTCGATAGTGACTCGCGAGCGCGGGGGACCAGCGGAAGACTGCGGAAGAACTCACGGTTTTCAAATAGGCGATGCAACTGTTGGCGCCCGATTGGGGTACAAGTCTCGATATTTTCGGAGACGATTTGCTTCCTCGTCAGGAGAATGCCGTGTTCGCGGCGAGAGAACCGGACGAGCTGCTGAACTATATCCCCAATAACACCGTCCAGGTCGCAACCGACGACAAGCGCGCTCTCAGACTTCATTCTCAACTCCAGGAATTTCCTTCCGCTTGCGGATTTCACTGAATAGCCAATACAAAAACAGATGCAAACCAAAAAACAAAGTTGCTAGCCACCAGGGCCCCAAACAGCTGAGCAGCTTCTTGTTCTGGAGGTTCTTAAACAAAATCAGAGCGTACGCCGCATTCGTGAAGCTAATCATTGCGAAAAGCCACGTGTAGGCTCGCAAGAACCCTTCGAAATACGGCGGCTTGAATTTATCGGTCGGGAGTTTCAGATACTTGCGAAAGTCTTTCTGCCCAAGTCGGGCCGCCCTCATCTCGAAATATGCTCGGACTGCGTTCACTGTTCTGGTGTACAGAATGATATCGAACCTCGTATTGATCATCGACAGGAACATGAGCAATCCCAGAAATGGCACCACACCGAACAAGAACAGTAAAACAGTAGGGAGATCGAAGATCTCGACTTTCATATCCTTAAAAGCAGCCAGTACAGTGAAGGGCACGGCAGCGAGGCCCAAGTAGAACCGAAAGTTCTGTCGAAGTCCATTGTGCAAATCAAAGTGAGCAGACGCAATGGTCTCATACTCGGCGAGCATGAACTCGTCGACCGGAGTCTTTGCTACTTCCTTGCCATACTCACCGCCCACTGGCTCTGTCCCATCTGCCACCTGGTCCCACCTCTCTTGCGGAGCATAACAGGCATCCTACTGAAATCTCGGAATTCTCTGCCGCGGCACCCCACCGTAAACTCTTTCCTACCACCCATCTTACCAACATCCACGGGCATAGACGAACAAAAAGCGAAGGCGTACCATGGTTGCATGGACGAGGGGCGCAAACGCGTGTTGGCCATTGTGGCGGGAATCCTGGTGGCGCGTCATCTTAAGACGACGGACGAGTTTTTCGATAGTAGGCCCAGTCCGCGGACGGAGTCGCTGGTCGCGGCTGCCGTTCACTGGGCGGAGAAGATTATGAAAAGGATCGACAACACCTTCCCAAGCAGGTAAACTCATTCTCACAGCTGTCATGGGTGACGAAAACTTGACTTCAGACCGCTGAGGGACGTGTACGCACGTGTATTTACACGTCAATACGCTATGAGATCCAGAAAGCGAAAATCTCGTCGACCAGCTAGGAGTGGAAAACCCTTCAGTCTCTGGCTGCGGCCCCTCGAAAAAGAGAATTTGAAACGGCTTTCGGACAAAACGGCTGTTGATCAGACGAAGCTTATTCGTCACGGACTCGCGTTGCTATTTGACGCCTTCAACCGTGGCCAGCTTGAATTGGGTTTCCCAGAGACTGTGCGCCCAAGGTCCGGGTTAAGTACACGGGACGCGAGTTTGTGAACAAAGATCGCGAGGGGGTGAGTGTCCAGGATGCCTGCTAAGAACATCCTTTTAATAGAGCCGGGATACAAAAATAAATACCCGCCGCTGGGACTGATGAAAATTGCTCAGTACCACGGACCGCGTGGGAAGAAGGACAATGTCCGGTTCATCAAGGGCGAAGACCGCACCGTGCTGACGACAGGATGGGACAGAATCTATGTCACCACTCTGTTTTCCTTCGAGTTCCAGCGGATTTCCCAAAGCATAGATTTCGCGCTGTACGTCGCCAATGGTCATGCTGAGAAGGTTTTCGTTGGAGGTATTGCTGCCTCGCTGATGCACGGCAGATTTCTTGAAGAGCCGAGATGGCGTGGCATACGGTTCATCAAGGGCTTGCTTGGACAACCGCCTGCGGTGTCTCTGCAACTTGACGATTTTGCCGAAGAGCTTTATTCGGACGACATACTCGGTACGCCAATTGAGGATTTGATTCCCGACTACAGCATCCTCGACCAGATCAGCTACCATTACCCCGTCAACGACGCGTACTTTGCTTATGCGTCCCGAGGCTGCATCAGGAAGTGCAGCTTCTGTGGTGTTCCAAAACTAGAGGGTGACCAACGCGACGTGGCTCCGCTCACGCAGCTCATCCGAGGAGTGGAAGAACTGTATGGCGTGAAAAAGGATCTGACACTGATGGATAACAATATCGTCGCGTCTCCGCGTTTCAAGGAGATCATCGCGGAGATTCGCTACCTCGGGTTTGTTCCCGGCGCGAAGCTTAGTCGTGGACGTGTTCCCATTCAAAGGCGCGTGGATTTCAATCAGGGGGTGGACGCACGGATTCTCTGCAAAGACCCTATGTACCTGCGGGAGCTTTCAACCATATGCCTGAAGCCGCTTCGCATTGCGTTTGACCACTGGGGCCTGCGAAAACCGTATGAACAGGCAATCCGTTACGCTCACGAATTTGGTCTGCACGAATTATCCAACTACATGCTTTACAACTTCCACGATACTCCCGCTGACTTATATGCACGGATGAGCCTGAATGTGGAACTTAATGAACAATTGAAAATTAGAATTTGGTCGTTCCCGATGCGTTACCAGCCGACTGATCTCCCGAATCGATCGCACATCGGGGAAAAGTGGACACGATACCAGTTGCGGTCGATGCAGATCATATTGCAGGCCACACATGGCGTCGTCAGCGGTGCTCCGCAGTTTTTCAAGCGCGCGTTTGGCGAAACAGAAGCTGCATTCCGCGACCTCTTGCTGTTGCCACACAAATTCATCTTTAACCGTGACTGGTACGAAAAATCGGACGGCCAGCCAGAGTTGGAAGCGTTCAAATCGAAGTTCTCGCGCCTGTCCGAAACCGACAGGGCGGAGTTGCTCTGGCTGGTCTCATCTACCGACCCACGCTATTTCAAAGATCTGCCGCAGAAGGCAAAGAGCAAACAGCTTCGGGACGTCGTTGCTTTCTATGTTCCGCTGGCGAAGGGCGAGGAAGAAGCCATCTGGGAACGCCAGCGCAAACGGTCAGTTGATCCCACGTTCGAAGTTCCCGATGACGAACGGGTAGAAGATGCTGGGTTATCCGACAACGTCGTTGATCTCCAAGTCGCAGCAAGGAAAACCCCAACTGTGGCACGGCACGCACACGTATGAGCACAGCACTGATTAGCCTACACACGCCTGAAATCCCGTGGTCGTATCGCGACGAATCCATCATCGTCGGCAAGGACATTCTGGAAGTCCTCAGCAGCGCAATGTATGTCGATCCATTGGCAATCTATCGCGAGTACATCCAAAATGCAGCGGACGCCATAGACGACCATCGTCGCACCAGCACCTTGAGTTCCCGCCAGGCCGGCACCGTCGAAATACATATCGACGTTGACAAGCGAACCGTCGTGATTCGCGACAATGGGACTGGCATCCCCTCGGCTGACTTTGAGCCACGCACGACCTCGTTTGGAGCGAGTGCGAAGCGAGGGACGAACGCGCGCGGCTTCCGAGGGGTCGGCAGACTCTCAGGGCTGGCGTACTGCCAAGAGCTGTTGTTCCGTACGCGTGCGGCTGGAGAAACACAGATCTCTGAGCTTAGGTGGGACTGCCGTAAGGCGAAGTCATTGCTCCGCTCCACAGATTTCTCCGGCGACCTCGCGGATGTGGTTGCCCAATCTGTGCAGGTTCGTCGCATCGATGGAAAGAACTGGCCAGAACACTTCTTCGAAGTCGAGCTTCGCAGCATCCCAAGACTACGCAACGATTGGTTGCTCAATCCCACTGTCATCGAACAGTACCTGTCCCAGGTCGCACCGTTGCCGTTTGCACCTCAGTTCAGATTTGCAAACGACATTGGTGCCATGCTCCAAGGTCACGTCGGGCTGACCAACGTCACTCTCAAGGTCAGTGGCAACAGCGGCGAACCCACCTTCAGGCCGCACCGAGATACATTCGATATCTCAGGCGGGACAGACTCGTTTCAAGAACTACAAACGATCAAGATCCCGACATCTGATGGCAACGGAACGGCTGCGATCGGCTGGATCCTGCACCACGGTTACAAAGGAGCTGTCCCGAACCCAACCCTTAAAGGATTGAGGCTCCGATCAGGAAATATCCAAGTAGGGACGAACGGAATACTGGAGGACCTATTCATCGAAACACGCTTCAACTCCTGGTGCGTCGGCGAGATCCACGTGATCGACTCACGCATAATCCCCAACGGGCGCAGAGACCACTACGAGCAGAACGTCCACTACACTAACCTCATGAACCAGCTTTCACCCATCGCACGGGAGATTAGTACTCGCTGCAGGCAGAGTTCGATTCGCCGAAACTGGCTTAGGCAATTCCAGCGGCAGCAAGATCAAGTGAGGCGTGACCTGGACATCGTTAAGCAGGGATCACTGAGTGCACTGGATCGCCAGGCGCTCGCGTCTCAGATCCGTCAGGAACTTGACTCAATGGAGAAAACGCTCGCTAAGGATGTGCTGAAGGCGGATGCCGCGGCCCTGTGGCCGACATTGTCGAAATTGCGTCGAGGATTCGCGAAGTCGAGCTCAACCGACTATCGCGCAAGGGCTCTAGCTAGGCTCGCCCCAGTTCAGCGACGCGCATACGAGCAAGCGTTTGCGTTCCTTTACGAGTGCTCGCCAGATAAAGATAGTGCCAAGCTTCTGGTCGATCGCATCCTTGTGCGTTTGGCGAAAGTAAAAAAGAAAAAGTCCTAACCTCATGTCCTGACCATTGCCGAGTTGCGGGTCCGGTCCTCTCAACAAGAGATAATGCGATTTCCAAGTCATTGAATCCACTGGCGTTATACTCCCCTGCCGTTATCCTTCCGGACCAAAGATAGCCCCGAACTAATTGCTCGTCTGTGAGTTGACAGTACCCGAAAAGTACAGTATGGTATCGACAGTCTACACAAGTATCTATTACTACTGTGATACTGATAGATACTGCAGGAGGCGCGAATGGATCGAACCGCCGCGACAACGGCTCTGCCGCAAGCAGGGCTCAAGGATCAGGCGCTGACCATCGAGGGTGAAGCTTTGGCGGTCGCGTACCGTGAGATGCCGCTTCGCGACGTGCAGCTCGATCTGACCAACCCTCGTATCCAGTACATACTGAGGCAGTCGAAAAACGGAAAACCGACTCAAGACGAGCTCACCAAGCTGATTCTCGACATTCACGGAGTGCCGGCGCTGTTCGCGTCCATCCGAGACAACAAAGGCCTTCTGGAACCAATTTACGTACGTCCTGACGGACGAGTTATCGAGGGCAACTGCAGAGCCGCAGCATACATGCGCCTTCTTTCGATCGATCGAAAGAAGGGTGTGAGCAATAGCAATTGGGAGGCGATCCCCGCGTTCGTCGTGCCAAAGATCTCGGAACGCCAGGTGGCGGTGCTCCAAGGAAGGGTCCACGTCGCCGGCAAGAACAAGTGGAGAGCTTACGAAAAGGCCGGGCACGTCCACAGCATGCACACAAACCTACGAATGGATCCGAAGACAATCGGTCAACTCTTGAGCATGTCGGAGGGTGAAGTCCTTCGGGACATTCGCGCATACGAAACGATAACTGAGAAGTTTCTGCCGAAAATGAAAGGCGTCACCGGCCTTGAGAAATGGAGCTTTTTTGAGGAATTCTTCAAGAGAAAGGGCTTGGAAGAGTATCGGGCTAAGCCGTCCAATGTAACCGCGTTCGTTTCGATGGTTCAGACCGGGAAGTTGAAGCGCGGCGCGGATGTGCGCAAGTTGGAGAAAATCCTGAAGCACAGAGGTGCGATGAAAGTGCTCAAGCACCAAGGTGTAGACATGGCAATGGAGAAAGTCGGGCAAGCCGATCCGACCGCGGATTCTCCCACATTTCACCAGCTGAAAAAGACCGTTAAGTTGCTACAAGAGTTTCCGACCAAGGATCTCGATCGCTTGCGAGGCGATGATAAGCCGCAGCAGATTCTCCAGGAGCTGTTTACGGCGGCTAAAATCCTCGCCACAGCCGCAGGCGTTAAGTTGTCCTAGGTTCAATATGCCCAAAGCTGCTGTCATTTCCGCTGAACCTCTTGTCATCGATGAAATCACACTTGATGGCAGGCGCGTTCAAGTACAGAGCGTCGACCTTCCGCTGGAACACGTAAAGCTCGATCCGCGCAATCCGCGAATCGCTAATACGGTGTCCCTTTCTATTACCGAGGTAGGAGAGGCGCTACAGAAAAAGCTTGAGGCACTTCTCTGGGAAGACAGTGACGTACGCGATTTATATAGGCAAGTCCTAATCAACAAGGGGCTCGTCGAGCGGATTATCGTGCGACAGGACGGCAGCGTTGTCGAAGGAAACTGTCGCACGGTCGTTTACCGGAAGCTGCGACAGAAGCACTCGGCGGAACCACAATGGCGCCGGATTCCGGCCCGCCTCCTTCCTGCGGACATCGGCGCGCGTGACGTCGCCATTCTTCTCGGCGAGATGCACGTCGCTGGGAAGAACACCTGGACGCCATTTGAAAAAGCCGGTCACGTCTATAGGATGCACGACGAATTCGCGCTCACACAGGAGGAGATTGCACAGCGCCTCCGGATGTCGAAGTCGAAGATCAATCAACTAATTCGAGCCTTCGATGTCATGAAGAACAAATATTTGAAGAAGTACCCAGGTCCCGCTAGCGCCCGAAAGTTTAGCTATTTCGAGGAACTCTACAAGAAACCTCCTCTTCGAGAATGGGTCACATCTACGGCGGGCGCGGAGGATCTGTTCGTGCAGTGGGTCGGAACCGCCAAGCTGGACCAAGGCATTCAAGTTCGCGAACTGCAATCGATTCTCGCAGATGAGGACGCGGTCAGGACTCTGACATTGGAGGGATTCGCCGCCGCACAGCGCTTACTCGCAGACGACAATCCAGCCATCACATCAAAACTATTTCGCCGGATGGTCGACATGACCGAGGCACTAAGGAAAGCGCAGCTTGACGACATTCAGCGGGTTCGTAAATCAGGCAGTTCGAAGGCGCGAAAAATTGTCGATGATTTAAGCGACTCACTGATGCACTTTTGTGAGCTGTGTGGCATCGAGAAATAGGAGAGAAATGGCGACTTACGTGCGCAACATCCAAGGGCAATCGGTTGAGTTGACACTAATGGAACTGGACCCAAACAGTGTAAAACTTGACCCAACGAACCCCCGAGTTGGATTTTCAATGCGACAGCTCCCGGACGACGAAAGAAATGAAGGCGCCTGTGTTCTTCTGCTGACCAGTCAAGAAGATACGGAGGCGCTTCGGCGTTCGATCGTGGCATCGAACGGAATTCAGGAGCCAATTTACGTTCGTGCTGATGGCCGTGTGGCTGAAGGCAACCGTAGAGTTGTGGCCTTGCGGGCGGCCCAAGAAGAGTTCCCCGGGGACCCGCGTTTCTCCAAAATGCCAGCATGGCTTATCCCGGACGGCACGCCAGAGCATGTCATTCAAGATCTCTTGAATGAAGTTCATCTGGGCTCAGTACGTGGGTGGGCACCATACGAGCGAGCCCTACAGATGCAAGCCCTGGTGGATGGTGGCCTTATCGAGGACGAAATCGCTGAACGCTACAGGATGACAACTCGCGAAGTGCGACAGCAGCTTGCTGCCGTGGAATTCATGGACCGACTCTATTTTCCGATTACTTCCGATCCAACAGATCCAGAACACAGAGCGAAATTCTCATACTTCCTCGAATTCTACAAGAATGGCCGCATTCAGGCGCACGGCGAAGAGATCCCGGACTTACCAGAAAGATTCGCCCGATGGGTAAGGGACGATCGTATAGACACGGGTGCCCGAGTACGGCGGCTACCAAGAATCCTGGACTCTAAAGAGGCTACGCGTTTGCTTGACGTAATCGGATTCGAGGCGGCCGACGAGTACTTGGCGAAGCAACATCCAGAGGAGCAAGAACTATATGCACTTGTCGAACGGACCAGAGCCCGGCTTGCGCTTATGACAGTGACTGAGCTTGTGGAATTGAGCAGCAGCAAGGAACGCAAGGAGATACTCACGACCCTTCAGGGGGAACTCTCAAGTGTTCTGGAAGCAATGGAGCGAGTGCACCGAGACTCATAACCCCCAATGCCTTCCGATTCCCACCAGTCGTTGCTCCTTTGGATTGCACGCAAGATGACAGTGGACGGGTTTCTCGTGGCTCGTTGCGACGGTTCGATGCCGCAAGGCGGGCTCTGGAACCAACTACCGCCGCCGCCGGAGCTTGCGGGTGTTCGACCGGACGCGTGTGGGATTGAGCCGACAACCGGTGAATTCGCGTTCGGCGAAGCGAAGACGTATCAGGACATTGACACCCGGCACACCCGCAAGCAGCTGTGCGTGTTTGGACGCCTGAAGCTTCGCGATGGAAGGACAATGTGTCGTCTGTACATTGCCGTTCCGCGATCAGCCGCACCGCTTCTCGACCGCGTGCTCCTCGAAATTGGGTTGCTCGGGGCACGACACGTAGTGCGGCTACATATTCCAGACTGCTTTGTCATGGAGAATCGCGATGAGCGTGCCTAGAACTATTCCTGCCTCCCTCCCCCACCAGGAAGAGGGCACTCGCTTTCTCCGCGACCGAGAAGCTGCCGCCCTTTTTGACGAACAGGGCTTAGGAAAGAGCAAGCAGCTAATTGACGCGATCGCGCAGAGCACCCAGGAGGGAGTTCTGGACGGCGCCCTAATCATTTGTCCGAACACCGTTAAGACGACATGGGGAGAGGAGATTGAACAGCACTCGAGTCTCCGCTACGCTGTTTTTGGAGCCGGGAAGAAGGCTCGACGGGTCGCATTCCGGAGTCTGCGCGCGGTTTTTTATGTCATCAACTACGAGGCTGTCGCCCCTGAACTTGCGTCGCTCCGGGCTCTTCTTCGGTTCAAGAGAATGGCCTTAGTGTTGGACGAAAGCCACCGTATCAAGACACCTACCGCGCGGGTCACTCGTGCAGTTCATTCACTTCGGTCCGACGCAGCCAGGCGTTACATCATGACCGGTACGCCAGTAGCGAACAAACCGGAAGACCTGTGGACGCAATATTTCTTCCTAGACGACGGCGTCACCCTGGGACACAGCTTTGATGCGTTTCGAGCCCGATTCTGCACGGGCGATGGAGGCTACACTCGTGTCGACGAACTCCGGGAACGCCTCGCCTTGCTTTCCCTCCGGAGGGAGAAGGAGGGTACGATCGAATTACCCGCGAAAACCGTCACTCGAGTTTCTGTCACCCTAGTGGGTCAGCAATTGAGGATGTACGAGGAAATGCGCAATCGCCTTGCTCTGTGGATTCAGGACCTATCGGGGGCAGAGGTCCTCGCACGTGCCGACAACATCCTAACCCGCCTGATTCGCCTAGCCCAGCTCGCCTCGAACCCGGCGCTCATCGACTCGCGGTACCAGGAGACGCCTGCAAAATTCGCGGCACTCGATGAGCTCCTGCCAGGATATCTACGAGACGCTTCCGACAAGGTCATCGTCTGGACATCGTTCGTCGGCAATATTCCCCTATTGCTGGAACGCTTTGCCAAATTCCGACCGGTATGCCTCCATGGTGAGATGGATCGTAAGTCACGGGATCGTGCTGTTCGCGCATTCAAGCGTGACCCGCAGGTACGCCTCCTGATCGCCAATCCGGCCGCGGCGAGAGAAGGTCTTACACTCACGCAAGCGCGAACCGCAATTTACATCGACCGAACGTTCAACCTTGTCGACTTTCTGCAATCACAGGATCGCATACACCGCTTATCCCAAAGCAAGTCCTGCGATATCCTCCTCTTGACCGGTGAAGGAACAATCGATGAGTTCATTGACTTCAGTATTGGTCAAAAGCACAGACTAGCTCGCTATACTCAAGGCGATAGTCAGGAGATCAGCACGGCCGACCTAGCACTTCAAAAGCCAGACATCCTCAAAGCCCTAGTCGAACCAGTCGGCACTTCTGAATCCCACCCCTAGGTACTACCTGCTTTTCTCCACTCCGCCTCTTCCGGGTGGACGCCACTTGGAAGGCGGCTCGGGCGGTCGCTCGGGCTAGTGCGCCGGTGTCGCGCCAAACAAACCCCAACCACGTTTGGCACACACCGCGCCGCCACTCGCGCCCTGCCACCCTCCTTCGGTCTCCGTTCTGTCCCTTAGCCAGTGTCGGCTTGTTTTTTCTCGCTGCCGCTCAAGTGAAAGAAAAAACAAGCCGACACCGGCAGAAGGGAAAAACAATGAAGTTAGAAGACATCAAGAGCAAAACGAAAGATGCAGTGGATCACCTTGTGCAATCGCTGGAGTCAGGGCAGAGCGACGTACTCACGCAGTATCTCGCGGCAATGGCCCGATTTCACACGTACTCGTTCGGCAATGTGATGCTGATCGCGAGGCAGAAGCCGGACGCGACAAACGTTGCAGGCATTCGGGCATGGAACTCGCTTGGCCGCTTCGTTAAACGTGGGGAAAAAGGAATTCTCATTCTCGCCCCGATGGTGAGCAAGAACCGCAAGAAGAACGACGAGACAGAGCAAGCCGAAGATGCAAAGCAACCGGAGTTCAAGCTGTTCGGATTCCGTGCTGTCTACGTCTTCGATGTCACGCAAACGGAGGGGAAAGACCTTCCAGTATTGACTGAAGTGCAGGGTGATGTCAGTGGTTACCGTGAACGCCTTTTCAAATTCGTGGAAAAGCAGGGAGTAGAGCTGAACTATTCCGAACGGATTGCCCCCGCGAAAGGCTTGTCCCACGGCGGGAAGATCACGTTGCTATTGGGAATGCAGCCCGCCGAGGAATTCTCAACGCTGGCGCATGAGATAGCTCACGAAATGTTGCACAGAGGCGACCGCCGCACTCTTACGACGAAACAAGTCCGCGAAACCGAAGCCGAGGCTGTGGCTTTTGTAGTCTGCCAAGCAGTGGGACTTCAGACCGGAACCGCCTCACAGGACTACATCCAAATCTGGCATGGAGACGCCACTCTTCTGCGCGAGAGCTTGGAAGCCGTTCAGCAGACCGCTGCCGTGATTCTCGGGGGAATTTCCCCCGAGCCGGTGGCGGTGACCGCAGCCGCCGCTTAACCCAAGAATGTCCACGCTCAATTCAATGCTCAGCCCAAAGTGTGGGCTGACAACAACCACCAAATATTAATGAAGAAAACGATAGGAGAACAGATCATGCAAAAGACACAGAGTGCAGTTAACGGAAACGAGTATCGCAGTATTCCCATTGCCGCGCTGGCGGAGTCAGCCAGCAATCCCCGCAAGCGGTTCGATGAAAAGAGCCTCGAAGAACTGGCAGCCAGCTTCAAGACGCAAGGAGTTCTCGCCCCACTCTTGGTACGCGAATTGGACGGAAGTAAGTACGAAGTTGTGGCCGGGGCACGCAGGCTCAAGGCAGCCCGCATTGCGGCACTCGAAAGTCTTCCAGTCCGGGTAGTGAAACTGACGGATGCCGAGGCAATCGAGGCTCAGGTGGTCGAGAACCTGCAACGGGAAGACATCCACCCTCTTGAGGAGGCTCTGGGTTTCAAGTCGCTGTTGGAACTCGGAGAACCTGCCTACACCATCGCAAGAATTGCGGACCGCGCTGGCAAAAGCGAGGCATACGTGTATGGCCGCATTAAGCTCGCAGACCTCATTCCACCAGTGGCCGAGGCTTTCCTGAAAGATCAGATCACGATCGGCCATGCATTGCTGATCGCCAAGCTCCCGGCTTCTCAGCAGCAGGAGGCATTTTCGTCTGCTTTTCGTGGCATGTGGCTGAGCGAAGGCAACACTCAAATCCTCATTCCTGTACGGGAATTGGCAGCCTGGATTGAATCGAACATTTTGCTTCAACTGGCGTCCGCGCCGTTTGACAAGCAGGATGAGACACTCGTCCCCGACGCAGGTTCATGCGCCAACTGTCCGAAGCGTACCGGATTCAACAAGCTACTGTTTGCAGAAGTACGGAAAGACTCATGCACTGACCCCCAATGTTTTCGTGCCAAGATCGAAGCGTCGGTGTCGAGGACACTGGCAACCAAACCCAAGCTTATACAGATTTCGTCGGCTTGGAATTCCCGCGAGGGCGCACCCTTGGGGCGAAATCACTATGTGGAATTGGAGATCAAAAAGCCGAAGACAAACGGTGCAGCCACCAAGCTACCGGCTCACCAGAAGCCATGCGAGAAGATGGCGGAGGCTATCGTGATGGACGGCGGCAAGCGTGGGCAGGTCGTCAGAGTTTGTGCCGACCCCACCTGTCGCGTACATCATCCCAACACCCCTTCCCCGCAGCAGGTCGAGCGGGAGCGAGCGGAGGAACGGAGGCGCATCGAAAAGGAAAAGTTGGCCATCACGACTCGTCATCGCATATTGGCCACAATCCTTGAACGCGTGTCCGCTCCATTGAAGAAGGCCGACTTGCTGGCAGTCGCCTATTACCTGATCGGCCATCTCGCCTACAGTCAGGTGCCGACCCTTGCAAAACGGCACAGAGTCGAAGCGAAGAAAGACTCCGAGTCCGCGCAGGAGCTTCTGGCCAAGCAGGTCAGCAAGTATGACGAACCGGAGGTGTCGAAGTTGCTTCTCGAAATCAGCTTGCTCGATTCTGCCTACCAGCGTTCCGGCTCGTCCGACGATGTCCTCATGGAGGCCGCGAAGCGCTATCGAGTGGATACCGAGAAAATACAGAAGGCCGTGGCAGCGGACTTCGCCGCTAAGCAGAAGGCCAAGACGGAAGTTGCGAAGAATCCCAAAACAGCATCGGCCAAGGCTTAGTCACCAGTCCAGCGGCCATCCTAGCGGGGTTCCCTCATCGGGGAACCCCGTTTTTTTTCATAGCTCGCCACTATCAATTCGCGACGAGGAAGTCTTGGACTCTTCCGCTCCCGCCCACTAGTCTCACCGGGAAGTAATCATTTGCAAGTCAGCGAAAGCACACACAGGAGAACTTCCGAGTGAATAAGATTCGTCTGTCCGCGCCCAAGATCCTCCCCCAGAGAATTCGCCGCCCGCTCCTTCGCGTCGGCACCGCCTTGCTTCTGGCGGCGCCCGCCTACGCGCAGGCGGGCGGCGATGCGTGGGACAACGCCGTCAATGTCCTGAAAACCGCCTTTACCGGCCCGATCGCCACCGGGCTGAGCTTGGTGGCGATCGTTGTCGGCGGCCTGATGTTCGCCTTCGGGGAAGGCCAATCCAAGCGTGTCTTTGCCGGCATCGTGTTCGGCATCGGCATGGCCGTGGGTGCCGTGAATTTCATGGCATGGCTCTTCCCAGGAGGATAGGCCGCCATGCGCACAAACCGGGTCTACAAAGTCATGAATCGTCCACTGACGATCTTGGCAGCGGAGCGGCGGTTGTTTTTCGTCGCTCTGCTCTCGGGAGCTGGAGTCTTCAACCTGCTGCACAGCCTCATGGGCGGCATCTTGCTTTTCATGGTCAGTTTGATCGCGGCACAGCAGGCGACGAAGTACGACACAGAGATTCTGCGGGTGTTATTGAACTCGGCGAAATTCAAGCCGCGGTATGACCCGATGAAGTGGGAACCCACGGAAATAAGGATTAGACGCGATGTTTAAGTTGAGCGAAATCGTAAAGGACTGGAAGGAATCAGGGGCGCTGCAGGCGCACATCAACCTCTACGGCCTCTGGGACGATGAGACCTTCCTGACCAAGTCGGGCGATCTTGGCATGGTTCTTCGGGTAAAGGGCATTGATTACGAAAGCCTCGACCACGCCAGCCGCGATCATGCCGTGAAGCGCCTTGAGGCTGTCCTTCGGACCTTCGATCCGCATGTGCGCGTCTACCAAGCTCTGTTCAAGACCAACGAGCCCGCCATTCCCCATCAGCAGCATGGCAATCCTCTGGTCAAAGCGGCTATCGATCAGCGAATGGCCTACTTCGCCTCAAAGGCCGACCAGTTGTACTCGATTGACCTGTACTGGATTGTCCTAGTGCAGGGCAGTTACGCAAAGAGCACGCTTTGGCAGGCGCTCGGCAAGCTGCCGACCGATATCGGCGCCTCCTTGCGCGACGTGCGTGCGCTCTTCTCCCAAGATCAGCAGCGCATATTCTTGCGGGCGCAGATCGGACACGATCATCTGCTCTTGCGGCAGAAGATCCTGAGTTTGATTGGGCAGCTTAGCGATCTCGTCGAGATCCAGCTGCTAGGGGCCGAAGAAGCCTTCCGCGCATTGCGGCGCTTCATCAATTTCGGCCCCTTCAAAATTATGAATTCCTGCTTGCATAGTAGCCGATATCTCGACTTCCAGCTCTGCGACTCCGAGATCGAGGCGCACCGCGGCTACCTGCAGCTTGATGACTACTGGGTACAGGTGTTGACGCTCAAAGAACTGCCCAGCGAGACTCGTCCGCTCCTCCTGAAAGAGCTGTTCGAGATCGGTACGAATTTCCACGTTGTGACCGAGTGGCGGGCCATCGACAACGCGCGGGCACGAAAGCAGATTGCCTCGCGCCGCAGGCACCATCACAACACCAAAACCAGCTTTCTTTCGAATCTTGAGGAAAACGGAAATAGCGGACCGAAAGACGAGCTGGTGGATGACTCCAAACTGGCGGCAGTTGAAGAGCTCGGTGAGTGCCTGAAAGCGATTGGCAATGACGGCAAGTATTTCGGGGAATTCTCGCTGTCGGTTGTCTTATATGACCGGCAGGAGACGAAAGTCCGCGAAGCGATTCCTGAATTCCAGAAGGTTTTCACGACTCACGACGCCCTGCTCTATGAAGAGCGTTACAACCTGCTGAACGCCTTCTTTGCGACCGTGCCCGGCAATCATGCCTTCAATCTCCGCAAACAGGAGATTCTGAATACCAACTACGCCGATTTGTCCTTCCTGTTCACGATTGACCAGGGACGGCCATGGAACGATCACCTGAACAGCGAATACCTCGCTGTTCTCGAAACCGACCACTCGACTCCTTATTATGTGAACCTCCACGACCAGGACGTTGCCCATACCCTGATTCTCGGCTACACGGGTTCCGGCAAATCGTTCCTGCTGAATTTTCTGATCCAGAACCTGCAGAAGTATGAGCCGCTCACGTACATCTTCGATCTCGGCGGAAGCTACGAGAGCCTGACCCAGATTTTCGGCGGATCGTACCTAAATGTGGGACTGGAGTCGCAGACCTTCACCGTCAACCCGTTCTGCCTGGAAATGACGCGCGAGAATCTGAATTTTCTGTACCTCTTCGCCAAGGTGCTGATGGAGGGCAATGGTAAATACGAACTGACGGGCCCGGATGAAAAGGCCCTGTATGCGGGCGTCGAACGCATGTACAAGCTGGAGCCGGACAGCCGGACGCTGACCAACTTCGCCTCGATAATCGGTCCGCTCGGGGAGCGGCTGCACCGATGGAGCCGCGCCGGGCAGTTCGGCTACGTATTCGACAACGCGCAGGACACGCTGACCTTCAGCCGCTTCCAGACCTTCAACTTCGATGGCATGCAACAGTACCCCGACGTGCTGGAGCCGCTACTCTTTTACGTCCTGCATCGGGCCTCGAACCAGATCGAGGACGTGGATCTGACCGCCACCTTTAAGGCATTCATTCTGGACGAAGCGTGGATTTTTCTACGCAATCAGACCATCCGGGATTACATCACGCGGGCCGAGAAGACCTGGCGCAAGAAAAACGCCGCCATGATCCTCGCCACGCAATCCGTTCACGAGCTGATGCAGTCAGACATGCTCGCCGTGGTGAATGAATGCTGCGCCACGAAAATCTTTCTGGCCAATCCCAGCATCGATCACAAGCTTTATGCCGACATCTTCCACCTCAACGACACCGAGCTTGATCTGCTCGGAAGCCTTGTGCCCAAGCGGGACCTGCTGATTAAGCAACATGCCGGATCGAAGAAGGCCCGCCTGAATGTCGATTCGCTTTCTTATTGGATGGCAACCAACAACCCCAAAGACAACGTGACCAAACGCGAGTATCTCGACCGTTTCGGAGTCGTCGAGGGACTCTCGCGTTTGGCCCGTGAATTCCCGTTTGTTTCAGACTCGATATAACCGGAGGAACCGTGAACCGTCCTGCTTTTCTTGCCGCATTACTTGCTGGGGCATCCATCCTCAGCTCCGCCGACAGCGCGACCCGCGTTGTCCATTACCACGCAAACGACATCATCGCGATCCGCGCGAAGATGCGCTACACCACTCTGATCCAAGTTCCGCAGGGTGAAAAGATCATGGAGGCCGCCACCGGCGACAAGGACTTCTGGATCATTGAAGCTGTCCAGAACTACTGTTTTCTCCATCCGGCGAAGGCTGGAATCCATTCCAACCTCAATCTGATCACCGACAAGGGGAACGTCTATTCCTTCACGCTGGATGAGACTGGCGACGGCGAACCCGATCTGAAGGTGTTGATTGAGCCCGGTGATCCGTCGCTAGTATCGGCCATCAATTCGCCGTCCAGGTTTGTACCTGCGAGCGACATCGAGGTATTTAAGACGCAGGCCCAGGTGACACAGCTGGGTGCCAGCCGGCAGCTCGCCCAATTTAAGAGCGAGTATCCAACCAAGTCTCTGAAGTTCGATTACGTCTACCGCAACGAAAAACCTTTCGATGTTCAGGCCATCTACCACGATGGCGAATTTACCTACATCAAGGCCGCAGCGACGGAAAAGTTTGCCGTCTATGAGCTGAAGGATGGCAAACCGAATGCGATCAATTTCGAACTGCGGGACGGAACCTACGTCATCCCAAAGGTCGTCGATCATGCCTACCTCGAAATTGGCAAGAAGCGCATGGATTTCGTGCGCAGGGAGCAATAGGGCTATGAGCGAGAATCCGGTGACCGACCAAAAGCAAATCGATGAACGGCCCAGGCTGCGGGATAGAACTGTCAGGCCAGAAGGCACACTTCCCAAGCAGGCGCAGACCTACGTCATTGCCGGTGTATCGGTCGTGATCCTTCTGGCCGTCATGTTCTCGAAAAACCATGCTCAGTCGGCGGCCAAGACCCAGCGGAAAGAGCCGAATGTCGTCATTACCGAAGGTAACGATAAGAAGATCAGCGACTTCGGACAGGAGATGACAGACGAGCAGCGCACGGCGCAAAAGGCGCAGCTCGAAAAGGAGATGAATGCCCAGGCCCGTAGCCGTGAATCCGTCTCTCCGCAAACGCAGTCCGCCGATGGGCAGCATGTTGGGTCCGTGCAGGGTACGCAGCAGACAGCGCCGCCTCCCGACCCGTTTGTCCAACACGAGCGGGAATTGGCTTACAACTCGCGCTTCGCGTCCAACTTTGCGTTTTCTGCGGAACATCTGTCGGCAGAAGCCAAGAATTTTCCGTTGATGTCGCAGGCGGCAGCTTCTTCAGTTTGGCCTCAGAGCGTTACCGGTAGTGTGCCGAGCGTGACGCCGTCCGCGTCGGCAACTGAAACCCAGCCCGCGAAACACTCCGTGGAAGCAAATGTGAACTCCGCACAGGGCCAGCCCTACGTACTCTTTGAAGGAACAGAACTTGAGACCGCCCTTGTCAATCGGCTGGACGGCGATTTCTCGGGCCCAGTGAAAGTTATGGTGACCAACCCTGTTTACTCCCATGACCGCCAGCACGTCCTAATTCCCGAAGGCACCTTTGTGTTGGGCGAAACCAGTAAGGTCCAGAGTTTAGGGCAGCGCAGGTTGGCGGTGGTCTTCCATCGGCTGATTATGCCGGATGGATACACGGTGGACCTCGACCAGTTCCGTGGCCTCAACCAAATTGGCGAGACCGGACTCAAAGATCAGGTCAACAATCATTACCTGCAAATCTTTGGTTCCTCGATCGCTCTGGGCATCATTGCCGGAGCTGCGGAGAGCAGCAATGCCAACGCTGGCCTTTATGCCTCCGGGAGCGAAGCCTACCGATCAGGAGTTGCGGCCAGCACTTCCCAGTCCAGCACTCAGGTTCTGGACCGCTTCCTGAGTATTGCGCCGACACTCACGATCCGCGAAGGTCACCGCGTGAAGGTTTATTTCACCCAGGACCTGCTGTTGCCGGCGTACGAGAACCACACGGTTTCACCGAACATATAAGGACGCAACATGAAAATCGCGAAACTCATACCATTAACAACGTGCTTGCTGCTGGGCTGCAGCTCGCAACCCAGCCAGCCTCAGAAACCGACTCCCACGACCCTATCGTCGCCGACTGACGCGCAGGCCATCGAGATGGAGCGGCAGCGCGAGAAAGAAATGCCGTGCTCAGCCGAGTGGCTAAAGACGGCTACCGAGGTCCAAAAGAAGAATTGCCTGCAGCAGAATTCGATCAATCAGGCAATAAATGCATTGAGCGCCCGTCCGCCTTCCGCAAAGAAGTCGCCCGCGGGCGCTTCCGACAATAAACGCTAACAACTCGCTTCAACGACCACGAAAGGAGATCCCTCGTGAGACTAGTCAGGTATTGCTTTCTCTTTTTTGCCCTTTGTCTCTCCGCCGCGCCGTCTTATGCGCAATGGGCGGTGTTTGACGCTAGCAATCTTGCCGAAGCCGTCAAGGAATTCAAGCAGCTTCAGCAGGTGTATACCACCGCGAACCAGACGAGAGACCAGATCATCCAGGCCTACAACCTCGCCCACTACATGTCCCAGATGCCACAGAATCTGTCCCAGCGGTATAACGCACAGTTTGCACTGTGGACAAACCTCAACGCGCCGAACACCTACGGCAACACCGGCACCTGGATCAATGCGCTAAACACCGGCATTCCCCAACAATCATCGGCTGGCTACGCAGCCGCGGTCGTCCAAGTCAATCCCTATCCTCCGTCTGGTTTCGGGCAGCTCGACGCCTCTACGCAGGCGACGATCCGGAATCAGTACGCAACGTCAGACTTGGCGGAAGGTACGACAACGGGCGCCATGACCGCTCTTGGCCAAATCCGCTCACACTCCGAGTCTCTCAATCAGCAGATTTCGAATCTCGAAGCCGATTCCTATTCCAACGACCCGACACAGCAATCCGAGATGGCTGTGCTCGGGAAGGTCAATGCCGCGAACCTGATTCAACTGCACTCACAGCAGGACACCAATCAGTTGCTGGCCGCAGGTATCCAGCAACAGATGGTGGCGCAGAAGCAAGCCATCGACACCCAGAACCGCTCGATCAACCAGGCGATCTACTTCCAGCAAAACTTCCCAACCACCATGCAAAAGATTAACAACGGCGTCAGCCAAAGCATTCAGAGCATTTCCTTTAGTACCGGCGGACACTAACCATGCCAGTTAACCCGTTTTCGTTTCTGGCGCAAGCCATCAGTGATTTGTTGACCTCCAACCTCGGACTGTTCGAGTCAATGGGCCTCAGTTTGTTCCGGGGGTTCGCGGTCATTCTTCTGGCGTGGTTTGGCGTCAAGGCCGCCCTGAGCAGTGCTCAGGGCGGCCCTGGATTCAACTTCGCGAAGTTCGCCGACCTCGTGCTGGTGATTGCCTTCGGACTGGCAATGGAAACCTACTACAGCACCCCGATACCGGGCATGGGATACAGCTTCAGCGACCTCGTGACCCGAGAAGCACAGTTTCTCTCGAATCAAATCGAGTCGAATCAGTCAGACCAGATCGCAAACGCGATCACCACGGCGGAAGAGCAGCTCGGCAGCCCTCCCGGAATCTTTTCCTTCCACGAAGCGCTGACCTTCTTTGCCGTCTATATCGCCTTGGCGATTGCGCAAGGAGTCGCCTTCGCCGTTATCGCCTACGGCCTCGTGGCCACGGCTGTCTGCGTCCTGATCGGCCCGATTTTCGTGCCGTTCCTGATTGTGCCCAAACTAGATTGGCTGTTCTGGGGCTGGTTCAAAGCGTTCCTTGGCTTTGCCTTTTATCAGGTCGTGGCCGCCGCCTTTCTTTTCATTTTCGCCAAGGTGCTGCTCGGGTTGTTTGGGGTGATTGGGCCATTGTCGATTTCGAATGCCTACATGATTCTGCCCGCCCTTATTGTCACCCTCGCTGTGTGCGTTTACGGATTGCTTAAGATTCCCGATCTCACCGCGTCGATTCTGAGCGGGCGAACCGGCACGTGGGTGAATCCCCTGGGGTATTGAGATGCAAAGCAGCGAAAAGCAAATCGTTGAGACCGGCTTCAGTCCATCCGAGGCTGCCCAGAAATACCTAGAGCAATACGGCGATCCGATCGTTATGAACACCTATCTGAAGCTGACCATCCTTATTCTTGCGACCGTTTGTTTGGTGACGCTCTCGCTTTTCTACCGCGCTCAGATGGCACTGAGCACGATCAGGCCACTGGTCATTCGCATCAATGATGTAGGGCGCGCCGAAGCCATTGATTATCAGAACTTCGCTTATCGTCCCCAGGAGGCTGAGAACCGCTACTTCCTCTCGGAATGGGCGCGGGATTACTACAGCCGAAATCACTACACGATCCGCAAGGACTTCACGAACGCCCTCTATTTTCTCAACGGCGATCTGCAGAATGCCATTCTTGAAAAGTACAAAAAAGAGAAGGTCATCGACTCCTTCTTGCTCGACCTCAGCCAGCCCAATATTGACATCGAGGTCAAGAACGTCGCCATTGAGGATCTGCGCCAGCCGCCGTTCCGGGCGCGCGTCGAGTTTTACAAGATCCTCACCAGCCCGCTCGACCACACGGAACAGAGACGCGAGCTGTGGACGGCCAATGTCGTCTACACCTTTCGCGACCAGGTTCGCAACGAGATGCTGCCTCTCAATCCGCTGGGGCTGACCATCACTTATTTCCGCGAGGATCAGGCGTTCCAGGAGTAGCCGTCATGTCTTGTATCGCTTCGTGTCGCGCAAAAACGTCAGGCGACCGGTTCGGGCGTAGATCGGTCGTGCGCTTCGCTCTTGCGGGTTTCCGCCGAGGAGTACCCGTTCCGGCACAGGCATCCCCCTTTCTCTACCCGTCTCTTCTCGGGCACCGCGAAGGGAGAATCAGGCTGCGCCCATCGGCACGGCGGTGCTCTGCTTCGGCTTCACCGCCCTTCGGGTCTTGGTTCCTCCCACTCCGCGGGCACCCTCCAAGAAAGCACACCTTGGCACTTGGGAGCGGCCATCCCTCGCGTCCGTCCCGGCTGAATGCCCCGAGTAGATCGGGAGAAAGAAACGGAGGATTCAATCGTATGTACCAGAACAGAATTTCACTCATCGGCTTCACCGGCAAAGACGCGGAAGCGCGGACCACCACGAACCAGAAAGCCTACGCCGTTCTCTCTTTGGCCACGAAGAGCTCCTACAAGGACAAGAAGTCCGGCGAATACGTCTCGCACCCCGAGTGGCACCGCATTGTCGTGTGGGGAAAGCTGGGTGAGTTCGCCCGCTCCCTCAAGAAGGGCACGCACCTGCTCGTCGAAGGCGAGCTGCGCAGCCGCGAGTACGCCGACAAGGACCATCAGGACGTAAAGCACCGTGTGTGGGAAGTGCGGGCTGACTCGATCTTAAAGCTCGACCGCGCCGAACAGGCCCCGCCCGAGGACCAGCTCGATGCCGGGCCGGCCGAGGATGCGGAGCCGTTCTAGCAGACGGCTCCCTTTCGGAGAGGCTGCTCCCCGCCGCCGGCGGCCTCTCCATTTTTTCTTCTTGAAGTGATTGGCGGGTGATTGGAGTTGCCATGCTGGCGAACGCAATCTTTGTCGCAATTGTCATTTTTCTGGCGCTGGCGTTTACGCTCATGGGCCAATTACGTTTCCTTATCCCCTGGCGCGCCCTGTTCTGGCACGAATACTGGCGCGGCATCCTCTTCTATTGCTTCCTGCTCTTCACCAACATTCTCGGCCTGACCATTTGGGTCGAACGCAAGCTCTGGCTGCGCGACACCGGACGAAAACTCAAACACCTCGATCAGGAGATACATAGTGGACAAAACGAACTCTCAGCCGAAATCCTCGAACGTTTCGGTCGGCAGTGACCAGCCCATCGAAGTCCCGGACACCAACCAGTCTTCCAGCATGTCAGGACAACCTCAGCATCAGACTGGACCGGCTCGTCAGGCTCAACCAACTCCCGCCGCTGACCGCTCCGCGGCGCATGACGACCCGCCCCGTCACAGTCGCCGCTACTACGACGATTCCGACGACATGATTGAACGGGTTCGGCGAGCGAGGGAAGCCTTTGAAAAAAAAGCCAATGCTTTCCAAGGGCCAGATTGGCCCTATTACGACAAACGAATCATCGTGGGCAAAAAGAAAAAGCCAGAAACTGGCTCCGAGGAGTCGGGCGCAAGCCAGGCTTCGCAGCCTCAGAATTCCGCCCCGGTCTTACCTGTCGAGCCTGACAAGGCTAAAGAGTAGTCATGCGACTTGATCTCGAATTTCCGGACGAGCGGCGACGGCCAAGGGAGTTGGAAATGCCCGAGGTTCCAGTCTCAGAGGGAATTGCGGAAGTACCTCCGCCACCCCCGCCTGATGCTCTCGCCCTGCGGGTCGAGCGCAACGGGGAGCTATCCAAGATGAATTCTTTTCCCAAGATTCCGCGACCGCCGCACGAGCGAAACCAAAAGCCACTGAAGATCGCCAATTCCCCGCGCGTCGAGCGGCGTCCGCGGAGGGACTGCGATCCCAGAAACGATGTCGGCATTGGAATTCACCTCAGGCCGCTGGAGATCAAAGCCTTATCCGAAGTCGGGCGCTTCCGGGTTGTGGCGGGTCGCGACCTGGCTGAAATCGTCTATGGCGGCGACCGCAGCGCACTGGAGCGGGACCTCCGATTCCTGGAAGAGAAGGGCATTGTCTCGCAACGCTCGGTGAACGCCCGCCGCGACGGTTCATGGCGTGAACCCGAACGAATTCATGTCGTCACGTTGACCCGACCCGGCAAGAAGATCGTGCGACAGGTCGGGAATCTCCGTCAGGATCAGCAGCTCTACGCTGGGCTGGTAAAGCCGCGGGAGGTCGAGCACGATACCCAAATCTATCGCGCTTACCTCAAGGAAATGCGACGACTTGAGAGTCTCGGCGGCTCAAACCCGCGCGTGATCCTCGACTTTGAAATCAAGCGCAAGGTGCAACGCGCTCTCTATGCTCAGCGCAAAGCCGATCCTGACCGTGAGCTGAACGAGATCAAACAGCAAGTCGCAAACGAATTAAATCTGCCCTACGTTGACAACCAAATCCAAATCCCGGACGCACGCATCGAGTATGACCTCGATCAGGGATCGCGCGTTGGGTCCTCTGACATTGAAGTCGTGACCGGTGCCTATCGGCCTGGCCATCTTCGAGGCAAGGCCCAAGCTGGCTTCCGCCTCTACGCCGCCAGTCGCGACCGAGCGCGATTGGGTCGAGACATCGAGGATGAACATCACATGCTTCGCGAGATCTTGGATTTGTAATGTCTGCCTTCGACCCCATCCCAGACATTGAGCGACTCGGTTATACCCCGAGGGAGGCCGGGTTCCTGGCGCTCGTCGCGGTGCACTCCGGCTTCTTCCTGCGTCGGCATTTCAATCGTTACCTGCATAAAGAGGATGGAGGGCTGGCTCACAGTTTTCTGACCAAGGCGCTCAAGAAGAAGCATGTTCATCTGCTCCCATTTGAACAGCGGCGCTTCGTTTTTCATCTCTGTTCCCGCATTCCCTACCGCCTCTGCGGAGTCGCGGAGTCGCAGGATCGCCGGATCAAGAGTGACCAGACCATCAAGACCATGTTGCTCTCCCTCGACTACGTCCTCGACCACCCGCTCCAGCACTTTTTCCGGACGAAGCAGCAGAAGCTCGAATATTTCCGCAACACGCTCCAGATCTCAATGGGTAAGCTACCAAGTCTTGACCTGGTGACACCCACGGCGGGCAAGTATCGTTGCTACTTTCCTGACCGGTTTCCGGTCTCGATTCTCCCTGAAACCGAAAAACAGCCATGTAAGATTTCGTTTTGTTTCGTGGATGACGGAATCGAAACCCTTGGGCCCTTGTGGCGTTTCCTGCTCCGTCACGAGCAGCTAGTTCGCTCGCTTCCTAGCTCGGAAATTGTCTATGTCGCCGAGACCAGGCGTCATTTTCTCGATGCCGGCCGCTTGCTCTCCCGCGCTTTTCCGAAACTCGACGCCACGACCGTCGCCGCGCGCGAGTGCCCGCGCGGCGTCCACCACTTTCTTACCTACCTCGAAGCCCGCGAGGTTTTTGACGAAGGTCTCGTCTCGCCGACCTTCGGGCAATCACGAATTCTTGCCGAGGGCAGGAACATTTACAGGACAGCCGCTCACGACCATCTGTTTGAGGCTTGGACGAACGATGAAATCACCGACGAGGAAATTATTGCCCGATATTCAGAAAAACGAATCACCATTTCGATTCGGGGCTACGTCATTGATGCCGCGTTTCCCCAGAACGGCCCTAAGTATCGGGGAGCGGAGTAGTTCGATGGTCCTCGTAGCATTCCTCGGGTCTCGACTCGGCCTCGCACCTCGCAAGCTACTACGTCGCAAGAAGATGCCCAGGTCGGTGGGTGAAGGAAAAATTCGCCAAAGGGCGGGAACGACCCCTCCTTTGGCTGCCGCGCGTCGTGCGGACGCGCTGGTCGTTCCCGCCCTTTGGCTGCGGCAAATTGGAACGCGGCAGGATCGAACCCAGATCAGTTCGGTATTCCGAACTGATCGGAATCAGACATGCGCAAAGGCGATAGGAGATTTGGATGAGCAAGTTCAAAATTGAAAAAGGTATCAGCCGAATTACTCGTGTGAAGCTGCAAGTGACCATCGAGGAATCACTCGCTGGTGACCTAGCGTTGATGGGCGAATGGTCGAACAACGACAAGAACTATATCGTAAACGAACTCCTGCGCTTTGCGCTGTCCCAAGACAGCGACTTCCAGGCTTACAAAGAGACTGTTGGCACCTCGGGACGGGGGCCAGCAGCGTCAGTGGTATCTTCCCGCGCGCAGCAACAGACAGCATCGGCGGGCAAGGCCGGGCCAACCGTGACAGAGTCCGGTTCTGGTCCTCGGGTGTAGCGGAGGGAACGTGGCCTCACAATTGAAGGCGTTTCCCAGGGTTCTTGTACGGCATCGCTTCATGCTCTCAGCAGGGTTGAGCACCGCGGCGGGCATCATCCTTAGATCGGTCGTCATAATTCCGCTTACTAATCCGGTGTGTCGCTACGCTGCGCTCCAGCGTCCCATTATCTACAACGCATTTGTGTGGAGTTACGGTACCTTTTTGTTCACCACACCATTCCTGATAGTCTCCGTATGCTTCTCCCTTCTGTACATCCATTGCTATGAACAGGAAACCCCGCAAGCCTCAGGTAATGTGCCTGAGTATCCAGAACCTCAGCATCGTCATGAACTATTCCTGATCCTGGGTGAACTCCATCACCAGCTCGACGGTGCCCCTGCTGCACACCCGCAATGGCTGAGCATCCCAGAGAAAGGACTGTACACGGGGATCGCTGCCTTGGGCGCAATCGGATCCGGAAAGACGCGGGGCTTGATCCTGCCCGCAATGCACCAACTCTTCGGCTACAAGGCCGATGACCCTGAGAGAAAACTGTCCGGCATCGTTCTCGAGGTGAAAGGTGATCTCTGCCGCCACCTGGCTCGAATCCTCGAGCACTTCGGGCGCGGGCAGGACTACATCGATGTCAGCCTAAATTCGAATATTCGCTACAATCCGCTGAACAACAACCTTGATCCGTATGCCCAGGCCTTCAATATTGCGTCGATCATCACATCGATCTGGGGCAAAGGGAAAGAACCGTTCTGGCAGCAGTCCTATACGGACCTCGTGCGCTACGTCATCATGTTGCACAGGGTGCAATCTGGGTACGTCACGCTGGTAGACGTTTTTCGCACCGTGATCTCCTCGGGACGATTGGAGGAGTTGTTGGCTGACACAAGTTGCCGGGTCGTTAAGACCGGTTACGTTGCGATCATGAAAGAGGACTATGGGGTTCACAGCAAGCTTTTGGCGCGGTTTGGGTTTACATTACATCGCAGTTCAGATCTGTATGTCGCCGAATACTCACAGGAGCTGGAGAGGTTCCTGCGTGAAGAGACACCGATCAGTGCCACCGTCTACCTTCCGAAGTCACGCGATGTCCGGCAACGCCTGCAATTCGAGAGCGTGAATTACTGGTATTGGGAACACTGGAAATTCTTTCGCCACGAGGTCAAGACTTCGATCATCCAGGGCATCGCGGTTTTCCTTTCGCTCTTTGAGGCCGACCCTGATGTTCGCCGGGTTTTCTGCCCCCCGAAAGAGCTTTACGAAGGAAAGCCCGTTGAATCCGATCCGGACGGGCGTGTCCTGCCGCCGTTTGATCAGCTAATCGAAGCAGGGAAGGTCATCGGCCTCAATTTTCCCGTAGCTCTCAATCCGGCGCTGGCCAAGAGCATCGGAACTATGATGAAGATCGACTACCAGCGCGCCGTCCAGCTCCGCATACCCCGGATGGAAGCCGAGCCAGATCGGCAGTATCGGTCCACGGTCTTTATCTGCGATGAGTTCCAGAACCTTGCCACCGTCGGCGCCGACAATCCGGTGGGCGACGAGCGCTTCTTTTCGATTTCGCGCCAACCGAAATGTATTCCGATTGTTGCCTCGCAAAGCGTGAGTTCCTTGAGGGACGCACTGCCGAACGAGGGTTTCAAGACGCTGATGCAGACCTTCCGGACGAAAATTTTTTTGACCACGGCGGATCCGGACACAGCTCGTTTCGCATCGGAAATTTGCGGCAAAGCCGACAAGACGAAGATCAGTTACAGCGTTTCGGAATCCAGCAACAATGCCCAGGTGGGCTGGCTGAGCGGCCGCACGTCGTCGAAGAAGGGAAGTGTGTCAGCTTCAAAACACTATCAGAAATCGAAGGAGCCGCTCTTCGACGAGCGCGCTTTCTTCGAGCTCAAGAACGCGCAGTCCATCGCGGTCGCCTTCGACGGCGTTCATCCGCTGCCAGCGACATACTGCTACCTCAAGCCGGACTTCCTGCCGACCCACATGACGTGGTTTGAGCAGGAGCGCATCAATTTCGATCCCAAACTAATTCAGAGGAGCAATCTACGATGAGCCTCGACCTGATCCTCCCGTTCTTTCGCCCGATCGAGCAGCTGCTGTTGAGTGATACAGTGAGTGAAATCATGGTCAATCCTGACTCATCTGTGTGGATCGAGCAGGATGGAGAGAAGGTCCGCGTGCACAGGATTCGCTTTGAAGAAGGCGCACTTGGCGCCGGCCTCGAAGTCATCGCCAACCGTTTCGGGAAGAAACTCGACGCGGACAGCCCAATCATGAACCTCCGCCTGCCGGATGGTAGCCGTCTCGCAGCGATTATTCCTCCGGTGGTAAACCCGCGGCCCTTGCTGACGATCCGGAAATTCACTTCTCGAAAGCTCACGATGGAGGATCTGGTCGCGCAAGGGTTCATCACTGAAAAATCTGCTGAGCTGCTCCAGGATGCCGTCCAGCGGGGTGACAACACTCTTATTTCTGGTGGCACCGGCACTGGAAAGACCACATTGGTCAACATCCTCGCCAATTCGATTCCTGACGAGGACCGGATTCTGATTATTGAGGACACTGCGGAACTCGCCATCCGCAAGCCACACGTCATCTCAGCCGAGGCTCAGTTGGATACCCACAAGAGCAGGATAACTTTTGACGATCTCCTCACAGCCATCCTCCGTCACCGTCCAGATCGCATTATTATCGGCGAGGTGCGAGGAGCGGAAGCCCGGACTCTTGTCGACGCTCTCAATACCGGACATAGCGGAATGCTGGCTACAATCCACGCCAGCAGTGGGTGTGGAGCGTTTCGCCGTCTTGCGAACTTGGCTCTTCGCGGCTCAGCCCACCAGGGCGAGCCCCAAATTGAGAGAGAAATTCACTCTGGCATAAATCAGGTGGTTCATCTTAGCCGCGAGGGTGGGCGCCGGCACGTGCAGGAGATTCTTGAATGTCCATCCGGGAAATGGGGCGTGGCCTCCATGCCCCGTAATAGTTAGCGCCGGCAATTGGAGGTCTGTGCGGCGGGCAAAAGAGGTTCCGCGTCTACCTGCTTTCAATCATACGAGCTCGTTCCTCAGAGAACACTTCCCGCGCGATCCGAAGGAGATTCCGAACCAGCGGGCTGCGGATCTGCCGACGATACACAATTCCGGTGTCCACGGTAGGCATTCCCGGAATCGATTTCGTCACAATCTTCGTTGAACCGAACCGCCCCAAGTTCCCTCTTAGTGCGCCTACCACTACGCCCGTCTCCACGAAACCCAAGGCTTGCACCAGACTCATCACGTGAAATACTTTCTCTGGCCGATAGCCCCAATCTCGAATTCCAATGAGAATTTTGTCATGGGCTAGATCAGCATGGTCCGAGAGCAGCACGAGAGGGCGTTGGACCAGTTCCTCCGGGACGACAGTTTTGCGTGAAGCAAGGCTGTCATCACGAGAGACGGCAAGTGCAATCGATTCCCGAAGCACACTTAGAATCGCTAGGCCACGGTATCGCATCGGTAGCTCGACCAGCCCGGCATGGAGATCACTACGCATTATGGATTCTGCTTGGTCACGAGCAAAACCGGAAACATATTGCAACTGAACGTCGCCGTGCCTCCTCTCGAAGGCATTCCTGAGCCGGAAAAACAGGTCAAGATCAACAGACGGAGAAACGCCCAGAAATAACTTCCCTTGCTTCCCGACATTCGCTGCTCGCGCCGCGGAAGCAGCGCGCTCCGCATAGAGGAGAGCCTGTTTTGCGTTCTCAATAAAAGCTCGCCCTGGCTCGGTGATTTCTACTTTCTTGCGAGTGCGCCTGAACAATTCCAAGCCCAGCTCTTGCTCCACGTTGCGGATCTGTTTGCTGAGGGAGGGTTGTGCAACCCGGACAATTTCCGCCGCCCGGCTAAAATGGAGTTCATCTCCAACGGCGACGATATAGCGCATGGTGCGAAGTTCTATCCCCGGATACATAAAAAGCACTCACTACAACTCGGCGTATCGTTTATATAGAGGCTAGTTGTTTTCGACTTTCGAATTACTCCTTCTTCGTCAGCGATACCCGTCATGGTCGCAACGGCGCGTTGGTCTGGAGATTGACGGGAATAGCCTGGGCCGACGCCGGCCGGCATTCTTGAGGGAGGAATTCGATGGCACGAGGCGACGCCGTGGAAAGGGCCACCAAGTCCCGGAATGCGATTTCGGTCGGACGGTCAAGTCGGAATCCTCCGATACTTATATGAGGCCACGAATCGTGAAAAGCTCAAGCAAGAAAGGAGCCTGACAGATTCCAAAATCTGAACAGGGGATTCGGAAGACAATTTCGCGCATGATGGCGATCTACTTGCGCATAACAGGGGTAATCTGCTGGATGAATGAGGGCGCTACCCCAGCCAGTTATTGGAGTAGTTCTACTGCCTTCTTGACTTGGGCGTCGTCTCCGTAAGCGAGTCTGTCTGGATCAATGTCGACAGGTACGTCCGGTAGCACACCTGAACCTTCTGCGCAGTTTCCACTGGGACTGTACCAGCCAAATATCGGCAAATAGAGCTGGTATCCGTTCCCAACGTTGAACATAGTCGACCCAAGGACATTGCCCCCAGTCTGTATGCCTACGACAGTTGCGAGTTTGGTGTCCTTCGCGAACTGAGCAGCCATTTCCCCAGCGCTATTCGTCCATTCATTCACCAGCACCACCACGCGACCATGGAAGGGTTGTTTACCTAAACCTTGTGTGAGCAGTACCAGAGATTTGTCCTGGACCGAAAAGCGCGTAAGACAACATAAAAGCCCTAGCTTAGTACTGGGCATTGGAACTCGCGGCAACTGCGCGACGTTGTACCCTCGTTCCAGTCGTTTCCTGGTGATATCGAAGCCGATAGGAATTCGGTCGGGACACAGGTAGCTCACAAGGCGGGCAAAGCCGAGACTTCCGCCAAGACATCCCCGTAAATCGATGATGAGACGGTCGCAACGCTGTGCTTTGAGTGACTCAACCGCTGTGTCGAGAAGTCCCGAGAAGCGCATCCCAAACGCCCCTGAAAAGAAAGAAATCTTCAATATTCCAATGTTCTGCAATATGCGGTGACTGACGCTTTTCGGCTCGACGAGTGGCGGTCGCCGCCCTTTTGCACGCTTTGGTGGAACACTCAACACGATGTTCCGGGCCTCGTTCTGGTGAGGGATCTCTGTCGTCACATGGTGTTCGTGGCCAAAGCGTAATAACGGAAAACGAGGGGGAACCGCCGGCGTCCCATTTACGCTAATAAGGCGGTGTCCGGGACTGACGCCGGCGCATGCGGCAGGACCACCTTCGAATACGTCCAAGAACATCCACCGTGGACCACCGTCACGGGTCACTGAACGGAGGGTAGCGCCAATGGCGTGCTGTGGCATGGTCGGATGCGCATCTGAGCAGTAAAAATTCGTATGGCTGGACTTAAGCTGGCTCAGAAGACTGCGGACGCCTTCCTCGAAAACGTTGTCACCTGCCGTCAGTAGAGTGGGGATCTGCTCGTCGACTGCTCTGGACCAATCCGCGTAATTGATATTGCCAATGTTGAAGTGGTGCTTGACCACGACGGTCTTCACACGAGAGATGACTTTGAGGCGAGCTTCTGGTTCGAGCATTGGACCTCAGTGTTTAATTGGAGTTTCAGCTACTCCTTCAACGGTAAATCCTGCCCAGTAGTATGGAACCGCTTTTGCGTCAAACGTCTTCAGCATTTTCCGTTTGGCGGCTGCCAACGCGCCTGGAACTCGATTTTTGCGATTCAGCTCGCCGTAGAAGCTCTTCATTAAATACAGCGTTGTTTCGTCTTCTACAGACCACAGGGTTGATACAACGGTGCGAGCTCCTGCCAGCAGGAAAGCCCGGGAAAGTGTCGAGATTCCCTCCTGTCCTTCGAGCGGTCCAACTGCCGTGTCGCACGCTGAAAGGACGACCAAATCTGCATTTAATGGCAGCTGCACTATCTCAGAAGCTTGCAGGAATCCATCTTCGTCGTGCGCTGGATCGCTGAGCAGTACAAGAGCAGCGCGCTCCGGTTGTGTCTCGTTCGCAATAGCGTGCACCGCCAGGTGAATGACTCGGTGACGGCTCTCTTGCTTAAACGCGCTTTCAGTGGCACTATCGCCAAGCAGCAACGTCCTCGACCGGCTCGGGAACGCCGCCGCGGCAGCAAGCGCCTCGTCGCGTGAGCCGGGGAGATTTGATAGGGCTGTTGAGCTGTAGCCACGAGTTACAGCGGATTGTGTCAAATTGCTGCGGTCGTATGGAACACCTCCAACGGCCAGAACTGTACGCTCGGAGTCTTTGGGCTGCGCTGCCGTGCGCATCAGGAAAAAACTGGCCGCGGAGGGCGAGTAAACCACTGTCCGTGATTCAACGAGGTAATGGTGATCATGGTCGAGCAGTGCATCGAAAGGAATAAGGTGAAGCTGTCCGTCGCGAATGATCACGAGTTGTTCTTTGCTCCGCGATTCGGAGATTGAATCCAGCAGGACGTCGTATAGACGACGGGCTTGATCTTGAGCAGAGTGTTTAGCCTTTACTTCGCTCAAGTAGGCACTCACGAGAGATGAAATTACCTGCTTTCCGGGCAATTTCGCTATGTGCGCGTTTTCGCGAGTGATAACGACACAATATGACGCGGGCTCATCCATTACGTATTCGAGAATAGCCTCCGAAGGCGAGAGGCTGGCCTGTACTTCTTTCAATGCGATGGCCCGGTGCACGTTTGACTTTAGAATGGAGATTTCAGGCGTAATCGATCTGAATTGTTCGGCCAAGAAGATCTCGTCGCGGAGCTCTCGAATTTCGCGATCCGAGTGCACAGCCATCAGCTTAAGACGCAAGCGCGCGATTTTCTTTTCAGCTTCGAGAGATTCGGGCGAGATGTTGACTCCAGCCACGAGGAGATCTGTCATCACGCGTCCACGAACTTGCTCGATGATCGCAAAAGCCTTTTCGGTATCACCGAGATGCTCTGCGACCAATGCGAAGTGCTTTGCGTACAAGTCGCTCCCTCCCTTTACGAGAGCGGTTTTTCCGAGGGTGCTGTCGGCATTCCCGATCATCATGTCCTGAATCATAGCCGCCCGGTCATAGGTGCCGTCGGCTTCTGTGTACTTGTGCTGGATAATCTGCACCTGGGCCAATGCATGAAGGGCCAGGGGGATGCGCGGGATGTATCCCGCGGATTGGGCCGACTCGGCAGCGTTGCGAGCAAGTTCTTCCGCTTTCGGTAGATTTCCACTTAATCTATACAGGTCCGAGAGATCGCTCTGGATCTCGGGGGTCGGATTCCCGTATCCCGCCTCCGAGTATCGGAGGGCTTCATTGAGATATGTAATGGCACCGGGGATATCCTTCTGCTTTTGGGAGATTAAGGATGCTGTCGTGTAGATGTCAGCAATTTGGTAACGGTCGTTCTGACCTTTAGCACGGACTAGCAAGCTGTTCAACTCTGTTCGTGCCCCCTCCATCCGCCCTGCTTGAAGCATTGCTAGTAATTTCAGGTGCTGCGCGACCATGGGGTATCCTGCGTCGGGATTTGCTTCAGCGACAGTGATAGCCCGCTCAGCAAATATGATCGCCTGATCGTTCATCTGCTGGCTCAAGAGGCCGTTTGCTGTCGCTGACAAATAGAAGATCTGAGCACCGACATCTCCAGCGTTTATTGCTGCGATTAGTGCGGCTCCGACATTTCGCTGAGCAGATGCGAGATCACCGTCATAAAAATCCGCGAAACCTAGCTGCCCTTGTGCGCGATACTGCCACTTCGTATCCGCCATTTCTCTCGCGAGGGCTGCCACTTCGGTCCAATCACGCCGCATTGCCGGCACGTCGATTTCTCCGTCGAAATCCCCTTTCACAATAAGGCAGAACATGCGGAGTTCTTTGTCCGATTCCAGAATTGGATTCGTAGCGAGTTCCTGCCCAAGCCTGTACGCGATCTCCGTTATTGGCGCCGGATCTCCTCCAGCTCTGATCGCTCCAAAGTGTGCGTATAACGCATTCCGCTTGTCGCCGGCAGCCTCGAACAATTGCTGAGCCCTGGTGAAGTGTGGGCGGGAAGCGTGCCAGTTATACAAATCAGCGAAATGAAGCGCTCGCTGCAGAGAAGTTTCGGCCTCATCGTTGGCCGACGCTGCAGCCTGGTTCAGCAAAGGGTCAGGTTCGTGCGTTGACTCCGATTCCTGCGCAACAGCAATCGCGCAGAGAATCCCAAAGATCATTACGCCAAAGGTGACACGAGTGATTCTCATGAATATCGGATCCTAGTCGGACGAAACGCTCTTCACAAGGACGGGCACAGTGAGGCGGAAACCCTTTGACACAACAATCAGATTGTAGATTCCGGCGGGAATATGGTTGAAGTCGGCGTGCATGTGCAGAAGAATCTGACCATTCTCCAGGTGCGCTTGTGCCAAGCCCGACCAAACTACATCTCGCTTGGAACTCAGCCTTACTGAGTACCGCCTTTCCTCGCTCCCAAGGGGCAAGAGCAGATTCAAATTCATGAGTGGACTTGAAAAAATTACTTGCGGTGAAGGATTGGCTTCACCTTGGTCGAGTCCGCGTACTGGAGAGGCATTACTCAGATCGACCAGCACTGGAACGTAAATCGCAATTGCTGGCACTTGAGCTGGAGTCGCGGGTTTGCCAACTGTCTCCGGTATACGGGGTGCAATAGTGGGCCCGATGTGTCGTCTGTTGAAGACATAAAGGGCGATGATCAATATAGCGAGAACGCCAGCGGTAACGAGAGAACTCCTGATCCACGTGGCTCGACGACTTTTCTGCGACTCAATCAGTTCGGCTCTTGCATGTCCGAGGTGAGCCATATACGCGTCGAAGCAAGGCGAACAGCACGTCAAATGATTACTTATCGATTCGTCGCTGTCCGTCGGCCGGCTTGCCAAAATTCTGAGCGCATTGTCCGGCGGGCAGCCTTCACGCTCGGGATTAGGAAAAGCCTCAGAGAGATAGCAACGAGCAAACTCAAGGAGATCCCGTTCTCTCCCGAAGACTCGACGTTTTTTAGTATCGGTTGCCATTCCAAAAACTGTCACCGACCATTTGCCGGCTTATTTCAGACCAAGCTTGTTCCTGACTTTCTGAAGTGTCTGGCTGAACTTAGACTCCGCGGCATGACTCGATATGCGATATGCCCGGCCGATCTCTTTCCACGAACAACCCTCCATGCGCCGACAGAGCATGTCACGTATTGCTGGATCACAATGCATCAGGAATTCATCTATGAGAATTTTCATCTCGAGCGCTTTCCTGGGATCCGAGGAAACGCGCGGAAGAAAAGCTTGGAGTTCAACCGCTTTCGCTAAGAACGATTGCCGTTTTTTGGCTCTATTTAAGCGTCTGAGGAATGCACGAAAGAGGTATGATTCGAGATCTCGTACAGAGTCCTCATTAGCGTTCTTCGCCGTTAGGGCCCGGGAGACCGTTGCTGCTGCCTCTTCGAGCAGGTTGGCCGCTATTGCCGGATCAACGAGCAGCCTTTCGGCATGCTGGATTGCGCGACGACTGATTTCTTCGGACGCACGGAGCACAGGAGGGCTAATTGGCCGCCCATGTCGATCCATCGGGCTGACACGTAATGCACCGTTCTGACCTGGCTGACCGGTCATACTAATTCACGACGTCTGATACGCTCCCAACCCGGTCGGAAGCGGGTAAGCTTCCCGTGCGGCCTTCAGTACCGTTCAATATGGCAGAGCACCGGCGGGAGACAAACCTCAATTTATTCTTGCCCTGTTTTAAACATTCGAAATTCTCCCTGTCAGAATCGTCAAGGCCACAGCGTCCGTCTTACGCTTCCGATCGCTCATTTTGCTTTCACGGCTCACAGCCGACGCAGCGGATGCTGCGTCCCCTGATTGGTCCTTCGACTGTGCCCCCCGCGAGCAGGGAGGTTCTTGGGCTTCCGCTCTACGCGTGCCGCACAAGTCGCTACGTACACGTCCAGAGTTACCCAGCGAAGGACAGTTGTCTGAAATGTGTACATCGCTTTCTGGTCAGCCATGCGACTTGGATCCTAAAACGAGCTAGGAGGGGGGAACCTCGCTGCGTGCAGTCGTCCCGCTCCACACTACCGGTTGAGAGCGCAACGAGGCCATTCCGTCTTGGGACTGCCATATTCTCCGGTACGCCTCGCACCTGAGGGACAGTTCGTCATGCCTACCGGAATCGACGATCGCCCCTTCGTCGACTACCAGAATTCTGTCCGCCCACAGGATTGTCGCGGGGCGGTGCGAAATCACCACCAGTGTCCGAGCCTGGCGAAAGAGTTCCAGTCCCTGAAGCAATCCGGCGGCGGCAGGTCCGTCGAGGGCGCTCGTGATCTCGTCGACAATCAGAATCCTTGGCTGTTGCAGAAGAGTCCGTGCCAACGCCAATCTTTTCTTCTCTCCGCCCGAGAGCCGGCCGCCGAGTGGCCCCAACGGTTCGTCGAGACCCTTGGGCAGCCTTTGGAGCACTCGGTCCAACTGGGTGAGAGTGGCGACTGTCTCTAAGTCTTTGCCAGTCGCTCTCGGATTCCCATACAAAAGGTTGTCTCTAACGGTTTCGTCAAAAAGAACTGGATCCTGCGGAACCAAGGTCACGATGGCGCGAAGGCTACGGCGGCCGACCTGACGGATGTTCTGCCCTCCCACCAGAATCAAGCCCGCATTTGGTTCGTATAATCGAGTCGCCAGAAGGCCAATCGTGCTCTTTCCGGAGCCATTCAGGCCTACAACTGCCACGGTTTCGCCTGCCTCAATCCGAAAGCTCATATCACGCAACACCGGGCGGCTCTCGTCATAGCAAAACCATACCGAACGAAATTCCAATTCGGGCGTAGTATCGCACACCAGGTGCGGCATGGATTCGAGTCCTGCAACTTGTGGATCGCCGTCCGTAATTTCGAGAATACGACGGACGCTCGCGCCAACCCGTTGGAGGCGCGACTGGAGGTCAATGGCAATGCTGACGGGCGCGAACAGGCGGAAGACGTAGCCATAGAAAGCGACGAGTCCGCCGACTGTCAAAGCGCCCCGAGTTACCTCGTAGCCGCCGTAGCCAAGGATCAGGCCCATGCCAAGAACGATCACCGAAATGGAAGCTGCACCAAAAGACATTTCAAGCGCTCGTTGCCGAACCTGGAATTTGGCTCCCTCGGCCGCTAGGCGGGCAAACTTTCTACCTTGTGTGCCTGTACGATTCAACAGCTGCAACTGCAACATGCCTGCCAAGTGTTCTTGCAAAAATGCACCGATCTTTCCTGACTGACCCTGAACGCTGTCTGCTGCCTCACTTAGCCTGCTCGCGTATAAGCGTTGTAATACATAGAAGACCGGGAGCAGCGGGGCGATTACCAAGGTCAAACGCCAATTCAGAATTCCCATGGTTACAAGGACCATTACGCCCATGATCAGCATCTGAATGGTCAAAGGAAGAATGTCTCCGCTCAATTCCGCCACGCGGTCTACGTCTTGCTCGATCCGATAGAGCGTTTCTCCTACCTGGGAGTTTCCGTGATACCGCGCCGGCAAAGCGTGAATTCGCCGCAGTAACGACACGCGGATTCGAAAGACCATCTTCTGAGTAACGATGCAGCTGATGAACGAGGCTAGGTAGGACACGATCACACTTGCCAAATAGACGCCGCAAAAAACTAGCGTGCCGAACAAGACAAGGCGAAGATCCCGTTTCGCAAGCGCAACATCGATCAACCACTTTACGACCAGGGGATCGAGAAGAGATAGTCCACTGCCTACGACCATGCAGACAAGATTTACGATAAGTAGCGACAGCACCGGGCAAGCCTGTCGGCCCAGCCATGTCAACTCAGACGACATCGATTTCCCTCTGGGGTCCGCCATGTTCACTACCTACGCTATTTCTAAGAAACTGAACAAATCTTTTTTGCGTGCCGCGATTTCGGCCTAATTCGGCTTGCCTGTCCTCTGTGCCGCGTCTTTCCGCGGCCTTAAGCCTGTTGCATTTCAACAACTCAGGCGAAGCACCCTTCAGGCCAGGTGTAGAAAGAACGCGGCGCGCTTGCCACTGCCTCTGTCGTCCTGCAGGAATTCCTGCACGCATTTAGAGAGAGCCTGCCACCAGCTCACACCGACGTGAAGCTGCGGCACCCAATCTCTCAAGTCTTATGGCTGGAGCTTCGGGAAACGAATCTCAATCGGCCCAAGAACTTAGGGTTCTGATCGAGGCTTATTGTTCGTTGATTACGCCAAATTTCGTACCAAATTCTATCTGCACGAATTCCTGCAGCAAGAATGTTTTCTTGCCGATGCCCAAGGGAGAGAACTATTTTTCGGGAACGACAGGGGTCTGCTGACCGGGGGAGATATGGACGATTCGAGTAACACCCAAGACCTTGTGATCGGGCCGAGTGTCCGGGAGACCGCTTCTGAGGACGGAGCCGTCCTGTTGGATATTGAGCAGGGGATTTGCTTCAGTCTCAATCCCATCGGATTGAAGATTTGGGAGCTGTTGAAAACGCATCATTCCGTTGATGAGATCGCAGACGAACTGGCTCAGTCCTTCCCGGTTTCCCGATCCCAGCTCCTTTCCGATGTTGTTGAATTCCTTCAGTCGCTCGAAGCGAAGCGCTTGATTCATCGGGCGGACGAAGCAGTGGCCAAGCAGTCGTGGGTCCGCCGCATTTTCCCGTGGGCAAAGGAACGCGTACAACTCCACTAGATATATTTCTGGCGACCCTCTCATAGGGGCTTAGGGAGGATCATAGGGGGCCACACGTGGATAATTCGACCGATAATGGTCGCTGCGCGCGGCATCTTGAAAATCATCACCGGCTGTCGCGAAGTCGGATGAGGCACGATAAACAGGGTGTCACGCACGAGATGGCACCAAGAGCAACTGTAGCCTTTCTCGTGCCACACAAAGTAAATGGGCCGTTCTTGGATGGTTTTCCACTCACCCATCTCTACCGTGTTATGCGATTTGTCAATCACAACCACGGAGCCGCCTGGGACCAGGTCATCCATAGTGTCGTCGTTCAAGGCAATGATGCCTAATCGAAATTCGCCCGCATCCAAGCGCTGGCGCACAACTGCAGGCACTCCCAGTTCTTCCGCGCTCTCAGTTACGAGCCGGGTCGTATCGAAGCTGATTTTGGTCTGGAATGTGAGGGAAAACGGCCGATCGGTGTCAGTGAAGGACCACTGTCTTGTAGCATGGTCCGACTGTGGCGAGTCCTGCGGCACGTTCCGAGACTCGCCCAGTCTCATGCCGAAAGCCTGCAACACCGCTTCATAGGTTACCTTGTAGCATTCGCAAAGGCTCTCGACTTCAAAAATGTCGGGCACAGCCTTGCCTTCTTCAATATCCGTGAGCCGTCCCCGCCGAATTCGATAGCGCTCGTTGTTGGCTGTGCGCGCGAATTCGGTGGTAAGACGCTCGACCGCCACCCGTGTGAGGTGGAGTTCTTCCCGAAGCCCTCGAAGCCAGCCCCCCGGACTCGTCATGACTAATACTCCGGCCGCAGAGCAGTCTTGGTGTCACGCGCCTGCCCTCGCTAGTCGATAAAACTGCGTTTCTCGGGAAATGTCGCAGAGGGCCCCCTCTCGATGCCTTTTGGCATCAGCCTCCTGTGCGTTCTATTAGATTACGTCCCAGTCCAGACTTGACTGGCTTTCGTCGCGATATGCTTTCTCCTACGTTACTTGTAGAACACAACAGCTAGCAGAAAGTTTTTCATTCTGTTCCTCACTGAGAACTAAATGCGGCCGGCGATACCGCCAATGGCTATAAGAAGCCCATGTTCGCGTGAGTATACAAGCAGCATTGTGCGGAGCGACGAGAATTGTGGCTTTGTTCGGAAAATGGAAAAAAGCAGGAGAACAATATAGGATGCCGCTGCTGACGGCCTCCCGGGCTTAGAGCGGGGACTTCGAACACTACTTCTCGCCTCCTGCACGATTTCGCGCAGCCGGGGCGGATTGCAGTGCGTAACGTCCAGCCCTGGTCTTCTGAACCCAGTTACTATCACCTACTGAGCTACATCTGATTCGATTCTCAAGTCATTAGTGCCTAACAGGTTCTGCCTTGCGCCAAAATCCAAGGTATTGAATAGGAATCACTCGTTCCGAACGGCGGGTTGCGTGATTTCTTGCAGGAAAAAAGTTTTTGCGAAGCGAGTGGACTGGGGATGTACGGTGCATCTATCGTCAAGTCAGATGTGGGACTAGATCCTAGTTCCAAACTGCCACCTCAGTCGACCAGCACGCTCTGGAAGGTAGCGTATGCCTCCTGCAGTAGCCGCGCCCCCGCCAACCCCGGTGGAACCCGTTACTGAAACTCTACACGGAGTGGAGGTCACAGATCCCTATCGCTGGCTGGAAGATCAGAACTCCCCGCGAACGCGGGCATGGCTCGAAGAGCAGACGGCGTACACGCGTGCATACCTGGATGCGATTCCGGATCGAGAGCAAATCAGAGAACGGGTTAGAGAGCTTATGGCATTCAAGGAGGTTATCTCCGAACCTTGCAACATAGGCGACCGCTACTTTTTCTTGAAGCGTCGGGAAGACAGAGAGCAGCCGGTCATCGTGATGCGAAGCGGGTTATTCGGAGAGGAGACAGTCCTAGTCGACCCGGCGCTGCGCGCAACCGGGACTTCGACCGCCGTTTCTATTGTCGCGATTTCTCATAACGCTCGGCTCCTGGCCTATTCTGTGCGACAAGGCGGCACCGATCACTCGGCCTTAGAGATCTTGGACATCGAGCGGAACACCGCACTCCCGGACCGCATTCCAGACGGTTTCTGCACAGGATTTGCTTTTGAGCCGAATGGCACAGGGTTCTATTACTCTCACCGCGATCTGCGCGATCCGCGGCCGAACTACAAAGCCGCTTTCCGGCATCGCTTCGGCAGTGACCGATCGCACGACGTTGAAGTGTTTTTTGCGGGTGAAAAACCGAATCTCTCTCTTGGAATTCTCGATTCGCCCGAAGCCAGGCTTCTGGGTTACTCGGTGTTCTCTGCCGGCAAGCACCCCACTACCTCGATCTACTTGCACAGTTTAGAGCCAGGAGCAGTTCCCAGGTTGTTGTTACGCGACATCGAAGGCTGTTTTGTACCGTTCTTCGCGCACGGCCGACTGTTCGCCTACACCGAGCTCGCGGCTCCGAACTTTCGAATCGTTGGTATCGCTCTCGACGATCACGATCCCATGAATTGGCGAGATATCGTCCCCGAGTCCGATCGCCGCATCCAGCAGTTTACAGTTGCCGGTGACCGAATCTTCGTGACTCGCGTTGATGGTTTCTCCACTCAAACCGAAGCATTTGGACTCAAGGATGGCGAGAGGAAGGATGTTCCGCTTTCTCCGCGCGGGACCATCGATCTCCTGACTCCCACGAATCGAACCGATAGTTTGTTCTACAGCTACACCTCAATCGCGCAACCGTCCATCGTCTATCGCTATAGCACGCGAGAAGAAAAGTCTTGCCTGTGGCAGCAGCCGAATTTCCCATTTGACCCTTCTTTCATCGCTGTCGAGGAGACCAGCTATCCGTCGAAGGACGGCACTTCGATCCCGCTTTTTCTCGCCGCCCGGAAAGATCTATTACACTCGGGACCACTACCGACCTTTCTGACTGGCTACGGAGGATTCGGAAGTTGTGTCACGCCCCGTTTCACGGCCTTTGCAACCTTTCTGATCGAGCAAGGACTGCTGTTTGCAGTTCCCGCTCTCCGCGGAGGATCAGAGCTCGGCGAACAATGGCACGGAGCGGGAAAGTGCGAGAACCGTCAAAACTCGTTTGATGACCTTATTTCCGCCGTCGACTGGCTCATATCGGAAAGGCGCTCTGCACGCGGCCGTATTGCTATCGGCGGCGGCTCTAATGCCGGCCTCCTGGTCGGCGCTACCATCACCCAACGCCCCAACCTGTTCCGCGCCGCCATCTGCTTGGGACCTCTGCTCGACATGACGAGGTATCACCTCTTCGATTTCGCAGCCGGATGGGCAGAGGAATATGGATCACCCGAAGATGAGCAGGACTTCCACTCTCTGCTCGCCTACTCGCCCTACCATCGCGTGCAAGACGGCGCGGACTATCCCGCCGTCCTGCTCATCTCGGGTGATGCGGATACGCGTTGCAACCCAATGCACGCCCGGAAAATGGCGGCACGCCTTCAGGCAGCCAATCATTCAGAATATCCGATCCTGCTCGATTACAAAACAAATTGGGGACATACGCCGGTTCAGCCACTGTCGACCAAGATCGAGTCCCTCACCGACAGACTCGCCTTCCTCTGTCGCGAACTCGGAATTCATGTCGGGCACAGGAGGTTCTCGTGATGCTGTTTATTTGCGCGTTGTTGACATTATTCGCCTATGACGTTCTGAGTACGTTCTGTCGCTTCGAGACAATCTATTCGATGGTCAGGGACTGGAGGGTTGCCAGCGCGCCGTCTGGTCAAGACACAATCGACCGTGTTTGCATGGCTGTCAACTACGCCTGCATATGGTATCCCAAACAGGCGCTTTGCCTTCAGCGCTCGTTCGTCACTACGTATTTGCTCAGGAAACACGGCGTGCCAGCACACATCGTCCTCGGAGCACAGAAGCTCCCGTTCAAGGCCCATGCATGGGTCGAGGTCGACGGGCAGGCAATCAACGAGCGATCGAACGTCCAGGCGACCTATTCCGTTTGGGATCGCTGCTAACCACGGAGATCAGGATGAGCGTGCAAGCGGGCATTTGGAATTTCGATGGACGACCAGTCGACCGGAAGCTACTGGAGAACCTCAGCGACTCATTGAGGCAGCAGAGTCCGGACGGGGAGTCGTACTACGTGGACAACTCAATTGCTCTGCTCTATCGTCCTTTCCATACAACAGCTGAGTCGCGCCGTGAGAAGCAGCCTCATGTGTCACGGCGGGGCTTCGTCCTGACCTGGGATGGCCGCCTCGATAACCGCGAAGGGCTTGTTTCCGACTTGCGAAGCGATCTCGACGCGAGCCCAACCGACCTCGCTATCTTCGCGGCGGCCTTCGACCGCTGGGACACGGATTGTTTCCGCCGCATCGTCGGCGATTGGGCGGTTTCCATCTGGAAACCGGAACAGCGTGAACTCCTGTTCGCCGGCGACTACATGGGCATTCGGCACAACTTTTACTATCTCAAGAATGATCGAATCTGGTGGTCGTCGGACCTCAGCCCGCTAGTACTGCTTTCGGGCGATAAATTCCACATCGATGACGACTACATCGCCGGTTATCTTGCCAACGATCCCGACGCGCATCTGACGCCGTACCGCGAAATTCGTGAGGCTCCTCCGGGGCAATTCGTGCGCGTCCGTAACGGCCGGGCCGTCGTGCAACGTTATTGGCGATTCGGTCCCAAATCTCGCATCCGCTACAAGACTGATGCAGAGTATGAAGAGCACTTCCGCTACGTCTTCCGTCAGTCTGTGCGCCGCAGACTGCGTTCTGACTCGCCAATTCTCGCGGAACTCAGCGGCGGACTCGACTCCTCCTCGATAGTCTGCATGGCCGACGACATACTGGCGAACGAAGGAGCGCAAACACCTCGCCTCGACACGCTCTCCTTTTACGACAGAACCGAGCCAAACGGAGACGACTGGATCTATTTTCCGAAGATCGAGGAAAGGCGCGGCAGAGTCGGTTGTCACATTGATGCCAGCAACCTCGGACGCGCTCCCGCTTCACTGGTGTACACAGAATTCAACCCTCTACCAGGTAGTCTGCCTTCGGGACAGTCTCTGGAGGCCGAGCGGGCTGCTGCTGTGCGAGACGGCGGCTACAAAGCGATCCTCTCGGGCATAGGCGGTGACGAGTTTGTGGGCGGCATTCCAAATCCCACAGCACAGTTAGCGGACCTAATCGTAGAGTTCAAACTGGTCAGCCTCGCAAGACACCTGATGGCTTGGAGCCTAGTCAAGCGGAGGCCTTGGATTCACCTTCTACTGCAAGCCGTTACGGAATTATTACCGGCCTCCTTGGCCCAATATCTAGTCAAGGAGACCAAACTTGAACCCTGGATTAAAGGGGACTTTGCTAAGCGCACCAGACTACCCGTGCGGCTCTTGGGTCCAACCGAAAGTTTCGGACTCTGGCTACCAACTCGCCGGTCACATGTTGGCGGAGTATTGCTGATGGCGAATAAGCTGGCCAAGTGGGAGTCGTCAGTGCTCGCCCTCGAAGAGGCTCGATATCCATACCTTGATCAGAATTTGATCGAGTTCATCCTCTCTATACCAGCCAGCCAGCTGCTCCGCCCGGGTGAAAGACGGTCGCTGATGCGACGCTCTCTAGTCGGCTGCGTACCGCAGGAAATACTCTTGCGCCGTACAAAGCAACTTGGGGCACGGACGCCTGTCGTCGCTCTGGAAAAGAACTGGAAACAATTGCAAATGGCGTTCGATTCGGCTCTTAGCTCAAGCCTGGGATACATCAGTCAGGATCGTTTTCTGGAGACACTTAATGCTGTAAGAAACGGCGAGGCAGTTCACATAATGCGCCTGCTAAGAACTGTCTCGCTCGAACTTTGGCTGCGCGACTTGGCTTCGCGGCGTTTGATTGCTGGATCAAAAGTGTCGCCACCAATTGCTACAGCCTTGGCTCCGGCGGCAAGCGCGTAGTGCGACCCACAGTTTTCCATCACTCCCGCTAGCAAAGTGGTGGGAGCATTCTAGGAAAGGAGGACAAAACCATGACCTACTCGAAACCGGAAGTTGTTGTTGTCGGCAACGCCAGCGCGGTGATCGAGATCGTTTCACAAAAGTCCGGGGTCCCGCACGACTCTACGGGAAACCGATTGACCGGACCGGCATACGATCTGGATGAGTAATACAATCAAAACTGACCAATTGCTCCTCCCGGGCGTTGGTGTTTTTCCCTTCTCGATTGCTCGCGCGTGCAATCGGGAAGGGATACCCCAAAGTAGTCGTAGACGCGAGAGCTTTCCGCAATGGGTTTTCATGCTTTGTCAGCCTCGTCGGATTCAAGGACTGACAACACTTAGGCGTCGCGGTCTGCCATTTTCCCTGTGCTGTTCACGGAACGATCGCCAACGCTCGTACTGTTCTGCTTTTGCAGGATCGCGGTCTTCGTGAGCGTTAAGCCAAAAGTCGAACCAGTCGACATCACCCTGTTCGGACGCTAGACGATCTCGCGGCTTCGTAACTACGTGGGCGGCATCGGGCAGCTGGATCAGATCCACTGGCTTGTTTTGCAGCCGCAAGCCAGCGTAAACCTCCCAATTCATCAACACCGTAGACAGATCATGAACCTCAATCCGGACTGGGGCAACAACCTTGTCGAGGTTAAACGCTGGAGCCATTTGCATCCACGTCTTCAGACCCTCGCCAAAGGGCTGCGACCCGTATATGGCGATACCGTCTTTTTTTGGCCAGTCTCCTGCCAGATCGACACCCAACAGGCGCTGCATGTAGCCCATAAAGTCTGAGTCCGCTATTGTCGCAGCGGCAAAGAGGTCTGGCGTCTTCGTCAGTGCTTCGAGCGCATAGTAGCCACTCCGGCTAAAACCGATCAGTCCTACCCGCTCTGGGTCCACCAGGTCATCGGCCACCAGATGGTCTATAGCCGATTCGTAACCCTGGACGTTGACGGATGCTTCCCGCGGAGTCCCTAGAAGATCAGATGCGTCTTGAATCTGCAATACCAGCATCCCGGTTGCGGCTAAAGGGCGCGCCGCAAACGCTGTCGTAAAAGTGCCGACGCTCATAAATTCGTGCCGGTTGAATCCGTGGGCTTGGATCACAAGAGGGTACCGATGGCCGGGCATGTAATCAGGCGGTTTGATCAGACCGCCGATCCACTCTCGCCCGGCTTTGTCCTGCCACTTATACAGTGACACCTCGCCGAGGTTAATGAATTTCAGCTGCGGATTGGGATCCCATAGCTGCTGGGGTTGGCCTCCACTCTCGTCGCTGGCAAAGAGGGCAGGCGGCTGGTTGAGGTCCTGACTCACACCGACCCATAATGGCGCACGAGCCACCGCCGATGCACTTTTCACCTGCGTCCACACCCCCTTCTCCGACCGATAGGTTTCCGTCGGATCCTCAGAATGTTTAGAACCTTCTTTATCGCCATAGGTCTTATACTTCAGGACTACTTCCCGTTCAGACTGACTCCAGGCGGCATCGTTCAGCAGATAAAGTGTCCCATCTCGAAAATACTCCTCCAGCCCGCTCTGCTTGAGAAATGCCACACAGGTTGCGTCGCGGGAGTTTGTGTCGAAAAGCGCAACGCATGACTTCTGGGCACGACCGCGCCTCTCACTCTCTCCAGTTTTCTCCAGCGGAAGGAAAGTGTTTAGCAGAAGCACGCGACGACTATCTTTCGTCCAAATCGCTCTCTTTGGGCTGTAGTACAGCAGCGCTTCGCCAAGCGGCGCATCGATTGCCTCGATCTTGCCAACGTCAAGGTCGACCAGCGCGTATTGTTTGGGCCGGATCAACAGCTCTTCTTGCGACCTTGTTGGTGCGGATGCTTTGAGTTGGTACTCGTCCGAAAGACCGGAAAAGGCTGGCTCGTATTCTTCCCATGTTTCTGGGATGCGATCGGCGTGCTGGGTGACCACAACAAAACGCCCCGATGGAGAAACGGAAAGCATGTCGGTGATGAGCTGAATCGGCTTCCCCGTCGCAGCATCCATCACAGCTGATGCCCTGCTCTTGTTAAGTATCCATAAGTTGACGGGCTTTTCAGCGCCATCTGTTGATTCTCCTTCAAGCAGGGAAAGGATGGACTGTCCGGTAAGGACGGTTTCATTGGTTTTCGGTAGCTTGTGTCCGCGGATCGCTACCGTGTAAGCAACTACATCCTTGACGATATCGAACTGAATCACATCTTGCCCGTCCGGAGTGAGCCTTCTTAAAGTACCCGTCGTCACATCCAAGGTGAATAAGCTCCGATCGGCAGTCTTGTCCCGTCCCAAGAACGCTAGTTTCCCATTGGGTAGCCAGCGCAGTTCTGTAATGGAGGGCTCAATTTCCGCCGTTCTCATGCGTACAACGGCCCGAGGCTCTGGGTGTTCCGCCCCGTGCGTATGATCGAGGAACTGGCGCACCGCTCTGACGTCGAACACCCATATGGTGGACTCAAGCTGATTCGTCGAGAGTAAGCCCCGTTGTGTCACTACTGCAAAAAAGCGGTTATCGGGTGAAAACTTAACGTCTTGCGTCAACAATGAAGTTGGACTGAATGGATACGGATCAATGAATGTCTGCATTTTGATGGCTTCCCGAACCGTAAAGAGGGGAGATGCCGCTGATAACGAACTGGGACCCACCAACCCACACAGCATTGATACTCCGGCTGCGACGAGTACTGCCCATATCCTCATACACAGACGGTTTGGCTGGTTGTAATCAAAGCCCCGACTTTGGTCGAATGCTCGACGCCGAGTCGTTGTCGCCCAGTAGCATAAACCTCTTACATTCGAGAAATGAAAAGACTTCATCACAATTCGCAGCATCATTAAAACGAGTCACAAGAATGCATTAGCAGACAGTTGCCGCCCGTTGACGTATTAACGCTCGGTTCTCGTCAGCAGGCAGCGGAAAATTGTGTTTAGAACTGAAACTTCAAAGCGAGCTGCATGGAACGTGGCCCGCCGATTTGATATAGGGGGCTAAAGGCCCCGGCACCAACGTTCCCCCCACTAAGGCTCTGTCCGAGCATCTGGGTCGACAAGCCGAACGGGCTATTGCAGAACAGTCCGAAACATCCATTCGGCGGGCCAAAGTTGGGGTGGTTCAGGATATTGAATATTTCGGCGCGGAACTGCAGCTTGAGAGCCTCATGGATTGGGAAATCGCGGTGGACTGCGAAATCCCACTGGACGGCGCCGAAGCCTCTCAGAAAATTCCTTGGCACGTCGCCTTGCCGAAGAGGAACAAGCGTGATGGGATCGAACGGCGGATCTGTGAACGCCGATGAGTTGAACGCCTTCCCGCCGGGATATTTCGACCCGAATAAGTAAAGGGGCTGCCCCGGAACTGAATCAGGTCGCACATCCGCTAGGAAGGACTTGAACTGTTGAGACAAATTCCCGTCAATTATGTCGACAGGCGGGGCGGAACGAACCAGAATGAAAGTTTGCAAAGACCATCCACGCAAAATCGCATTCGCGGACGCATTGATCTTCGGGGCCGGAACATCATATGTCAGTCCGGCAGAAAACGCGTTCCGAATGTCGAAATCGGAAGGGCCCCGATTCGTGCTCGACGGTACGAGCACGTTGGACCCAATCGCGCTTGAACCAGCAGAGGCCGTGTCGATTGAGTGCGACCAAGTGTAAGAGGCGAGCCCCTGGAGACCCTGCGACAAGCGCCGTTGGAATTGAAGCTGGAGCGCGTCGTAATCAGACGTGCCTGCGTTGGTGACCAGTTGGGCTGACTGAAAATTCAGGTTTGGTTTATAAATAAACGCTGACTGTAGAAGCCGTCTTCCTGCTGCGCCAATGTAGGAAGCGGAGACCGTCTGTTGCTTTCCTAAGCCTTGCTCAAGGGCAGCATTCCACTCCAGCGTGTATGGCAATTTCAGATGCGGATCGAAACCGAATATGCCAGTAGCAGGTGTGATTGGCGGAGGGGCCGCGCTTAACGGATTTAACGGGAAGGTGCCACCCAGCGGGAAAGTTTCACTTCCGAAGGGGTACGATCCAAAACCAATAGCGTTGCCAGCCTCTGAAGTCGCAAGATCGTAAAAGACCCCAAATCCCCCTCGAAGCACTGTTTGCCAATCGCCCCTCTGAGAGACTTGGTAGGCCACCCCGAGCCGGGGCGCTACATTGTCGTAAGTGGTCTTGTAAGGCGGAGTTCCAGGTGAAGCCAGAGCCAGCTGGGACAGGCTGTTCAAATTAAAACCGGTAACTGCCGCAAAACTGGGGCCGTTGAGGGAGTGGGGCACAAAGTCCACATCCCATCGGAGACCGTAGGTCAGAGTAAGACGGGGGATGATGCGCCACGTGTCTTGCGCATAGATACCGAGATCACGTAATAGGAATGTCGGACTGAGATTGGAATATAAGATGCTAAAGGAGAGATTTCCACTTTCGGCGGACGGCACATCCCCGAAAAATGGCTCTTGCAGATAGGCCTGAGGGTCATGCAGTGGGGACAATCGCCGAAAGTCAGCTCCAAACTTCAAGCTGTGTGAACCTTTCTGCACAGACAGATTGTCAGTAACATTGATTTGTCGTTGCAGGTTCCGTCCGAACTTCCCCACCTCTAAAACACCCCCCAGCAAGGGAGAAATTGTCAAGCCGAAAAATGCATTCTGGGAGGTGAACGAATCGGGAAACGGCGGAGATGTCAGGGGGACGGCACCTCCGAAGTTATCCAAATACGCATAACTATTCGCATTCGTCCGGCTGTAATTGAACCGCAGATCGTTGGTAATTGTCGGAGACGCAATCCATGTAGCCCCTGCGGTGGCCGTCTGTGTCGTGATGCGAGTCGACGAGAGTGCGCTTAAGGAGACTCCCCCGTTACCTCGTTGAAGGATTTGCGAGGGAGAGTAGTTGTACCGCCCAAAAAGCGACCACTTGTTATTCAGGTTATGGTCAACACGCAGGCTGTAAGCGTCGAGGGTGGAAGGATTGGAATAGCTGGCGTTGAACTGGGCGATGCCATTCCCCAAATCTGCTTGGTTGGGGTTTAGCGGGAATGCGTTCAGGTAAGGCTGCATCACGGGGACCGCGTTCCGCCGGGCGTTGAGATCTGGGACCGTTGTGAGCGCAGTTTGTGGCAGCCGAAGCCGAAGACCCTCGTACGAAAAGAAGAAAAACGTTCGATCCTTGAGAATGGGGCCGCTGAATGTTCCGCCAAAATCGTTCTGCCGCTCTTGCGCTTTCGGGAGTCGAGGGTTATTAGTGTAACCGTTGAACCAGTTACTGGCGTCGAAGACGTCATTCCGCAAATAGTCAAACGCTGTCGCATGATACTGATTCGTGCCCGAGCGCGTAACAATTGAAATTTGCCCGCCCGGTGTGCGACCAAATTCGGGAGCATACGTCGAGGTCTGAATCCGGAATTCCTGCATGGCATCGACGGAAACGAGACTGTTGGTTCCTCCAGAGGCGCTGAACGATCCAAGTGAACCACCTAGCCCATTACCGGTGGCACTGACTACATTCGTGCCGACTCCAATGTTGGCACTTACGCCGTCTACCATCCAGTAGTTGGACGCGGCACGCTGCCCGTTGACGCTAAATTGTCCGGAATCATTCGCATTGTTGGCAGTTAGAACCACTCCTGGCGTAAGGTCAATCAAGGTTTGAAAACTTCTGCCATTCATCGGCAAGTTCTCGGCGAACTGCCGGTTCACTACGGTGCTGACTGCCGCATCGGTTGTATTCACCTGCTGCGCGCTGGCTTCGACTGTTACGCTCTCTGCCACCGAGCCAATCTGAAGGCGAAAATTTTGCTCGATGTGATCCTGGACATTGAGCGTTAGCCCGGTCACGTTGACTATTTTGAATCCAGCCGCATTGACTTCCAACCGATAACGCCCGGGGCGGACACTGGCGAACGTGTACAGGCCAGAATTGTTGGTGGCTGCACTGGTGGTGGTGTCACGATCAATATCGACCAGCTTTACGTGAGCTCCCGTGACGCCCAAACCGGCTGGATCCACGACTTGTCCCGAGACAGTCGCAGTGTCGAGCTGTGCTAGAGCAGGATGTACAAGACAGGTAACGAGAAAGAGAAGGAAAAAGAAGGGGCAATTTCCCACGACCCCAGTGGGGAGACGGAGCATCGGTTCGTAGTCCTCTATAAAGGTATGCCGGGGAGTGGCGACCTTTTTCTCAGTAACGGAACTTTATGGCAGCGATGTCAGACAGGGAGGAGAGATGGTTCGGTCGGCTGGCTAGGGAAAACCATCGCTCACGGATGGTTAGGCTTTTCGCCCAGGAAGGCGAACAAGATTCTTGGCCCTCCAGGTTCCCGTATCGCCTTCCGTGAGGACTCGACCGTGACGAAGACTGAGTTAATCTGTGCCAAAACATGAGGATCATCGAATGTCAGCACCCAGCGTCCGTCGCTGGCATCGTCGTTGTGAAAAACTCCGAGGCTTTTGATCGGCTTCTCAGCGCCCAGGCGGCCGCCCCATACGTAGAAGGAGACCTTAGCATCCACCTTCCGTGGGTCACCAAGGTCGTACGCATAGAAGATCAGGGACTTCCCTTCCGTGTAGAAAATCCGACCAAAGGCCCGCTGGCTCTTGCCATTGCCGTCCCGGTCGTGCACATCGATGATGTGGAGATTCCGCGCTACCACAAGGTCCCGAACGTCACTTCCTCTTGCGGTTAGCCCTTCTTGCTCCCGAAGTAAGTCGGCCTGCTCATCGACCTTTTTCCGAAGTTCTCGGAGTTCAGTCTCCTGCAGAGTCAATGCGACATCGCTCGTTCCTTTATCAGCGCGCGACTTTTCCAGTTCTGCCTGAAGCTGTGTTTCGCGGGCTTCCCAATCGGCCTTCTCAGAGCGGAAATTGGCATTCTGCTGTTCAACCTTGGTAAGGCGCGAATTCAAGGAATCCTTGACTTTGCCCAAGGCCTCAAGTTCGTCGCGCTGGGTCTTAATCGTAGCGGCCAGAGAACTCATTTCCTTTCGTGCCGCGGTCAGCTGCTGCAATTCGGCATCCTGCGCGGGAGAAGTTGTCGACGGGACTGCAGTTGGAGCCACGGCGGCTTGCTGGGCGCGCGGCCGCGCTTGATTCGCAAGAGAAGAGGAAGGATGAGCCTGCCGGACTGTCAAAATGACCAGAATCAGAACGACAGCCGCAACAGCACCCATGGCCGCGACAAGGAGAGGCCGATTCCGGTTCATCACCCTAGCAGCGGATCCCCGACTCATCTCTATCCCTTCGGACCGCGCCCGGGCAATGAATCTTTGCGTCATTCCTGACGGAATCTGGCACTTCGATCTTTTTGCGGCAAGCATCGAGAGGCCCTGACCGCTGACCTGGGTAAAGTCATCTGCCAGGCAGCGACAGCTGGGGCAGCTTTCGAGGTGAGCCTTGAGATCCGCCAGATCGAGCTGCGATGCCTGACCGCTGGCGGCGAAGGCGCACAGCTCTTCATAATGTTCGTGGCTGTTCAACGAGCATTCCCTTGGTACTTGCGCTCCGGTCAGACGCGGAGGTCGCTCTGGATTTATGGTTTTCGAGAACGGCATTCCGCAATTTTGAAAGCCCTCGATACAAGTTGTTCCGGACCGACGACGCAGAGTTGCCGGTCGCCTTTGCGACCTGTTCGGCCGTCAGCCCCTCGAAGTAAGTGAGCTCAATCACCTTACGCTGACGAGGCTCAAGGAGGGCAAGTAACTGCTCCACCAAGCATGCGACCTCCTGTGGAGGCAAGCATACCAAATGCCCGGCTCCACAGAAGAGTTCATCTGGTGCCAACTCATCGAGTTCCTCGCGATTGTAGAAGTGGTTCGCCTGGAGATGCTCCCGGCGATTGATGGTCCGATGATAGGCGTACTGAAGCAACCAGGTCTTAAAGCTTCCGCGAGCGGCGTTGAACTGATTTACAGCTCGAAACATATCCAGAAAGACGCGTTGAACCGTTTCCTCGGCTTCGCCATCATCGCGTAAAATAGCACGCGCTATGCGGAAGACGAGAGCACTGTGTCTTTCAAACAGAACGGCCAGTGCATCGTTGCAGCCCCTGCGTAGAGCATCCATGAGGTCGGTGTCACTGAAGGTCCGAAGGAGAGAGGGCGAACTTATTAGACTTGCCAGGTCGCGATCAAGTTCACCCATCGGCTCTCTCTCCTAAACACGCTCTTACCGAGCAAAATTCGGCTCAGCGCATTGACTTCTCATGCAAGGGGTCTCCCCGAACGGGGCTCCGCATGTTTGAGCAACCAAGTTGTGAAGCTGTCGCGGTCGGAATTGAACTCGTCCTTGGCTTGAAAAACATCTCCGAAGACCCGCCGGACAGTTGCTTCCGCTTCGCCATTACTGCATAAGCTTCCCCGAGCTATTTGGAAGACCAGAGCACTGTGCCTTTCGAAGAGGGTCGCCAGGGCATCGTTGCAACCGGAGCGCAACGCATCCATCAATTCTGCATCGGTGAGCGCTCGAAGCCGACAGGGAGAACAAACTAGGGCCGCCAGTTCGTTATTCGTTAGAGACATCAACTCACCTCACCACCGACGATAACGAAGCCTTGGACAGCCCGGGGCTGCCCAAGCGTAATTCGACCCGTCGTAATTCTTTTTGGGTGAGCTTTGGGGGAAGCTCGCCAACGGCAGACAGCTACCTGGACGGCCGAACCCGACCTTCCGAAACGCCGGTCAGTCCAAGCAACTAATTACTGCTAACGACTTACAGAACTGGTCCGTGGCAAACGACATTCGGTGGGAGCCTCGATCTTGTTCCGAAAACCGAACACAAACTGGAAGAATCGGCACCATCGGGTCTCGCCACGGCAAACTGTCTTGAATAAGCTAACGGCTGGCAACCTTGAGCAGCACAAGGTTGTAATCGACGTAACTTTAGCCGTCGCCAGCCTAGGAAGCAAGAGAATTTTCGATTTGCGGACTATTGACTGAATTGCTCTTGCGATCCGACGATCTGGCTTATACTGAATGATTTGTTCGTTCGTGTATGTGTCCTCCTGCTCACTCTGTTGCGCTTCAAAAACAAACGACGCTCCAAACCCTCATGTCCCGCTTGCCGACCGGAGTTGCGCTCGAGCTATCTGGAGCGCCAAGTCATCGAGGACAACCTGTCCGCGACCCGAAACACGAACCCACGATTGCGAAGCAATAGAAGTTCGACATTTGGACCGCGATTTAATCAGTGACTATAGTACCTGAATGACTGTGTGTCAATGGGCTCACGATGTTCTGGTGGCCAAACCGATTGGCGCCGACAATAAACGAGAGGCGACTACGCTCGCGAAGGCCATTGGAGCGGAGATTACGGAACTTCGGGTCTCAAGGGGATGGTCTCAAGCGGAGATGGCACATCTGGTTGGCTACACTGAAAAATGGGTGCGGAGCACCGAGATGGGGGCGAACACAACCGTTGAATTGCTCGCCGCTGTGGCTTTTCTCTTCTCAACTAACCTGTCTGATATCGTCTTAGCCGCTGAGCGAAGGGTCGAACAGAGCAGACAAGGACAGGTTTGATTCACTTCCTTTCTGCCCTACGCTGGCGTTCCAGAAGGCGCTCCGCTCTACTCAGAAGTACCGACACCTTCAAAGAGTAAACCTCCGCAAAATTAGACAGAGTCCGCAGAGTGGGACTCTTGCTCCCTTTTTCCAATTGGCGAACATAGCTCACGTCGTAGCCTAACGTCTCGGATATTCTCTGTTGCGTCCAGTCCTTCGCGACCCGCAGTCTTGTCAACTCAACACCGAGGGCCTCGCCGAGATTCCTAGCTTCTCGCTTCTTATCAGCACCAATGGGCTTCGCCACATGGGCATCATTAGCCCTCGGACCGTTCCCATATGTGGGACTATTGTCACTGAATTCCTCTTCTCTCCGATTATGGTCCCGTGCTCAGAAAGCGGCTGATGGCTGAGGATTAATGCTATTGCCAAGGACAATCCGAAGTCGACAACCGTCAGGCAACTGGCGATTCTTGCCTTGGCCAAGTTGGGCGATGCTCAGTCTTATTTCCCGGATTTCGTAAGCATCGCAGAGGAGCCATCGGACGTCTGTTTTCGCAGCGAGTTTTTTAAGTTTCTCAAGTAGATCGCAGTCGATACAGATGTTCGCTTTGACCTTGCGCGGCATCGGGCCACAGACCTACATGCGCGGGCCGTGTTTGGTCAATCTGAACACGAACCTGCGCGGTGACGCTCCAATAAAATTTATTGCATTGCGGTCGCCTGAAATCGGTTGAAAACTAATCCCGTGTCAGCGCCCCTGGGAGCGGCCAAGCGTTTCCGAGGGGTTCTCGTTAAATCTAGCCCGGAATTCCGCCGCAAACCGACTCAGATGAAGGAATCCCCATCGCATCGCAGCAGAAGTAACAGTGGTGTCAGGGGTCGCATGAGCGAGTTCATTCCGCACTCGTTCGAGCCGAATCCGCCGTAAGAATTCCATTGGAGAACAGCCTCTGTGGCGACGAAATGTGTATTGGAGGCTTCGAGCAGTCACGCCGCCAATGACTGCGAGGTCGCCCAGCGACAGGGGATGGTCTGCGTTTTCAAGAATGAATTCCTCGACAGTCCGAACTTGCCAGGGCGCAATACTTCTTTCGGGTCCATTCACGAACTTCGAGTAGTTGTGTCTCAGTCCCTCCAGGACGAGGGTGACGAGCATTGCCCAACTAAGGGCTGCCTGTCACCGACGCGTGGCTGATCGACGACTCTGGACGAGTCGTCGGCAACCCTTACCTAATCGGTAAGGTAAGGTTAGCCCGTCATCCGCTCAAGATCGCGCGCGCGATCACTCCGCGAGTCGGCGGTAATCGGCACGACTACCTGCCACGAAAGAAGGGGTAGTGGGCTACTTTCTTTCAAAGTAGCCCACTACCCGCGCGCGACGGTTTTGGACATCTGCTGCGCTAATGTGGATTTTCCGGCTTCGGGACTGCCGCAGATAATGAATGGGCATCTCCCGGCCCGAATCATTTGGTCTACTACCCATTCGCGCTCTACGCGGGGTAGATTGTTCAGCTATTGCAGTGTGAGTCTCTTCATGGTTCCTTTCGTCAAACTCCGTTGCTACTTCGCTACTGCTTGTTGCTGCGTTGCTTGTTACGCGACGGCTGCGGATGCTCTCAGATGTGAAATCTTCTGTTCCAGAATGTCTTGATAGGCGCGGCCCATGTTGCGGACGGCTTCCGTCCATCCGGTCTGGGATTCGCCGCAGGCCAACACTTCTCCGTCCTTCGCCACGAGCTACGATTGGGAGTTCGTGCCGGAAGCCGGGAAGACGTTCGCCGACACGGGCAACGGGATGTGCCATTAGTCTGTATCCGCACTTTTCCTACCTTACGGGATCATTTCGCGGGGCGTTTGAAACAGGTTCGATAGCAGCGAGCGATGCAGGTCGTACGAACGTAATTTTCATTTCGGTGAATCTTGGCAACACAACGTCTCTGCCATGGCGCGTAATCATGAAGAGGCTTGAGGCGCATATTCCCACAATCCGTGCGCCTCCACCGGTCGAAACGTCGGTAGCCGTTGAAACTATAGCCTCGACTATCAGTTGCGTCGCATCATCTACTTCCTTGGCCAGCCCTCCAGCGACTCCCGCGTTAACAACCATCCAGAATGCGCCAGGTCTCTCGCCTCTCATGTGCCCTTCGGGATCAATCCTGGTGTGTGATCTCCGGTCGATCTCGGCTCCAGCAACTGCGGCCTGCACAGGATGAACATCGCTGGAACCGGGCAGCGTGATGCCAGTAAACGTGACGAGCAAAGACCCAGGCCGACTCAGCCACCGAGGAGGTGTATTCTTTTCGACCTTCCCCTGAAACAGCGTGCCCTCTGGAAGCGCGACAACTGACCCTACGCGAACCGGTTCGACCAACCGTGCTTGAAAGGTGTCGCCGGGTCGACTCTTGGACGCACTCAGGTCTCTGAGAAGAACAATCTTGCCTTGTGTACCAGCCGCCACAGTAGTCTGCCCATCCACAAGAGCATGAGTAAGATCACGTTGCGGCAGCGACTCCGTCGGTTCAAACGCTTCCAACGCTATTGTCGAACCGCTTGTCGCATTCGTGTGTGATGATTTGGCTCCGGCCTCTATTTCCATAGAGTTGGCCACTGATAGAACGGAAACCTTCAACGGAACTTCCGCCCCGCTAGGCAGAAGTATGTTTCCAACTTGAAATGCCGGAGAGTTCTCGTGTCGCGGTGTGAATAACTGGACGACCCAAGGCCAATGATCGTTTCGTGCTCTGCGCCGTCGTTCAAGACGACTCACAATCAAGTGCACGTGACTGCCTGCAGGGAACAATTCGTGGTCACCCGAATAGACCGACTGCGCAAGAACACCCTCGACGTTGTCAGCAGAATGGAGTTTGGACACCTTGACAGCGTCGCTCAGCCGTACCTTCAAGTATAGGGGATTTTCGGACGGACTCTCGGTGACGGATGGGACAGACGGCGATTGCGCGAAACCGACCACGTAAGAACTGAGTACTAGCACGCCGCAGACGGCAATGCGTTGTGGCTTATTCATGACTTTCAACTCCAGACGCCGGAGCCTTGGTCAACCAAATTTACTTGGGGTTGCGAGGATATTCAATCTCTGATTTTGCGCGCATCACACACTTCTTTCCTGGCGAGAACGGCCCGGTCTGAGTGAATCTGTCCAAGGATTGGACATCCTCGGCAAATTTGTCCAATAGCGAGACACGCCCTGAAATGAAGAATTGAATGTTGTTGACAAGCAAAATTCTTGGAGGATAATTCTTGCGACTGCGACTCAGGTTTCTCACGAATCACAGCCATGCCCCCGGCAGCGTCTCCAAATTTTATTTCAATCGCAGAGGAGGAACTCCCCCATGAAACTCGTGGCCAAAAGCTTTCTATCCCTGATTGGGCTGGCAACACTAGCATGTGCACAAACCATTCCACATTTTGATCACGTCGTTGTGATTTTCCAAGAGAATCGAACACCGGATAATATTTTTGGGAGCGGACCCGCCCGGACCCCCTGCAACTCGGAGGATCCGTTTGAGCCGGGCGTGGATATCGAAAACTGCGGCCCGAACAAAGTAACTAACACATCCACCTACTTGGTGTCTGAACCTCTCTCTACCTGCATCGATCCCAACCACAGGCACATTGGGTTCACCAACCAATTGGACCTCGTAATGGGCGTCCCCCAGATGGATGGTGCCTGTGTTAACTATAACGGTTGCCAACCGAATGGCTTGCAGTGTCCCCCATACACGTATGTCCAGAAATCGGATGTGTTACCGTACTTCAATATTGCTCTGAACTACGGTTTTGCAAACTACATGTTCCAAACGAACGAGGGTCCCAGTTTTCCGGCCCATCAGTTCATCTTCTCTGGTACTTCTGGCCCGACGGAATACCCAGCCAACTATTTTGATTGGTTCGACGCGGAGAATATGGGAGAAAGAGCAGCGGCTGGTTGCATTGCACCATCAGGTCAAACCTCCAAAGAGATCAATCCATCTGGCACTGAGTCGCTGGGATTCAATCAGGGCTATCCGTGTTATGATCATCCAACTCTGATTGACATTCTCCCCAATCGGTTCAACTGGAAGTATTACTCAAATTCCCAAGGGTCAATTTGGAGTGCACCCACTGCGATCCAGCATATCTGCGGCGGAATCGAACAAGGCTCGTGTCCGAATTTTGCTACGGGCGGGAAGTACGCGAACAACGTGATCTTTGAGAGCCACAATAATCTGACTCCAATTTTCAACGACATTCAGAATTGCAATTTGGCGGCGCTAAGTTGGGTTATACCGGACGTGCGTTGGTCCGACCACCCCGGAACCGGTGAGAACAACGGCACGGGGCCGTACTATGTTGCTAACATCGTGAATGCCATCGGTGAAAGCACGTGCGTCGATCCTGACAACGGGAAAACCTACTGGAATAACACTGCCATCATCATTACGTGGGATGACTGGGGAGGCTGGTTCGATCATGTGCCCCCATTCCTACTCGGTGGGGAGAGCAATGGCTGGGGCAAGAGCTACACTTACGGATTCCGGGTGCCGCTGTTGTTCGTCTCCGCCTACACTCAGGCTGGCTACGTTTCTGGAGCGATTTCCGGTCAGCCAACCTACCCGCCGCCTCTACAATACACACACGATTTCGGAAGTATTCTTGCGTTTATTGAGTACAATTTCCTCGGCGCGAGTGGGGTCGGGACTATCGACCCTTCGTATGTCTTTGCCGACGCCTATGCCCCGGATTTAAACCACCCAGTGGGCAACATTCCGTTGCAAGACTTCGTGAAGTTTCCGTACAGGGATTTCACGCCGATCCCGATCGATCCTCCTTACAACTCACCCACTTACTTCACAAGTTTTCAAGGCGATCCGCAAAGCCCGGATGGCCCGGATGATTAGCTGTGGATCGCGCAGGCAAATTTGGGTATAATGGCCGCCGCTGAGAAGCGGTGGCTCTTCTGAGTTCCCCCTGAAATGAGTTGTGAATGCAGCGCATACGGCAATGAACAGGCTCATCAGCTGGGTGATCGTGTTGGGTTGCATGACGCTCCAAAACGGTCTTGCTGCAACCCAGTACAACGTACTCCATGCGTTCGCTGGCGGGGGCAATGACGGTGGTGGACCCTTCGCTGCTCTCATCTTCGATCAGCAAGGCAACCTATACAGCACGACATCCGGCGGCGGAGCTTACGGGCTTGGCACGGTGTTCGAACTTAGCCCCTCTGCCGGTAGCAGATGGATCATGACCATCCTTCATAGCTTCTGTCCGAAGAGTGGTTGTTCGGACGGTTCACTTCCTATGATGAGCTTAGCGATGGATCCCTTGGGCAATTTGTACGGATCTAGCCGCGAAGCGATCTTCGAGATTTCACCCCATGGCGACGTGTGGGGTTTCCGTATCCTATACAACGGCGGTTCCGCTTCTAGCCTGCTTCTTGATAAGGCGGGTAATCTTTACGGTGCTTTTGGACGTGGCACGGGGCACGGAGGCGCAATCTCGGAACTGATCCGAGGCTCCAATTGGAGGCTTAAGATTCTTTACAATTTTTGTCCCACAATACCTTGCGTCGATGGTGAGTCTCCTAACGCCGTGATTTGGGATTCTGCGGGAGACTTGTATGGGACTACGGAACTTGGTGGAAAGGGGACCACCGGGGACTTCGGAACTGCCTTCGAACTAAGGCATGCGAACGGCGAATGGAAGCACCGTGTGCTGCATAGCTTTCCTGCCTTTCAAGGAGACGGAGAAGTCCTGTTCGCAGGGCTGATTTCAGATGATGCGGGAAATCTTTACGGTACAACTAACAGCGGTGGAAAATACACCTGCTCCAATGCAGGCTGCGGCACAGTGTTTAGGCTGAGCCAAGACTCACAAGGACGTTGGAAAGAAATGATTCTCTATTATTTCAAGCCGGGCAAGAATGGAAATGGACCGGGGGCTGGCTTGGCATTTGATTCAGCTGGAAATTTGTACGGTACAACCGCCACAGGTGGGGCAGGCTCATGTGGCGTGGGCTGTGGGGTTGTGTTCAAGCTAACTCCAAAGGGTGATGGTAAGTGGGTGTATGGTGTTTTGCACCGTTTTAACGGACAGGACGGAGCGAATCCTGCAGCTGCAGTCATTCTTGACCGTGAGGGCAACTTGTATGGTACTGCGACTCAGGGTGGTCCAAACGGCTTCGGCGTCGTGTTCGAGATTACTCAGTGAGGATCAGTTGGAATGTATTTGGAGGTTTGTCCTGTGAAAGACTCTCGCCAGTCGAGTAAGACCAGTTGTGACCTTCCTGATTCAGTCAATCATCGGCTCAATATGTATGCTCTTGCGGCGAGCGCAGCTGGAGTGTTGATCGCAAGCGCGCAATCCACTGAAGCGAAGATCATTTATACGCCAGCGCACGTCACAATTCGGCTGCACGATAGTTACAAGCTGGATCTGAATCATGATGGAATCGCAGACTTCACAGTTCTAAACACTTCATATCACAACACAAGCACGTGGTTTTACAGACTGTCCGAAAAAGCTGCCCAAGGTAACGGCGTTGAAGCGAGCGTTTCTCACACTTTCCAGCGGGAGGTTGCCGAAGCACTCCGCCGTGGAGCACGGATTCCCGGCAGCCATGCCTTTTACCACAAGCCTGCGCTGCTGGCTTCGGCTGTTTATAATCCGGGTGGAACTTTTTCTGATGGCAACTGGGTGAACGTCAACGGTCGATATCTCGGACTAAGGTTCAAAATTAAGGGGCAAACCCATTATGGCTGGGCGCGCCTTAGCGTTCAGGTTAGCGGAACCACAGTGACCGGTACGCTCACAGGCTACGCCTACGAAACCATCCCGAACAAGCCGATCATCGCAGGGAAGACGATAAGCTCGGACGAGATCGACAGCTTCGAACAGCCGGGCCCCGCACCTCTTTCTATCTCCACTCTCGAGTCCGCTATGCTGGCCGCACTGGCGATGGGGACACCCGGATTGTCGATCTGGAGACGGAAGGAATCGCTGAGTGGGAACTGAAGGATTTTATGAAGCGCTACTCCGCGGAACGTCCTCGAAATCAGGACCGAATGAACCAAGATCGCGACTGGCAATCACTCTACAACGACGCTGTGGCCGAACCGGACCCAATAACCCTGCTGCAGAAGATTGAAGCAGCACAGAGGGCAATCATCGATCGATTAGACGATGATGCGTTGCACGGTCGGAATCCGATTAACCACGATGAAGAGCAAGCAATCGAAGACGGTGTTTCGCCAGGTATTCCCGCAGAAACTCGAAACCTCAGAAACAGTAGATGCAAGACATTAGGGCTCGGCAGCGCTCTCACGACCGAGTCAAGAACCGGGCCCTATGGTTGTCCGTACCAATAACTCAATCATGATGAAAAGGGACGATGATCTTCTCAGGGAGGAGGCTATTTGACCTCCGAATCTCTACTGAGATCGCAGGACGAGTCACTTGGTCGCATCGTGATTGCGCGCGGGGAAGACGCGTTTGGCCGATTAGCTGTTGAATATAAGGAGGAGCGGGAACCCGCTCAGGCAGCTCGCCGTTCGTAGCGGTGGTGAAGTCCACCGACCTGCGGGAGTTCTATGACTCGGCCTAGTTCGGGTGGTTGAGGAGCACGTGTGATAGGAGCATCCTTCGCAAGTGAAAGATGGGTAGGCGAGCATTCGTAATATGCGAAGTACGACTTCAGGATGCGGCGCAGCCCTGATTCCTGGAGCACGATCACGTGGTCCAGACATTCCCGTCGAATCGATCCAATCAGCCGTTCGACATAGGCATTCTGCCAAGGAGATCGCGGAGCTGTGCGGACCTGATGAATGCCTATCCACTCGGCCGCCTGATGGAACTCCTCACCGTAGCTTCCGTCACGATCATGGAGCAAATAGCGCGGAGCACTGTCCCAGGGGAAGGCCTCCAGGAGTTGCTGAGCCGTCCATGCAGAAGTGGGATGCTGGGTTATGGCGACATGCACGAGGTGTCGGCGGTCATGGGAAAGGATTAGAAAGACGAATAAGATTCGGAACATAGCTGTTGGAACTACGAAGAAATCGGCGGACACCAGATCCTGGGCGTGATTCTGAAGAAAGGTGCGCCAGGTCTGTGACGGTGGCTTGCCATGCCGCAGTATGTACTTGGCCACGGTCGCTTGCGAGACTTCAATGCCGAGCTTAAGCAACTCGCCATGGATGCGCGGCGCACCCCAGAGTGGATTTGCCAGACTCATATTACGGATTAAATGTCGCACCTCGTCAGGAACGCCAGGCCGACCGTTTCGCGCACGGCTCTTCCATGCCCAGTAGAGCCGAAATCCCTTTCGATGCCAGGCAATCACCGTTTCTGGTTTCACAATAAGCAAGGCGGAACACCAACCGGGCCAAAGTCGAGAAAGCCAAACCCAGAAGGCCCGGTCCCAGACGTGCAGGCGAAGGCGATGTTTTCGGCTTGATCGTTGCAGCACGAGAATCTGATGACGTAAGGCCAGGATCTCGGCGTGCAGTGCAGCCCGAGTTCGGAAACAACTTCGCAGCGTGGAAAGCAAGGAAAATAAGGACGCGAACATTGCACTGAGCCTACATGTCAGAGCTGAAGAAATTCAACGGTTTCAATGCGAACGGAGTTTATGGTAGGGACAACCCTCGTTCCAAACTTCTTTGAGCCAGCGCCGCATTAATTTAACGTTTTCCTGGACTGACATGATCGTCGCCTCCTGTGGAAGAGGTTCCGCCTCGGGTCATCTCACTACAGAGTGCGAGATAGGCACGACGGTATTGCGCGAGATTATGCCAGTTATCCCAATACCGGCTGTGTTCTTCCAACGTTTTGCTCAACATGTTCCCCTTTTCCTCCTTAGCTGAACCCGGAGTTGGATGCACGACCTTGCTTTGGAACAGATCTTCATTTGCGATCCACTCTGGGGCATACTCTTCGATCGCGGCAAAGGCAACCAATAATGGTTCCGGTATATACACATTACCCAGCACTAAGGCTTTAAATTGCTCCTCTGGCATGTTCGCGGGCCCACTGGCCGACAGTTCCATTCGATCCGCCGATACTTTGACCTGCCAGGATCCACACTTACCGCTCTGGCCTGCTTCCACCAGCTCCCTCACCTCGTGAGCTTCATCAACCAGCGTTGAATTTATGTCCTGGTTCTCTGCAAGGTGGACTGGACGGTCTATCCGGGGTAATGGAGAATTCAATCTGTCTCGCAACCAGCGCTCGCCCAGAGACATCGCTTTGCCGCGCAAAAGCGCTCTTTGGCGCATGGCGAGATAGCGCACGCGATTCTGGAATCTGCGGGCGGTGCGCGGCGTGTTTTTCGCTCCCCCGGTCATGACCAGCGGATGCCACACGGCGAGGGCGTTCGTAAAGGGCGCTTCGTCCCGGACGATGCGCTGCGGTAGACGTCGCAATGAAGTGGCGATCAGGCTGACTGTGCCCAACAACAAAAGATAGAAAGGCCAACCAGTTGTAAAAATGCCGGCACTGTACTCCACGATTGCCGGCCTCGGATACTGTGACGGCTGTTGACCGTACGGGGATACGCCTTCATTCGCAGGCGTCCCGGGCTTGGCAGTTGGACTGGCGCTGCTGGCGCTTGAAGTCGCGCCGCTCGATGGGGTGGGAACGCCAGAGGGCGGTGCGCTGTTGGTGCTGGCGGGCGGAGATGACTGCGCAGCGACACTAGTGGCGCTGGGGGTTGCCGGAGTTTTGCCCTGATCCTTATCGCCCGTATTGAGCTCATTTGTCGCAAGACTCTTTAAGACATCGCTCGCCGCGGGACGAACCAATGTCCACAATCCGAACAGCACTAGCGCGGCAAGCGCGGCTGCCACTACCGGCTGCGCGCCCGCATAAATACGCCGCGACTTCTCCATGACCGCTTGCACGCGCTGCTCATTCGGATTGCGGTTTTTCTTGATCTCTTCCTCGCTCCGAAACAGCTGCCGCCGCTGTAAAGGCGTGGGCTCAGGAACTGAGACTTCAATCTGAATGAGCTTGTCCAGATAGAGATGAGCAAAGGCGTGCCGCTTGGCGTACGGCTCCATGTTCGAAGCCGTTTCACCCGCAGCGGTCTCCACCGGAGCTTGGAATTTTTCTTTACTTTCCTCCACCAGGCGAGCCTCTTCTAGCGCGCGGGCAATGTCGCGCGGAGTCAGACCCATCGCTTCCCAACTCATCGTGTCCACCACACGAGCAAAACTGAGTCCAACGCAGTGCTCCACAATGTCCCGCGCCATCCCCAGCACGATGAAGCAATCTCCGCTCGAGGCAAGAAAGTTCACGCCTTCCAGCACTTCTCTAACTTTTTCCGGACGGCAGCGGTCCAAATCGTCGATCAATATCAGCATTCGCTGATTTTTTCCGAGCGATTGCGTGACGTCATCGAATTCGGAGGCAAAGCGTTGTCGGAAGCTAGTCTGAGCGTCGAGATCCTTGATGTTCGTCCCGCCTGAAACCGAGGCCAGAAGGCTTGCCGGTTTGGTTCCAAAAGCGGTGAAGCCGCTCGATATAATTTTATAAATCGCGCCCGCTGCCGTGAGGATCGTTAAAATCGGTTTGTCCTTCAGCTTATTAACGGCTTCCGTGCTCCTGCTTCCAGAAAAAACAGTCTTCACGAGGGAGAGAAAGCTGACCTGGAATGTACTGGCCACAAATGTCCCGGCTTTGTACACCAGGAAGATCCCTCCCGCCACCAGAACCAAGTTGAACCACGAGCGTTGTAAACGCCGCCACGCGAGTTTCGCTCGGAACGTCACCCCCGAGGTTTGCCACAGCGGAGGCACAGCTTGGGTCTTTACGGCCTGTAGCAGCGCGGCCAGCATCTGATCTTCTTTTTGATGGTGCCAGGCGTTGAACCACACGGGATGTGCGCCCCATGCCTCCAGATTGCTCTTGAGCAGATTCATCAAGGACGTTTTGCCGCTTCCCCAGCGGCCGTTAATCGCGATGGCCAGAGGCGGCTTGGTTTTTTCGTTGCGCAGGAAAAATGCCAATCCAGCGGCAATGGTGCTTAATCCTAGCGCATCGGGATCTCCCGGCTCCAGTGGTTTATCAGCAATCGCCTGGTTGCCGATGGTGGAAGCGTCGGCTTCTTTGGCACCCGCCACTTGCGGCACCTTCGTTTCACCGCCAAATTCAGGAGATGTTTTGTCTGGACTCTCCGAGACATCGACCGGAAACAAGATCGGTGTAACTAGCACTCCGCAGATCAGCAAGGCCATCAGATACCACGGTGGAACAAAGCGAATATATTGCTCGGATTCCTTCGGCGCCGTCCACCTTCCCTGACGCAACAAGCGTCCCGCTGCGAATGTCAGAGGCTGCCAGGTTGCACCCGCATTGACAGTGCCCAACAGCACACCATTGTCACCAGCTACCCACCCTGTCCTGCCATCGCTGCGGAAGTGAGCCGACTTCAGCACTTCACCCGGAAACGTATTGAGCACCGACCAATTCGCCCCACTATCGGCGGTGTAGAGGATTTGCGTTCTCATCAAGTTGTCCGGAGTTCGATCGCCCGCACTGGACGCCGTTAGGTAGTTAATAGCCCAGCCACGCTGCCTTCCGACCGGTCCCGCAATTGATGCTGAGGTGATCTGCTTACCTGGCGTCGGAGGAAACATCTGCGTTCCCACCGCCTTAAGGCGGTAGCCGCCGTATGGCCTATCGTCGACGAACTCTAATTCTTTGTCGGCGATCGACATGGTTCGCGGTAGGTTGAAGAAGGCCAGTCCTGCCCTACGCCAAATCAGTCCCAGATTCTCCGGCGCGTAGAAGTTAGCGTCCGCTGTAAGGATGTACCCCAACCGACCTTGGGAATCTTCGAATCCCCATAGGTCCGGCGCCTTCGCTTTTCGGGTGGAATATCCTGAAGAGTCGCTTGTGCCAGGCGCTGTCTGCTGTACGGATGGTTTGCTCAGGGAATTTTGCGTACTGCTTGTCTGGGTTGAACCACCTGCGTTCCGTGAATTGCTGCCTCCTCTTGAACTGGGAGTCTTATCGCCCGTCGAAGCGTCGGTCGGCGCCGCTGCACTCTCCGGAGGATCTTCTCCCACACCAAACAGCGAGACTATCCTCGGCTTGCTCTCATCGCTGAAAGCGAACATGAGCTGTCCCTGAATTTCGCCCGCTTTTCTTGGGGCGAACGTCAGGGGCACAATGCACTCGCCACCTGATGCAATCAAATGATCTGAGCAAGAGTCTTTTTGATCTTGATCGACCTGAAACGCAATGGGAGAGATTGCCACACGGCTCAGGGAGATCGGACCCGGGCTCAGATTCCTTATGTGGATGGACGCACGTGCCGGGGGATACTTACGGCTCGCAATGGCGCTGCCGAAATCTACCTGCGCCGGGAAGACCAGAAGGGTAGGCGCCGAAGCGGACGAACCAACGGATGGCGGACTTGAATTTTGCTGGGAAGCCTTGCTTGGCCCGCTCTTACTCTGGGGCAAGGCGGATTGAGTCTGCTGCTGCGAGTCTTGCTGCGGCGGCACTTGCTGCGCACCAGGATTTGGCGCCGACGCCGCGTACACCTCCGGCACCGGAGTAAGCCATGAAGTTGGTTTTTTTGCTCCGCCCGGCCGGCCGCAAGCCTGGGCATCGGCGGGAGCGCGAAAATCCCCGCTGAGTGGATCGAACGAAAGCTGAGTCCAGTTTTTTCCTTGATCACCGCTGAAAGCCAGAAGCCCGGCATCTCCAGCAATCCAAAGGCAGGCTCCATCGGACGTGGCCAAAACAGCGTTGATGTTGCCATCGATCTTAGGTAGAGCCCCATCAGGATTCCACTCCAGCGGGTACAGCCACCACCTCCAGCGCAGAAGCGCATAAGGCTGGTGCCACTCGAAGGGCGCAATGTATTGCCTCATCGCGAGAGCTGTGGCAACGACAAACAACAGCGTCGCCCACACTGCCAGTCGCTTGCGCGATAGGCTCCCGACTCGGAACTGCGCGGCCAGCCACTGTAAAGGGAGAATCCCCAAACGAAATGCCGCGCGGGCCAACTGCCGTACTATCACTACAAGGGTGACGCGATCTCCAATAGAACTCCGGGACTCATTAGGTTCACTTTCCATTGTGGCCTCATTCTGTCTCTGTCGGCAGAAAAATCAAACGCTCCATCAGCCCCAACCCCGAAGTGATAAGCGCCCCAGAGCAGTCCCGCAGCAACGGCGTGGACCCGATTGGCCTTATCCTTGTCCCGCCATGCGGCATGAACATGACAATGGACCTTGCTTACAGAGTGCAAATGGAGGAAAAACAGGCGAAGGCAGGGATGCTCCGGTCCTGAGCGTCGACCGTCACCGAAAAATGCGACAGCGGCGAATGTGCTTACTACCTTCATGCTTCCCCCCCCAGCGTTGGGCTGCCATCAGGACGATGTCTGACGCGCGCGGCACGGGCCGCGCAAGAGACAAGGGTAGCTGATGGATACGCTGATCTTACTTCCGGGGGGAAGCGCAACTGACCGCGTGGACATCGACGCTCACGCTAGTCACCTGCAATAGTCGCAACGTAAACTACGCCGGGAAATTTGCGATGTCAAGAAGGAAATGCATCTGCTGTATCTGCGCACCGTCTTGTCCAGATTCGAGACATTTCTTCTTCATCGGCAAGCAACAAGCCGGTGGAATGCGAATCCAAAACCAGTGCCATCTGGGTCGACCTAGGATTGTCGGCGCAACTATGGCTTAGACAAATCCGCTTGACATGGCACCCTTTCAGCTTCGGCAGCGTCCATCGTTTCAATTTGCCCAAAAACCTGCGATGCAATGTCGAGAGATGCCTTCGTACCAACAGCACCAAGGGTGATTGCCTTGGCAAGAAGATCATAACGCCGGTCGTCATTCGCAGGTAGGTGAGTGATGTCCAAGACCGCCGCAGATGCAGCAATAGTCTGTCTTGCTTGAAATTGTAAGAGATCTAGTGTTGCGGACGAAGGCGCCGCTCTTTGCTCACGTGCACTCTCGATCCTCATCAGGCTGACCGCGGCCGAATCTAAATCACCGCCGGTGGCTGAAATGCTCCCGAGATCACCAGAAGACTGCGCGTCCCACAGGTGGGTCCAAGCACCCACCAGCTGATCCTGCACAGAATCCAGGCTCGTTCTTTGCGCATCCCTCAAACCGTGACTGCCTCGCAAGCGTACCAACTCTGCCGTAATGCTCTTGGCGCGGTCGTTCACGCCAATCCAGGTCTGGGTGAAGGCAGCCGCATCCGCCACGTCTTTCCGAAGAGGGTCAATGCCTGCGCCTTGCAGAATACGCCCCACGAGCAGAGCATCCGCGCGAGCGTGAACCACAGGTTCGCGACCGGTCAGGGTCCTGGGAATCACCAGCTCAGGGTCTATCGCGGTCGCGAGCGTCGAGAGCTTTTGCGCCAGGGAACCAAGCTCCGGTCCGAGCTGACTCCAACTAACAATATCGCTTTGCAGGGTTTGGACCGACGACACAGCTTGAGAATACGCGGCATTGCCTGTTACGTCGGTAGTCCAGCAGTTACTCTCAACCGAATTCAGTAGCGCGAGAATCGGCGTTCGCTGTTGTTCAACGTCACGCGCAATGGAGTAAGCAGCACAAGGTGTGCCGCGCGTTGATGAGGGGAATCGCTGTTGGGCGTCTCGGAATAGGTCGCCCAGCGACGCTTCTTGCTTCCGTAGCGTCCAGCAGGCACGCAGCACACTCAAATACCTCTTGGCGAAAAATGCGATGTAAATACCCGCGGCAATGACCAGGATCGGTCAGACAACGATATCCTTGGCGATAACGCCCAGAGACATCGAGCCCGTCTTATTGTCCTCCTTGCTAAATAGGACCTCTCCATCGTACTTACCGGCATACGGCAGATCCGCGATACTTAGCCGTGCTCGTAGCAAATTCCCCGCTGAAGAACTTTCAGTCGGATCCCAGACCACGGTCGCGAGGCCCGAGGTGTCTTTCTGCACGAACCCGATTGGAACTGGGTAGTCGCTGGAGCTTGGCATAAAATCCGACTTCTTCAGCGGCACGCGCGTGCGCACACCACAGGCTTGTGAACGGCACCAGTCGCCAGGCCACGACCGTGAACTTGGAAACCGCCGGCTGCGGCGAAGTCACCTTAATCGTGATCTGCGTGGTCAACGGCTGAAACGCATTCGCGACATCGCGAACCACGAGAAAACCGCTGTATACGCCCGAGGGTGGACTCACCTTTGGGGTCGATTTCAGCTTTAACGCAAGACGGGTGATAGAGAGCTCCGACAACTTGATGCGACCTGAGTCTTTACCTGGCAGAATTGCGATGACTTCAAAAGCGGCTAGCGGCTGGTTGGCCGGCCTGATTGAAATCCGTAACCTGAATCGAGCCCTCTTGTCGCGCAGAAGGGTTCCAAATGGACACGGTTGCAGTGCCCGCCTGCACTTGGTCCCAAGAGAACGGGACTGCGGTTGAGGCAAGCTCCATGATCTGCAACGGGGATGCCGGTAGCGGATCTTTGGCGTAAGCCCGGAGCAGTAGCAATGCGACGACAAAGACTAGACATCCAGCGAGCAGCGGATAGCGCACTCGACTCTCCTAACCCCGAACGTCTTTCCTAAATGTAACGCCCCGCGATTCAATATTTCAGCAGTAGCCCCGCCTGAACAGCGTTAACCCGTTGGTAAGTCGGCGGCGCAAATCCGTCCTTAAACCCGATCGTGACCCCGAAATGCCCCTGCGGGTCCAGGTTGTAGGTCCCGGTGAGAGCCAAGATGCCTCTCCAACCCTGCACTCGTTTCAGGAACAGCGCATGACTCGGAGTTTCGACGACGGTATTTTCCGTTGTGACCAGGTAGCGACCTGTCATCGAAGTATCGAGGCTAAATTTCCAGATTTCGAGAAGATTGTGAATCTGGGGAACCACGCGAACGATGGAATACGTTGGCAGCGTTTGCGTGGCTTTGCCGGAGGAGGCGGTCACCGTCGAATCGACCGGGGCACCGCCGGTCTCCAGTCCCGTGTGAAAATCCAACGCGTATCCGAACAGTACGGGTTGGATATCGTCCACCTGAGGTTCAATGACGCGGGCACTCGGATCTTCTTGCTTTTTCTTTCTGGCTGCCTGGGCTGCCGAATAGTACTTTTGAAGGGTCCCAATGGACTGCGTATGATAGAGGCCCGCGAAGTTGTAGCGGAGGTCCATGGTCCCAAGTAAATTGTGACGGTCGAACGCCTTGTCTGTTTCGTAGGTTGCGCCCGGAGTAAAGAGTAGTTCCTCCAAGGTTGCGCTCGGTTGGAAGATCCGCTGCGCCGTCCCCCCAAGATCGATTGTGTCGGTGTACGTCTGCCCCTTGAGCTTGTTATTTCCGACATTCGCGGTTGCGAGAGGGCCAAAGGCGAAGCCGTGATAGATCCCGCTCTGCGACGCGATCTTTGCGTCCAATACCCAGGCAGGAACGGTACCGACGCCGGCGGCATAGTTGAAGTTGATGTAGTACTGTGACGCATCTTTCGTGGCAGGAGCTTTCTGCGGAGACAGTCGCGACTTCGGATCGATTTGGAGTGCGTTGCCGAAAATATCTTGCAAGGGTGACAGTCCGCTTGGAATCAGGGTCGCGCGTGGAACATCGTCGAGTTCGATGACGTAAAGGCCGACACGGTCCGGATCCACATTGGCCAAGTCTGCCGGAGTGGGGTTGTCCGTGGAGAGCGAATCGAGGTGTGAACAGCGGCCAGATACGGATAGGCGTTTCTTGGTGTCATCCTGTAAGCGTATCTGACAGGGTTGGTCTGGACCAGTCCTGGCAGACGTAAGTCTCTTGCCACCTAGGGAAAACCCCACATGGGATGTGGCCCTGTATTCCTGCGGTTGCGACTTGATCGCGCTGGGGGTGATGGCCACCGTTCCCGTGGAGTCGATGTCGACGGGTTCTGTCTTCGTGTACCCTGCTGCATCGGTGCCAGTGTAAGTCAACAACACTCGATACTTCTGCTTTGGTTTCAGGGTAGCTTCAGGACCTGCCAAGGTAAGAAGGAGCCACTCCTTCGTAGTCGTGAAGCGCGACACCGTTACCGTTGCATCCAGCGGGGTAATGCGAGTATCTCCCAGCACATAGACCCTTACCTCTTTGACGGCCAAGCCGGAGACGTCACTCGGACATCGCACTGCAACGGAGGACGGGCCCATAATCTTGTAGTCCTTGGCTCCACAAGCCCCAGTCCCTTGAGCGCTCAGATTTGGCACGAGGAAGGCAGCCAACGGTACACACAGCAAAATGGTTAGCCAGAATCTCGGCAGGCGAAGGGCGCAGGGCATATTCCTCTCCAAAGTGAAAATGGCGGAAGCCTTTCGTGCTTCCCGAACCAGATACTGCGGACTCATGGAATTGCGTCGACCAAGTCATCGACCGTTTTGATCTTGTCGGGCGGATTGAAGTCCGAAGCGTGGAAGTGACTGTTGAAAGTATCGTTTACTTTCTGCGCCAGAAGCTGCGCACCATCCGCAAAGGATCCAGCAGGGTTGCTATTCGCCCAGAGAACCTGCAATTGGTCGCTTCCACTCGGATCGCTGGACATCTTCGCCCATGCGCGAACGATCACGATGACCTTGTCGCGAACACCCATCGCCACTAGAGGCTGGCCTAGCGAATCGCCAAAAAGCGCGGTTGCGAGTGTTCGGGTACGAGCCTGTAAATGCATGGTGATCCAATCTCTTGGAAGATCTTTCCACACAACGTACTCAGATGGATCCCATTCACAACCATCAGCTGGGCCGTCGGGCGAAGGCATCCACACTTGAACTGGGGCGGGAAGAGTTTCGCAACGCCCTCCAATTGCTACGCCAAACACGAGGCTTGCCTGCAACGATTCGTTCAGCCCTCGTGGGTGCACGATACCTGCGGCTGCTGGATCAGCCTCAGTGTTTCGGATGATCTTTCCATAGGCCGTTAACGTCGTCTGTGCAACGATTGCTTCAGCGTGGTCTATAAAGTGTTTCTCAGTGATGCCTGCCTTACTTTTTCTCGCCACTTTTCCTCCTCATCTCATATCGGAGCCGCTGGTTCACGTGTTTCCAAGCACCGGTTGATTCTCTAGCTACAATGGTTCGCAGTCAAAGGCGTCATCTATGTTCAATCGAGCATTGCAACATCAATCAATAAGGACACGTGCAGTTGTTTTCCCATTCTGACGCCGTAACAAAAGTGTTTAATGAGACGCACCCGTCTACGGAAGCGCAAAACGTACGCAACCGTTGGCACGGACTTGGGCGCGTGCCATTGGGTAGCCCGATAAACTTTCTTAATTCCTGGGGAATGCGGCGAGAAGAAGCCCCCTCGGAAATGAAACTCAGTGTAAGTTCCACTCTTCCGTTCGCCGCTCGGCGCTACACTAATATCCCACGATGGGAAAAGTCAAGCTAAGATCCCATACGGAACAGTTCGCCGACGGAATATTGGGGAGCGGTTCTTGCCTCAGCGATCCTGCAACCTTCGCTACGGGTGATGGATGCCGAGCAGCATTCACACTCATGTCAACGGGTTAGGTAGCACAAAGCAGGACACGGGTGCGACATTTAGGATTCAGCCGGCCTTCTTTAAAAACACCGTGATGGTATCGCGTTTTGCGAAAGGCCGAAATCCTCGACTGTTGCCAGAGTGAGACATTTCGGTCATGACTTCCCAGCCGTCGCTCAGCATACCTGCCATGTGCCGATCCATTGTTTGCATCGTTGGCAAGAGCCTTTGGCGGTAGTATTTCCCTGTCCAATTTCTCTCGTAAGTAAAAGCTTTGACTTTCATGGTTCACCACAACACTGTCTTCTATAGGCTACGCGTTGCCACTGAGCATTTCAAGATGGCCTTGCTAGCCGCGAAATTGCGAGGCGGAGCCCGGCTTGGTTTCCGCCCGTTACCGCAGTTCACTCCGGATCACACAGAGAGAAAGACAGACAGCTCCACGCTTCGTTGGTTCTTGCCTTCGCCGTTTGACTGACCTAACGCATTGTTATCTGAGCGCTGCGCTTTGGACAAGAGGTAGTAACGGTAGGACTTGGTCGTTTCAGTCGGACTTGAAGAATGGGAACTAAATCCACTACAGTATCGGACCGCCTGACCAAGAGGCTGGGGGCGCCTCGGGAGTGGGGGCCACAAACTGGAGATGTCGCGGAACGGCGTTACTCTGACTTGGGGTTATGAGGGGAATGGCCGAAGTTGGGGTTATGAGGGGAACGGCCGACCTTCGGTTTATGAGTCTCGTGGGAAACTGCAAATTCAACTACATTGCGGCGCAGATGACAACCCACGACGACCCATGAATACTGCACGCGAAGAGAAGCGTGACCCTTGTTTAACCCACAGCGAAATAGGATCTACAAACTTTTTCTCAACCGTGTCTCGCATGGTCAATTGACCCGAGCTGGGCAGCTTCAGCGTACAGTGCTTTGCCGATCCCCCGTGGGAGCGCTATGCGACTCTGACCACCGCTCGGATATCACGGTTCTCTAGAACCAGGCTTCGGCGTTCCCCTATTGCACTGATAGTGACATCTACCATGGCATGGCCCAATTCGTCTGCACGAATCGCCTGGTTAGGAAGCAGCAACCGAAACGCAGGATAGATCGCGCGCATTAGGCGATAGCTGAGATTGGGTTCTTTCCGCCGTTCCACTGGGTAGATGTACGAGGGCCGGAAGATGTAAAGGTGTGGGAACTCCGACGCGAGTAGTGCCTTCTCAGCCTCTCCCTTATAGCGTGCGAAGGCCATCCGACTTCGTCCCGTTGGGTCCGCACCGCTCCCGCTCAAGAACGAGAAGGCCGCAGCAGGGCTGCCCACGCGTAGAACTCGCGCCAACTCGATCGTATAGTCCACAGTGATTCTGCGGAGTTCCGCGTCCGATACAGACCCAGTGTAGGTGCCCAGGCAATAGACCACCGCGTCCTGGTTCGAGAGTACGTTTGCGAGCTGGGAACAGTCTGCGAAATTCTGATGCAGAACTTCTTTAAGCTTCGGATGTGAAATGCCAAGTTTCTTGCGGCCAATCGACGTAACACTTTTCACGTCTGAGTTGTCGAGCGCGTAGCGCAGCGCGTACCCGCCGACCATTCCAGTCGCGCCCACAACGACAAGACTTTTTTGGCCGACCGTTGGATTGGTCATCGACGCATCCAAAGACGCCTGGTTTGTAGTTGTCATAAATTTCGCGGTTCTCGATCCAGCGCAGTCACTCCCAAGATTCGTTCCTGAACCTGCCTACCAAAACCGCCACCGTAGTCGCTATGTAGAGAACCCCCGTCACCCCTTCCAGTGCCGTTAGTATGCGGGCCGTTCCGCTGAGCGGCACGATATCGCCGTATCCGACAGTAGAGAGCGTTATCAGGCTGAAATAAAGCAGCTCGGTCTGACGGTCCGATGGGTCGCTTCCAATCCGGATTGAACCCGGAGAGAAAGCGTCTATCGCCAGATAAATCGCCGCCCACAGCAACCCAAGCAATAAGTAGATGTTGACAGCAGTGTAGAGCTCCGCCTGAGCGACCGAAGGAGAATTCCTGAGATATGAGAAAAGACCTGTGGCCGTGAGCCCGAAGAAGGCAGCGAGAAATGCCCATCGAATTCCGGTCAGCGTCGGGGCTTGGGAACGTATTGCCAACAACCACAAA
>Ga0210410_10000209_pt1 | contig 82390 bp, 72 predicted proteins | sample IncBWC4MmetaG_FD_161058 | JGI IMG/M metagenome (GOLD analysis project Ga0210410, IMG submission 161058) | Forest soil microbial communities from Barre Woods Harvard Forest LTER site, Petersham, Massachusetts, United States - Inc-BW-C-4-M | ecosystem: Environmental > Terrestrial > Soil >... | reverse complement strand
GTACAAGCACGGCGTGACCTGCTTCAACTGCCACGACGTTCACGGCACGGGGAATTACGCGCAGTTGCGAAAGCCGGCGGATAAACTTTGCCTCGATTGCCACGCGCCGATGTCGATCAACGGGCCCCGCACGGCCACCCTCGAGGAGCACACGCATCACAAGAGCGGCTCAGCAGGAAGCCAGTGTGTGGCGTGCCACATGCCAAAGATCGAGACGACGCTGGGAGACGTGAAGGTCCGGGCGCACACATTTGCATTCATCACCCCGGCTATGACGGAGAAATACAAGATTCCGAATCCGTGCACCATGTGTCATACAGACAAAACGACCGCGTGGGCGACGGCGGCGATGCTGCAGTGGAAAGAGCGCTCTCCCTGGCGGCTGGAATAAAGCTTCCGCGAAAAGGGTGTGCCATAATGACTGCTCACTTTTACAAAGAAGGAAACCTCTGCGCTCGCGATGAGGGAGACGATATGACTATTCCAAAGGATTTGCTGGATATTCTCGTTTGTCCGCTGTGTAAAACGGCCGTCAAGATGACATCCGACAACAGCGGGCTGAAGTGTGAAACCTGCCGGCGCATCTATCCGGTGAAGGACGACATTCCGGTGATGCTGCCGGAAGAGGCGAAAATCGCGTCGGAGTAATCCGGACTCTCGGGGTCAATATACGAAATATATCTTTAACAACGTTTGCCCGGACACGGCGTGCAATTGATGGAGCCGAGAAGAGACAAGCCGTCATGGAAGGGCGCGGTAGCTCTATCATTTGCCCTTCTCCTTATCTTTTTAACGTTTTTTCGTGTGTATTTTATCGGTGGCTTCGGCGATTGCGACATGCTGTGGAACGAAAAGGAAGCCTACGTATTTATCCACGGAGAGCGCCTGGGCTATAACGCCAGCTACCTCGGCTACGTCGGTGAGATAGCCAAAGAGTATTTCGGAGTTATCGATTCGCCCGACGAACGCAAATCATTTACATTTATAATCCGAATCACTCCATCAGGGATCGAACGGTACGAGGATAGCAAGATCTTTGAATACTACACGCCATTCGACGACGGTCTATATGCGGCGTCGGACGGGGAGTTATGGAAGTGGGCGGATACGCATTTTGCGAAGGCAAGCGCAGAACAACAGCGGAAACACGAGGACATCAATCGTCTTTCCAGGAAAGATTTCGCTGACGTCAATGGATCGTCGGGTCTTTACTCGGCCCCATCCAAAATAAATGAGCAGTTTCTTATCCACGTAGGTGGTTTGGCGGTTACGACGCAGGCAAGAAATGGCCAAATTTCGATCAGCCTGCTGAGTCCCGGCAATCCGCCACAAAAACAGGCAATTACAGAAAGGTCCTCCTACGGTCAGGGTGGCACGCAACGGGTTAGCAGAGTTGAATACGAGCACATCTTCGGCAGTTAGCTACTAGGGAGAAAGATCGAAGAAGGAAAGGCACCATAGAGCCTCGCATGTCGAAAGCCACCGTTGATTCCGCGGCCAGACTAAAACGGCTAATTCCGCGTTTGCGCGGAAAGCGCGTAGGTGTGCTCGGCGATCTGATGCTGGATCGCTATCTTTGGGGAACGGCGTCGCGGCTTTCCCCGGAAGCGGCGGTGCCCATCGTCGATTTCGCGGAAGAAAGCGAGTGCCTGGGCGGAGCGGGGAACGTGGCGGCGAATCTCGCGGCGCTCGGCGCGCGCGTGGAAGCGTTCGGCGTCACCGGAAAGGACGAGGCTGGCGAGGCGTTGCGAAAGTGCCTGCGCGCGGCGGGCATCGGTGACAAAGGCGTGCCGTCCGATGCGAAGCGCGTCACCAGCGTAAAGACGCGCATCATTGCGCGGCACCAGCAGATTGTTCGGATCGATCGAGAGCGACGCGAGGCATTGCGCGCCGAAAGCGAAGAGAAATTGCTACGCAGCCTGTTCACATCGCTGCGGCATCTCGACGCGCTGGTGCTCTCCGATTACGACAAGGGCCTGATTACCGATGCGCTTGCTGACCGCGTGCTAAGCGCCGCGCACCAGTTGAAGGTGCCGGTGTTCGTGAAGCCGAAAACGTCGCGGCTGTATGCGTATCGCGGGGCACGGGCCATCGTGTGCAATGCCAAGGAGGCGGGGTTTTTCGTGACGCGCTCTTTGGGAGACGAGAAATCCGTCGAAGAGGCGGGCCGCGCGTTACTGGCGCACTTCGGGTGCAGCGCGGTGGTCATCACCCGCGGGGAAAAGGGCCTCAGCGTATTTGAAGAAGCGTTGCCGCGGCACGTAAATATTCCGGCGACAAGTTTTGAAGTGACGTATGCGCGAGTGGGCCAGCCCGGGATGGAGCGCGGGGCAACGGGGCGGCAGGTTTTCGACGTGACGGGAGCGGGCGACACGGTTTTGAGCGTGCTCGCGCTCGCCGTTGCGGCCGGAGCTTCACTCGTGGACGCAGCGACGCTCGCGAACACGGCGGCGGGCGTAGTTGTGGGGAAACTGGGTACAGCGACGGTTAATCCAAAGGAACTTGCCGCTGCGCTCGACGATGTCCGCGAGTAAATCCCGCCCGGCCTTTGCTTGTCATCCTGAGCCCATCCGATGAGGATGGGCGAAGGACCTCCACTGAACTTCTTGCAGGGTCCAAACTTGGGATGCTTTTTCCCCCTCGACAACAAAAAAGCCGCGAGGTTGTGAGAATCGTGGACTAAGGCGGGAAACTAAAGGACTTGTCTTTCGCTTCGACCCACACGCTGACAATTTTGGTTTTGCGGCTTTTTTCGTCGTCCTGCGGAGTGGGCATGGGGGAGAACGGGCTGACGGCGACTTCGACGATGACGCCGCTGGCACCGCGCGGCGAACTTTCGCGAACAATTTCGTAGCTCTTCACGGGACCGTAATAACCCGCGGGGCCCCAGTCGGCGAGAAAGTCGGCCATTTGGTAGTCCGGCGCAGGCTTCCAGATTTGATACGCCTGGTCCATGTTTCCCGCGACGAGCGCGTTGAAGAAATGTTCCGCGGCGCGCCTCTCCGGAAAATAACGGAACGCGAACCACAGCGCCGCAACGCTGACAACCACGACCGCGGCCACGGTGAAGGCCATGACCCGCGATTTCGTGCGCGGTTCGGCAGGTGGATTGAAAAGTGTCATTCAGCGATCTCCTGCCCTGCGAGCGTCGAAACAAAATGCGCCGTTGCCTCGGCGCTACCCCCACGCTCTTCGGCAACAACAAAATGCTAACAGACTCCGTGCGCCCGAGTAAAAGGCCGCAAATCAAATCCCGGAAAGCAAGTCAGTGTCCGGTTTGCCAGTGCCACTGCGATGTGTGCATCTCCTCTTAGAGGCATTCCTGGAAAGTAAGTGAGATTCCACTTCTCCGGTAACCGCGTTAGTAAGGAGTTGAAGGTCGAGATTACTCTTAGGCCGATAGAAACTCCTCTGCAGAATTTCGGATTTGGCTATGCGCTAGAGTGAACAGTGACCCTGATACGGAGAAATCCATGCGGCCTGCTTCAACGATTCTGATGCTATCAGTATTGTTTGTGGTGGTACCCAGCGCATTGGCACAGGAATCTACGGAAACCTTGCCAAAGGTGATGCAACACGGCGAACCGATCTATCCGCCTCTCGCTCGCCAAACACGCATCCAAGGGGAAGTGAGCGTTAAAGTCACGACTGACGGTGAATCGGTCCGTGAGGCTATAGCTCAGACGGGTCATCCTTTGCTGCGCAAGGCCGCTGAGGACAATGCTAAATCGTGGAAATTCGCCTCGCACACCCCAAGCACCTTCAATGTGACTTTCCGCTATAAATTAATGGAGAGCAGTGTAGAAGTGGAGTTTCTCAAATCACCTACCATTGTCGAAATACTGGCGTCTCTCCCAGAGATGAGCATCTATTACGCCGACCTTGGGCTTGGAACGTGGAAAGCACAGATAAAAAACCCTCAAGGGTAATTTTGGGCGATTGTTCGAGTTGTCCTACACCGGTGCAGATGGGGACTGACTGAACGCAAGAACATTGAACTCAAAAGGTGGGAGTGAAGAAAGTGATTTTGGCCACAAAGAAGGAGATTTTCTAGCTTTTACCATAACACTTAGCCAACCTGACGGGCAGCACGTGAAGACATTCTTTGTCGGGAAGATGACCGGAAACAAAATTGTTGGTACGTTCGTGAATGCCGCCGGGACAAGCGGAAAGTGGACAGCCGTCCGCGTTCAAGATGGGCCAAGCTGCCGATGAGTCGCGTCACTGGACAAGTGGCCCTGCCATTCAAACGGGGCTCGGGAAAGTCCAGCAGGATGCAAGGCGCGCCAGATGGAGACTCGTCGAATATTGAATTAGCCTTCGAGGGCGCCGGAGAGGCCAGAGCGAAGCTCGAACCGTCACATCCTTAAACGCCTTACACGCAGTCTAGTTGGTTTCTGGTCAGATGTGCGTTTGTTTTAAGTCTGACTGAGGTGCCCATTTACTGGCAACCAAGCGTCGAGGCTTAGTCCATTGGCCCTTCGCTAAACTCCCGAGGCGGTGCAAGGACCTGACAAGCTCATTCATCGGAATCCTCAGATTCAGCCTGCCGACCCATGCAGCGAAACCTCGGAGCGGCGAAAAGAATTCATCAACTCTCCGGCGGACTCCTGCCAGTGCTGCTGCGTCATGGATGCCCCAGAAATCCACCAGTCGCCTGGTCTTGTGGTTGTAAGCGAATTTTTGACCGCAATCCAAGCAAGTGATGTAGGTTCCCCGGCCAAAGACAGATCGGCCTCCGGGGAGGTTGGGTGGGATCGGCTCGCGCGGTGTTATCGGAGGGCCCTTATGCCGATGAGGACAAAGAAAGACAAGATGAAGGAGCGTCCGTAGGAAGAGCGGGGCCGCGAAGAGCATATTCCACCACGGCTCCCCACGGATGAGCGATCTTTCCGTTTTGAACTGACTTCTTGCTGCCGAGCGATACAGAACTATAGACCCTTTTATTCTATATGCCCGGCCGACTTTTTTTTGCGATTGAGGTCGCATATGAGCACCTCAACCGCATGCTAGACGCGGCGAAGTTGCGTGTCTGTTCCGTTGTGAACAGTGACGTAGCAAATCGACCCGTTGTCGCGATACTGGCGAGATGCCCGGTCAAGTCCTGGCCAGTCTGGCTCTCGGACACGTGGTCCTGCTCTTCAAACGGGCTTCGGGGAAGTCCACCCGGAAACGTGGCGGACCGGCGGAGATTGATCGAGTACAGAACTAGCCTTCGAGGGCGCCGCTAGGGCCGGAGGGAAGCTCGATCTGATATTTGGTGCGGGCTTTTTCGCGGTGCTGTTCGAGCGCCAGCTCGATGAGTTTGTCGATCAACTCGCGGAAGGGGATGCCGCTCGCTTCCCACATCTTCGGATACATGCTGATCGACGTGAAGCCGGGGATGGTGTTCACTTCATTAAGAAAAATCTTGCCGCCCTGCTTTTCGAGGAAAAAATCGACGCGGGCCATGCCGCTGAGTTCGAGCGCGCGAAACGCATCGATGGCGTACTGCTGGATTTTCTTCACCTCGGCGGGCTTGAGCTTCGCGGGAATCAGGAGCTGCGTGCCTTCCTCGAGATATTTAGCGGCGTAATCGTAGAATTCGCGGTGCGGCACGATTTCGCCGGGAACGGACGCGCGGGGATCGCTGTTACCGAGAACGGAGACTTCGATTTCGCGCGCGATCATATTGCGCTCGACAAGAATTTTCATGGCGAATTCCGCGGCGAGATTCAGTCCAGCGGCAAGCTCTTCCGGGGAATGTACCTTAGTCATTCCGACAGACGACCCGAGCGTGGCGGGCTTCACGAAGACGGGATATTCAAATTTCTTTTCGATGAGCTTCTGAATTTCCGCGGGATTGCGTTCCCAATCCGCGCGTTGAACAGCGAGCCAGGGCACCACGGGAATTTTCGCGGCTTGCAGCAGCTTCTTGGCTACGTCCTTGTCCATGGCAATGGCGGAGCCGAGAACGCCCGCGCCGACGAACGGGAGACCCGCGAGATCGAGCAAGCCCTGAATCGTGCCGTCTTCGCCGAACGTGCCGTGCATGACGGGAAAGACGACATCGAGGCGCTGTCCGCCGCCGCTTCCGTCCAGCCGAACCAGCGCGGCGTCGGTCGGGTCGGCGGTCATCATTACGCGCTGGCCGCCCTTCAGCACTTCGGGCAGCATTTTCTGCGCGCCCCCGCCGACCAACCAGTGGCCTTCCTTTGTGATGCCGATGGGCACAGCTTCGTATTTGTCGGGATCGAGGCCGCGCATCACGGAGGCCGCGGAAGCCAGGGAGACTTCGTGCTCGCCGGAGCGCCCGCCGAAGAGAATGCCAACGCGTAGTCGTTTTTTCTCGTTTGACACCTGAATATCTTTCCAGAAAAAGCCTCGGGTCTAAAGGCCCGAGCTACAAACTGTTTCCAAGCTGAAAAGGGGGCGGGCCCAAGACGCTTAGAGGATTTTCTGGCCGAGGCCGGAGAGGACAAGCTCGACGCCGAGCAGGGCAGTGCGGTTGTGCTCGTCGAGAATGGGATTGATCTCGACGACTTCGAGCGAAACCATCGATTCGGTGTCGGCAATCATTTCCATGGCGAGATGCGCTTCACGGTAGGTGACGCCGCCGCGCACCGGCGTGCCGACGCCAGGCGCGTCGGCGGGGTCCACGAAGTCCATGTCCAGGCTAACGGCGATGCCGGCGGTGTCGTCCATGGCGTATTTGAGGGCGTCGCTCATGACTTCGCGCATGCCGCGCTCGTCGATGTCGCGCATCGTGAAGACGCGCACGCCGGATTTCTTCACGATTTTGCGTTCCTGGGCGTCGAGATCACGCGCTCCCACAATGACGATGTTGCCCGGTTCAGCTTTGGGATGGAAGCCGAGCAGGTCGACTAGTTCCGGCGCGCCGTAGCCCATGATGGCCGCGAGCGGCATGCCGTGCACGTTACCCGAGGGAGACGACTCGGGCGTGTTCATGTCTCCGTGCGCATCCAGCCAGAGGTAGCCGATCTGTTTTTTTTCTTTGCGGAAGTGGTTGGCCACGCCCGCTGCCACGCCCGCGGCGATCGAGTGGTCGCCGCCGAGCACCAGCGGAAGAAAACCCTCTGTTAGAGATTTTTCCGTAGCGGCAGCGACGTCGGCGCACGTTTCAGCGATTTCCTGTAAATATTTCGCCCGCTTTTCGCCGACGGGCATTTCTTCCGGCTGCTTGACGGAAAGATTGCCTATGTCCTCGACCTGCACGCCGAGCTTTTTGATGCTCGATTGCAACCCCGCGCCGCGCAGGGCGGAGGGGCCCATGTCCACGCCGCGGCGGCTTTGGCCGAGGTCCATGGGAACGCCGATGATGCGAACTTTTTGCGCCATTTTTCTAGTCCGGGCGACGGTGACTCACGACAAGCAACTCGTGACTGTGTCCTCAAGCGAGGGCGGCATTTCCAGTCATCAGTCGCCGATCACCAGCCACTTTCTCTATTCGAACGCGGCACTAAGGGTATACCCGGTAAAGCATGCGGGGGAAGGGAATCACCTCGCGAATGTGCTCCGCCCCGCAAATCCAGGCCACCGTGCGTTCCAGGCCAAGGCCGAATCCCGAGTGCGGCACGCTGCCGTAACGCCGCAAGTCGAGGTACCACTGAAAAGCCTCTTCCGGCAAATTGTGTTCGCGCAGACGCTTTACCAGCAGATCGTAATCGTGGATGCGCTGGCTGCCGCCAATGATTTCGCCGTAGCCTTCGGGCGCGAGCATGTCGAAGGCCAGCGCAAGGTCGGGCCGCTTGGCGTCTGGCTGCATGTAAAACGCCTTGATCGAGGCAGGATAGCGATGGACGAGCACCGGCCGGTCGAACGCGCTCGAGACGATGGTCTCTTCGTCACCGCCGATGTCGTCGCCAAATTTCGTGGCATTGCCGTGTTTGTTGAGGAGGGCGATGGCTTCCTCATAGCTGATGCGCGGGAAGGGCGGCTTCACATTTTGCAATTTGGTCGTATCGCGCTTGAGCGTTTCCAGCTCGCGCGATTTGTTTTGCAGGACCGACTGCACCATCGTGCTGACCAGCCCTTCGCCAAGCTCCATGGCCTCGTCGAGCTCGACGTAGGCGGCCTCGGGCTCGAGCATCCAGAACTCGGTGAGGTGGCGGCGCGTTTTGGATTTTTCCGCGCGAAACGTCGGCCCGAACGTGTAGACCTTGCCGAGCGCCATGGCCGTGGCTTCGATGTAAAGCTGCCCGCTTTGCGTCAGGTAAGCCTTCTGGTCGTCGATGTAATTCACTTCAAAAAGCGTGGAGGTGCCTTCGCAAGCCGCGGGCGTAAACATCGGCGCGTCGGTGAGCGTGTAGCCCTGGCTGTCCATGAAATTGCGCGCAGCGCGAACGGCTTCCGCGCGTATGCGGAGAATGGCCGCCTGGCGAGGCGTTCGAATCCACAGGTGGCGATGGTCGAGCAGGAAATCGACGCCGTGCTCTTTGAGCTGGATCGGGAAGGGTGTGCTCTCGGGGACCCTCTGCACGACGAGAATCGACGTGACGCCGATTTCGTAGCCGCCCGGAGCGCGCTGTTCGGCGCGAATTTTTCCAGTGACAATGACACTCGATTCCTGCGTGAGTCCCTTGAGGGCTTCGAACGCTTCCGCGTTTTCCTTCAGCGCACAAACGCCCTGGATGATGCCCGTGCCGTCACGAAAAATAGGAAAGAGCAGCTTGCCCGATTCGCGCAGGTTGTAAAGCCAGCCCTTGAGGGTGACTTCCTGGCCGGCGAATTTTCCGGCGTTTTCGATGGTAATCGTCGTCATGGCGAGGTTCTTTGCGTATATGCGAAACAAGTAGTTTAGCAGAGAAGCTCTTCGCGCCAGCACCCTTGGTCGGCGCGTTCAGCGGTTGGCGAGTGTTTTGATGTTTCCCATCCCGAGCAGCCTCTGGTCCGCCGTAACAAGGATCAGGTCTAAGACTTGGGCGGTGGCTGCGAGAAAGCGGTCCGCGGGATCGGAGTGTAACGGGACGTGGTGTGACGCTAGCGCAATTTCATGTGTGAGAGTAGCCTCGCGAATCCCCGAGGTGGCTCGCGCAAGCCAGCCGGGCAAATCCGCAGGTAAACGAATTCGCCCTTTGCGACACAACGTCAGAGCCTCCCAAGTGCTAATCGGAGAGAGCCACAGTTCGTTTGCTGGGTCCGCCAATTGGTGACCTACTCGCGGTGCAAGACGTTCAGGGTTCTGGAGAAACCAGATCCAGATGTGGGTGTCCAGTAAGAGCTTCAATCGCGGAGGGCCTCCCACTCATCTTCATCGCTTGCCGGCGAGATAATGTCACCGAGAATTTCTATGGAATCCCTCATGGAACCCATCAATGCCGCGCGGTCTATTACAGTTGTAGCGGGAACAACCTCAGCCACGGGTTTCCCGTGTCGCGTGATGCGGATCGGCTTTCCCGTCTTTCGGACTTCCTCAAGGATAGCTAGGCATTTAGCCTTGAACTCGGAGATGGCAATCTCTTCCATGACGCCCACCTGACCATATTATAGACTATGGTCAATAATATAGTCAATATGGCAGAATAGCCCTGATACTAAGCCCACTCCTCTTCAAAGCGGTCGAGAGAGGCGCGCGCGTCGGCGAGCTGTTCGGCGAGCGAAGGGGCATCCGGGCCGGTTTTTTCCTTCAGCTCCAAAATCACAGGCAAATTCTCGGGCGGCGCGGTTTTCAAGAGGGGAATCGCTTTCTTCCAGTCGATGGAGCCGTCGTAGGGTGGAAGGTGCTCGTCTTTCTCGCCGTGGTTGTCATGGAGGTGGACGGCGACAACGAGATCACGCAAAGGCGCAAAACTTTTTGCGAGGCGGTCTTCCTCGGGGCCATCGGCGAGATGCGCGTGTCCGATGTCAAAGTTGAAGCGCAACCCTGTGAGGCGCGTTTCGTCGACAAACGCGCGCAGATACGAGGGGTCGCCCATTTCGCTGGTAGTGTTTTCGACGGCGATGGTTACGCCGGCATGGTGAGCATGCAAAATAAGATGTTCGAGGGAGCTGAAGGCAGCGTCACGCTTGCGTGGATCGGACGTTTCGCGCGTTCCGCCCATGTGCAGAACCATCCGGGGATAAGGCATCTCTTCGGCCACATCGATGGCGCGTTTCAGCTCGTCCATGGCTTCGATGCGGCGCACCCGCTCAACCTCGCAGACCGAAAGCGGCGAGCCGCCTTCGCGCATTGCATTGGCGTCGCGGCTTGCGGGTGCGTGGAGCGACGCCACGGAGAGTTGGTGATCGGTGAGAGCGCGGGCCAGCTCGCGAATTTCCTCCTTCGAGCCGTAATCGAAATGGCTACGGGAGCAGAAAAGTTCGACGCCGCCGAATCCCGCGCCCGCGATTTGGCCGAGCAGCTCTGGCGTCCATTTTCGCGAAACAAACAAATAGGTGGAGAGCAGTCTGTCCATTTTCCGAATCGCCAGCTCCTGTGCGACAACAGCAAAGTTACTGCCCAAATCCTTCGGCCGCGTTCAATGCAAGAGAGCGGCGCTACAAACTCAATTTAATACCCGACCGCAGAGCCTTGGTCGCGCGGATCGGCCGCGCCAAGCCGTTCGCTGGTCTGCGGGTCGATGCCGATGGCGTTCACCAGGCCGATATGCCCGCGGCGCCGCGTCGCGTGGCCCCTGGCGTTCAGAGCGGTTTCGAGCGCCGGCGAAAATTCTTTTTCCAGCCATATTCCGTCCGGCAACCATTGGTGATGGAATCTAGGCGCATTGATGGCGGCCTGCGCGTCCATTCCGAGGCGCATCCAGTTTAAAACACTCAGCAGGGTCACGGAAATAATGGTCGGCCCGCCGGGCGAACCAGTCACGAAGCTCAGCTTGCCATCGCGCAACAAAATCGTCGGCGTCATCGAGCTAAGCGGGCGATGGCTAGGTGCGATGGCGTTTTCCTCGGACTGCATCAGCCCAAACAGCGCGTTCGGCACGCCCGGCTGCGTGGTGAAGTCGTCCATCTCGTCGTTGAGCAGGAAACCAGCCGTGCAGGTGGCGTGCGAGCCGTAGCTGTCGTTGAGCGTGTAAGTGCTGGCGACGGCGTTTCCCGCGGCCTCTACAACAGAAAAATGCGTGGTGTGCGGGCCGTCATGCAGGCTCATCACCGACCGAGGCTCGCTTTGCGCATCGGCCGAAACGCCGCACACGTGAGGCTTTCCCGCCTTGATGATTTTGCTCGACGACGCTCGCTCGGGATCAATCGTGCCTTCCACTTCCTTTGCGTAACACGGATCGATTAACCCGGCGACCGGCACACTGGAAAAATCCGGATCGGCGAGGTAGGCGGCGCGGTCGGCAAAGATTCGGCGCATCGTTTCCGCCACTCGATGCACGCTCTCGACGTCATCCCAGCCCTTCAGCGGCACGTCTTCCAGCATGTTCAGCGCTTCGATGATCGCCACGCCGCCTGAGCTCGGCGGCGGCGACGTCAGCACTTCCCATTCATGGCCTTCGCTCTTATATTTTGCTCGGAGCACCTCGCGAACCTTGGGTTTGTAGTTCGCGAGGTCTTCCAGCGTGATCAGGCCGCCGAGGCGGGCCATGTCGTCCGCGATCATTCGCGCGGTTTCGCCGCGATAAAACTCCGCCGCGCCGTTTTTGGCGATGCGTTTGAGCGTGGCGGCAAACTCGGGCTGGCGGAAAGTGTCGCCCGCGTGAAACAGCTCGCCATCGTGGAGGAAAATGCGCCGGCTTATCGAGAAGCGCTGCAAGTCCGGACGCTCTCTTTCCAATCCGCGTGCAAATTTCTCGCTGACCGGAAAGCCATCCTCCGCGAGACGAATCGCGGGTGCCATGACGTCGGCGAGCTTCATCGTGCCGTAGGTCTTGAGCGCCAATTCGAGACCCGCCACGGTACCCGGCACGGCGATCGATCGATAACCGATAATGGAAGCTTCCTCGTCGAGCTTGCCGTCGGGGCGAATATACATATCACGTGTGGCGTGCCCCGGCGCGGTTTCGCGGTAATCGAAGAAAGTGGCGCGACCGTCGGCCAGCCGCACCAGCATGAAGCCTCCCCCGCCGATATTGCCGGCCGATGGCTCGACAACCGCCAGCGCGAAGGCCACGGCCACGGCTGCGTCAACGGCGTTGCCGCCGCGCTTAAGGATTTCGACACCCGTCTGGGAGCCGAGCTGCTCATCCGTGGCGACCATTCCGTGAGCGCCGCGCACAGCCTGACGCGGCCAATCTTTCGAGGAATCCGCCTGCTCGCGAAACTCGGCGGCAACTTGCGGCCGGGCCATTACCGGAAGCGCCAGCGTCACGGCCAGCGCCAACCCAAGCAAGGAAATCCGGGATGTGATGCGGAGCTTCACAGCAAAGGAAAGACACTAAGTGATTCACCGTCAAGCGTCAAGGCAAAGCAGGCGCGGAGATTTACTCAGTTTCCACGATTCTCATTTCCTGGGCGGTGAACGACCGTTTGAAGTGGCCACTACTCGTGCAGGACGACACTCAGGAGGGAATTGTGGACCTGAAGTCCCCCATTGTAAGTAATGAAGCCGAGTTTCCTGAATTTATTCATGAAAAAATTCACCCGGCTCCGCGTTGTGCCGATCATTTCCGCCAGCATCTCCTGAGATACTTTAGGAACCATTTTTAGCGGTTGGGATTCCCTGCCGTATCGGGCGAGCAGCAAAAGAGCCCGAGCCAATCGCCTCTCGCTGGAGTTAAACAGTTGATCGATCAAATCCTCCTCGATTCGGATGTTCCGTGAAAGAATGTAGGACATGAAGAGGTCGGAGAGCGCGTGTTCAGTATGGAGCACCCGCATCATTTCGTTTTTTTCAATGACCAATATGGACGTAGGTGTAATTGCCGTGGCCGTCCCCATGCAAATACGCTGACCTGCCAGGCACCCCTCACCGAAGAAGTCGCCGGGACCCAGTATCCCCACGACTGCTTCCTTGCCGACCTCATTGACAACGGTGAGCTTTACACCGCCATCTTGAATGTACATCACGCACGATGCTGGATCACCTTGTGAGTAGATCTTCTGCGATCGTCGATATTGCACAATTTTTCGCGACACCCCGGCCGAATCGAGAAAATCTTGCGCATGGAAGGGATAGATTTCCTTGGCCTTTGATTTGGACTTGCTTGAATTCGCGCGCGTTGGCATAACGACACCGCTTGATACTATTTTTAGCAAATCAGGCGGCTTCAATCAAGATTCATTCTTGCTTGTGCTGCAGATGGAAAGAGCGGCTCCCCGGCATGACCTGCCCGAGTGAGATTTAATGCTCCTTGGACGGCTTGTCTTCGCGAGAACTTTATTTCCCAGCAGCAGTTTGCCTGGATTCTACGTTCACAAGTCTCTGTCCCTTCATTGCGTAGAGCGCCGAATCTGCCTGGCTCAAGAGTCTCTCAATTGTCTCGCCGTCTTGCGGGTAGACAGCCACTCCAAAGCTCACGGAAAGCTTTGGTCCTTTGCCGTCGTCGGCAACGCTTTCACAAATCCGCCGCGCCACCTGGTTGGCCGCCTCCGCGTTGGTCTCCGGTAATACAACGGCAAACTCGTCCCCGCCGAAGCGCGCGGGCGTATCGATGTCCCTGCAGCAGGAGCACAATACATCGGCCAACCGGCAAAGCGCTTGGCTTCCTACCATGTGTCCGTGGCGGTCGTTGATTCGTTTCAATCCGTCCAGATCAAAAAACAACATGGCAAATTCCCGGTTGGTGCGGCTGCTTCGCTTGATTTCCGAATCGAGCACATCCACGAGGTGGCGATAGTTGGCCAGACCAGTGAGTGAATCGCTGGATGCCTGATGGCGCAGGTGATCCTCCAACTCGCGTTGCCGTGTGACATCTTCGGCGATCACCTCGTAGGATTCCAGATTCCCATGTTCGCTGTGTACTTCTCGTCCGCTGAGCCGCACCTTAATGGTCCCACGGTCCTTTCGCTTCCATTCTGTTTCGATGGGATCGACGAGAGGGCCCGACTCCATTTGACCTAGCAATTGTGCTCGTTTTTGTGGGTCTTCAATAAGGTCGCGCGCAAGGTCTAACGCCAGGAGTTCTTCGCGAGATCCATACCCTAGCATCCTTACCATTGCATCATTGACTTCTAGAAATCTGCCATCGAGGCTGCAGCGGCAAATTCCATAGCTTAGATTTCCCGCCAATGCACGGTAACGCGCTTCCGAACGTCGCAAATCCTTTTCCGCGCGATCGCGTTGATCGCGCAGCGCTTTTTCAGAGAGAACCCGATGGACAGCCACGGGGAGGTGGCCGAGGCTTTCCACTTCAATACAGTCGGCAGCGCCTCTGAGGACGAACTCCGCGGCGGTTTCCCGTTTCATGTCGTGGACTAAAAAGATAAGGGGAATGTCCTTCTTCAGTTGCCCGAGCGTGTCGAGCACCTGCGTTTCTCGCCAGTTTGGGCTGGGATACTCGGCCACGATAAGGTCAAACAGTTGCGAGCGGAGTCGCTCCTCGAACTGAGCGGGAGTCACAGCTACATCCGAGCTGACCCTGAATCGCGCCCTCTTGAGCTCATACAAGCAGCGCTCGACGTCCGCTACAGAACGATGAACGAAGAGGATCCGTACGAGATTTTGCCGGCGCTCAAACGCGTCGGGAACAGAAGCTCGGTTCACTTTCTCGAGCTTGGATTGTGTGGTTGCAGACATAGCCAGCCCGACTAGAGTCCCGGGATGGCACTCCCTTACCGTGACCAGCTGACCCCAGGCCTAGTCGCAGTTACCTCAAGACAAGGCTACCGAGCGAGGTTTCAGGCGTCTGTGCGTTTTTAGACATATGGTACTAGCACTCTGTTAACCGATACGGCACACTTCCCCCACCACGAGTCACGTAAATTCAACGCGGCTTCAGCTTGCCTCCAGCTCCGAGAAGCCGCTGAGGGCGCGAATCTTGAGTATTCACACAGACCCTACCTGCCAGATAGCGCGGCCCATCGGGAACTGGCTAGCACTCTTAGGGTAGACTTTCAGAACGATAAGGAAATTTTCTAAAAGTAATCGGCGCCGTGCTCTTCAGCGCCAGAGGTGGTACCCAATGAGAGTTGTCCTTGCATCCGAATCGCAATCGCGAAAGCCGCCGGGACAGACTTTTGTGGTTTAATTTGCGTTTCAATTCCAAGATTTCAGAGGGGCAATGAGGTCATGAAAAACGCACGAAAGAACTGGCTCTTGAGCGTCGCGCTGATTTTTGCTTGCGCGGCTTCGCTGCAAGCGCAGAACGCGCCGACCTCGGACCTGGACAGTTACGTCGCGCGCGTAATGAAAGCATTCGACGTGCCCGGGCTCTCCGTTGGCATTGTGAAAGACGGCAAGGTCGTTGTGGTGAAGGGTTACGGCGTGCGGAAGCTGGGGGAAACTACGCCGGTCGATGAGAACACGCTTTTCGGGATCGGGTCGAACACGAAGGCGTTCACTTCGGCCGCGCTGGCAACTCTGGTCGACGAAGGAAAACTCAGTTGGGACGATCCCGTCTATCAGCGCCTTCCCGGTTTCCAGATGTACGACCCGTACGTTTCCCACGAAATGACCATTCGCGACCTGCTCACGCACCGCAGCGGCATGGGCCTCGGCGAAGGCGATCTGCTTTTCTGGCCGCATACCACCTTCACGCGCGAGGAAATTATTTACCGGCTGCGCTTCATGAAGCCCGCTTCCAGTTTTCGCAGCCACTACGCGTACGACAATCTGCTCTACATGACCGCAGGACAGATCATCCCGGCGGTAACCGGAAAGTCTTGGGACGACTATGTCCGCGAGCGGATCTTGAAGCCTCTTGGGATGACCACGACAAACTTGAGCACTACAGCGTTCAAACCGGGAGACGATTACGCCTTCCCCCATTCGAAAGTCGATGGAAAGTTGCAACTCGTCCAATTTCAGGATCTCGACAACGCAGGCCCGGCGGGCGCCATCAATTCTTCTGCGTCGGAAATGGCCAAGTGGCTTCTGCTGCAGCTCAATCACGGCAAATTTTTAGATCGGGACGCGCATCTCTTTAGCGAGCGGCAATCCCGCGAAATGTGGTCGGCGCAAACTATTCTTCCGGCTGGTGAGACACTTGGTCCGCTCGCCCCGCTCAGCACTAGATTTGCGGCTTACGGCCTCGGCTGGCTTTTGCGCGACTATCGCGGACGAAAACTCGTCGGCCACACCGGCGGCGTGCTGGGATTTGTTTCGCGCGTGATGCTCGTGCCCGAAGAAAATCTCGGCGTTGTAATCCTCACTAACGCGGAAGAGGCAGGCGCGTTTGATTCCATTCTTTTCCATCTGTTCGATGCCTACTTCCATCTTCCGCCCACGGATTGGATTGCCGCTTTCAAAGCGCAGGACGTACAGGACGAAAAAGACGCCGCTGAAATCATGAAAAAACAGAGCGCGGGCCGCGCCGCGGACAGCAAGCCTTCATTGCCGCTCGAAAAATACGCGGGAACGTACACCGACCCATGGTACGGTCCGGCAACCATTCGAATCGAAAAAGGCAATCTTTTGTTCACCCTGGATCACACACCTACCGCCGTCGCCGATCTGCAGCATTGGCAGTACGATACCTTCAAAGCGCATTGGCGCGACCGCACGATTGAGGATGCTTTCCTGACTTTTTCTCTGAAGGCCGACGGCAGCATCGACCATTTCACGATGGTGGCGGTTTCCCCGCTCGCCGATTTCAGCTTCGACTATCAGGATCTCTACTTCACTCCGGCGAAGGCCGAAGCTGCGGCAAAAAAATAATATCGGCACCTTCTTTACTCTTCGCTCAAAAATTCGACGGTGGGGGGCTCGGGGAGCAGTCCAGCCTTGGTGCCCCGGGAAATGAGTTCTTTGACGGCTTTCTTGCCGCGTTCGCCGTAGCCGAGGGTCCACTTGTTCACGTACATGCCGATGAATTTATCCGCGACTTCGGTCTCCATGTCGCGCGCAAACTGCATGGCGTAGTTCAGGGCCTCTTCGCGGTGCTCGAGGCCGTACTCGACGCTTTCGCGGATGGTGCGGGCGATCTGGCGCCCGACGGCCGGTCCGAGGGCGCGCCGGACGGCGTTGCCTCCCAGGGGAAGCGGGAGCTTGGTCTGCTCCTTCCACCAGATACCCAGGTCCACGACGCGATGGAGTCCAAGCTGGGGAAAGAGGAGCTGGCCTTCGTGGATCAAGAGGCCGGCATCGACGAGTTGGTTCTGGACGGCGTCCAGGATCTTGTCGAACGGGATGACCACGGCTTCGAAGTTGGGCTGGAACAGTTTGAGGGTGAGGTAGGCGGTTGTCTTGAGCCCGGGCACGCCGATGCGCTTTCCTTCTAATTCCTCTTTTTTCAATGGCTTTGCGGCAACCACTATCGGGCCGTAGCCTTCGCCGAAACTGGCGCCGCAATCGAGCAAAATGTACTTGTCGCGCAGGCTGGGGTAAGCGGCGAAGCTCACCGCGGTGACGTCGTAGATTTCGCTCACGGCGGCGTCATTCAGGGTTTGGATGTCGGAGAGGACGTGGGTGTACTTGTAGCCGGGGGTAGTGAGCTTATGGGTGGCCAGGGCATAGAACATGAAGGCGTCGTCGGAATCCGGCGAGTGGGCCAGCTTGAGTTCGACGGGCTCTTTTGCTGTTTTTGAGGATGCTGATTTGGCTGCCATGGCCTGCCTAAATCCTTTTGCGCCACCGCAAAGCGGCTCGCCGGCCTGGCCTATCCTCTCCGCAAAGAAACTCCCGCATCGGGAGACCCTCATGGGGAAAGTGAGGTAGAAACATGCGCTGCGTTGGGACGTGCATCGCGCTGGGCCGTGCGATTGCGCACGCAAAGCGTAGCACATCAGCGGCGCTCCGACAAAGGGTTCATAGCAAGGGGGCTGGGCGGGAGCAACACGCGAAGGAACGAAAAAACGACGTAAAGACGCAACGACCCAAGAACGGCAACGAAACGCAGCCTTCCGCGGTGCAGTCTGGGACGACTTTGGCTTGCGCGGACATCCCCATGGGCATCGATCTATCGAGTGCTCTAGCGGTATTTTGTGAGCGGCGTGCGGATACCTAACAGGTATTTGCGCGAGCGCGTTCCACATGGTATAGGAATTACAGCGTGAATCACGTATTTTACGGCTGTTATGCCCGAATTTAGGGGGATCCGCATGAAGCAGAACGTGACCATATGTCTGGACCGCCAAACGGTTCGCAAGGCCAAGATCGTTGCCGCCCGCCGAGGCACCTCCATCAGCGGACTGCTCGTGCGCCAAATCGAAATCCTGGTCGGCGAGGAAGAGTCCTACGAACAAGCGGAGCGCCAGGCTGTGGACCTCCTCGACAAGGGTTTTCACTTGGGCGGTGCCAAGCCGGCCAGCCGGGAAGAATTGCATCAGCGGTAGACCCTCACAGATTAAGATTTGAAGAGTGCGTAAACCCTTGAAAACATGGGGCGAATTAGTGAGGGTGTACCCACCCCCGGTGTTTTGCGCAAAGAGTGCGGAACAGTATGATTGTAAAGGAGTTGTCGAAAGCACTCCTGCAAAAGAGTGCGCAAGAGATTGAAAACAAAGGGGCCAGAAAATGCTGTTTTCGGGGCTGGCGGTAACTACTATGCAAATAGTCCGGCGGGTCCAGGAAGCGTAGGGGCGAATGCCCTGCGCGGAGGACGGCCAAACCATAAAACACTCTGACACAGATTGGCTTTACTGTCAATACAATTCTATTAGTGGTACCGTTCGAATGAGATGGGACGCCATAAGTGAACAGAAGGGAAGAGTTTAGAGAGGTCTAGTACACGAAGTATCGCAGTGTGGCTGGGGTGGTGGGGTAGGCGAGGGAATGAAAAGTGACACGGAGCCGCGTCCTAGGGTTTTGGAGGCCAGGGGAAGGAATGCTGCTTGACAGATTCGTAGTTGGCGTCGAGGGCAGGTTGGAGGAGGAGGATGGCGGCGATGCGGCGGGCCATTTCCTGGACATAGCGGACTTCGTCCTTGGTGAGGGGTCGGCTCAGGAGAGGCTGTTCGCGGTAGGAGAGCCACTTTTTGATAACTTGGTAGCCCCCGATGGTGTAGTCCCAGACTTTGGAAGGGATGTTGGACCAGTAGGCGACATCGTTGAGATAAACGTCGCATGTCGAATCCCCGAGTTGGGCGAGGGCTTCTTTCTGAGAAAGGCCGAGGGCTTTCATGCCTTGTTTGACTGCATCGGTCTCAGATTTGGAGTATGGACGCTCGACGACTTTGCCTTTGCCGGGCATGGTGACGCCGCCTTTGCCAGCGTGGCCCCAGCCTGCGGTGAGCGAAAGGTCGGATTCCTTGAGATTGCCGCCACTGGCGCGAGTGATCGATGCTATGAGTTTCAGTTCGGCACGGAGCTCGCCGTCGGTAACGCTTTTGACAGGGGATTCTGTGTCGAGGAGGGCGGCAAACCGGCGGCCGAGCTCTGTCGAGGAGAGGAGAGCCTGCTTAGAGCTTGGCAATGGCACGCGCGGCCAGTCTTGTCTTAGCGCACTCGCATTCTCGTCCCCGTAAGCCGGGGAATTCAGTAATCCCAACGTATGATAAAAAAGATTCTCCGGAGTGCATTGAATTTGCCTAAGGAATTGTGTTGCGCTGTCAGATAAATTCGGGCGATGTGAGGATTGACGGGCTGCGAAGAGGGGCGCACCGTGATCCTCCCCCAAGTGCATGAGTGGAAACATGCTGGCATTTGATTCAACGACGTGATAGTCCGTCAACACTCTTGTGAATTGCGGTTGATAGAAGGCTTCTTTTCTATTCCTTTGGCCTGCAGTGAACCAAATGTTTTCAGGGAACACCGCAGGAAAATATTCGGACCGCTTCTCATCGAGCAGCTTTGTTTCTGGTTCCCAATAAAGCCATCGCACATCAAAGGGGCGATACTGGTAGGGGACTATGTTTTGGGGAAGAAATCCGCGCTTCACTAGGAGGTTGCGGACACTGCTGGGTTCGAAACGTCGGGTTTTCTTCGCAAGATTTGGATTGAGGCTTTTCCACTCTTCATATTTGATTTTGACATCGAAAAATGATTCCATCCGCGCTGTAAGTGCGTTCTTGTCTATATCTACTAGCAAGCTATCGCGGCTGGTCAGAACGCCCGGAAAGGAGACGGGAAAGAGCGCCGTAAGTACCGGCCATGAGCTATAGTTGGCGGCGATCTCTGTGGGCATGAAAGACAATCCTGTTTCGGGGGTCGGCTTCAAACTTGTATATGTAGATTTGTTGAGGGAAAGTATTAGATCTTGTCGCTTATTCTTGCCCCAGAAATGCTGGAAGCTAAGCCCACACTCGCCCTCGGGCGGCTGCTTTCTTACGAGTAATCCGATTGCCGTACCGAGCTGAATTCCTTCTCGATTCCGTTCAGTTGAGAAGATACTCGGGTCTGGTTTTCTGTCGGGCGTCAGTTTTCCGGTCTTATATTTGTCGCCGTTAAGACAGTCGATCCAGATGCGTTGGAATTTTTCAAGATAGCTTTCGCGCATTCCAGTAAACGAATCTCCGTCGAGCCAGGAGTAATTCGAGATGAAGCAGACGATGCCGTGTCCGGTCATTTCCGCTATGCGGCGCTCGGCCATGCGATAGAACCGGACGTAGAGATCGTTGAGACCTGCTCCCTGTGGGAGAGGAGCTCTCTTAGTAGTTTTGTAGGCGGTTGTGAGTGCACGCTCCTCATCCACGGCAACGCCAGCAAAGGCGTTGTAAGGTGGATTGCCGAGTATGACGAGGATGGGAGTGTGGCGTTTGACGTGCTCGGCGGCATCGCGTTCCTCTTCGAGTTCTGGAAAGAGAAGCCGTTTCTTAGGTTCTTTGGGCGGCTCCCAGCCATTGAGAGCGTTTGTGAGAAAGACGGCGACGCGTTCGTTGCCTTTTTCGGCTAGCGGAGCACCTAGATTCTGAAGCAAGAGGCCGAGCTGCAAGTGGGAGACGACGAAGGGAGCGGGGAGAAGTTCGAAGCCGAAGACGCGGTTTTTGGCGGCTTCCTTGAGGTCGGCGGCAACGAGGGCGTCGTCACCCTTTTCTTTTAGTGTCTTGTGGATGTGGTTGAGAACTTCGACGAGATACGATCCAGTGCCGCAGCAGGGGTCGAGCACGTAGACATTCTTGTCGGCGAGTCCGTCGGGGAGATTGAGCTCTTCGCGGAGAACGGCATCCACGCGAGAGACCATGTACTGCACGATTTCAGGCGGCGTGTACCAGACGCCGAGCTCTTTTCGCAGCTCCGGATCGAAGGCCTGGAGAAAAGGTTCGTAGAAATATTGGACAGCGTGGCCTTCCTGGAATTTGGAGAAGAAGCTGGCGCGGTCCACGCGATTGAGGGTCATGCAGGCGCGATCGAGAAGCTCGGAGAGATTGAGCTGCTCCATCTGACCCGGTTCGGCAACTTCATGAAATAGCTTGCGCAATACAGGAACGCGCAGGAGCCGGGAGGTTTGCGACCAATCAAAGCGGTCTTTGGATGAGGGCGGATGCTGCTTCGACCAGAGTACCCATGAGGAGAAGACTCCGTAGAAAAGCGTCTGTACCAACGTAGAGCGGAAAAAGTGCTCGCCCTTTTCGCCCTGGAACGCGAGGCCAAGAGCTTCTTCGAGCGCTTTGCGGACGGAGGAGAGGGCGGGAAGCTCTTGTGAGCCGATTCGGAAGAGGGCTTCACGGGCGTAAGAGGCGAGAAACCAGGCGAGATCTTCCGGCGTCGCTAACGGGGCGGCATGAAGCATGGAACGGCGGGCGAATTCGATGAAGGTGGCTTCATAAGTAGCGGCAGCTTTTTTTGGATGGGCGGTGGAGTTCCAGAATTCTTTTTCCGATGTGGCGAGACGAAAAGATTCCAGCTTGACGGGCTTGCCGGAAGGGTCCTGGCCGAGGAAAACAAAGTCGCGATAATTTGTAACAAGGACCTGCCGGTATTTTCCCCAATAACGGCTCACTTGCTCGCCTTCCGACGTAATCCAAGCGTCGTCCGCGGTTGACTTGATCTCGATGACGCCGCGGGCGGGGTTCTGAGGGAGTGATTTTTCTTCGGTTTTGTGCTTTTTGAGCTGGTCTTCAGTAAAGAGGCCACCATCGGGGTTGCCAGCGCCGCGATTCTTGAGCTGGAGAACGCAATGGACTTTTGGCTTGAGAGATTTACCAATTTCGTTGAAGAAATTGGCGAGCGGGACATAGTAGGAGGTTTCGTCGACGGCTTCACCGCTGGAGCGAATTTCGCGGAGGGCGGTGAGATAGGTTTCGAGACGTGTCATTTGTACTGAGCTGCCACTGAAAGGTAGCACCAGTTTGTTATCACAGGGAGCGAGGGTGTTACAAGGTGGTTACGGTTGGCCCGGGGCGGGGGGCGCGATCCCGACGAGGTCCCCGAGAGGTCCTGGGCAGGCGGGGTAGACAGGGCAAGCAGGGTAAACGGGCGGGACAAGTTGTATCGTGTGCCGCGCCTACGGCGCTTACGATTGTTCGTAATCTCGTGCCCAGCCCTTGCGGGCTGGGCTAACCTCTGGCGCGCCTACGGCGCTCAGCTGGTATGAAAGCACGTCTAGGAGGAAGGCTGGCGCTTGCGGAAGGAGCGAAGGCCAAGCAAGCCGGAGGCCAGCAGGAAAATCGAGGACGGCTCGGGCGTGGGCGTGCCTGCAGCCAATCCCGTGACGGATGCGCTGTCGAATCCATTGGCGGAGTCCCCGGGGGCCAAATCCAGTTTGAGTTGGTAGTCAACCGTGGTGACGGCCGACGGGAAAGCGGTGGACGCATTCGGCAAAGGCCCCGTCGCTACCAGTACACTCTGAAAAGCCGAACCCGGGAGGCAGCTGGAGCCGGAGAACGCACCCCCGGCACAAATGTTTTCGGTCAACGTTCCGCTGGGATCAAGAGTTACCGATGCGCCTAAGATGACAGGTGAAGGGGGATCGAGAGTGTATCCGACTGCATACTCCAGTCCGCTGGCATTCGGATTACTAAAACGGCCCGAAAAGTTGAAATCAATCGAAACAATAACTCCCCCGAGGGTGATGACGCTTGGAGTGACGGTGATATCGCTAGCCAGAAGGGGGGCACCGGCGCTAGCGGAAAAGGTAAAGCTGTTCGCATCAAACACGCCGCCGAGCGTGCAACCTACGGAGCCATCCGCGACAAGGACGTCGAGCGTGGTCGTGATGGCACAGGGCGTGGCGAGGGGATTTATGGAGGTTGCGAAAAGCTGAGAAGCGCTAAGTAATGCGCCGCATAAGACCATACTACGCAGAAGCAGGGAGATATTTAGTACGTAGCGCGCATGGCGGCGGGGGCTGGAGTCGGGGCAGGATTCCATTTGGGCTTTTGCCGAGGAATAGATTTTATTGGTCATGCGCATGATGGCACCCTCCCGAGAATGAGCCCATTCGATTGGGTGAAAGCGATAAGGACAAATTAACCCGTGGGAACAGGAGCAATTCGATGGCCCCCTTTGCCCTATGAAAAGAAAGCAGTTGACGGCTGGCCCTTGTTCAAAATGTGCAAGTTTGTTGGTTTTTTCGGCAGAAATTTGCCGCTAGCCTGGCACTGCAAGGCGCAAGTGCGCGGGTGAGCGTCGTGAATCGCAGCAACTTTCGCGGAGCACTCGTCAGTTCTTTCTCTACGCGGGTCGGCTGAGAAAAACACTCATAACTTGACTACCGAAATATTCACAATTTTATTCCCGCCTCCTAAACATCCCCTGGATCGGGGAATTATGCGAGAGCATAAGGGGTCTTATACGTTGAAGACAATGAAATGTCTTGTAATTCAAAACTGCATCGAACAAGGAGATTTGAGATGAACTGGGCTCGACATTTGAAATTAATTACGAAGGCAGGCGTGGCTGCTCTTGCACTGGGCGCTTTGGCGACCGGCGGCAACGCGCGGATTGCACTCCAAGGCAAATTCACGCTGCCATTTGAGACTCGCTGGGGCGGCGCCACACTGCCAGCTGGCGATTACACTTTTACTCTGCCATCCGTGGGCGCTCCGTACACACTTTACATCCGGGGAGAGGCAGGCAACGCTATCGTCCTGACCCCTGCAGCTGACGAAAAAGTTGTCTCAGGCCACGCGCAATTGAACCTGGTGGAGATCGGAAATGTGCAGACTGTCACGACGTTCGAGGCGCCGGAGCTAGGACTGACTTTTGTCTACCTGACGCCCAAGCAAAAGCACATGGGACCCAAGGAAGCCCGTCAAAAGACGGCGCCACAGACCGCGCCTGCGTCACAGTCCAGCGAAAACAGAACATCCATCGAAGTCAGCACTGCGAGTCGATAAGGAAAGAAGCCGTGCCAGTCACTGCAGACGCCAGGTGCAGAATGATGGTGGTTGGATCCCTGGCGAGGCCCCTTGTAGAGAAGCGGCGTAGCTTAAACTCGGATGCGCGTCCCAGCACGGAACGCATCTCGAAGAAGGTTGCGCCGCCAATCTCCACTAGTTCCAGCGAAAAGTTCAGCGAAGCGGCTATTGAGCGGAGACCATGCGGGCGATGGCGTCGTCAAACGTGACTTTGTTTTCCAGATAAGGCTGCCAGAAGCGGTTAAGCAACTTGAGATATTCTTCCCAACCCCGTTTATAGAGGCCTTCGCGGACGGCATAGGGAGTGTAATCCGGCGGCGCGCCGCCGTTTTCGCCCGCGCTTGCGGAGATGACCACCGGCCGGACCACTTCTCCCGTGGTGTAGAAAATCAGAGCGTGCCAGAGGTCGCGCGGAATGGGTTTATCGCGCTGGCGGCACTCGCGGATGATGGCTGCCTGCACCGGCTCTGCAATGCTGTGGGACGCCTCATGAAACAAAACTTCCAGAGCGACGGCGCCCTGATTGCCCGGATCGGTGCTGGAAATCGTGACGCGGAGAGGATCGAGCGTAGTGTACGCTCCCGCCCAGTTGGCGTAGGCGGCGACATCGACGCGGATTTTTTCCGTGGGCCACTTGGCTTGGTAGATTTCCGCCAAGCGCTGGGCAAGGTCGAGTCCCTTGTTGCGAACCAGAGGAGCCACGCCGGCGATCCATTTGCGGTTTGCGCGATCGTGTTCGGGCCACCAGTGGGCACGATAAATGGGGGCGACGGAATCGAGGACGGGTGTGATGTTGCCGGGCAAGCCCGCGTCACAGGTTTTCTTTTTCGCGCCGGAGAGCTCGTCGCAATCTTCGAAATCACCCAACTGATTTTTCAGGAGAATTAACTCGGTACTGAAGAGCAGATCTTTGTTGGCGAAGTTGGCCGCGTAGTAAGCGACGGCGGAGTCCCAGACGCGGCGCTCGGCATCGCTGAGGCGCGGCGTGTTTGGGGAATTAGTGCCGCCGACGCGGCTATCGCGTCTTTCGCGCGCTTGAAAATAGAGGGTATGGTGCAGATTCATCCAGAAGCCGCTGTGGAGCTCGAATACCGGGAGAGGCCCGAAGGATGAATCGACTTGCTGATTAGCGAGCGCGGCGGGAGAGGTGAATGCGGCTGCAATCGCGAGCAAGACGGCCAATCGTTTGAAGAGATGGCGCATGACGAATCGCACGATGGTATCGCCAAGTGCCCCGGCACACAAATCTTGCTGGGCAGCGGAATTTGCTATTAGAGCTTTCGGTCTAGGGGCGCAGCGGTGCTGCGCCCCTACAAGTGCTGGCGAGTGGAGTTCCTTATTTCAAGCGAATCGCGCTATCATCCCGGCGCAACTTACACGATAGCGAGGTCTCATGAACAGAAAGTTTCGATTCCTTGCGCTTGTTGGCGCGATTCTCCTGCCGGGGGTTCTACCGGCGCAGCAGGCGACGTCGCTTGCCGAGCTCAAGCAGAAAGCGGCTGCGGACATCGACGGCATGCAGACGTTTACGCAGCAAATGGTCGATCAGATTTTCAGTTTCAGCGAGCTGGGCTTTCAAGAGTTTGAGACTTCGCGCTATATCACCGGGATATTGGAGAAGAACGGCTTTCAAGTGCAACGCGGGGTGGCGGGCATCCCGACGGCGTGGGTAGCCACGTACGGAACCGGCAAGCCCGTGATTGCGTACATCACCGATCTCGATTGCATCCCGCGCGCTTCGCAGAAACCGGGCGTGGCGTATCACGACCCGATCGTGGCCGGAGCGCCCGGTCACGGTGAAGGACACAACTCGGGCATGGCGGTGAACGTGACGGCCGCGTTGGTACTGAAGAAATTGATGGCCGAGCATCATCTTACAGGCACGATCAAGATTTTCCCTGGAGTCGCGGAGGAGCTTCTCGGGAGCAAGGCGTTCTATGTGCGCGCGGGGCTTTTCAAGGATGTGGACATCGTGCTGGGGTCGCACGTGGAATCGGAATTTTCGACCGCCTACGGAACGGGCAACGGCGAATGGAGCGGACTCGTATCCGTGCAATATTTTTTTCATGGCAAAGCGGCTCACGCGGCCTCCGCGCCATGGGAAGGGCGCAGCGCGCTCGACGCCGTGGAGTTGATGGACACGGGCTGGGACTTTCGCAGGGAACATATCCGGCCGGCGCAGAGGTCTCATCGCGTAATCATCAATGGAGGAGACCAGCCAAACGTCGTGCCTTCCGAGGCGGCCGTTTGGTATTACTTCCGCGAACTCGATTACAAGCACATCAAGGAGCTGTACGAATTAGGGAATACGATCGCGGACTCTGCCGCGAAGATGACTGGCACCACGGTGGATCACAAACTGGTGGGTTCCGCGTGGCCGCCGTTCTACAACAAAATAATCGCCGAAGCGCAACAGAAAAACATCGAGGAAGTGGGCATGCCAAAATGGAGCGAGGCGGATCAGACGCTGGCCAAAGCGCTGCAAAAAGAGATCGGCGCGAAAGTGGAGGGCCTGAAAGAAAAAGTGGAACCGCTCGCCGAACCGGTGAAGAATCCGACCGGCGGAGGATCCGATGACGTGGGAGACATTTCCTGGAACGTTCCCATGGTGTATCTCATGTATCCGGCAAACATCCCGAATCTTCCGGGACACAGCTGGCCGAACGCCGTGGCCATGGCCACGCCCATCGCGCACAAGGGCTCCACGGCGGGAGCAAAAGTGCAGGCGCTCACGGCGCTGGATTTTCTGCTCCAGCCGCAGCTGGTCCAGGCGGCGTGGGATTATTTCCGGAACGTGCAAACGAAGGACGTCCACTACGAAACATTTCTGGGTCCCGAGGACAAGCCGGCCATCGAGATGAACAAAGAAAAAATGGAGAAATTCGTGCCGGAGTTGAAGAAATTTTATTACGATCCCGCGCGCTACAAGACGTACCTGGAGCAGCTTGACATTCAATATCCGACCGTCAAACCGTAGTCCTGATTCGTCCAATGCGATGTTCGCTGAAAGATCTCAACTAAGACGTGGTGCATGATTCCAAGGTTGGGATCCTTCGCCCATCCTCATCGGATGGACTCAGGATGACAATGTCTTGATGAATTACCCCACTGGATGAATGGCAGTTTATGAGAAAGTGCGATTAGTTATTTAATTAGCGGGTCCGTCTGGTTGCCGACGGCACCTTGATGGTCGGCGGCGTGCAATCCGCCGGTGGCATCGCGAAAGAAGGAACGCGTGCCGGTGCGTCCGTAGGTGAGCGGCGTGGCTGCAAGCTCGTACCTGGCTTGCGCTCCCAGAGAGCTGCCACCGAGAATGACATAACGGAAGGCGTATCCGTTTTTCATTCCCGAAGCCAGATCGGAGTCCAAGAGATCTGCAGCCTGCGCGCTGGCCTGGCGGGCGCGAGACGGACCCAAATTGGAGAGAGATTCCGGGAGCCGGGTGTAAAGCTTGCGGTACGTCTCGATGGCCTCGGCGATTTTCTTGAGGGCTTCGAGAGCGCCGGTTTCGTTGGGAGCAATCTCCGCCTGGTCCCATTCGATTTCGAGGGACGGGAGATCGAGGAACAGCACACCTAGGGACAAGAGCTTCCAATCTCCACTTTCGCGCACCAGCCCGAGGGTTACGCGGCGAACAGTGTCGCCAGTGGAATCGGTGGCATCACGCAATTCGATGGGCAGAAAAGCGAGGTTGTCGCGGATCTCAGCGCCGCCAATCTGCATTTCCGTTGTGACGTCGGGCGTCTCGCACCGCACCGTGGGGCGCCCGGCGGGATTTGTCGTCACGCTCGCTTTGCCCGGCTCGTTCAGGAGCACAAAGCGCTTTATGAACGCCACTCGGGATGCGGGTGTGAGCCTGATGAACGATTCTTTGTTGCGCACGGTCAAAAAACGCACGAACTCCTGCTGGCTTTGGCTGCACGCGGCGAGAAGAAAATCGCGGAGAGCTGCTGTTGGGCCGGTGGTGGAAGCGGGTGGGGCAATGGGCTTCTCCGCGCTGCTGGAAGAAGACTCCTGAGCGTTGCCGAGGCCGGCGAACGAGGAGAGCAACACCGCCAGGAAAAACAATCGCCAGAATCGGCTCATGAACGGTTTCGTGGACACGGCCGTTTTAATCCTTGGCGCTGCCGAGGATGGCGGCTAGATTTTGCGTGAAGCTCGAGCGGGGCATCACTTCACTGCAACCCGCTTGCTGTGCTTGCGCGGCAAGTTCGCGTTGAACGTGGGACAAGAAACCCACCACACGCAGAGTCGGATGCGCGGAACGCAAGCGCGCGATGGCGGACACGGGCTGGTTCCGGGCGTTCAGATCCACGATCACCAGTTTGGGTTCAGGCTCCAGCAGTTGTTGCAGGGCATCGCCATTCGTGGCTACTTTTACTTCCACGCCGAGCTGTTTGGCGGTTTCCGCCAGCTTCATTTGAAAAAACAGGTCGTCCATCAGAGCAACCACTCTTCCCATTTTGCCCGCCTCTTTTCAACCGCCCCGCAACGATGGCCTTGCTATTATGCGCCCGTTCTTTCCAGGCGTGCGCGCTCCCCGGTAAGATGCCTAATCGTGGCTAAACGATGAGCGATCATTCCGAAGACTCGCGGCTTGCCGCTGCTGGTTCGCGCGAAGTGACGTTGTACACGCGGCCGGGCTGTCACCTTTGCGAGGAGGCCAAGGCGGCGATGATGCCGCTCCTTCGGGAGTTCGGCGCTACGCTGCGCGAAGTGAATATCGACGAGGACCCAGTGCTGCGCGAGCGTTACGGATGGGATGTACCGGTGATTTTCCTGGGCGCGCGCAAAGTGGCGAAGCATCGCGTGGATTTGGAACAGTTCCGCCGGCAGTTGCGCGAAGCGAAATGAATTTTGAATTGTGATCGAAGACCTGAAAAGAAATTGCCGTCAGTGCTCCGCACCGGGGCTGTGCGCGCCCACCGTAGTGTCGGGCACGTCGCCTTTGCGGCCTTTGACGCGGTCGTAGACACTCACCTGGCTCACGGAACCCAGAGCTTCGTTGTAGAACGTGGGCACGCCCAGGGCGGTGCGCAATTCTTCGTTGAACTTGCGCAGGTTTTCGAGGTGATGCGCGAGGGCCGGGAGCTTCAGTCCCTCATCGGTGAGCAGAAATTTTTGGTAGCCGGCGTCCCACAAGCGCGTGAATTGGCCTTTGACCATGATCGTGGGGAGAATGGTCATCTGAAAACTGTCGTCGGCGCCCTTGCGAAATTCGGCGCCGCAACCGTATTTTTCCACGCGGATAACGCCGCGAGTGCTGCCGACGGAAAATCCCAGCGCGGCCAGGCTTTCCATGGCTTTCTGCGAGAATCGGTCATTGACATTCCACATAGGGTATTCAGGGTAATGAATGCGCGGGCATCTGTAAAGGCGCGCGCGGACCGGATGAAAAATTCGATATGCCGGTTGAGAACTTGCGGGGCTCCGCCCGCTTCAAATACACAGAACTGTAACAGTTCATTCCCTTTGCATTCATCGGGGTTTTCTATAAAGAGTCGCCACGTCTTTAGGGGCGAGAAAATCCACAGAAAAGCAGTCGCCTTGTTTGGTAAGTTTGTGATATATGAACGTCCATAATCTGGGTCGAGGAAAAAAGGGGTGTATTCAGATGTCAAAAGCAATGGGTTCCGTTCTTGCTGTAGTTGTGAGTCTGCTGTTGTTGGCGTCGTCCTCAATCGCGCAGCAAACTCTTGGTTCGATCAACGGTACAGTTGCCGATAGTTCAGGCGCGGTCGTGCAGAACGCGACCGTAAAGATTCACAACGTGGCCATCGGCTTAGTGCAAGCGGCAAAAACGAAGCCGGATGGCTCGTTTAGCATTGTGGATCTGCCCATCGGCACGTATGAGGTCAGTTTTTCGAGAGACGGATTTAAGACGGAAGTCCACTCGCAAATCTTGGTGCAAGGCAATCGCACGACTACGGTGAACGGTTCGTTGCAGCCCGGCGAGGTCTCGACGAGCGTCACCGTTCCTGGTACTCCGTTGTTGAACCAGACCGACACAACCAACGGTTATGTCCTAGGCACGGACCTGATTGAATCCACCCCCCTTGGCACCGGCAGTTTCACGCAGCTCGCGATACTCGCGCCCGGCGTCAGTGCCGACCTGCTCGGTACGAGCGGCACGAACGCCGGTCTTGGTAACCAGAGCATCTGGGCCAACGGCCAGCGCGACACCAGCAACAGTTTCAGTTTCAACGGTGTAAGCGCTACCAACATCTTCAATGGGAAGTCTTCGAGCCAACTTACCGGTAACCGCGTCGTGCTGAACACCGGCGAGAGCTCGGTCAGCAACCCCAGCGGCGACATTCAGACAAGTACCTCGGTTTACGATGCCATCGGCCAGGCCTTGCCCACGCCGCCGCCTGAAACAGTCGAGGAATTGCGCGTTAACACTTCCATGTATGACGCATCGCAAGGCGCCAACAGCGGCGCCCACATCTCGCTCATCACCAAGTCCGGTACTAAGGATTTTCACGGTGGCGCGTACGAATATCACCAGACGACCGGCTGGAACGCCTCCCCATTCTTCTTCAACGCCGCTGGTCTCTCCCGCCCGGCGTTGCATCGCAACGTGTTCGGCGGTTTCATCGGTGGGCCGATCAAGAAAGAGAAGCTCTTCTTCTTTGCCTCCTATCAGGGTCAGCGTGTTAGCGACCAGGAGAACGGAACCTCTTTTGACGCCGTCCCCGTGGGCTTGACGAATGACAGGAGCGACGCGGGCCTGATCGCCGCAGCCAACTCTTCTCTCGATCCCACTGGCCTGTGCGGGACGGGCGGAGCACACCCCGCATGCTTCACTGGCACTATCGATCCCGTGGCCAGGAAAATTCTCAACGCCAAAGCGTCGGATGGCAGCTTCATCGTTCCCAGCGCATCCTCGAACTTCAATCAACTGGAGGTGACGCACTTTGCCTCTGCGGTAGTACAAGGACCCCCTTCGCGTTTTCGCGCCGACCAGGTGAACGGTAATATCGACTACATTTTCGGCCCGAAGGACCGCCTCGCGGCGAAGTACTATTATCAACGGGACCCTAACGTGAGCCCTTTTGCTGAGAGCCAAGTCCTTGGATTTCCGCAAACGCTACATGCTGGAAGTCAGGTGGTCTCCCTGAGCAACACGACTATTCTGACCCCTAACCTCACCTGGGAACAGCGCGGCGGTTTCCTCCGGCAGACCGCTTTTGCCAATACCGCGCAATCTCTGAACCCATCCGATGTCGGGATCAACGCTTTTGGAAGCAATCTATTCCCCACCATCAACATTCACTTGGCGGATGCCAACATCTTCCCTTCTAATCCGGTAATCAATCCGAATAACGTATTTGGCAATTCGCTTGCCATCGGCCCCGTCGACAATTTCGCCCATGCCGGACTTTTTCAGAACACCTTCGAAGGTGCCTCGAATCTCAACTGGGTGCACGGCCGTCACACCATCTCTACAGGAATCAACTATGACTATATTCAACTCAATGTCCTGAACAAAAACAATCAGGACGCCGCTCTCAACTTCGAGGACTTCCCTGGATTCCTGCAAGGTCAAGTATGTAGTGCGTTTAACCCCTGTTTCGGCCAGGGCGCTAGCTTTTTCCTCAATGGTGCTAGCAACCGCTACTACCGCGCCAAACAGGTGGGGACCTACGTCCAGGATGGGATCAAACTCCGGTCCAATCTGACGGTAACCCTTGGCTTGCGCTGGGATTGGGACGGCCCCCTCTATGAGAAGAACGGACTGCTCACCAATTTTTACCGTCAGAATTATTCCTATAATGTGACTGGCGATGCCTTCAACAATATTGGCCTAGTCGTGGCAGGAAACAACAAATCATTTCCGACGAAGGGTGTGAGCGATTCCACCCTTACGGGCCGGCAGTGGGGATTTGGCCCGCGCATCGGCGCCGTCTGGAGCCCGTCCTTCCTTAAGAATTTTGTGATTCGTGCGGGTTTCGGGATGTACTACGACCGCGGTGAATTCTTCACCGAGTTCTCTCCGGGCGCGGGCGGCGACATCAGCGGACCCTTTGGCGTCACCATTGCTCCCCCGTTCGTAGTTCAGGTTTTCCCTACCAAAACGGCCACATTCGCCAGCCCATTCGGCGGGGGGGCACCGCCGGCACCGCCCACCAGTTTGGCGGGTGTGGCGTCTTTGATACCCAACGCTTTCCAGCTCACCCAGCAGCAGACTACCTTTTGTAACAACAACCAGCTATCAGGCTGTGGTCCATTTTTCTTCGGGGGATACGACCCCAACAACAAGCTGCCTTATTCGCAAAACTGGAATCTCGATCTGCAGTGGCAGCCCTTCAACACGATTTTGGTCAACGTAGCCTACATCGGCAATCACGCCGTTCATTTGGTTATGCCCATACCCTTCAACCAGGCGCAGATCGCCACCCCGCAGAACCCGGCGCTCAAGGGCGGCCCCTTCCAGCAGAACTTCTCTTATGCATACAACGTGACCTCCCAGGAGACCCTCAGCACGATCGTCGCGGGTTTTGGCCAGGGGAACATCGACCTTCGCGTTCCATTCGTTGGCTATGAAGCCAACTCCGACTTTAATGAGGCGGAGGGGGTTTCGAGTTACAACGCTTTGCAAGCGAACGTCACCAAACGGTTGAGTCATGGGCTTCTCGTCACCGGCTCCTACACTTGGTCGCACACTCTCGATGAGCAAAGTGCCCTCGGCCTGTTTTTTAACGGCAACAACCCGCTTAACCCTCGTTCCGCTTATGGCAACTCTGACTTCGATCGCAGGCACGTCTTCACCGCCAGCTACCAGTACACGCTCCCGACCCGCTCACATGCGACGGGATTTGTGAAACATGTCGTTAACGGCTGGGGCTTTGGTGGAATTACCGTACTGCAAAGCGGCCAGCCATATAGCGTCATTGATTTTTCCGGAAGCGTTGGCAGCATTTTTTGGGGCACGCAAGATTTCATCACCAACCCCATTGTCCCCGTCGGCGGCCTCGGCTCCCAAAATGTCAGTCCCTTTCTTCAGGGAACGACCGGCGTCAACGCCGGGAAACCCGTGCTGAATTCTCTGGCGTTCGGTCCTCCCGTTCCTTTCGCTCCGGGGACTAACGGCGTTCCACCCTGCGATCCAGGACCGCCAAAGATTTGCGACAATTTTGAAAACGGCTACGGGGCTGGCGGTCGCAATATGTTCCGTGGCCCATTCCAGAGCCGTTTCGATTTCTCTGTCTTCAAGGATTTCAAGCTGACCGAGCGTTTCCATCTCAAGTACGACGCGCAGTTTTTCAACATTTTCAACCATCCAAGCTTCGACACTCCTAACAATAACGTCCGCTTCGCTCCCGGCTTCCCCAATCCACCGTTTTTTCCAACGGGCACGTTCTGCGGGGCTCCGACCACTATCAATAACTCCAATCCTCCTCCCGCTACATTGTCGGGAGGCGCGTTTCAATGTCCGCCGAGTGGTCAGTTGGGCGTGATCCAGCACACCATCGGCAGCCCGCGGTTCATTCAGATGGCGCTGCATTTGACGTTCTGACAAGCGACAAAACGCAGCGAGACGAGCAGGGATCGGAAATGCAGTTCCGGTTCCTGCCCGAGTTTCTTGCTCCTGCTGCATTCCCCGAGGTTTTTCATAAAAAGGGCCGCTTTGTTGTTAGGGGTGGCCAATATCCACAGGAAAGCAGTCGCATTGCCTCACAAATCTGTGATATACCCACGGGCAGAACTGGTCTCCGACAAGGGGTGTCTTCAAATGACAAATGCGATGCGTTCTGTTCTGGTAGTGTTTGCAGGTCTCCTGCTGGCGGCCTCGTCCGCACTCGCGCAGCAAACTCTTGGCTCGATCAACGGCACAGTGACGGATACCTCCGGTGGGGCCATCGCCAGCACTTCGGTTACGCTGGTTTCTGAGGCGACCAAGCTCACGCGTACGACGGCCAGCAGCGAGTTCGGAAGCTACGACTTCGTGAACCTTCCTATCGGCTCCTACACGCTGACGTTTTCGCATGATGGGTTTGAGTCGCAGAAGATCCCTTCCATTATTGTCCAAGCCAACCGAACCACCACGCTGAACGTGGCGCTCAAGGTCGGCCAGGTCAGTTCCCAGGTGACAGTGGTAGCGTCGCCGCTGCTCAATGCCGCCGACACCACCAACGGCTACATACTCGAAAAGAATGAGATTGAATCCGCGCCGCTGCCTACCGGCAGCTTCACCGGCCTCACCATCCTTTCTCCGGGTGTCAACGCCGAACTCCCCGGCGGCACCGGCGTCAACAGCGGGCTTGGTAACATGCCCATCTGGGCCAACGGCCAGCGCGACACCAGCAACTCATTTTTGCTAAACGGCGTTGACGCCAGCAACCTTTTTAACGGCAAAAGCACGAGTCAGGTCGCCTCCTCCCGCGTCGTCCTCAACACTGGTATTTCCACCTCCTCCACCGCCAGCGCCCTGGAGGTGCAAAGTTCCGCTTCGGTGTATCTCGCTGTAGGTCAAGCGATTCCCACGCCGGCGCCCGAGTCCATTCAGGAACTCCGCGTCAACACGAGCATGTACGATGCTCAGCAAGGTTCGTCCAGCGGCGCGCACATCGACATGAGCACCTCGTCAGGCACCAACGATTTTCATGGCAGTGCTTACGTGAATCGTGGCACCAACGCGCTTAACGCCGCGCCCTTCTTCTTTAAGGCCGACCCCAATATCCCCGCTGGCCAGAAAAATCCTGACTTGCATCGCGTCATCGCCGGCGGCACCTTCGGCGGACCCATCATCAAGGACAAGCTCTTCGGCTACATCAGCTACCAGCATGTTCATACGTCCGACCAGCAAATCGGGCTCTCGCGAACCACTGTGCCCGCCGGTCTAACCAACAATCGAAGTGCTGCTGCGCTCGCCGCTGTCGTCAACAACAATCTCAACGGCTCGACGTGCACCAATAACTCCGCGCAGCAAGTACCTTGCAATTTCCCCTCTTCGCTGATCGTCAATCCCACTGTTGGCTCCGCCCCCGGTGACATCAATCCCATCGCGTTCGCGCTTCTTAATTTCAAGCTGCCCAATGGGCAGTTTTTGTTCCCTTCCGCCGACGGAAGCACCCCTAGCTTCAACTTCCCCGAAAATGCGATCGTTCCCGGAACCGCACTCTTCATCGCTCACCAGGGGGTCGCGAATCTTGACTGGAACGCTACCGCCAAGGACACCGTGGCCATCAAGTATTACTATCAGCACGACCCGACCATCGCTCCTTACGCTTACTCCAGTCTCGCCGGTTTCACGCAGCACCTTGACGCGGGCAGCCAGGTCATCTCCATCTCCAACACACAGACTTTAAGCCCCAACTTCAGCGTCAACGAAACCTTCGGCTTCCTCCGCGAGAAGGTTTACAGCACAATCTCGCAGCCTTTTTCTCCTGCCGACTTCGGCATCAACACCTTCGGCTCCAAAGTTTTTCCGGGAATCACCCTGACCGACGACTTTGGCAACTCGGCGCCCTATAACACCAATTTCGTGTCCAACCTCGCCCTGAACGTCGGCCAGAGCGGCGCTGCGCAAGGAGCCTTTACGGGCGTCTTCCAGAATCGCTTCATGCCTTCTGCCAGCGCTATTTGGACCCGCGGCAAGCACGCCCTCACGTTCGGCGGCAGCTACGCCTACACGCAACTCAACACCCGTGACCGGCGCACCAATCAGGGCATCATCGGCAGTGTGGACTTCTCGCAATTCCTGCAGGGCTTGGTCACTCCCTATACGTCGGACGGTTTCATAACTACATCCTTCCTGCAGGGCGACGCCAACCGTTACATGCGCGCGGGCCAGTCTGGACTCTATGTTCAGGATCGCTACCAAATCCGCTCCAATCTCAGCGTAACCCTCGGCTTGCGCTGGGACTGGAACGGCGGCTTCACCGAAAAATACGGCCGCATCTACAACTTTGATCCTTCGCAATACTCTTTCGACGAAGCTTCCGGAACCATCAAGTCGAGCGGCTTCATCGTAGCCGGAAACAACAAGAAATTCCCGAGCCCAGGCGTCAGCGACACCACACTCACCGGCCGCCAGTGGGGCATCGCTCCCCGCTTTGGTGTTGCGTGGAGCCCCAGCATGTTCCACAACAAAGTTGTCGTGCGCGCTGGCTCAGGTTTCTATTACGATCGCGGCGAACTGTTCACTTATCTCTCTCCGGGCTTTGCCGCAGGCGTCATCGCCGGCGGTCCCTTCGGTTTCAACCAGGCGCCGCCGTTTGTGAATTCCCAAGTTTGCACAGCGCTCAGCAACACCTTCTATCTGGGCTTCGTTGCGACTTGCGATCCTTCGCAAGCCAAAGGAGGATCTTTAGCCGATCCGTGGGGAACGTCCCTGCAAGCGCCACCTTCAGGCAATCCCGCGGATATTCTCAACTTCCTTCCTTCGCGCGCGGCCATCGAGGGTGGTTCGCAGCTTTTCTCCTTCGCCGTTTACAACCGCAAGAACAAGCTGCCCTACACCATCAACAACACCTTGGATATTCAGTGGCAGCCCACCAACGACCTAGCCATCCAAATCGGCTACGTCGGCAACCTCGGTCGCCATGGCGTTATTCCGATTCCCTTTAACCAGTCACAAATCGCTTCTCCCAGCCATCCCATTCACGGCCAAATCTATACCTACGGCTACACAATCCTGGACCCCAACACCTTCTTTCCCATCGCGCTTCCCAACAGCCCTGTGAACGGTTCGCCGCAAGGCAATTACCTCGGCACTTTCGAGGGCGGAAATGTTGACCTCCGCGTGCCTTTTGTTGGTTATTCGTCCGAGTCCGAAAGCTACACCGCTGCCGGCATCTCCGCCTATAACGCTTTGCAAACCCACGTCGAAAAGCGCATGAGTCACGGCCTTCGCTTCGGCTTCTCTTACACCTACTCCCACGCTACTGACGAACAGAGCGGCCTAGGGCTCTTCTTCAACGGCAACAACCCGTTGAACCTGCGTTCCGCTTACGGTTCCTCCGACTTCGACCGCACTCACGTTTTCAATTTCAGCTTTGTTTATGAGCTGCCCAAATTTGTGCACAACGAATCCTCGCTCCTCGCCAGGTTCACCAACGGCTGGGCCTTCCAGGATCTTGGCATCTACCAGAGCGGCCAGCCGTATAGCGTCATTGACTTCAGCGGCGCCGTCGGCAGCATCCATTACGGCACTGCCGACGGCATCACCAACCCCATCGTCCCCCTCGGCAATGGTTGCACGCCCGGCACCGCTCTCACTGGCCACACCGGCGTGAACGGCGGTACGGATCCCACGCAAGCTGCTCTGGTTGCGAACTGCTTCACCCTCCTGCTCCAAGCGCCGGGCGGGCTCAACGGCGCAATCCCTTCCAACGACCCCTACGAGACCAACTTCACCACTGGCCAGCGCAACATCTTCCGCCAGTCCTGGCAGAAGCGCATGGACGTTTCGTTCGTCAAAAACACCAAGCTCACCGAACGATTGGCCCTGAAATTCAATTTCCAGGTCTTCAATGTCACCAACACACCCAGCTTTGACATCCCCATTGACGACGTCACGCAAAATGCAAACTTCAATGGCTTCCCCACGCAGGGAACTCCGGTCTTGCCCACCGGCTGCAACACGAGCCACCCTTCGCCGATCGGCTCAACCCTTTACAACTGCCCCTTCGGCTTGGGCATCGTCAACAAAACCATCGGCGGCCCTCGCCAAGTGCAAATGGCCCTGCACCTTACGTTCTAGCCACGCTGGATCAGAAGAAACGCAAGTTCAGAACGGGGTCGCAAAAGCGGCCCCGTTTTCTTTATCTCAGGTGTCACTTTACTAATTGCGAGCAATAATTGGTAAATTCCAGTGAAAGTAGGGTGATTCCGCTAAGTTGAGGTAAAATAAGCGCATACCGGCGAGATTGGCCATGGCATCCAATGAGGAATAAACTGGTCGCCTTTCGCGGAAGCCGAGGCTTGGTTGGCCTTGGGCGATAGGTCAAAAGGGCGGAAGGATCAAAGATTTAGAGGCATGGCAACGACCGAGCGCATCGCTGCTTTTCTTCAACACTCCACCGGGCCGGAGCGGGCGGGGCAGTCCGTGCTCGAGCGCATCGGCAACACGCCCCTCCTGAGGCTTGAGCACATCACCAAGGAATTTCCCAACATTGAATTTTGTGCAAAAGCGGAGTGGTTCAATCCCGGTGGATCGGTCAAGGACCGCCCCGCGCTCAGCATGATTCAGGCGGGGCTTGCCAGCGGCAAACTGCGCCTCCGCAAGACCATCATCGATGCGACCAGCGGCAACACCGGTATTGCCTACGCCATGATCGGCGCCGCGCTTGGTTATGCCGTGAAGCTTTGCCTGCCGGATAGCGCATCTGCGGAGCGCAAACGCATCCTCACCGCATTTGGCGCCGAACTGGTGATCACGCCCGGGGATGAGGGCACCGATGGGGCCATTCGCCGAGTACACGAAATTGTGGCTGCCGACCCGGAAAACTATTTCTACCCCGATCAGTACAGCAACCCTGCGAACTGGGAGGCTCACTACCGCACGACGGCGCGGGAAATCTGGGAGCAGACCGGCGGCCGCGTTACGCATTTTGTCGCCGCGCTTGGCACCAGCGGCACGTTTGTCGGCGCGACGCGCCGCCTGAAGGAACTGAATCCCGCGATTCGTTGCATCAGCTTGCAGCCGGACGCTTCCTTTCACGGGCTCGAGGGCTGGAAACATATGGCCACGGCGATTCGCCCGGCGATTTACGATGACACGCTGGCGGATGAAAATTTGCCGATCTCGACCGAGGAAGCCTACCGCATGGTGAAGCGGTTGGCGCGCGAAGAAGGCTTGCTCGTAAGCCCGAGCTCCGCCGCGGCGCTGCTCGGCTGCTTCCAGGTCGCCGCGCGCATTCCGAAGGGCGAAGACGCAGTCATCGTCACGGTGTTTGCTGATTCCGCCGCCAAATATCTTACGGAGCGTTTTTGGGAAGAAGCTTAAATGCCAGAGAACGCATCCATTACCATCAGCGATCAGTTCACCGAGAAAATCGGCCAGCATGGCGTCGAAACCTATCCGCATGAATGTTGCGGCGCGCTGCTCGGACACGATTCGGACGGCGTGAATCCGGATTCCTTGCGCGAGGTGCTTGGGTTGCATCCGCTCGTCAACCGGCGCGACGATTCGCCGCGCAATCGCTTTTCCGTCACCGCGGAGGATGTGCGCGACGCGGAGAGAGCGGCGCAGCAGCAGGGACTTGAAGTTATCGGCTGGTATCACTCGCATCCGGATCATCCGGCGCGGCCCAGCGACTATGATCGCGAGCACGCCTGGCCGTGGTACAGCTACATCATCGTCAGCGTGAACGGCGGTGTCGCGCAGGACATGACTTCCTGGCGATTGAAAGACGACAGGCAGGAATTTTCACCGGAAGAGATTGAGGTACGCCGGCACACCGCGGCGTGAGACGCCTGACGCCAAATTCGCGCACGAGCATCTAATGTTGGCGGGCAGTTTAATGGACTTTGGGGATTTTGTGAGGAGAGAAGAAATGGCAGTCAAGGTCATCATTCCCACGCCGCTCCGGGCCTACGCGGGCAAGCGGGACTCCGCCGAGTTCAAGGCCGCGACCGTGGGCGAAGCGCTTGGCCATCTTACGACGCAGTTCTCCGAGCTCCGCAAACATCTGTTCACGGACGACGGAAAACTACGCAGCTTTGTGAACGTGTACGTGAACGACGAAGACATCCGCTACCTGGCGAAAGAGAATACTCCCACGAAGGACGGCGACACGATTAGTATTATTCCGTCTATCGCCGGGGGATGCCGCTAAGCCGAGGCACTCGAACGAGCAAGAAGTTTTTATTTTTGCGAGGCCGTGATTTCAAGAGAACAGAGGAGCAAGGAAGGGTAATGGCCACGAAAGTACAGCCGCTGACGAACTCGCCCAACGCGGCGACATTATCGAACGAAGAAATTCTGCGTTACAGCCGGCACCTGATCATGCCCGAGGTAGGCATGGACGGTCAGCTCAAGCTGAAGAACGCGAAGGTACTGTTGATTGGCACCGGAGGGCTGGGCGCACCGCTCGGCTTGTATCTGGCCGCCGCCGGCGTCGGGAGACTTGGGTTGGTTGATTTTGACGTTGTGGATTTCACCAATTTGCAGCGTCAGGTTACTTTCGGTTCGAGCGACGTGGGAAAGTCAAAAACGGAGGCGGCGCGAGCGCGCTTGTCCAACCTGAATCCGGACATCGAGATCGAATCGTACGAAACGAAACTCACCAGCGAAAACGCGCTCGAACTTTTCAAGGATTTCGACATCATCGTGGACGGCACGGACAATTTTCCCACTCGCTACCTCGTGAATGATGCTTGCATTTTGCTCGGCAAGCCCAATGTCTATGGGTCGATCTTTCGCTTCGAAGGGCAAGCGACGGTCTTCGGCATGCCGGATGGCCCTTGCTACCGATGCTTGTATCCCGAACCACCTCCTCCCGGGCTGGTTCCATCGTGTGCGGAGGGCGGCGTCCTCGGCGTGCTGCCGGGCATTGTGGGCTCCATCCAGGCGATGGAAACGATCAAACTAATTTTGGGCCGTGGCGAAAATCTGATCGGCCGGCTGTTGCTCTTCGACGCGCTGGCGATGAGGTTTCGCGAGTTGAAGCTTCGCAAGAATCCTGATTGCCCGGTTTGTGGCAACCATCGCACCATTACCAAGCTCATCGATTACTACGAGTTCTGCGGCGTTCGCGGTGAGGAAGCGCCCGGGCCCAATGTCCAGGTTCCGGAAATCACGCCGCGCGAACTGAAATCACGCCTGGATCACGGCGACGATCTCTTTATCCTGGACGTGCGCGAGCCGCACGAATACCAGATATGCAATCTCAAAGGACACTTGATCCCGCTGGGCGAGCTTCCGCGCCGCGTCCACGAATTGGATTCTTCGCGCGAAATCATCGCCCACTGCCGCAGCGGGAAGCGCTCTGCCGAGGCCGTCGATTTTCTGCGCAAGGCAGGGTTCCTCAAGATCCTCAATTTAAAGGGCGGAATCTTGGCCTGGTCGGATGAAGTAGATCCGTCCGTGCCGAAGTACTGAGCATGCCGACAACGACCTCGCGCAAACAATTGGCCGTGTTCCGCTTCGTTATCGGTGCATGTTGTTGCGGCTACTTGGCGGTGCCTGACGCGGGATTGCTTTAAGTCCGTCCGGGTCTTTCAACCGCCGAGCCTTTTGGTTCGGCGGTTTTTGTTTTTGAGTGGTCGAGATCTAAAATCCAACTAGGAGGCAATTATGGGAATCTACGAAGAGAATCTGGCAGCGAATCAACAGTACGCGGAGAAATTCACGCTGGGGCATTTGCCGATGCCGCCGGCGCGAAAACTTGCCATCGTCGCTTGCATGGACGCGCGTCTGACCGTCGAACAATTCCTCGGCCTCAAGACGGGAGACGCGCACATCATCCGCAACGCCGGCGGACTGGTGACAGAAGATGCCCTGCGCTCGCTCATCATTTCCTCCCACCTGCTGGGCACACGCACCTACTACGTGATTCAGCATACGGACTGCGGGATGCTTACATTCACGGATGATAAGCTGCGCGAAAAACTGAAAAGCGAAACGGGGCACGACGCTTCGCACCTGCACTTTCACTCCTTCCCGGACCTTGAGAAGAGCGTGAAGGAACAGCTTCAGACCATCCGAAGCAACGCGTTTCTCCCGCGCGACATTGACGTTCACGGTTTCGTCTATGACGTGCGAACGGGAAAGCTGCGAGAAATCCGTGAAACCTCGGAGGACGTGCGCGCCGCTACCTTGAGTTCTCGCTGAACTCTGAGTACCCTTGAGAGCGCGCCCGAGGTTCGGACGCGCTCTTATTTTTTCCGGAGGACTGGATGGCTGCGACTCGCATCACCGTAAACACGAACGGATCGATCCGCGTGGAAGGCGATTTTGAAATTGTGGACCCGGAAGGCCGCGCCTTTGGCCTCGCAGGACGAACCTTAATCAGCCTGTGCCGCTGCGGGCATTCGGCGAACAAACCCTTCTGCGACGGTTCCCACAAGACTTGCGGTTTCGCCGATGCTGTTTCGGCACGCGAGCTCCCCCCTCCAAAGCCAAAAGTTTGATTACAAGGAGAGTTCTCACCAGTGAGACTGTTTCAAGCTGAGACTGTCCTTCTCTTCTGACACAGCCTGCTCATTTGCCCGGTAACTATCAGGTATCAAACATCTTAGCGCCAAGCATGAGAATAAGCTTGTTCTAACGCCGCGTCTCGCATCTTCCTCACTCTAGGCAGCACTTTTCGCCTTCTCTGTAAACCTATTAAAATCAATTAGTTATACAAATGCAGTTTGCCTCAGGAAAGGGCACTAACTTGCTGTTTACCGGAGTTGTCCTGTTTTTGTCGGCATTTGGGGGTTTTCATGGGGGGTTGGGAGCAAATCGTGGGATTCCTCGGGGTTGGCCAAGTTGCGGCCGACTCCAAGAAGCTCAGGTCAAACCTTGCTTTTGCTCTTTATCTCGCTTTGGCCGTCCTCTTCTTCGCCCTGATCTTTTCGCTCAGACAGATCGATTCGGCCGGGTCGCCCCAGATCTACCTGTACCTGGAAGTAGGCGGAACGCTGCTCAGCTTTTGCTACGCCGCAAATGCCCTGGTTCGCTTCCGCGGTACACATGATCGCACCGCGCTGATTCTGGCCTTCGGATTCGTTCTTTCCGGAATTATTGAGACATTCAATTATTTTGGCCTGAGTGAACTGTTAGCATCCGGCCCGGCCGCGCTTTCGCACGTTCCCATGGGTTGGATGGTCAGCCGCACGCAGCTTGCGGTGCTGTTGCTCGCGGCCATTGCCGTCGAGCGCTACATACCCACCGCGCGCCAGCCCAGCAAGGAAACCGCGGGCGCAATGCTGGTGGTCACGCTGGCGACTTATCTGACGAGCGCCGCGTTTCTTGCCGCACCGACATCTCCGAAGGCGCATATCAGTAGCTTCTTTTCTCGGCCATGGGACTTGCTGCCTGCGGTGCTGTTCCTCTTCGCCGCGATATTGTTCCGGCAGCGTCTGCGTCTGGACAGCAAATCCAAGAATTCCTCGTCCATCTATGACTATTCGCTTTTCGCCGTCGCATCCCTGAATTTTGTCTGCCATCTCTCCGCGGTTTTCTCCCGGCATCTTTTCGACGGCCCTTTTTTCCTTGCGGAGCTGAGCAAGACGGCCAGCTATCTGGTCATGCTCGGCGGCGCTTTGCTCGATCAAGCGCGCCTCTTTGACCAAGTGCGCACCATGGCGGTCAGCGATTCGCTGACCGGACTGGCTAATTACCGCCGACTGATTGGTGTGTTGGAAGCGGAACTGGACCGCTCGCGCCGCACGCAGCGGCCATTCAGCGTCGTTCTTCTTGATATGGATGGTCTGAAGTCCATCAATGACCGTTTTGGTCATCTCACCGGGAGCCGCGCAATTGTGCGGCTGAGCAAGATTCTGCGGAATCATTCTCGCGCCATTGATACCGCTGCTCGGTATGGCGGGGATGAATTCGCCCTGGTACTCCCGGAAGCGGGGCCGGAGATTGCGGAACGCGTTGTGTCGCGGGTTCGCGAGCGGCTGGCATCCGAAAGCGAGCCGCCCTCACTCTCCGTCAGCGCAGGCGTCTCCGCTTACCCGGCGGACGGCGACACGCCGGAAAAACTCCTGGCTGCAGCCGATCGCGCGCTCTACAGCATGAAAAACCGTCACGCCGGGACCGGCATTCAAAATCTTACGCGCATTGCCGCGTGCTTGTGAGGACCGGCGGCAATCATGCCACTAAGCAGACTTCATCCTTTTAACCGCGCCGAACGCCGAATTCCCCTGGAGATTGGGGTATTCCTCGACGGCCATCGCGATTTTCCCGGCGCGGAATCGACTTTTACGGAGAACGTAAGTGCGCGCGGCGCTCGCGTCGTCAGTTTCCGCCGCTGGGAACAAGGCGAGCGGCTGACGTTTGTTTCGCGCACAGGCGAGTTTCGCTCCTCGGCCCGGGTTGCCTACTGCCATCAATTGCAAGGCGACGGCTTTGCGGTTGGCGTGGAGTTCCTTGAGCCAAAAGGGCGATGGGTTGTTCAATCCCCACAGATAGCTTGACCTGACGGTCGGGCGGAAGGAGGGAACGGCTGGAACAAGGGAAATCAAAAAACTGGTGCAAAAAAGAATTTCAGAAATAGGGAAGCGCCGTACGGAAGCAGAACGAACCGTCCGGCGCTTCTTCATTTTCGGCGTTTAGATCTTTCTGGCGATGAGCAATAAGCATTCGCCGAAGAGCGCCGACCGAGAAAACAGGGCCGCAAGAATTTCCTTGTTTCTCTCGCGTTGCGCGCCATCTTTTTCCTTGCGAAACGCGATCCGCGTGTAGAGCCACATCCATGGCGCAAAAATAGCGTAGAGATAACTGATCGGCTTGATGTGCGTGTGCCCCGCTTCCATCAGGCGAAAGCCCGAAACATGCAGCTCATAACGAAGTTCCGGCAGTGTCGCCAAACCGATGTGATGCAGCGGATGCCGCGCGGCTTCATTAAGCGGCCGGGAATCCCGGCCAAAGAATCCGCTGCCGAAAAAACGGACTCGCGAACGCAAGGCCGTAATGTTCGGGGTCGTCAGGACCAGAATACCCCCAGGTTTCAAGATGCGGCGGATTTCGCGCAAGAACGAAAAATGGCTTTCCAGATGCTCGATGCCCTCGGTGCAAAAAACCGCGTCGAAATGGTCGTTCGGCCAGGGCAGCGGAGCATCGAGATTTGCCTGAGTAAACGAAGGACCGAGTAACGGTGCTACTTCTGAATCCAGATCGGCTCCGGTTGCGGAAAATCCTTGTTGTGCAAGCGCGACAGTCAGAGCGCCGCCGCCACAGGGCGCGTCGAGCACGCGCGCTCCTGTAGGCAACCTCAGCGACGGAATGCGCGCCAACACCGCTCTCTGAATGATTGTCAGCTCAGGAGACTTCATCGGGACTGCCACTTCCGCAAGACGTCTTCATAGACGCGAATTGTGTTTTCTACCATCTGCTCCGCTGAAAGTCTTGCCTCGATCTCACGCCGGCCGGCGCTGCCCAACTTTTCTCGCAATCCCGCATCAACGAGCAAGCGCATCATCGCAGCCGCGAATTCCTTCCCATCAGGTTCCACCACGATTGTGGTTCGTCCGTTGTCGACTACTTCCTTCAAGCCGCCCCGCGCCGTGGAAACGCAGGGCAGCCCCCAAGCCATGGCCGCCTGAAGCGCCGTGCCCGTCCCTTCGAACTCGGAGGGGAATACGAACGCATCGAGCGCGGCATAGACCTGGTCCACATTTTCAACGAAGCCGGCAAAAATGACCGCCGCATCCTGCCGTAACTTTCTGCTCAGCGCCTCAAGTTCCGCGCGGCATCTTCCTTCCCCCGCCAGCAGCAAACGCGCTCGGGAGAATTTTGCGCGCACTTCGGCGAGCGCTTCGATCAAGTGCCGCTGACCTTTTTCAGGAACAAACACGCTTGTGCAGCCGAACAGAAACTCATCGTCTGCAATTCCCCAATGTTTTCGCGCGGTTTGTCGCATCTCCGCTGTCAGCAGTGGCGGCACCTCGACACCTTCGTACACAATGGACATTCGTGCGCTCGCAATGCCGGCATCCATTAGGCTCTGCGCGACGTCTTTGCTGTTGGGCACAAAGCGGTAGACCGCACGAAATCGCCGCTTCGAGATCCAATTCTTCTGCAGCGGAAACCCGATCCGCCGGGAAAAGAGGAGCGGTAATCGATCCCCAGCGCCCGCCATCCACGCCGCGGTTACGCCGTGCGGCTCGTTCAGGTGCACCAAGTCAAACGCGCCCTCGGAGATCAACCGGCGCAATTTCATCGCCGCCCAGGCTCTCAGGCCCAATCGAGAAACCTGATGAGTCGGTATTCGCCGCGGAGCGACTCGCTGCGACAACGGAGAATTTCTCGCCGTCAACAGTTCCACCTTATGTCCCTTTTCGCGCAACCCGCGCAGCGTCAGGAGCGCCTGGCTCTGTCCGCCGCGCCATTCGCGTTCCAGGTCCACAAAGAGAACTCTCATCCGCGTTCCTGCTCTTTGGAAGCGGCTGCCAGGTGTCCAAGTTTTTCGTATTTCAAGCGAACCGACCGCGCCGCCATCTGCGCGATCAGCGCTCCGCGGTAGCCATCGAGAAACCCGCCGCGCAGGAAAAAATTCTGAAACCAGCTCCACGGCGTTGCCAGCAACGCGGCGGCCCGCCAGTTTCGCTTTCCTACTTCATACAATTGCTGCGCTGCCAATGTCGTATAGTGGTCGACTTTCGCCTCGTGCTCGGCAAATGTGCGAACCGTGTAATGAAGTAAATCTCCGCTTAGCCGTCCCGCCGGCCCCCGAAACTTCAGCGCTTCGTGAATAATTCCGGAAAATTGCGCGGCGTCGCGCCGGTACAGCCGGCGCTGAAAATCGGGGTACCAACCGGAGTGCTTTATCCACTCACCCAAATACCAGGTGCGTCGCGCCATCTCGTAGACAGGAAATTCCGGCGCGCGCTTTTTCCAATCCAACAGCGAGCTTTGCAGCGCGCTGCTTAACTCCTCGTCGGCGTCGATCGACAGAATCCATTCATTCGATGCGCATTCAGCGGCGTAGTTTTTCTGCGCGGCGTAACTTGTCCATGCGCGAACGTGGAACTTTGCACCATGCTTCCTTGCAATTTCTTCAGTGCGGTCAGTGCTTCCGGAGTCAACAACCACGATTTCGTCGGCGATTCCTTCGAGCGAACCCAGCGCGCGCGGCAGGTTGCGCTCTTCATTGAGCGTGATCAAGCAAGCGGAGAGGTGATTCATCGGTGGTATCAGCGAGTAGACGAACCGGCGTCAGTATCTCACAAACGAGACTTGCGGCAATTCCGGTTAAAGGAAAGAGCAATTCACTTCGGTTCGAAAGTAACGCGGATGCGGCTGCTGCCAACGCGGAATTCGGTTCCGTCCTTGAGCATCGCGGCGCGCACCCGCTCCTCGTCGTAGAACGTTCCGTTGGTGGAGTCCAAGTCTTTCAGGTTGATGTGGGTCTCGCGCACTTCCAGCAGGCAGTGATAGCGCGAAATCTCCGGATCATCGAGCGGAATGTCGGCATCGTTTCGGCCCAGAACGACGCGCGGTTTGCTCAACTTATGCACACTGCCTTTTTCACGGCCGGACATCACAGTAAGCACGACGTTCGCGTTAGGAGGCAGCTTCAACCCGGGGTCCATGGGAGGCAGTTTCAGAGCGGAACTCGACGCATTTCCCCGGGCAAACGACGGCAGCGGAGACATCACGACAGTCTGATCTGGACGCAGCTTCAGTTCGACGATGGTGATTTTCTTGCACTTCGAGCAGCGGAATTGCACTTTGGGATGACTGCCCAGCTCGGTGTCCTTAAGCACATGCTGCGTCCCGCAATGGATACACGTGGTTTGCACACTTCAAAAATAGCATTTTCCCAGGGCGCTGTGGTTTTGCACTGGATGGAGCATGCTGCAAGGGTAAAATCGCGCCCCCTGGCTGGACTTGTACTCCCACGCCTGCGGCTTGAGCGCCTGATATGCTAGGATTACAGTTTCCGGTAGCAGGCAGAGGAGCCGCAGTGTCTGAGCATCTATCTCGAAAAGAACTGAAGCAGGATAAGATCCGTGATTCCATCGAGCACGGCGCCGAAGCCGTCTATTCTCATGGCCGGCTGACGGCTGCGATTCTTGTGGCGGCAATTGTTGTGGGCGGCGCCATCGGCGGCTGGAAAATTTATAGCGACCGGAAAACCGTGGAAGCCTCCGCGGCCTTTGACGGCGCCATGAAGGTCTTCTCGGCGCGCATCCGCACTCTCGGCGAAACCCCCGAGCCGGGTGAGTTGACTTACAGTGATGAAGCCTCGCGCGCGCAGGATGCCGCCACTAAGTTCAGTGCCGTGGCCGACAAGTATCCCAGCACAAATCCCGGCAAGCTCGCGCGCTATTACGCGGCGCTCGCTCTCGAGGATCTCGAGCGTCACAACCAGGCTCTCGAGGAATTGAAGAAGCTCGATGCGGGGAGCGACAAGGAACTCGCCGCGATGGCGCAGTTTCAAACGGCCGTTATCGATTCAAGAACCGGGAAAACCGCTGACTCCGTCAAGATTCTCCGCGCGCTCGCGGACAAACCCTCCGTGCTGGTCCCTCGGCCGATGGTGCTCTTGGAGCTTGCTAATCAGCTTCGCCAGACGAATCCGCAGGAAGCCGCGGGAGTTTATCAGCAGCTTAAGAAAGAATTTCCAGACTCCGCGATCGCCGATGCAGCGGACCGGGGTCTCGACGCCATTCCGCCAAAGTCCTGATTGTTCTTGGGCGCTTGCCGCTAAGCATTGGAGCCCAGAGCGAATCTCATCGTGAGGGAGCGGCTCATCGAACGAGCATCAATTCCCGCACATCCTTCGCTGCACGCCGCCTGGGCGATGATCGCGGAAGAGTCCCGCGGGCGCCGCTATCCCGAAGCGCGGCATCCCTATCGCAATGAATACGCCCGGGACCGTGACCGCATCATCCATTCCCGTGCTTTCCGCCGCCTGGAAGCCAAGACCCAGGTTTTCACCACGCGTTTCTCCGACCATTTTCGCAATCGCTTGACCCACACTCTCGAAGTCTGGCAGATCGCCCGCACGGTGGCCGCCGCGCTCGGGCTCAACACCGATCTCGCGGAGGCGCTCGCGCTCGTCCATGACATCGGCCATCCGCCGTTCGGCCACGCCGGAGAACACAAGCTGGATGAACTGATGCGCCCCTACGGCGGCGCGTTTAATCACAACCTTCACGCCCTGCGAATCGTCGAACATTTTGAGCAGCGCTATCTGGACTTTCCCGGCCTCAATCTCACGTTTGAGGTGCGCGAGGGCATCGTTAAGCATTCTCGCGACTACCGCGCCGATGAATATCCTCAGTTAGCGGAATATCTTCTCGACCTTCGTCCGCCTCTCGAAGCGCAGCTTATTGATTGGGTGGATGAAATTGCGTACAACACCGCGGATCTCGACGACGCCCGCGAAGCTCAGTTACTCGATGTCGAAGCGCTCTGCAAAGAGGTGCCGAGCTTCGGTGAAGCCTATGACCGGGTGAACGCTTCGCACCCCGATGGCCCCCCCAAGCTCAAATTCAACGAAGCGCTAAGGAGCGTGATCGATCTCCTCGCCACGGATTTGATCGAGACGACCACGGAAAACGTCCGCTCCTTCGCTATCGGGACGCCGGAAGATATTCGGCGCGCTCCGCGCCGACTCGCGGGCTTCAGCGCTCCGCGCGGGGCGGAGAATGGACGGCTCAAGCGCTTTCTCTTTTCCCACATCTACAATCTCCCGGCCATTACCGAGGATCGCGACCGCTCGGTGCGTTGTTTGGAGGAGCTATTCGCGTACTACCTCAGCACGCCGGACTCGATGCCCGCTTCCTATGAAGAGCAGGCCCGCGCCGAGCCTCGGCACGCCGTCGTTTGCGATTATATCGCCGGCATGACCGACCAATTCCTCCTCCGCCAGCACGAGGAGCATTTCGGCAAGGACTCCAGGGGCCGCTGATCATGTATGCCCAGAAATTTAGCGTGGGGGTTGTAATTGACGGGAAACGCAAAGCGTGTCCCCTCGAATGGCTGGATCAATTTTGCATGCGCAACTTCACGAACGCCGCGGAATTCGACGACACGCTGCCGGTCGGCGATGGAAAAGTGGAAGCTAGCTTTCGACTCACGCCGGAGCGTCTCGCCGAAGGATTGAGCGCCTGGTTGACGCAGCGCGGGAAGGGCGAAGGCCGGCCCGTGCAGGTGGAAGTCACTCGCATCTGATTTGGGCGCGAACTAAACGCTCGGAAAATATTCCCGAACGATATTTCAGGCGGCGGAGTCCCGCTTCTCGCCTTTGATGGCGGCTCGAATTTCCGGCAATGCCGCGAGCGTGGCGGTTTCCCCGGCCGCGATCATGTCGGGAGAACGCGAAAAATCGTCCCAAACGAAGGGTTTCACGTCCGGCTCGATAATTACATCCGCTTGCTGTCGCCAGGCCAGATCGGAATGACGCTGGATGATAGTGAACGACCGGCTCAGAACGTCCGTAAACGTGCGCGGCTGAGCGATGTTGCCGGCTTCGAGATACACCGCAATCACGACATCCGCGCCCATAAGCATCACGCCTTCCAGGGGCACAGGTGAAGTAAGAAATCCGTCCACCAGCGTGCGGCCTTCGAACTGAATGGGAACGAACAATCCAGGGTACGAGCAAGATGCCCGCAGCGGCGGTATGATCTGTCCTCGCGTGTAATAAACGGAGACGCCTTCGTTAAGGTCCGTGGCCGCGATGGCCAGCGGAGTCTTAAGCTCTTCAAAAGTTTTTACCGGCGTCATGCGCTCGAGATATTTTTCCATCCGCTGATTGGTCGCCAAGCCGAGCCAGGACGGCGTCCAGCGTCCGAAATCGCTGAAGTTGGTGGTCCCGGCAATCCTTTCCATCGCTTCAAGCGGGGCCCCGGCACAATACAGAATCCCGATAAGCGCCCCGACGCTCGTACCCGAGACGCAATCGATCGGAATCCCGGCTTCCTTGAGCACGCGTAGCACTCCGATGTGGGCAATGCCGCGCGCGAAGCCTCCCGACAGCGCCAGACCGACACGCAGACGTTCCTGCCTCGGACGCTCCTCGCCGTAAGCGAATGTGCGGAACTTTTCCTTGGCGCTCCGGAACCAGTCCAAAGCGTTGGACCCCTTAGGTTCTAGCATTCTTCCTTCATTCTATCCTGATGCAGCGCAGCCGTCAGACGGTTTGACCGGAACATGCTGGTTTTGTAACCTGTCCTACCACCTCAGTTTGCAGAAAGGTGCGTGATGAAACCTCGGATCGAGAAGGCCGTCGTATTGGGCGCGGGAACTATGGGCGCCCGCATCGCGGCCCACTTTGCAAACGCCGGACTCCCTTGCGTTCTGCTGGATATCGTGCCGCCTGGCTCTCCGGCGGGCGACCGGAACAAAATTGTCCGTGCGGGGCTGGAAGCAGCGAAAAAAGCCAAGCCAGCCGCGTTCTTCACCGCTTCCCTCGCGAACAAGGTGGAGATCGGAAACTTCGACGACGACCTCGCGCGGTGTGCCGAAGCCGACTGGATCATCGAAGTGGTCGCGGAAAATCTCGAGATCAAGAGAAATCTCCTCGCGCGCGTCGCTCCATTTCGCAAGCCCGGCGCAATCGTCACCACCAACACCTCCGGACTGCCTGTGCATTTGATTGCCGATGGAATGACCGAGGAGTTCCAGCAGCATTGGGCAGGAACTCATTTTTTCAATCCGCCGCGCTACTTGAAATTGGTGGAGCTGATTCCCGGGCCGAAAACTTCAGCAGGCGTGATCGAAACTCTGACCGATTTCTGTGACCGCCGCCTCGGCAAAGGCGTCGTCCTCGCGAAGGATACACCGAATTTCATCGCCAACCGTGTCGGAACCTTTTCGATGCTGAACGCCCTGCGTCTCATGACTTCCTTGGGCATGACCATCGAGGAGGTAGACGCCTGCACCGGGCCCGCCGTTGGACAGCCCAAGTCGGCGACCTTCCGCACCGCGGACATCGTGGGTCTCGATGTGCTCGTGCATGTCGTGAAGAATATTTACGAGACCGTTCCCAGCGATGAATCGCGCGAAATCTATAAAGTTCCGCCCTTCATCGAAGAGATGATCCGGCGTGGCTGGCTTGGCGACAAGACCGGACAGGGTTTTTACAAGAGAGTGAAAGGAGGCGGCGAAAAGGAGATCCTGACTCTGGACGTCAACACCATGGAATACCGCCCACGCCAGAAAGCGAAATTCGCCTCGCTCGAAGCTGGTAAGGCGATCGAGGACTCGCGCGAACGCCTCCGCGCGCTGGTGGGACCTCTTCTCGAAGGCCAAAAGGGTGACAAGGCTCAGCAATTCTTGTGGGGCGCTCTTTCCGAAATGTGTTTGTATGCTGCGCGGCGCATTCCTGAAATCTCCGACAACGTCGAAGACGTGGACCGCGCCATGCGCTGGGGATTCGCTTGGGAGATGGGGCCGTTCGAACAAATGGATGCCCTCGGCGCGGCGGGGTTTGCCGCACAGGTGCGGAAAGAAGGGCGCGCTTTGCCCCCCGTCATTGAAAAGCTATTGGCGAGCGGGCGAAAAAGTTTCTATGAATCGGAAAAAGGCAAGACCGCAGTGTTTGATTTCAAGACCGGCGTGGTCAAGCCCGTGCAAGAAACCAAGGGCGTAATCATCCTCAAGTCCCTCAAGGATGCCGGCCGCGAGGTCGAACGGAATTCAGGAGCAAGTTTGCTCGATCTGGGTGACGGCGTCGTGTGCTGCGAATTCCACGGCAAAATGAACGCCATCGGCGCGGATCTCATCGCCATGCTTCACAAGGGCTTGAAACGTTTGCAAAACGACTTCGACGCCATGGTGATTGCCAACCAGGCGGTGAACTTTTCCGTCGGCGCGAATTTGATGCTCGTTTTGGTCGGTGCGCAAGAGCAGGAGTGGGACGAGCTGCACATGGCCGTCAAGCAATTCCAAAATGTGAACCTCGCCTTGAAATACGCCCCGAAACCCGTCGTGGCTGCGCCTCAGGGCATGGCCCTCGGCGGCGGTTGCGAGATCGGTTTGCACTCGGCAAAGATTCAAGCCGCGGCGGAAGCCTACATCGGCCTCGTGGAAACCGGCGTGGGTTTGATTCCCGGCGGCGGCGGCACGAAAGAGATGCTCATCCGCGCCAACGAACATTCTGCGGGCGGTGAGGATTTGGATTTGTTCCATGCGATGAAGCCCGTTTTTGAAACCATCGCCATGGCCAAGGTGGGAACGAGCGCGGAAGAGTGCCGCGAGTTTGGTTTCTTGCGGCGCGACGATGGCGTTTCCATGAATCGCGACCACCTCGTTGCCGACGCGAAAGAAACTGCGCTCGGGCTGATGCGCGGAGGCTGGAAGCCCCTGGCCGCAAGCTGGCAGGAAGGCGCACGGACCACGCAGATCAAAGTTCTCGGCGAAGCGTTTCTTGCCCCGGCCAAGCTGGCGATTCACATGCTCCAGCGCGGGGGTTACGCCACTGAATATGATGGCCAAGTCGGCCGGAAGCTCGCCAACATTCTGGCCGGCGGTGCGCTCTCTTCTTCACAGATGGTGAGCGAACAATACGTCTTGGACCTCGAGCGCGAAGCCTTCGTCTCGCTCTGCGGCGAAAAGAAGACCCAGGAGCGCATAGCCCACACTCTGAAAACCGGCAAACCACTCCGGAATTAGCCGCCGCGCGCGGCGGAGCGTCTTTTAGTGGCCCGGAAATCCGCTCTAGTCTTGAGGAGGGGGCAAGGCATTGTATCGTTCTATGAATGGGGCCGGGATGACCGGGAATCCCCGCGGAGGCTGTCCACGCGTGATGGCCCACTGTTCGAGCCATCCTTTTCCTTCTTCCCCGACGTAGGTGTCAGGCAGGCTATACGCATCGTCGCCCAGCGCATCTTCGAGCGTGATGAAACGATAGCCCCTCTTGCGCATCAGCCCCACCAGCTCATGGATGTGGTCGGCCTCCAACTGATTGGCATGCAAGAGCAGGATCTGTTTCGGTTCATATCCCACCAGATCTTTCGATAGCTTTTCGCAATAGGCAAACACAGCGTCCGAATGCGCTAGATAAGCGCTGGCGATATCCTGTTGTCCGGCCGTGTCTCCACGCTTTCTGGCATCGTCATAAATCCGGGCGAAGAACCAATCCCAGGCGTCCACCGTCACCGGGGCAATGCGGTAGCCGCGCACAACAAGAAATTGTTCGACATCGCGTCTGGTCTGCAAATCCCGGCCCGTATCGAGATACGGATGCCGGAAATATCTCAGTTTCATTTTGTGCTGAGCAAGCAGGAGAGTTGTTACGGACTCGCCCTGCACGATCGCATCTTCAAACTCTTTCAGCCCGGCCCTGTTCAACGACGTGTGCGCGAAGGTGTGGTTCCCCAGCTCAAATCCGGCGTCAAGCCACATCTGGAGGGCTTTTATTCTTTCGTCCACTTCTCCCCATTTGTAGAGTTTCTTTTCATTCACGAATCCCACCACTGGAGTTTTTTCCTCGCGAAGCGCCGCTAGCAATTTTGCGGTCATTTGAGTAATGTCCGGGGCAGACATGGAATAGGCGGCGCCAGCGGGCAGATCGTCGATGGTGATCGCGACCTGACGCCCTGGCGTTTCAGGCATCTGGGATTTCAAATTGCCGCTCGCGAGAAACGATGCAACAACCGCCAATAACAGTCTGCTCCCTAACTTCATGGAATCTGCCCTCCTGCCGGAATGTAAACGTTGAATTCTAGCGCAATTTGCCTTCGTGCGCTCCTGGCCCGGATGCTCGTCATACTGTATAAAAACATATTGTTTATGCGTTTCGAAATGCGGTATTGTACGCATTCGCGGGAGGCCGGTCGTGCAAAAATTCCTGCCGCCACGGGAGGCGGCCAACATTCTGGGTGTCAGTTATCCCACCCTCAAGCAGTGGATCTACCGGGGGAAAATCAAAACTACCAAAACACCAGGTGGACATCACCGCGTCCCCGAAAGCGAAATCGACCGGTTGTTTCCGACAAAATTGACACGAGGAGACTTGTCCTCGCGCCGCGGGAGCTTCCGCAAGATCAGCGGCAGAAACCAGCTCATCGGCCGCGTGATGGAAATCAAGTACAGCGGACTGCTGGCTCAGGTCCGGATCGCCTTCGGGGAACAGCAGATTACTGCCATTATCACCGCCGATGCTGCAAAGGAAATGCGGCTGAAGCCCGGTGAGCGCGCCGCCGCGCTCATCAAATCAACCGAAGTGATGATTTTGCGGGTGTGAACCCGAACAAGAATCTTCGCGGGGAGATCGCCGAAAGTCCGGAGCGGCGCGGGAGCTTCTTGGCATTCGATATGCGCTTGAGTGAAAAAATCGTCATTCTTGCTCTTCTGTTCGGCATCTCCTCGCCCGCCGATCCGCAAGGCGCCGAAATTCGCGTCGCGGCCGCGGCGGATTTGAAATTCGCAATGGATGAATTAGCCAAGCAATTCGAAAAACAAACCGGGACAAAAGTGAACGTCACCTACGGTTCCAGTGGAAATTTTCTTGCTCAGATCGAGAATGGCGCGCCCTTCGACATCTTTTTTTCGGCGGACATGGACTATCCCCGAAGATTGCAAGCCGCTGGACTCGCCGAGCCCGGAACACTTTGCGAATACGCCATCGGGCGAATTGTAATTTGGACCCCAGCGGACGCAAGTGTAGACGTCGCCAAGGAAAAATGGGCCGCGCTCCTGAAACCTGACGTGCGGAAAATAGCGATTGCCAATCCGGTTCACGCGCCCTATGGTCGTGCCGCGGTGGCGGCGCTCGAGAGTGCGGGCATTTATGATCAGGTGAAATCGAAGCTAGTCTACGGTGAAAATATTTCGCAGGCCGCGCAGTTTGTCCAGTCGGGAAATGCGCAGGCTGGAATTATCGCTTTATCCTTGGCGATTTCACCTGGCATGAACGCCGGCAAGAGTTGGGAAATACCTTCTGAAATGTATCTTCCGATCGAGCAGGGTGCCGTCCTCCTGGCAAATGGCAAGAATAAAGAGCAAGCGCGGCGATTTCTCGATCTGATAAAGAGCGCAGCCGGTCTGGCGGTTTTGGAAAAATTTGGATTTGCAGCCCCGGCCGTTCCAGCATCAGTAGGGAAGCGCTAAGCATGGAAGCACTCTTCTTATCCATTAAACTCGCGTTGTGCGTTTCTGCGATTTTGCTCGCCTGCGGAATTCCTCTGGCCTACTGGCTCGCGAATTCGCAATGGCGCGGCAAATTCTTGCTCGAAAGCGTTGTGGCCCTTCCCCTTGTTTTGCCTCCCACTGTTCTCGGGTTTTATTTGCTGGTCGCTATGGGCCCTCGCGGCCCGTTGGGGCGGCTTTGGCAGTCGGCCTTTGGCCATGGTCTGGCGTTCACTTTTGGCGGCTTGGTGATCGCCTCTGTAATTTATAGTGCGCCCTTCGCCATCCAGCCGCTTCTCTTCGCATTCGAAAACGTGGACCACGAACTGCTCGCCGCTTCCGCGGTCCTCGGCGCGGGACGCTTGCGAACTTTCTGGCGCGTGATTCTCCCCCTTTCTGTTCCGGGCGTGGTCACCGCCCTCGTCTTTAGTTTCGCCCACACGATCGGCGAATTCGGCGTCGTATTGATGGTCGGCGGAAACCTTCCCGGCATCACCCGAACGGTCTCCATCGATATTTACGACCGCGTGCAATCCCTCGAATATGCGCAAGCGAGCCATCTATCTCTGGCGCTTCTCGCAATATCGTTCGCGGTGCTCGCCATCGTTTACGGAATGAATCGCAAAGTCGGCCGCCGCCTCTGGGCGATTTGGGCGGCGAAGTAAGTCGCGCGATGCTGAGCGTTCAGATCCGCAAGGAGCTTCAGCGCGCGAACTCTTCTTCTTTTGTGCTCGATGTGACCTTCGAGATTCCTCCGGGAATCACCATCCTCTTTGGCCCCTCGGGAGCCGGAAAATCCACTCTTCTCGACTGTGTGGCGGGACTAACGAAGCCCGACGCGGGGCGCATCTCGATTGGCGGGGAACTCCTCTTCGATTCCGCGAGCGGCGCCAATCTTTCGCCACAAAAGCGCCGCATCGCCTACGTCTTTCAGTCTCTCGCGCTCTTTCCGCACATGAGTGTGGAGGCAAACGTGAGCTATGGTCTCGCGAACTTGCCGCCCGATGAGCGCCGCGCGCGCGTGGACGCGGCCCTTACTGCATTTCACGTGGAAGTACTGAAAGCGCGGAAGCCTGCGGCTATCTCCGGGGGCGAAAGACAACGTGTGGCACTCGCAAGATCCCTCGTGACCTCGCCGCGCGTTCTGCTTCTGGACGAGCCCCTGACCGGATTGGACGCCCAGCTCAAATCCTCCATCATCGACGATCTGCGCGCCTGGAACTCCGCGCAGCGCATCCCTATCGTTTACGTGACGCATTCTCGGGAAGAAGTCGACGCGCTCGGCGAGCGCGTGATTGCTATCGACCATGGCTGCGTGATCGACTCCGGCCCCCCGCAGCAAATCTTGGATGCCCCGCGCCGCAAGCGCCTGGCGCAGGCCGCGGGTTTCGAAAATTTGCTCCAGGGAAAAGTGATGGATCTTCGAGAGTCTGACGGCGTCATGCGCATCCGCCTGGAAGCGAGCGAATGTGAGATTGAAGTTCCGCTCGGGTACGCAATGCCGGGAGATCTCGTTCGCATAGCCGTCCGCGCGGGCGATATTCTCCTCGCCACCGAACGGCCGCGGGGTCTCAGCGCGCGGAATGTCTTGGAAGGGCGCATCGATTCGATCGAACAGCGCGGCACGATCGTTGTCACGCGCGTAGATTGCGGCGTGAATTTTACCGTGCACGTAACACCTGGCGCTGCCCGCGCTCTCGAGCTATCTCCCCAACGCAAAGTCTGGCTGGTGCTCAAGACCCACTCGTGCCATTTAGTCGCCGATTAGCGCAATACCGGCAATCCCTTCGCGATACGTCCTCCGCTGTTGGAACGCTGCGAAACCTGTCACGTCAGAGGTTCTTGCTTAGTTTCCTTAGGATTTGGGTTTTGCCGAAGTTGGAGCGGCGGCGTGGGTGGAGGAGCTCGTGGAAAACTTTATCTCGTCGGCTTCTAGCGTTTCACCGTTCGGCGTGGCGGGCGTCGTGATGTGAGAAGTGGCGTGAATCACCACTCTCTGTCCCACCGCCAGATCGGCAGCCTTCGCTGGCTTGTCGGTCTTCTCGATTCGCAAAATGTACGCGGTCGTCGCGACCAGCTTCACTTCCACGGACGTGCCTTCCGCCGTCTTCACCACCACCGAATCCGGAGTGATTTTTTCAATTGTTCCGGTGACATGTTTCTTGTTGCCATGCGCAGCGCCAACACTGGCCGCAAGCAAAAGCATTCCAAGAAATCCCCAAAATCGCAGTTTCATGGTTTCTCCTCGTCAAGACCCGTTCGAATGTCGCCCGCCGTGCCGGCGGCCTTATTGTGACTTTGGTGCCGGCTTCTTTTTTCCCGCTCCTTGGCTGGAAACAAATTTGACTTGTTCCGCGACGTTCTCGCCATTCCTCGCCCCCACTTTGATCGCCACTTGATCCCCCACCGCAAGATCCTGGGATCGCGCCGGTTTGTTCGCGCCGCTATCGAAGTAAGTGGTCGAAGCATCGGTTTTTACGGCAACGATTTCTTTCGCGTGCACTTCCACCTCGATGTAGTTCTTCCCCATGCGGTAAAGGCTGCCCACGACGAGACTTTTGCCGCCATCCGCACGCGCGATGCCCGAGCCCAGAAGCAAAAGCACGCAGGTAAGGTATCCCAGGCGCCCGAACGCAACGCTCCAAGTCCAATGCTCTTCTCTAGTGATGATGCCCCGCCTGCGAATTTGGTTGTGGTGGCACGCCATTTAAGAAATCATCCTCTTGTTGTTCTTCCGTGCGATCCTCTGGCCCCTTTGGATTATTACGCTCCATCTCCATGCGCTCTTCCGCGGTCAGTTGAGGAAGATGCCGTAGGAAGAGCACCAGTTTCCAGCTGTCGTCTTCCGCACCCGGCGTTCCAAATCCGGGCATTCCGGTGAATCGCACGCCGTTCTCGATAACCCAGAAAAGCTCCCCGTCAGAAAGTTTTTGTGTTTCTTGCAAACGCAGATCCGGCGGCTTCGGATACATGCCTTTGCCGAGCAACGTGTCTCCGCTGCCGTCATTCGCATGGCACGTAGCGCAGTGATCGGCGAAATGCAACCTCGCCTCGCGCAGATTTTCTGGGTTGGCGGTAAGCGGATTTCGCCCTTGCCGGGCGCTTTCGGGCATGACCATATGCCTTACATTGCGCGCGGCCATCGCTTCCAGATGCGTGGGCGTCGCGCGCGCGCTGAGGCCGTCGTGCAGAAAACGCGCCGCCACCGCCATGGCGAGTCCCGCGAGCGCGACCAAGACCACGAAAATGTAGGTTCCGCGTTTCATTGCGTCAGCATTCACTCCGGCCATTCTTCGGACGAAACTCCATGTTACCCGACCGGGAAGAATGCTGGTTAAGAATCCTGACTAGGCCGCACTCCCATCGCCGTGGCCGTCGAAGCGGCGGCATCGCTTCTCCTCTGGTAGGATAGTTCCCGATGAGTTTGACGCAAAATCCCTTGTGGCTTGCGCCACAGGAAAAGCAGCCCCCACTTTCACCTGACGTGGAGGCGACGCTGGCCGCGTGTCCGGCCGTAGTGCGCGAAATATTGGAATCCGTCCGCGGCGGAGCAGAGTTGGACTTCGCGCAGGCGCTGACGCTCGCCACTGCACAAGGCGAATCCCTGAATGCCCTTATTGCCGTCGCCGATGTCCTGCGCCGCGAATCCGCAGGCGACGCCATCACCTATGTCGTGAATCGCAACATTAACTTCACTAACGTCTGTTTTGTCGGCTGCAGTTTCTGTGGCTTCGCTCGCAGTCCGGGCGCTTCCGACGCCTATTCGCTTTCGCTCGATGACGTTGTCCGCAAAGCGCGCGAAGCCTGGGAGCGCGGAGCCACCGAAGTTTGTATCCAGGGCGGCCTGCCTCGCGATCTGGACGGATTTTTCTATCGCGACATTTTGCGCGCTATCAAGCGCGCCATTCCCGCAATGCACGTGCACGCCTTTTCGCCGATGGAAATCTCCTACGGCGTTGACAAAACGGGAATGCCCCTCAGCGATTATCTCCGGATGATGAAGGACGAAGGCTTAGGAAGCATCCCCGGCACCGCCGCGGAAATTCTGGACGATCGCGTTCGCCGCGAGCTTAGCCCGAACAAGCTTCCGGTCGCGCGCTGGGTCGAGATCATCAGCACCGCGCACGAATTGGGAATTCCCACGACGTCCACGATGATGTACGGCCATGTCGAGGAGCCTGCGGATTGGGTGCGGCATATTTTGCTGTTGCGCGAGATTCAGAAGCGCACCGGAGGCTTCACCGAATTTGTGCCCCTGGGTTTCATTCATTCGAATACGCGTCTCTTCAAACACGGCGGCGCGCGTGCCGGCGCCCAGCGCGACGAGCATTTGCGCGTTCACGCTCTTTCGCGCGTCCTGCTCCATCGCGCTATCAACAACGTGCAAGTCAGTTGGGTAAAACTCGGATTCGAAATGTCCCTGGCCTGCCTGAATGCCGGCGCCAACGATTTCAGCGGCACGTTAATGGAAGAAAGCATTTCCAAGGCCGCCGGCGCGACGTTCGGAGAATACGTATCCCCCGAAGAATTTCGCCGCTTGATTCGTTCTATCGGGCGAATCCCCGCCGAGCGCACCACCACGTATAAAATTCGGCGACTGTACGATCAGCAGGAAGAGTTCCCGCCGCAGGCAGCCCTCCAGTTCCAGCTCGCGCCCGCGGGAAAACATCTGCCTTACGCTGAAGGAAGCTACTGAAAAGGTATCGGCTAAAAAAATGCGCGCGCTCCTCTTGCCGGTCAAGGATCTCAATAATTCCAAGCAGCGGCTCACCGGCGTGCTCACCCCCGGTGAGCGATACTCTTTGGCGCAGGCGATGTTGCAGGACGCCTTTCGCGCTGTCCGGGGTGTTCGCCTCGCGGAAAAAATCTTTGTCGTCACAAATTACGAGCCGGCGGTGCGCGCCGCTCGAGAAAATGGCTGGGAAATTCTGCGCGAGGACCATCAAGTTTCTGAAAGCGCTTCCGTCGATTGGGCCTCGCGCGTCTGCGCGGGAAAAGGCGTGACCTCTCTGCTGCGCTTGCCACTGGATTTGCCGCTCCTGCAGGCTAGCGATGTGGATTCTTTGTTCTCCGTCGAGTCAACCGCGCCTGCCGTGGTCATCGTCCCGTCGCGCGACGGTACGGGGACCAACGCGATTCTGCGCACGCCACCGGCGTTGTTCCCCTCGCATTTTGGCGAGGCCAGCTTTGCGAAACATTGCGCCGAAGCGGAACGCGCCGGAGCCGCCATCATCGTCCGGCGAAATCCGCGCCTCGAAATGGACGTGGACGATGAAGCCGACTTGCGCGCGCTCCTCCTCCACGATCTCGGCGGCACGGAAACCGGGCGCTGGCTCGAGACCGGTGGTGTCGCGGCACGATTCCGCGAAACCGCGGCGGCGCGGGCCAGTTTTGCGGGAAATCTCTGAGCGCAGTTGCGCGATGTCTTTGCTTCGTCAACATTCGGTACGCAAGAATCAGAAGCGTGCCTTTGTGAAAACTCGATGAAACAGAAGATTCAGCCCAATCTCGATGCCGCCGTCACCGGCATCCCCGATGGCGCGACCATCATGTTTGGCGGTTTCGGCGGCGCGGGCTTTCCGAATAATCTGATCCAGGCGCTGGCCCGCAAAGGCATCAAAAACATCACTGCCATCAGCAACAACTGCGGGACCAAGGAAGGCGAACTTGGCCTGCTCTTCAAGAACAAACAGATAAAGCATGTGGTTGCCTCGTTTCCCGGCCCACACTCGTTTTTCTTTCAGGAACAATTCGCAAAGGGAGAAGTAACTCTGGAGCTCGTCCCGCAGGGAATTCTTTGCGAGCGCATGCGCGCTGCTGCCGCTGGGCTCCTCGGTTTTTACACCGCCGTCGGCGTGGGAACCGAAGTCGCTGCCGGCAAGGAAGAGCGCGTCCTGAATGGCAAGCGCTGTATCCTCGAGATGGCGCTGCGCGCCGACTATGCGCTCATCAAATCGCAAAAAGCCGATGGCTTGGGCAATTTGACCTACCGCCTCGCGGCTAGAAATTTCAATCCCATCATGGCCATGGCCGCGAAGATCACCATCGTGGAGACGGAAGAGATTGTGCCCGTCGGGGCAATCGATCCGGAAAACGTGATCACTCCCGCGATTTTTGTTCATCGCATCGTGCAAGCGAAAGGACTCCGCTATGCCGGGTAACGGCACACAAAAAAATGCCATGCGGGGTGACCGCATGCAGGAAAAACATCATGCCGGATAAACCACGACTCACGCGCGAACAAATCGCCCAGCGCGCCGCGTTCGAACTGCCCGACGGTGCCTGCGTCAATCTCGGCTGGGGAATTCCCAATCTCATCGCCGATTATTTGCCCAAGAACCTCACCGTCTTCTTTCACAGCGAAAATGGAATTCTCGGCATGGGGCCGCGCGCTAAGCCGGGAGAAGAAGACTTCGACCTCGTCGACGCCATGAAGGTGCCGGTCACGCTGATTCCCGGCGCGTCCTTTTTCCATCAGGCGGACGCACACCTGATATCGCGCGGCGGCCATCTCGATCTCGCCGTGCTCGGCGGCTTCCAGGTTTCCGAAAAAGGCGATCTCGCCAATTGGAAAGTGCCCGGCGCGAGAGGTTCCGGTGGAATTGGCGGCGCTATGGATATCGCCGCCGGCTCGAAGAAATTGATGGTCTGCATGGAGCACACCACCAAGGAAGGCGCGCCCAAAATTGTGAAGACCTGCACCTATCCGCTCACTTGCCTTGCGTGCGTGACCACGATCGTCACCGATCTCGCGGTGGTCGACGTTACGCCGGAAGGTTTGGTTCTTCGGGAAACCGCACCTGGCTGGACTGTGGAAGAAGTCCAGCAACTGACCGAAGCTCGCCTGATCACCCACGGGCGTGTTCCGGAGATGCGGTTCGCGTAATCGCGTGAGCGTGCTAAAGTTTCTTTGTTCGGAACAATGCATAAGGAGACTTTCATGGCAGAACAAATTCCCGAAAAATACGTCGATCTCTTGAAGAAAAAAGCTTTCGCCAGTCTCGGCACCATCATGCGCGACGGCAGCCCGCAAGTGACTCCCGTCTGGGTGGACTACGACGGAAAGTTCGTTCGCGTGAATTCGGCGCTTGGCCGCGTGAAGGACAAAAACATGCGCCGCGATTCGCGCGTTTCCCTTTCCATCCAGGATCCGGAAAATCCTTACCGCCATCTGGAAATTCGCGGAAAGGTCGCGGAGATCACCCAGAACGGCGCGGACGATCACATCAACAGTCTCTCGCAAAAATATCTCGGCAAGCCCGTTTATCCTTTCCGTCAACCCGGCGAAGTCCGCGTCATCTACAAAATCGAACCCCAAAAAATCAGCTCGATGGGTTAGACCGTATTTCCTGCAAATAGCCCTCGTGAGCTTCGAGCTTACATTGAGCCCCGAAAGATTCGCGTATTTGCAAGCACTCGTAGGGGCGCAGCACCGCTGCGCCCTAACTTGCCAGCCAACTAAATTAACCGCGTTTTACCGGGTCCGCGTCGTACGTCTCTTAGTTCCGCTCGCAGCACTCCTTATTTTTGCCGTGCTAGCTCATGCCCAGCAACCACTCACCTATCGCGTCGAATACCCTCGACCGAAATCCCCGCAAGTTCACGTTACGCTCCGCGTACCCCACGGCGCGGACGCGCCAATGACTTTAATTATTCCGCGTACCATTCCCGGTGGTTATGCCGAGCGTCCTTACGATCCATTCGTCGAAAACATCCACGCATTTTCGTCCGGTGGCAAAGAAACGGAAGTCCAACGCGAAGAATTTGGGCCGCGTTGGAAAATCGGCAAACCGGGCGACCGCCTCGACCGCGTGGAATACGACGTGAACATTTCTCGCATGGAGCGCGAAATTCTCGCCGCCTCGGATTCTTCCAAAATCAGGGATGGCTACGTCGGGCTGCTCGGCTATTCGATTTTTGCGTTTTTCCTTGGCCGCGAAAACCAACCGATTCATCTCGAAGTGAGCGGACCTGCGGACTGGCCTGTGTTTTCGACGCTTGCGCCGCAAGTTCCCGCAAATGTCGGTTCGTTCACCGCGAATGCGGCCGACTACTACGCGCTTGCCGATTCGCAAATCGTCATGGGCCCCAGTTTGCAACTGCGCCGAATCGAAGGAGTCGTTCCGCTCTTTCTCGCCGTGTATGCGGAAACCGAAGACGATCTTGCAGAAGAAGGCGCTCTCGCCCGCGATGCGCTCGATAAATTAATCGCGTATTTCGGCAAAGCGCCTTTTTCGCATTACACCGTGCAGCTCGAGCTTTTGCGGCCCATCTCCGAGCGTCACGAATACGGTTTCAGCATGGAGCACCTTGAGAGCGGCACGTTTTATTTTGGAATCGATCGCGCTATCACCTCCGAGTCAGATTCCGCCGCGCGCGAAAGTCAGCGCTTCAACTTTGCCCATCACATGGCGCATTCCTGGATTCCTAAGCGCGCCTACGGCGCCGGCTATCTTCCCTTCGAGTGGGAAATGGCGCCCCTCATCGAAACGATCTGGTTCAACGAAGGCTTCGCCCGCTACGCCGTCATCGAAGCTTTCTCTGAAGCCATGCCCAAAGAGCAGGCAGAATCCTACCGCCAGCAGCAACTTGACCGCCTTCGCAAAATCGTTGACGAAGCCCCGCCATTCCTCCGGCGAATGTCGCTGACCGATCTCTCGCGCGAGGGCTCTTTTCTTTATAGCGAAGATTTTCGCATCGGCAGGAATCTTTTTTCGCGTGGAGCGCTCATGGCGGCGGAAATGGATGACCGCATCCGCGCGCGAACCGGGCAGAAAAAATCGCTCCGCGATGCCCTGCGCTACTTGCTGGACTGGAGCGAAAAAAACCGCCGCGCGTTTCGCGTCGAAGAGCTAGCCGCAATATTTCGCGACGCCACAGGTGTGGACACCAGGGACATCCTCGACCGCTGGCTGCAGCCTCTGGACCGTTGCGCGAATTGTGTAAATCACGAGTAAACCCCGCTATAGCCGCGCGGCGACGCGCGCCGCAATTTTGCCGTCAGGCGCGCGCAAAATAAGAACCAAATCGTCGGTGAGCGGAACGCCGGCGCTGGGCACCGTCATTTCGTAATACCATTCGTAGCGCAGAGGCAGTTGATCGGCAAGCTGCACTGCATACGGAACGACAGGCGCCACCGCAGTGCGTTCCACTTTGAGATTTTCCGCCGGACGCAGCTCGACGCCGCGCTTCCAATATAAATAGAGATGCATCGTGCTCATGACGGATCGCGTGAGAACCGTTGGCGTGCTCGCTTGCTCGAACTGCGGGGAGCACGGAAAATCATGGATGATGAATTGAATGTGAACCGTGTCGGGGAAAAGCGTGAGGGTTTCTGTTCCTCGGACGTAGTGGGTGCCAGCTGTGTCATCAATGCGTTTCAGGTTGTTGAAAAAACCCGGCGCCGTCACGCGGCCGGAAAGACGGAAGCAGGCGCCGCCGGGTGCGCCTCCATCCGTTGCGAAGACGATGCCACCATCAAAATTCCACACCGTCCGGGGAACCGATTTCAACTCCTTCGGATTTTTTTGCGCGGCGAGGACCAGTCCGGGCGTTAAGGGCGCAGCATGCTGCGCCCCTACAAGGGAAAAACTCGCAGGAAACAGCAAGAGCTCTCCGGCGAGCGCGACGAACAAAAACCGTGGAGAGAGAAATCGCATGACCGTTCACAAACAAATTCAGTGTACTCCTTGCGGCCCGGCGCGGAGAAGAAACGAAATGTCATCCACCTGGTAAATCGCTTTGCCGCCTTCTTGCGGCTTCGCCGAAACTTTGCCCACGCGCACGGCTTCGATGGCGGCGACCAAGCGCGGAAGAACGGACGGCGGCGCCACGGGAACGTTGTGCGCGCCGAGAACCAGTTTTAGCTGCGGCGCGATGGCCGCCAGGCGCTTGACGGAGGCGACATACGCGTCGAGATTGGTTTCGGGGCGGTACAGCCATATAGGAGCGGGATAGTACGTGTCGCCGGTGAAGAGCAAGCCGTTGGCGCGGTCAAGAAGGCAAATCGCGTCGGGCGTGTGGCCGGGCGTCGATAAAATTTCGAGAGTGCGTCCGCCAAGATCGATTTTTTCGCCGTCGTGCAGGAAGCGAGAGATGTGCCACGGTCTCGTTGCGTAAGCGTTGGCGTCAAAACCCTTCGGCAAGTCGCCGCAGATCGAGCCAGCCTCGAGTTCCGACTGCGCATCCTCACGCGAGCCTTTCGCGTTCGCGCGTGTGAAATCCGTGTCCATTCCGTAGACCGTGGAAAATTGCCAGTTGCCGCCGACGTGGTCGTTGTGAGTGTGGGAATTGAGAACGATGACGGGGAGTTTTGTGAGTTCGTCCACGACTTTTTTGACGTCGCCGATGCCCATGCCGGTATCGAAGAGCACGGCCTGCTTTTCTCCGGCGATGAGGTAGCCGATCGTTTCCTCGAATTGGTGCGGCTCGTAAATCGCGAAGACTCCGAGCGCGACATTGGGCACGCCAGGGTTTGCAAGTACAAACCCTGGAACCCGGTAGACCTCAAACCAGGGATCGCTAACTTTAATGCGTTCGAGCGTTTTGTATTCGGGGCGGGGCAGCGCCTTGCACCAATCCGGAATCTGCGCCTGCGCGGAGACGGACGGGAGAAAAGACAGAATTAACACAGAGAGCACAAAGGTCGGAGCACAGAGGGCACGGAAAAATCTTTGAGGCGCACAACGGGCTGCTGCACGCACGATCGCAAGACGAAGAGTCGCTGAGCTCATTTTGTGGGGGCGGAGACGAAGATGGATTTGGGGATGGACATGTGGACACCTTTGTTGCCGTCGACCAGCTCGGTGATGCTGAGGTCGGCGGCGACGCTTGAGAGCATGTAGGCGTCGTCGCGGGAGAGATGCTTTTCGGTCATGAGGAAATCGATCATCTCGCGGACGGCAAGCGTGGCGCAGGCATTCAGGTCGTCGTTGAGGCCCATAGTGATGTAGTGCGTGGGGGTTTCGGCGCGCGGCCACTTCAGGTGCATGTCCTTGCGCACGATAAATTGAAACGTGCCGATGAGCGAAGTTTCGAGCGCGGTGATGTCCACTTCGCCGTTGCCCTGGCCGGCATGGCCGTCGCCGACTTCAAAGAGCGCGCCGGGCGCGTGCACCGGAATGTAGAGCGTGGTCCCGGCGACGAGATCTTTATTGTCGAGATTGCCCGCCATAATCCAGGGCGGAGCGCTGTTCCAGCGGCCCGCGCTCTCTGGCGGAGCGTCGCCCATGCTGCCGAAAAAGGGATGCAGCGGAATTTCGATTCCGGGAGCGAAGCGCGCGATCATGCGCTTTTCGTCCAGCGGAATAATTTTCATTTTTGAGTAAGGATAATCGTCCGGCAGATAGCCGCGCCCCGCCCCGAAAGCGTTGTAGGCGTAGGGAATCGCGAGTTTTATGGCAAGAATGCGCACTTCGAGGACGTCGCCGATTTCCGCGCCTTCGATGTAGATGGGCCCGGTAAGGATGTGGCCGCCGGGGCCCTTGTCCTTCACCTGATCGTTGATGTCGCGCAGGGATTGCTCGACTTGCTCGGGCGGGACGCCGGCTTTTTCAAGGCGCTCGGGAGTCGAAGTGATGAGCGTTTGGATTTCGACGGTATCGCCCGACTTGACGAGCAGCACGGGCACCGCCTTCGCGTCGTAGTAGCCCCACGCGACGGTCTTCGGTGTCGGCTTCAGCGTGTACTGAGCCTGTGCGAGCAACCTCTGGGAAAATAGAAAGCTCAGGGAACCTAAGAGCCCAACGCCCACGGCTGTGGTTCGACGAGTCAATTGATTTCCCTCTGACATTAGAGCTTGAATAACCTTGGTGGTTCATTGCGCTCGGGGCGATCCAAGAACGCTCTCTCTGCTGCACCCCATCTAATGGCTATGAAGCCACCTATGAAGCACGCAGTCGCCACGAAAGCGGTGGCCCCTCGAAACCAATTTTTGGTCTGAAACAAAGCGTCAATTCCCGCAAGCAAAAAACTGGATGCTAATAGCCAAAGACCTATTTTCAACTTCTTGCGATAACCACGAACAAGATCCGCGTCCACACCACTTGCCAATTCATTCTGCCGCTGTATCCATCGCTCTAGCCAGTTCCACATTGCGTCACCTTTAGGACCTACGGGTGGGTCATGTCCTCGGGCTTGACGAGGGCGTCGAATTCTTCGGCGGTGAGGAAGCCGAGCTTGATGGCGGCTTCGCGGAGGCTGATGCGGGCGTGATGGGCGGCTTTGGCGACCTGCGCGGCGTTGTCGTAGCCGATTTTGGGAGCGAGGGCAGTGACGAGCATAAGCGAACTGTGGAGGTAATGATCGATCCGGTCGCGGTTGGCTTCGATGCCGACGACGCAATGGTCGACGAAACTGTTGCACGCGTCGGCGAGAAGCTCAACGGAGTGGAGATAGTTGAAAATGATGACGGGCTTGAAGACGTTCAGTTCAAAGTTGCCCTGGGAGCCGGCGATGCCGATTGCCGCGTCATTGCCCATAACCTGCACGGAGACCATGGTCAACGCTTCGGCCTGGGTGGGATTTACCTTGCCGGGCATGATCGAAGAGCCGGGCTCGTTTTCTGGGAGCGTCAGCTCGCCGAGGCCGCAGCGCGGGCCGGAAGCGAGCCAGCGAACGTCATTGGCGATTTTGATGAGCGAGGCAGCGAGAGTTTTGAGCGCGCCGGAGGCGAAGACGAGTTCGTCGTGCGCGGAGAGCGCGGCGAATTTGTTGGGATGGGAGCGGAAAGGCAAGCCGGTCAGCTCGGAGATTTTTTGGGCGGCGCGTTCCGGAAATTCGGGCGGCGCGTTCAGGCCGGTACCAACGGCGGTGCCACCGATGGCGAGATCGTAGAGACCATCGAGGGCGACAGCGACGCGGCCGCCGTCGCGGTCGAGCAGGCTGACCCAGCCGGAAATTTCCTGGCCCAGCGTGAGAGGAGTGGCGTCCTGCAAATGGGTGCGGCCGATCTTGACGATGTCGGCGAACTCTCTCGATTTCGCGTGGAGGATGTCGCGCAACTTTTTTATCGCCGGCAGGAGGCGGCGCGCGGTTTCCGTGGCCGCGGCGATGTGCATGGCGGTGGGGAACGTGTCGTTCGAGGATTGCGACATGTTGACGTCGTCGTTGGGGTGTATCGGTTTTTTGCTGCCCATGACGCCGCCGGCGATTTCGATGGCGCGGTTCCCGATGACTTCGTTCACGTTCATGTTGGTCTGCGTGCCGCTGCCGGTCTGCCAGATGCGCAGGGGGAAATGCTCGTTGAGTTTTCCAGAGATGACTTCGTCGGCGGCCTGCACGATGAGCTTCGCTTTTTCCGGCGGGAGTTTGCCGAGGTCCTGATTGACGAGCGCGGCGGCTTTTTTCAGGATGCCGAAAGCGCGAATCAGCTCGGCCGGCATGGTGTCCTTGCCGATGGCGAAATAAATGAGCGAGCGAGCGGTCTGCGCGCCGTAGTAGCGGTCGACCGGAACTTCCATCTTGCCCATGGAGTCGGATTCGGTACGCGTTGGGATGGCCCCGGCTGATTTGGTGGCTTCGGACATGGAAGGCTCCTCGATGTCGCTGAGACAAATCTTACCCTGAATCCCCGGGTTGTGACGGGTGGGTGGTGTCCGGTGAAACGAAGCGGGGGGACCCCCTCCCCCTTTTTTGTAAGTGTTGATTCTAAAAGGCTTAACTTTCTTGCAAGTCTTTTAGAATGAACACTTGCAGGGGGTTTTGTAAGTGTTGCTTCTAAAGGAGTTATGGACGGGTGCTGTTTATAGAAAGGTAACTGGGTTGGGTGCGGTGGTTCCGAGGAAGTTAGAAGAACCGCACGACGAGAGGCCATTTGGGCGAAGCACTAAGCCACTGTGCCTGCTTTACGGGCTTATTATAGCACATAGGTACTGTTTGTCAAGTAATTACTGTAAGTCGTGTGTTTGCCGGGAGATGGCGGGATGGGCGTAAGCCCAGCGAGGGAGAGGAGCGAAAGTTGTGAGATGCTTCCAGCGACCGTGCCTGTGACAAAGTCCAGCTAGGATCCCTCCGAGCCGACCCCAGGGCTGAAGCTTCTCTTAGCCTAGTGTTGTTTTCGCGGTGCCTAATGGCACCGCTCCCCTGACTGAAGGTCAGGGGCTTACGCCCGTATGGCTATCGGCGAGTGGCGGGAATCAAGGTTGGGTGGTAAAAGGCTTGTGCGCGTAAGGCGTTGTTGACAAAGAGATTGGCCAGAGGCCTATCGGAAGGTCTGGATGAACACAAAACGAGTTTGGCGAGGCGCGACTGCGGTCTTGATGGCAGCGTCGTTTGCCGCGGGATTGCGAGGGCAGACGAGAGAGGGAAACAAAGCCAAGTTTGAGGTGACGGAGACGACCATCGCGGTGACACACGAGGCGATTCGCGCGGGGAAGGTGACGTGCCGCCAACTTGTCGAGGCGTACCTGGAGCGCATCCAGCGGTACGACCAGTCGACGCGGCTGAACGCCATCGTGGTCATCAATCCTGAGGCTTTGGCGGACGCGGACCGGCTGGACCAGGAGTTTGCTCGCACGCACAAGCTGCGGCCGCTGCACGGAATCGCGGTGATCGTGAAGGACAATTACGACACCAGGAATTTGCAGACTACGGGCGGGTCCCTGGCGATGAAGGGATTTCTGCCGGCAGAAGACGCGTACATGGTGAAAAAGCTGCGCGAAGCGGGAGCGATCGTGCTGGCGAAATCGAACATGGCGGAATGGGCGTTTAGCCCATACGTGACGATGAGCTCGATCGCGGGGACGACACGGAATCCGTACGATTTGGAGCGCGTGCCGGCGGGATCGAGCGGGGGAACGGCCGCGGCGGTGGCGGCGAGCCTGGGAGAAGTGGGGGTGGGAACGGATACGGGCAACTCGATTCGCGGGCCGTCATCGCACAACAGTCTGGTGGGAATCCGGCCAACGATGGGATTGACGAGCCGTGACGGAATCATTCCGTTGTTTTTGGGGAACGACATGGGCGGGCCGATGGCGCGAACGGTCGCGGACGCGGCGGCGGTGCTGAGCGTGGTTGCGGGGTACGACCCGGCTGACCCGATTACCAAGCTTTCCGAAGGGAAAGCGCCGCAGGATTACACAAAATTTCTCGACCGGAACGGATTGCGCGGCGCACGGATCGGCGTGTTTCGAAAATATATCGACGATCCAAAAACCGATGAGGAGATCAAGGGTTTGACGGAGAAAGCCATCGGCGATTTGAAGGCGCAAGGAGCGGAGATTGTAGATCCGTTCGTGATTCCCGATTTCGATAAGCTGACGGAGAACATTTGGTGCGGCGATTTTCAGGCCGATCTAAACAACTATCTCGCGACGCAAGGGAAGAATGCGCCGTACAAGAGCCTGGCGGAAATCGTGAAGTCCGGGCTGTACCTGCCGTATATCGAGGAAGAGATCAAGGGAGCGGTGAGCGAAAAACCGGCGGCGGGAGAGAGAAGAGCGCCGTGCCCGGACGTCTACCACGACGAGCCGAAGATTTTGTTTCGAGACACGGTGCTGCGCGAGATGGAAAAAGACAAGCTAGATGCGGTGATCTATCCCACGTGGAGCAATCCGCCGAGGAAGGCGGGAGACATGGAAAGTTCCGCGGGAGACAACAGCCAAATTCTTTCGCCGCAGACAGGTTTTCCGGCGATCACCGTGCCGATGGGATTTACGCACGGATCGCTGCCGGCGGGATTGACGATACTAGGGAAGGCGTTCAGCGAGCCGATGCTTTTCAAGTATGCGTACGCCTATGAGCAGGCCACAAAACACCGGCACCCACCGGAAGGGTTCGGGCCGATGAGGTGAAACGACTGCGGAACGCTTCTATTGTGCAATCTGGCGGTAGGAAAGAATTTTGTACGAGAAGGGCGTCTGGGCAGCCTTAATCCAGCAACTGCTGTAGTAAATTCCCTTGCCGCCGTCGTTGGGATCGCTGGTAAAAGAAGCGGGGCCCAGGTTCGGATCCGGCAACAGGTTTCCCGAGGAATCGCGGGTCTGAGCGACAAGAAGTGCGCCGTCGATTTCGCCGTTGCTGTTTCCATGCTTGTTGGAAGTGACGACGCCCTGTCCAATCACGAGGATGACGCCTTTCCAGGACGAATCTGTGTCGTAGCTAAATTTGCCGGTCACGACGAGAACACCGAAGCCGGTGGAATGGCTGCCGAGGTCAAAATCCCCGTTGACGACAACGGTCATGGGATTCCCGGCGTTCATCGTGGAAGGCAAGCTTCTTTCATCGGTGGGTCCGGTAAGGACGGTGTCCGCGTTTTGCGTGATCGTTTGGACCAGAGTATCGAGCCCGCTGGGGGTCTGCAAATTGGACGGAATACTGCTCACGTTCAAACTGACGATGTTGGGCGACAGATTACCCGCGCCCGAATACGATCCCCTGTTAGGGTTGGCCGAGATGCCATTGGTGTAACCAATGCCGTAAACCGCAGAGGTGGCGCCGCATTGATCGTTCCCGTTTACTTGGAACTGAGCCGAGCCCGGACCCGAAAAGCTGACGTTGTTGACGCCGCTGCCGAGTATGGTCAATGCCGCGGGGAAACCGGATCCCGAAGAACCTGGAGCAAAATTCGCATTGGCCGCGAGGGAGACCGGAGCTACAACGTATTGCATGAGTTTCTGGCTGCCGTCGGGCAGGGCGGCGAAAGAAGTGACCTCGAAGGCTTGCACGCCGGCAGTTGAAAGAGGGCAGACACTGAGGGTCGGATTAGGTTTAGGGTTGCAATTTCCATCTAAAAAGTCGTAGTTCAAAGGAGTGTTAGGATCTTTGAATCCGTCGCTATTCACGTCGAGATTGAGAGACGCTTCCGTGGCGGCAGTGATGCGCACCCATTTGTAAAGAGCCGGAGGAAGGCCGGCGATCGGGGAAACAGAGAGTGTGGTATTCACCTGCGCGCCAACGCAGGCTTGGTTGAACTCGAAGCAATATTCGTTGTCAGGATAGTACGAGCCGCCTAGGGGGGAACTGGGAGCTTCGCCCGGGGCGGGATTCAAGATGTAGAGCACCTGATTCAGAGGAAGCGGGTTGGGTATCGCCAGAACGCTAGGGTTTTTGGCGAGTAGGCGGCCGCGGCCTTCTTCGAGGCCGGCGAGCGCGGCGTAATAGACGTTCGCGGAAGAGCGATAGTTGCCGGCGAGGGCGGACTCCGTCCCAGAGGAAACGATCAGGGCAAGAGCTATCACGCTAATGAGCATGAGGACAAAGATGGAGATTAGAAGAGCGACTCCGGCTTCGGAACGAGGCAAAGACGAAGAATCCAGTGACTTCATGGCTAACCCTGCGCTTTCTAACTAAATGAAGCGGTGCTTGCGTCCGGCTCCCTGCGGGGGATCTTGAAGTGGACGATACTCCATATTGGATACACCCGTAACCGCCATGGCGTCAAGCAGATATCTTGGCGGCACGAGCGGGCTCATAAGGACGAGAGATTGGTTACAATGTGCGCTATGAGCCCAAGACAGGCCCTGGAGGTCAAAGTGCGTCCAGCCGTCGCAGAAGATATTCCGATTCTGCGCGAGCTGATTGAAGCGTCCGTGCGGGGATTGCAGGCACAGGACTACACGCCGGAGCAACTCGAAGGCGCGCTGAAGAGCGTCTATGGTGTGGACAGCCAGTTGATAGCGGACGGAACGTATTACGTTGCGGAGATAAGGGCATCGGAGAGGCTGGGCGGGGGATCGTCAGGCGGCGGAGGGGAATGGATTATTGCGGGCTGCGGGGGATGGAGCAAGCGCAAAACGCTCTATGGCGGAGATCGTTGGATGGGGAGAACGGACGACCTGCTGGATCTCAGAAAAGATGCGGCGAAGATTCGCGCGTTTTTTGTTCATCCGGACTGGGCGCGAAAGGGAATCGGCAGCGTGATTCTGACAGCTTGCGAGAATGCCGCGAGAGATGCAGGATTTACTCGCTGCGAGATGGGAGCAACGCTGACGGGCGTGCCGATGTACAGAGCGAGAGGGTACACAGAGTTGGAAAATCTGGAGGTTCCCCTGGGGAACGGGGAAGCGTTGCCGATTGTGCGAATGGGGAAGAGGATTTAGAAGCGCAGCACGCAGCGGGAAAGTTCCTGGACGCTATCCGCGCGTGACTCCATCGCAGGCACGCTATTCGTGACAGACAAGAACTGGCTGGACGAGCGGCAATCAAAATGGAAACAGTAGGTAACGGAGCTAGTTTTGGCTGTGCCCTGACAACCAGGCGCGCCAAGCGGCTGGGTCGTTGCCGATGGAGGCGCCGGTGATGTCTCGGAGGGCCTGAAACGCCCAAGTCTGTGTGGCGTGGTCGAGCGCGGGATCGTCGGTGAACTTGAGGATTTCGGGAACGGCCGTCATCCGCTGCTCCTTGGTGAGCATGCCGGATTGCGCAAGGCCGCAGGCTGCGCGCTCGCGTACTGCGGGGGAGGCATCGTTGTGAAACGTGTCGAGAAGCGGTTCGATGGAGGCGTTCGTTCCGAGAAGGGCAATTCCCTCGACCGTCCAACGGCGAGTATTTTCATCCGGATCGTGGAGGCGATCGAAGAGAGCGGTTTGGAGACGTTCAGGTTCCACGCCGCGATTGGCGAGGGCACCGAGCATCCATAGGCCAAAGGGCCGCCACTGAGGATCCTGTTCGATGCGGTCGAGAAGGCTCAAGGCACTTTCTGAGTTTTTCGGCAGGTTGTAAGCGGCGAGATAAATCTCGATGGAGGCGGCGCGGACACGCAGGTCGTTCGAATTGATGGCGGCGTCGAGAAGACCATTGAATTCGGGGTCGAGCTTGAGCTGGCCGTACCAGCCTCCGACGCGAAGATCGATGAGCTTGATGGCGCCATCATAGTGGTTGATAGCGCGTTCGAGAAGGAGCTGGGCCTGCTTCTGAGGGGTCATGGAATCCAAAGCTTCGCTTTCGTGTTCGGAAAGGCGCGCAGGCGAAGCGGGAAGGGGAGCGCTTTTTAGCTGAATGATCCGTTCGATTTCCGTCCACGCTGCGCGAATGGAGGCAGGATGCGCGGCGGCGAGAAGGAAAATGACTGCGGTGAGGCCCAGCATGGCCACGAATCGAATGCCGATCTGAGGTGATTCGGGACGAAGTTCACCTTTGGAATTGGGTTGTTCCGGACTCATCGGCACACCTCGGGACGAACTGGCAGCTTAACTAGCGGAATAGGATTGCCGCAATGGTACCAAGAGGCTAATGAAGCCACGCCATTAACCCGGGTCATGTATAATTTTGACGGGGGATCCAGACAAATCTTGTCATGGCGGTGATGGAAAAAAAGGCGGGAGCGTCTTTGCCGGTGCGATTCCGGCGGGGAGTGCGGTTTGTGCGGACGCGACTGCGCGAATTGCGCATGATCATCAAGGCGCTGGCGTCGACCAAACACCCGATCCTGGTGCACATCATTCCCATGCGGCAATGCAACCTGGCCTGCGCGTACTGCAACGAGTACGACGATGTGTCCAAGCCGGTGCCGCTGGAGGAGATGAAGCGGCGGCTGGATATCCTGGCGGAGATGGGAACTTCGATTATTACGATTAGCGGCGGAGAGCCGCTGATGCACCCCGATTTGGATGAGATTATCCGCCACATCCGCCTGCACGGAATGATCGCCGGAATGATCACGAACGGCTTTTTCCTGAATCGCGAACGGATCGAACGGCTAAACGCTGCAGGCCTCGAGCATTTGCAGATCAGCATTGACAACGTGATGCCGGACGAGGTGTCGAAGAAGAGCCTGAAGACGCTGGATGGGAAGCTCGAATGGCTGTCGCAGTACGCGATCTTCCAGGTGAACATCAATTCCGTGCTGGGGAGCGGAGTGAAAGACCCGGAGGACGCGCTAAAAATTGCGCACCGGGCGGTGGAGTTGGGATTTACGAGCACGGTGGGGATTATTCACGACAACAACGGCCAGTTGAAACCGCTGGGAACGCGGGAGCTGGAGATTTTTGAGGAAATCATGACGCTGGGAAAGAGGTCGTTCTCGCGCTTCAACGATTTCCAGCACAATGTGGCGCGCGGGAAAGAGCATAACTGGAGGTGCAGGTCGGGCTCGCGCTATCTGTATATTTGCGAGAACGGACTGGTGCACTGGTGCTCGCAGCAGCGGGGATATCCGGGAATTGCGCTGGATCAATACACACCGGAAATGCGCCACCGCGAATATTTTACGGACAAATTCTGCGGGCCGCGCTGCACCGTGTCGTGCGTGCAGCAGGTCGGCATATTGGATAACTGGCGCGACCCGCAGCCGCTGAAGCCAATGTCGATGGCACCGCCGGCGGCGCAGCCGGAGTTGGTGCAGATAGGTTCCGCGCGAAGTGATTCGTAAGCGGCCCAGGGATCCAGGGCGGCTTAGTCCCACCTATTTTCTTTCCGTGCACATCGAGAGTTTCACCCCGTTGACGCCTGTCCGGGTATTACGAAAAATAACGACATGAGCGCACCGGCGATCGATACGGAAAATCTGACCAAGGATTATCCGATCGGATTCCTCGAGACGAAAAAGAAACGATCGCTCGAGGGGCTGACCATGCAGGTGGAGACCGGGGAGGTCTTCGGGTTCCTTGGACCAAACGGCGCGGGGAAATCGACGACCATAAAACTGCTGGTCGGCTTGATTTTCCCTACTGCGGGAACGGCGCGAATCCTCGGAAGATCCATCAATGACATCGAGATGCACCGCGACATCGGCTACCTGCCGGAGCAACCATACTTCTACGACTATCTGACAGCAGCAGAACTTCTGGATTACTTCGCGAGGTTTCACGATCTGACGGCCGCAGACCGGCGCGAGCGCGTCGCGCGAATGCTGAAAAAGGTGGGACTCGAGACAGCCGGAAAGATTCAACTGCGGAAATATTCGAAAGGGATGATGCAACGCGTCGGGCTGGCGCAGGCGATTCTGCACGATCCCCAAGTGGTGATCCTCGATGAGCCGATGTCGGGTCTAGACCCGATCGGACGGCGGGAAGTGCGAGACATCATCCTGGAGCTGAAAAGCGAAGGCAGGACGGTGATGTTTTCGACGCACATCCTGTCGGACGCGGAAATGCTGTGCGACCGCGTAGGGGTGATCGTGGGAGGCAAGCTGCGCGGGGTGGGTGCGCCAAGCGAGATCGTGGAATTGAAAGCGCACGGCATGGAGATACTTTTCGAATACGCGGGAAACAACGCGAATGCCTCGGCGTTGCTCGCGAAGGCGGCCAAGGCGGGCAACCGGTACCGGCTGCAGGTGGGCGAAAGCGAACTTTACACCGTGCTGGAACAGCTCCACGCGGCGGAAGCAAGGATTCTCTCGGTGACGCAGTTGAAACAAACGCTGGAAGAATACTTCATGAATTTGGTCGACGTGGACCGCGCGCAAGCGGCGGCGATTGAAGTGAGGGGCAAATGAGCCGCGTGGGAGTAGTGGCGCGGAATACTTTTCGCGAGGCGGTGCGCGACCGCGTGTTGTACAACCTGGTGTTCTTTGCGCTGCTTATGATGGCGGCAGCCATCCTAGTGGGACAAATTTCGATTGGCATCGAAGACCTCGTCATCGTAAGCCTGGGGCTGAGCGCGATTTCGGTGATTGGGCTTCTGATTGCGATCTTTATCGGTGTGGGGCTGGTCTACAAAGAGATGGACAAGCGCACGCTTTATGCATTGCTGGCCAAGCCGGTGCGGCGGTGGGAATTTCTGCTGGGAAAGTTCGGGGGCCTGGTGCTCACGCTGACGGTGAACACCGCGGCGATGGCTGCCGGCTTGTTTTTAGTTCTGCTGTATGTGAAACACTCGCTCGAAAGAACCGACATCGCAGTGCTCATTGCGATCTACTTTATTCTGCTGAAACTGGCGTTGATCGTGGCGCTGGCGATGCTGTTCTCCTGCTTTACGACGCCGCTGCTTTCGATCCTGTTCACCTCGGGCTTGTATATCGCAGGATTGTTTATTCAAGAGATGCGGAACTTTCACAGCCGGACACCCAACCCGGCGCTGGAAGGCCTCCTGCGAGGGCTCTCTTACCTCCTGCCGAATTTCCAGAATTTTGACGTAATGGCTTCAGCGACGCACGGCCGAACGATACCCGCCAGCTTAATCCTGGAGAATTCAATTTATACGGCCGTGTATTGCGCGATTGTCCTGCTGACGGCAGCGGCCGTCTTTTCCCGGCGAAACTTGAAATGAGTCCTCGAATATCCATCCGGAAATTGCTTCTCATCGCGCTGACCATAGGCTTTGCGGTGATCTGGCAAGTGCAGCAGAGAATCGACCAGGACCGCGCGCGGCTGCACCAGGAGCAGGATGAACTGCTGCTGCGTTCCGGCAAGCTGTTGAAAATGGCTAGCCTCGAGTACGCGCCGTTGATGGCGGACCTGTACTGGACGCGAGTCGTTCAGTACTACGGCGACAAAAGGGCGCACAACGATCCCAACTTCGAGCTCCTGTGGCCGCTCCTGGACATCACGACCACGCTCGATCCGCAGTTGCTGGTGGCCTATCGTTTTGGCTCGACATTTCTAAGCGAGCGACCCATCGTGGGCGCAGGCCGGCCGGACCTGGGAGTGGAGCTGGTGGAGCGCGGTATCCAGGCAAACCCGGAGTACTGGCGTTTCTATGAAGACCTGGGATTCATCTATTACATCCACATGAAAGATTATGCAAAGGCGTCCGCTGCTTTCTTGGAAGGCAGCAAGAATCCGCAGGCCTATGATTGGATGAAAGTGCTGGCGGCCCGCGTAGCGGAGAAGGGCGAATCTAGCGAGACCGCGACGTTTCTATGGAGCGAGCTTTACCAATCGACGAAGAATCCCGCCATCAAGCAAAATGCACTAACGCATTTGCAGCTCTTGCGAGCAGAAGCGGATTGCGAACAACTCGATGTCCTTGCCGCGGAGTACGAGAAACGCACCGGAAAGCGTCCCGGGACAGTGCGTGAACTTATCAATGCCGGGCTGCTTGGCGGAGCGCCGGTGGATCCTCTGGGCACCGTTTATGTTTTCGGCAAGGACGGGAAAGCGGGGATTAATCCTGCCAGTCCGCTCGTCGAACTGAAGAACCGGTACGTGAAACCTTTTTAGCTACCACGATGTTTTGACTGAGATCCTTCAAGGCGCGAACAACACGCCCCTCAAGGTGACAGTGTGTTTTTGTCTTTGAGTAATGGAGAATTTTGCAACTTGTGAGAAACGCGGGCTATTCCTTGACACATAGCAGCGTCATCTGAGGATCGATAAGAATCCGGCGGGGAACTTCTGGAGTGATGAAGCTGAAAGATGTTTCCGGGCCGGTGGCAATCACCGTTCCGAGAAATGCGCCGTGTCCGGCGCCGCCGCCCGCATAAAGCGGGACGTGAGCCATGAACGAGCGCGGCACACGGGTTTGAAATAATTTGCCGCGCACGACGTAGCCTTTCTCGTTGCGGTGCGCGGAGAACTCGACGCGGTAGTGCGGAATGCCGGTGCCGCGCACCCACTGCTCGAAGAACCACTCCATCGAACGCCCGCCCTCGAGATCCATGGAAGGAGTCATGACGATTTCGATTTCGTGCTGTAAGTCGTCGGTCGAGAGGGCGCGATTGGCGTACTTTCGGGAAAGCGTCTGGAGCAACTCGACAAAACGGACGTTAGGATTTTTGGCTCCGGGCTGGCGCAGCAGTTCACGAAGCATGTGAATAACCCATGCGCCCTTGCTGTAAATGATCTCGTCGAAGCCCTCCGGAGAGCGAGAAGAATTCAGGCGGGCGCCCAGGGTCAGGGCGCCAAGATCGGCGACGATTTGGTCCGAGCGGGGAGATTTCTCGCAAAGCTGCTTGCGGTAGCGTTCCAGCCAGACGCGCAGCTTATGGTCGGGAATTTTCTGGCTGTCGGCGAAGAGCAGTGCGAGATAGTTGGCGATGGCCTCGTCGATCCACTGGTCGCGATAGCTGGACCACCCCACGATATTGCCCCACCACTGATGCGCGACTTCGTGAAAGGGAACCAGGTCAGTGAAGTCTTCCTGCCCGGTGGTGGAAAGTCCCGCGCGCCGCTGCGCTTCAGCCGGCAAGAAAGAATAGGTGGAAAGATAGAGAAGCCCTGGCCAACCCTGCCCGAAGGCGCCGGGAATCTGTGAAACGCTTAGCGTGTGAAACGGAAATGGCCCGCTGAAAGTTTCGTAGAAGCGGATAGAGGAATCGATTTCCTTTCCGAGTTGTTTGAGAGCGTCGGCGGGGCTCGGCGGAGGCAGAGGAATCTCCATTTGCCTATCAGGTAACTGCTGCGCGACGAACGGAGGTGGAGAAGGAAGAATTTCCGCCGACGTCTGTCCCAGATGACTGCGCAAGGCTTCCTCAAGCTGCCGATTGGCGAAAACCTCGACGGTGTGTTTTTCGGAGACAATCGCAGCGGAAGCATATTCGCCAAGATTAAAACCTGCAACGGAAACGGGGCGTTCCGTCCGCCAGTGACCGGAGCGGAACTCGCCTTCTTCGTGCTCCTCGATCCTGGCGCCGGTCGCGGCAAGCCGCAAATGGCGCGGCCAGCGCATCTTGAGGTCATAATCCGCGAAATCGGAGGCGTCGCCCAAATGGGGATACCAACTCTCCCGCGCGCCCACGAACATCACGCCATTGCCTGCGTCTTTTATGACATTGCCGTGATAGCGAAAGCGCAAAGTGAATTCCCGGCCGTGGGGCGGCGCTTCCGGAAGAATGACCTGTAGATAATCGCTCCCACGCACGCTGCGTTCGGGCAGGCTCATGCCCTCGTTTTGAAAAAAGACAAGAGGCTGACCGCTTTCATCGGCCACGGATTCGAGGTTCAAGGCGCGTGAGAGCTGAAAGATGAGCAGGCGCTCACCATCCAATTGGGCCAGGAGACGCACCGCAGCGGTGGCCTCCAAGGAAAAATTATCGAGAATGGAGGTTTCGATGGCGTACTGCGAGGCGCGAAAAGCGATTGGCGGCGGGGAGGTTCCTGGGAGGGAATAAGAAGCCCAGACGTCATAGAAGTTCGAATTGCCGGATTTGTGCGGCTGGGCGAACATCATTTGCTCGGTACGCATGGTGTCCAGTACCACGTCAAAGGTGCCGGTGGTCATGCCCTCGAGCCCGGCGTAAAAGAAATGCTGCGGGTGCTGCGAGAGGGTCTCGAAAAGGATGCGGAGGGAGTACTGTGGATTTCGCCGAACAATAAGGGGATCCCAGCGGGTGGCCATTTCGGAGTCGACGTGAGGAGGCACATTGGCGTTTTTGAGTTGGCGGAGAAGTTCGTCGGCCGAGTCGTCGCTGAAGCGCAAGTAGGCGGAGAAGAACTCCTGATCGAGGACGGGTGTACCCAGGAAAGACGCCATTTGTTGTTTTTCGACAACCGATCGTGGAAGAGCCAGCGCGTGGCCGTGGCCTGCAAAGATTGCGCCAGAAATGCGGCCCTCGAGTGGAGCAAAGAAGGCGATCACGCCATTTTCAAAGGAAAGTTTCGCGTCGCCGCGGCGCAACTCGATACGGTTTGCGGAGTCGATGGCATAAACGGCGGCGGGATCGAGACGCAAGGCATTCAGCGAGTCGTAAAGCTCATGCAGAGACAGGTCCGCGCCGCGAGCCGCGGCCGGCGAAAGAATACCGGAGAGCACGCAAATGGCCACACACCACCGCATGCAAGCAGTGTAGTCATTTTCGGCATAGCGGAACAAGGCGGCCAAGCCCGGAGAGAGGCGTCCGAACTAAAATAAAGGGATGCGGCGAAATGACATCTTGGGCGGAATTTTCTTCGCCGGAGTCTTTCTGCTTTTTTTTGGGGGTGCGGCGCGCGCCGATACCATCATATTGAAAAACGGCCGGCGCATCATGGCGCTGAACGTCGTCGTAGAGGGCGACAGAGTAAAATACGAGACCTCGGCCGGCCAGCTAAGCCTCCCGCTGTCCATCGTCGACCACGTGGAACGCGGAGGTTTCGCACCGGCGGCGGATGCGCGGGGCGGAGCGGGCGCGGAAATCGCGATCACGCCTCCGCTCGTGGAGCTCAGCGATCCCGAAGGAAAGATCGGACGAAGCGCGGTGCACGACGGCGCCATCGACCGCGAATTCATCGCCAAGCTGGATGGGGAAGCGCGTTCCGGCTCTCCAGAAGCAAATGAGAATGCAGCGGTGGCCCACCATGACGCCGCGCAATTCGAATTGCAGCGCGGCGACATGGCACATGCCCTGGCGGACGAACGCACCGCACTGACGTATGCGCCCGAACAGCTCGAGCTGCTTCTCGACGTGGCGTACCTGTATTTGCGGCAGGCCGAGTATAAGCAAGCGCTCGAGTATCTGGACCGCGCAAGGCGAGTGGCGCCGAAGAATGCCGACGTGGCGAAGCTGTCCGGCTGGGCCTACTACCGCTTGAACAAATTGGACCAGGCCGTCGAGGAATGGAAGCGCGCGCTGGAGCTGCGGCCCGATTCCGAAGTGCAGGCGGCGCTCGACAAAGCGCAACGCGACAAGAAAGAGGAAGAGAACTTCCGGGAAAACGAAAGCAGCCACTTCATTTTGCGTTACAGCGGCGC
>Ga0210410_10000208_pt1 | contig 82397 bp, 69 predicted proteins | sample IncBWC4MmetaG_FD_161058 | JGI IMG/M metagenome (GOLD analysis project Ga0210410, IMG submission 161058) | Forest soil microbial communities from Barre Woods Harvard Forest LTER site, Petersham, Massachusetts, United States - Inc-BW-C-4-M | ecosystem: Environmental > Terrestrial > Soil >... | reverse complement strand
GCACCGAGATGGTGATGCCCGGGGACAACATCAAGATTGTGGTGGAGCTGATCGCACCGATCGCGATGGAACAGGGCCTGCGCTTTGCCATCCGCGAGGGCGGCAAGACCGTGGGTGCGGGGGTCGTGGCGAAGGTTATTGCTTGAGGAATGATTTTATCGGGCGGGGCCGCATCGGCCCCGTAGATTCGGCGCGAGAGCGCCTGGACCAGACTAGGGCAGTAGCTCAATTGGCAGAGCGGCGGTCTCCAAAACCGCAGGTTGGGGGTTCGATTCCCTCCTGCCCTGCCAGCCGTCGCTCGAGCCTGTAGGTTGCTTAAGTAAACATGGCAGAAGTGCAAACACCCGCGGGCGCGTCGGCAAAAGATACCGCGCTCATGATGCTCTCCGCCGTCGTGCTGTTCGCGGGCATCGTCGCGTTCTATTGGTTCGACGAGCAGCCGCTGCTTGTGCGGATCGCGATGGTCATCGCCGGAGTTGCGGCGGCGGCCGGCCTGATGTGGTTCAGCTGGTACGGCCGCGAGTTCTGGCAGTTCGTGCTCGCCGCGCGCGTCGAGCTGCGCAAAGTGGTATGGCCGGAGCGCGAAGAGACGATCAAAACCACGTATGTGGTGTTTTTTTTCGCCATCGTGATGGGCGTGTTTTTTTGGCTGCTTGATATGGTTCTCACCTATCTGACTCGGTTGCTGGGCGGTCAAACGGGCTGATGAATTCGGAGCTGTCTATGTCCCTGCGATGGTATGTGGTTCACGCGTATTCGAACTTCGAGCACAAGGTCTCCGAGTCGCTCAAGGAGCGGGTCAAGCGCGCCGGTCTGGAGGCCAAGTTCGGCGAGATTCTGGTGCCCACCGAAGAGGTGGTGGAAATGCGCGACGGACAAAAGCGCAAGTCCGACCGCAAATTCTTCCCGGGCTATGTGCTCGTGCAGATGGAGATGGACGAAGACACCTGGCACTTGGTCAAAGAGGTGCCGAAGGTGCTGGGGTTCATCGGCGGGACCAGCGACAAGCCGGCCGCCATCACCGACAAGGAAGCGATGTCGATTCTGCGCCGCGTCGAAGAGGGCGTGGACAAGCCCAAGCCGAAGGTGCTGTTCGAGCCGGGCGAAGTGGTGCGAGTGACCGACGGTCCGTTCAACGATTTCAACGGCGTCGTCGAGTCCGTGAATTACGAAAAGAACCGGCTGCAGGTGGCGGTGCAGATCCTGGGGCGCTCGACGCCCGTGGAATTGGATTTCTCGCAAGTCGAGAAAGGCTGATCGGGCGGGGCCGCATCGGCCCCGTTGAAAGGTGGCGCGCAAGCGCCTAGACAAGGTCGCTTTCCGGAGTGGAGAGCGACTCGAACAAGGGGAGCTTTCCATAAAAGGAGAGCGCTTGTACCCACAGGAGTAAGCGACGTGGCGAAGAAAGTAACAGGCTATATCAAGCTGCAGATCCCTGCGGGCCAGGCGAACCCCAGTCCGCCGGTGGGCCCCGCGTTGGGTCAGCAGGGTGTGAACATCATGGAGTTCTGCAAGGCATTCAATGCGCAGACTCAGGCCTTGGAAAAGGGTTTGCCGACCCCGGTAGTGATCACGGTGTACAGCGACCGCAGCTTCACCTTCATCATGAAGACGCCGCCGGCGTCGGTGCTCATCGCCAAGGCGCTTGGGCTACAGAAGGGCAGCGCCACGCCGAACACCGCCAAGGTGGGCAAGATTTCGCGCAAGCAGCTCGAGGACATCGCCAAGGTGAAAATGCCGGATTTGACCGCCAGCAACCTGGATGCGGCCGTGCGCACCATCGCGGGCAGCGCTCGCAGCATGGGCGTCGACGCGGAGGGGGTGTGACATGCCAGCCGCAGTGAAACGCACCAAGACTTGGAAAGAGAAGCTGCCGCCGGGCAAGTCCTATCCAATCGATGACGCGCTCAAGCTCGTCAAAGAATTCGCGACGGCGAAGTTCAACGAATCCGTGGACGTATCCGTGAATTTGGGCGTCGACGCAACCAAATCGGACCAGCAGGTGCGCGGCTCCACGGTCATGCCGCACGGCACCGGGAAGACGGTCCGCGTGGCCGTGTTCACCCAGGGCAAGAATGCCGATGCCGCCAAGGCAGCCGGCGCCGACATCGTCGGCTTCGAGGACCTGGCCGAGAAGGTCAAGGCGGGTCAGATCGATTTCGACGTGGTCATTGCGAGCCCCGATGCCATGCGCATCGTCGGACAGTTGGGCCAGATCTTGGGTCCCCGCGGCCTGATGCCGAATCCCAAGGTGGGAACGGTGACGCCGAACGTGGCCGAAGCCGTGAAGAACGCCAAGTCCGGACAAGTCCGGTACCGGACCGACAAGGCGGGCATCATTCACGCGCAAATCGGGCGCGCCAATTTCGAGACGGCCGCGCTGAAGGAAAACCTCCTTGCGCTGGTGACCGATCTGCAGAAGATCAAACCGGCGACATCGAAGGGCGTCTACTTAAAGAAGTTGACCGTGTCCTCGACCATGGGTCCGGGTGTCGCGGTCGACCAGGCCAGTCTGGGCCTGGGTTAGGTTTTTTCGGGCGGGGTCGTTTCGACCCCGTTGAAAGTTGCGCGAAGCGCATGAGAAGTGCGCAAGCGCATGGGCAGTGGGCTGCGCGAGACCTGCAAGGTCGAACGCAACCACCGTCGAAGACCGCAGGCGAGCCGCGGAATCCGCCAAAGGGTTCCAAGGGGCTTTTAAAGGGAGCCTGCGCAGATGGTGGGACTGGAATCAGGAATCTCCTGGTGAAGGTCGCACCAAGGAGTACGGCGGCGTACTCCAAAGGGTGGGTAGAACGGCGGCGTTCTGCCTTGTGTGTGACGCTTCTGACCGGGAAACCTATATGGCACTCAAGTTAGAAGAGAAGAAAGTCGTGGTGGCAGAGGTCAACGCGGTCGCGGCGAAAGCCCTGTCCGTGGTGGGCGCAGAGAACCGTGGCTTGACCGTGACGCAGATGACCGACCTGCGCGCCAAGGCGCGCAAGGAAGGTGTGTATCTGCGGATCGTCAAGAATACGCTCGCGCGCAAGGCCGTTGCCGGCACCGCTTTCGAGTGCATTTCTCCGGCGCTGAAGGGACCCATTGTCCTCGCATTCTCCAATGATGATCCGGGCGCTGCCGCGCGGATCGTCAAGGCGTTTTCTAAGGACAACGACAAACTGGTAACGACACTCGTGTCTCTGGGCGGGCAGCTGCTCAAGGCCGATGCTCTCGAGCGCGTGGCTTCACTGCCCACGCGCGCGCAGGCGCTGTCGCAGTTGTTGGGTGTGCTCAAGGCGCCGATCGCAAAGTTCGTTGGTACGTTGGCTGCCCCCAACTCGAAGTTGGTACGGACGCTGGCTGCTGTTCTTGAAGCCAAGAAGAGCGGCGCGGCGCAGGCAGCGGCGAATTAATCCTGATTCGGGTCGTAAAGGCCCCATAGATATGTGGAGACGATAATGGCTGTTACTAAAGACGAAATCCTCGATTCCATTTCCAAGATGACCGTCATGGAAGTGGTCGAGCTGATTGCCGACATGGAGAAGAAGTTCAACGTTACGGCGGCTGCTCCGATTGCGGCGGCCGCGGCGGGTGCGGGCGCTGCCGCCGCTCCGGCGGCGGAAGCGCAGACCGAGTTCACCGTGACGATGACCGAGTTCGGCGCCAACAAAGTGGGCGTCATCAAGGTCATCCGCGAAATCACGGGTCTGGGGCTCAAGGAGGCGAAGGATCTGGTCGAAGGCGCTCCTTCGACCGTCAAGGAAGGTATTCCGAAGGCGGATGCCGAGACGATCAAGAAGAAGCTCGAGGACGCTGGAGCGAAGGCTGCTATCAAGTAGTGTTTATTGTCGATATGCGCAGTTCGATGGTTGCCGCGAAATTCGCGGCTGCCGTCGGCTGCGTTTTTGATTCGTTCTTGTTTCATTCGGCGCGCTAGCGCCTGGGAAGGTCGTCAATGGCTTATTCTTTCACCGAAAAGAAGCGCATTCGTAAGAACTTCGGCAAGCGTCCGAGCATTCTCGGCACGCCGTATCTGCTGGCGATCCAATTGGATTCGTACCGGCGATTCCTGCAAGCGGATGTCGCGGAGTCCAAGCGCGACGAAATCGGCTTGCATGCCGCCTTCGACAGCGTGTTTCCCATTTCCAGCTATTCCGGCAATGCGACGCTGGAATACGTGAGCTATCGCCTCGGGGAACCGGTATTCGACGTCAAGGAATGCCAGTTGCGCGGACTGACCTACGCGGCCCCGCTGCGCGTCAAAGTGCGCCTCGTCGTGCTCGACAAGGAGGCCAGCGGCGCCAAGAAGCCCGTCAAGGACGTGCGCGAACAAGAAGTGTACCTGGGCGAATTGCCGCTCATGACCGACAACGGCACTTTCATCATCAACGGCACGGAACGCGTCATCGTGTCGCAGCTGCATCGCAGCCCGGGCGTGTTCTTCGATCACGATCGCGGCAAGACGCACTCATCGGGCAAATTGCTGTTCTCCGCCCGCATCATTCCGTATCGCGGTTCGTGGCTGGACTTCGAGTTCGACCCGAAGGACTGCGTTTTCGCGCGCATCGACCGCCGCCGCAAACTGCCGGTGACCATCATCCTGCGCGCCCTCGGCTACACCGAGGAGCAGGTGCTGGATATCTTCTTCGAGAAGAACGTATTCCACCTGTCGAAGAAGGAAATTGAATTCGAGGTGATCCCGCAGCGCCTGCGCGGCGAGACCGCAGCGTTCGAAATTCGCGTGGGCAAGAAAGTCATCGTGGAAGAAGGCCGCCGCATCACCGCGCGCCATGTCCGCGAGCTCGAGGAGGCGCAGATCAAGCGCCTGCCGGTGCCCACGGAATACATGCAGGGCAAGGTGCTGGCGCACGACATCGTCAACACCGAGACCGGCGAGATTCTGGCCAAGGCCAATGAAATCCTGACCGTTCCGACGGTGGGCAAGTTGATTGAAAGCGGCATTACGGAAATCCGCACGCTGTACGTCAACGATCTGGACCGCGGTCCGTATATTTCGGACACCCTGCGCATCGATCCGACCAAGACGCGCCTCGAGGCGCTGGTCGAAATCTATCGCATGATGCGTCCCGGCGAGCCGCCGACCAAGGACGCGGCCGAGAACCTGTTCCAGAATCTGTTCTTCAACGGCGAGCGCTACGACCTGTCGCCGGTCGGCCGCATGAAGTTCAACCGCCGCGTGGGCCGCGAGGAAATCACCGGATCGGGGGTCTTGAGCAAAGAAGACATCATCGAGGTCATGAAGACCTTGATCGACATCCGCAACGGCAACGGCCACGTGGACGACATCGACCACCTGGGCAATCGCCGCGTGCGCAGCGTGGGCGAGATGGCGGAGAACGCGTTCCGCATCGGCTTGGTGCGCGTCGAGCGCGCCGTGAAGGAACGCCTGACCATCGCCGAGAGCGAGCCGATCATGCCCCAGGAGATGATCAACGCGAAGCCGGTGGCGGCCGCGGTGAAGGAATTCTTCGGGTCTTCGCAGCTCTCGCAGTTCATGGACCAGAACAATCCGCTGTCGGAAGTCACGCACAAGCGCCGCGTCTCGGCGCTCGGCCCAGGCGGCCTGACGCGCGAGCGCGCCGGTTTCGAAGTGCGCGACGTGCATCCGACTCACTACGGCCGGGTATGCCCGATCGAAACGCCGGAAGGTCCGAACATCGGTTTGATCAACTCGCTGGCCGTGTATGCGCGCACCAACGACTACGGGTTCTTGGAGACCCCGTACCGCCGCGTCGCCAAAGGCAAGGTCACCGATCAGATCGATTACCTGTCGGCCATCGAGGAGGGTCAATACGTGATCGCTCAGGCGAATGCGACTCTCAACGACAAGGGCGAATTCACCGATGATCTGATTTCCTGCCGCACGCAGAACGAGTTCACCTTGTCGGGCCCCGACAAGATCGACTTCATGGACGTTTCACCCAAGCAGATCGTCTCGGTCGCGGCGTCGCTGATTCCGTTCCTGGAGCATGACGACGCGAACCGCGCGCTCATGGGATCGAACATGCAGCGCCAGGCGGTGCCGACCTTGAGGTCGGAAACGCCGCTGGTGGGCACGGGCATGGAACGGGCGGTCGCCATCGACTCCGGCGTGACCGTGGTGGCGCGGCGCGGCGGCAGCGTGGATTCCGTCGATGCCTCGCGCATCGTGGTGCGGGTGAACGACGATGAAACGACCGCCGGCGAGCCCGGCGTCGACATCTATTCGCTCACCAAGTACACGCGTTCCAACCAGAACACTTGCATCAATCAGCGCCCGCTGGTGAAGGCGGGCGATGCAATCAAGCGCGGCGACGTGCTGGCCGACGGCCCGTCGACCGATTTGGGCGAGCTCGCGCTCGGTCAGAATCTGCTGGTCGCGTTCATGCCGTGGAACGGCTACAACTTCGAGGACTCGATCCTGATCTCCGAGCGGGTGGTCGAGGAAGATCGCTTCACGACCATTCACATCGAAGAGTTGACCTGCGTGGCGCGCGACACCAAGCTGGGTCCCGAAGAAATCACCGCCGACATTCCCAATGTGGGCGATTCGGCCCTGGCGAAGCTCGACGAAGCGGGCATCGCCTTCATCGGCGCCGAAGTGCGCGCCGGCGACATTCTGGTGGGCAAGGTCACGCCGAAGGGCGAGACGCAACTGACGCCGGAAGAGAAGCTGCTGCGTGCGATTTTCGGCGAGAAGGCTTCCGACGTGAAAGACACGTCGCTGCGGGTGCCTCCCGGCATGGACGGCACGGTGATCGACGTGCGCGTGTTTACTCGCGACGGAGTCGAGAAGGATTCGCGCGCCCTGGCGATCGAGAAGTCGGAGCTCGAGCGGGTACGCAAGGATCTCGCCGATCAGCAGCGTATCCTGGAAGACGACTTGTTCCAGCGCGTACGCGGCATGATCGAGGGCAAGGCCGCCGAAGCGGGCCCCAAGAAGATCAAAGCCGGCACGCAGATCGATGACGCATATCTGGCCGATCTGCCGCGCGAGCAGTGGTTCGAGATTCGCTTCAAGGAAGAGGAGACCAATTCGCAGCTGGAGACGGTGTCCGAGCGTTTGAAGGGCCAGCGCAAGGCGTTCGAGAAGCGCTTTGAAGAGAAGAAGGCCAAGATCACCGCGGGCGACGACCTCGCTCCGGGCGTGCTCAAGATGGTCAAGGTGTATCTGGCGGTGAAGCGCCGGGTGCAGCCGGGCGACAAGATGGCGGGACGCCACGGCAACAAGGGCGTGATCTCCTCCATCGTGCCGGTCGAGGACATGCCGTACATGGCCGACGGGACTCCGGTGGACATCGTGCTGAACCCATTGGGCGTTCCTTCGCGCATGAACATCGGTCAAATCCTGGAAACTCACCTGGGTTGGGCCGCCAAGGGCCTGGGCGCCAAGATCGGCAAGATGCTGGAAGCGCAGCATGCCATCGTGGAACTGCGCAAGTTCCTGGGTCAGGTCTACAACGAGACCGGCGGCCAAAAAGAAGACATCAAGTCCATGAGCGACGCCGAAGTCATCGAGCTCGCGAGCAACCTGAAGAAGGGCGTGCCGATGGCGACTCCGGTGTTCGACGGCGCCAGCGAGGAGGAGATCAAGAATCTTCTCGCTCTCGCCGATCTGCCCGCATCCGGCCAGACGACCCTGCACGACGGGCGCACCGGCGAGCAGTTTGAGCGGCCGGTCACCGTGGGCTATATGTACATGCTGAAGTTGAACCACTTGGTCGACGACAAGATGCATGCGCGTTCCACCGGGCCGTACAGCCTGGTCACCCAGCAGCCGCTGGGCGGCAAGGCGCAGTTCGGCGGTCAGCGTTTCGGTGAAATGGAAGTGTGGGCGCTCGAGGCGTATGGCGCCGCGTACACCCTGCAGGAAATGCTCACCGTCAAATCCGACGACGTCAATGGACGCACGCAGATGTACAAGGCGATCGTCGACGGCAACCACGAAATGAAAGCCGGCATGCCGGAATCGTTCAATGTGTTGGTGAAGGAGATCCGCTCCTTGGCCATCAACATCGAACTAGAGAGCGAGGCCTAATCAATGAAAGACTTACTCAAGTTGTTCAAGCAGCAAGTTCCGGTCGAGAATTTCGATTCGATCAAGATCGGGCTGGCATCTCCGGACATGATCCGCTCCTGGTCGTACGGCGAAGTGAAGAAGCCGGAGACCATCAACTACCGCACCTTCAAGCCGGAGCGCGACGGCCTGTTCTGCGCCAAGATCTTCGGGCCCGTGAAGGACTACGAATGCCTGTGCGGCAAGTACAAGCGCCTGAAGCATCGCGGCGTGGTGTGCGAGAAGTGCGGCGTCGAGGTGACCCAGTCGAAGGTGCGCCGCGAGCGCATGGGCCACATTGAACTCGCGAGCCCCACCGCGCACATCTGGTTCTTGAAGTCTCTGCCGTCCCGCATCGGCCTCATGCTCGACATGACGCTGCGCGAGATCGAGCGCGTGCTGTACTTCGAGGCCTTCGTGGTGGTCGATCCGGGCATGACGTCTCTGCAGCGCGGCCAGCTGCTCACCGACGAGATGTATCTCGAGTCGATCGAGGAGCACGGCGATGAGTTCGATGCGCGCATGGGCGCCGAGGCGGTGCATGAGCTGCTGAAGTCGATGGATCTGCCCTCCGAGGTCGTGAAGGTCCGCGAGGACATGGCGAACACGAATTCGGAGACGAAAATCAAGCGCTTGTCGAAGCGCCTGAAGCTGATCGAGGCGTTCATGGAGTCCGGCAACAAGCCGGAGTGGATGGTGCTCACGGTATTGCCGGTGCTGCCGCCCGACCTGCGGCCCCTGGTGCCGCTCGACGGGGGCCGCTTTGCGACCTCGGACCTGAACGATCTGTATCGCCGCGTCATCAACCGCAACAACCGTCTGCGCCGCCTGTTGGAATTGAATGCGCCGGACATCATCGTGCGCAACGAAAAGCGCATGCTGCAGGAAGCGGTGGATGCGCTGCTCGACAACGGCCGACGCGGCCGCGCGATCACGGGCACCAACAAGCGCCCTTTGAAGTCCTTGGCCGACATGATCAAGGGCAAGCAGGGACGGTTCCGCCAGAACCTCCTGGGCAAGCGAGTCGACTACTCGGGCCGCTCGGTCATCGTCGTGGGTCCGACGCTGCGTCTGCATCAGTGCGGATTGCCGAAGAAAATGGCGTTGGAATTGTTCAAGCCGTTCATTTTCTCGAAGCTGCAGCTGCGCGGCGAAGCCTCGACCATCAAGGCGGCGAAGCGCTTGGTGGAGCGCGAGGGACCGGAGGTGTGGGACATCCTCGAAGAGGTAATCCGCGAACATCCGGTGCTCTTGAACCGCGCGCCAACCCTGCACCGCCTCGGCATCCAGGCGTTCGAGCCGGTTCTGATCGAGGGCAAGGCGATCCAGCTGCACCCGTTGGTTTGCACCGCGTTCAACGCCGACTTCGACGGCGACCAAATGGCGGTTCACGTGCCCCTGTCGATCGAGGCGCAGCTCGAAGCGCGCGCTCTTATGATGTCGTCGAACAACATTCTCTCGCCCGCCAACGGCGATCCCATCATCGTTCCGTCGCAGGACGTGGTGCTCGGGCTTTACTACATGACCCGCGAACGCGTGGGCGCGAAGGGCGAGGGGATGGCGTTCAGCGACGTGGCTGAAGTGCATCGTGCCTACGAGAGCCGCAATATCGATTTGCAGGCCAAGGTCAAGGTGCGCCTGTCCGAATACATCCGCGATCCGTCGGGCAATCTGCTGCAGAACGTTCGCATCGTCGACACGACGGCAGGCCGCGCGCTTCTGTCCGAGATTCTGCCGCATGGACTCTCGTTCGACGCCATCAACCAGGATATGACCAAGAAGACGATTTCCGGAACGATCAACGCCTGCTACCGCAGCGTGGGTCTCAAGGAAACGGTCGTGTTCGCGGACCAGTTGATGTACACCGGCTTCCACTACGCGACCCGCGCAGGCGTGTCGATCGGCGTGGACGACATGGTGGTGCCGCTGCAGAAGACGAAGATTCTGGCGACCGCCGAGAAAGAGGTGAAGGAGATCCAGGAGCAATACTCATCGGGTCTCGTCACCAACGGTGAACGCTACAACAAGGTGGTCGACATCTGGTCGCGAACCAACGACCAGGTGGCCAAGGCCATGATGGAGAAGTTGGGCACCGACGAAGTGACCGACACCAAGGGCAACAAGGTCCGTCAGAAGTCGTTCAATTCGATCTTCATGATGGCCGACTCGGGCGCTCGCGGTTCCGCCGCGCAGATTCGCCAGCTCGCCGGCATGCGCGGCCTGATGGCGAAACCGGACGGCTCGATCATCGAAACGCCGATCACGGCGAATTTCCGCGAAGGCCTGAACGTGCTGCAGTACTTCATCTCGACGCACGGCGCGCGCAAAGGCTTGGCCGACACCGCCTTGAAGACGGCCAACTCCGGGTATTTGACCCGCCGCCTGGTCGACGTGGCGCAGGACCTGGTGGTCACCGAGATCGATTGCGGCACCGCCAACGGTCTGTCGATCACTCCCATCGTCGAAGGCGGCGACGTGGTCGAAGGCTTGGGCGAACGCGTACTGGGCCGCGTGGTCTCCGAAGATGTGGTGGTGGCGGCCAGCGGCGAGGTGCTGGTCAAGGCCGGCGTATTGATCGACGAGAAGCTGGTCAAGCTGCTGGAAAAGATGGGTATCGACCAGGTCATGGTGCGTTCACCCATTACATGCGAGACGCGCTACGGCGTCTGCGCCCAGTGCTACGGCCGCGACTTGGGCAGAGGTCATCGCATCAACATTGGCGAGGCGGTGGGCGTCATCGCGGCGCAATCGATCGGCGAGCCGGGCACTCAGCTCACCATGCGCACCTTCCACGTCGGCGGCGCGGCCTCGCGGGCGGCGGCGGCCAACGGCGTCGAAGTCAAGTCGAAGGGCACGATACGATTGCACAACATCAAGACCGTGCGCCACGAGAAGGGGCACCTGGTCGCGGTGTCGCGTTCCGGTGAGTTGGGGGTGGTGGACGAGTACGGCCGCGAGCGCGAGCGCTACAAGATCCCGTACGGCGCCACCATCACGGTGAACGATGCCGATATCGTGACGGCGGGCCAGTCGGTCGCGAACTGGGATCCGCACACTCACCCCGTGGTCACCGAAGTGGCGGGCATGATCAAGTTCTCCGACTTCGTCGACGGCATCACCGTCACGACCCAGGTGGACGATGTCACCGGCCTGACCAGCACGGTGGTGCTGGACCCGAAGCAGCGTGGTTCGGGAGGCAAGGACCTGCGTCCGGTGGTGCGCCTGACCAATGCCAAGGGCAAGGAGGTCACGTTCGCCAACACCGACATTCCGGCGGTCTATGCGCTGCCTGCGGGCGCGATCGTCAGCCTGGAAGACGGTTCCAAGGTGTCGGTGGGCGATGTCATCGCGCGTATCCCGCAAGAGTCTTCCAAGACCCGCGACATCACCGGCGGTCTGCCGCGGGTGGCCGACTTGTTCGAGGCGCGCAAGCCGAAGGACTCGGCCATTCTGGCGGAGCGCAGCGGTACCGTGAGCTTCGGCAAGGAAACCAAGGGCAAGCGCCGCTTGATCATCACCAACGAGGGCACCGACAAGTACGAAGAGCTGATCCCGAAATGGCGCCATCTCAATGTGTTCGAAGGCGAGCAGGTCGAGAAGGGCGAAGTCATCGCGGACGGAGAGCCGAACCCGCATGACATATTGCGGCTGCAGGGCGTCGAGGCGCTGGCGAACTATCTGGTCCGCGAAATCCAGGACGTGTACCGGTTGCAGGGCGTGAAAATCAACGACAAGCACATCGAAGTCATCGTGCGGCAGATGCTGCGCAAGATCGAGGTGCTGGATGCGGGCGATTCGGCGCTGCTGCGGGGCGAACAGATGGATCGCGGCCGGCTGCTCGACGTCATCGCCAAGCAGAGGGCCGAGGGCAAGAACCAGTCGACCTGGGAACCGATGTTGTTGGGCATCACCAAGGCATCCCTGGCCACGGAGTCCTTCATCTCGGCGGCTTCGTTCCAGGAGACGACGCGCGTGCTCACCGAGGCGGCGGTCCGGGGCCTCAAGGACGATCTGCGGGGCCTCAAGGAAAACGTCATTGTGGGCCGCCTGATTCCCGCGGGCACAGGCTTCGCGTATCATGCACGGCGCCGACGCGCGTTTGATGACACTCGCCGACGCAGCTTCATGGATGTGAGCGGCGGAGTGGGCGACGCGGATGATGCAGTACCGGCGGGGGACACGGAAGCGGCCGAATAAAAAAGAAGAAGTATCGTTAAAGAAATGGCCCCGGATTTGATGGAATCTGGGGCCTTTTTTTCGTGGCCGCAGGGAATAAGCAATTCAAAATAGGGAGCACATGGGCATGCGTCAAGGAATCGACATGAGTCGCGCGATCACTGGCTTGTTGCTATTTATGGCGGCGTTCTTGTCCGGTTGTGCGACCCGCACAATGATGGCTTATTCGGATGAATCAAAAACCGTGGTGGCGCCAAGCAGCGCAGTCTTCCTAATGACTGCCACGATAAAGAATGGCTATCACGATTCATTCCAGCCAAAGTTGCTGGTCGTAAACGTCGAGACGGTCGGTGCGAAGACCAAGGCGGATCGGCTCAATTTCACGATGGACAAACAGGCCAAGTTCAAGGAAACCGACACCCCGGAGGAAGGCAATTCATATCTGCTGAGAATGGAGCTGCCGCCGGGCGAGTACGTGATCCACGGCCTGACATGCATCGCGAGCAGGTTTCCCGTTAATGGCTTTTTCTTTGCGCCGCTTCACGCGAACGTGACCTCGGCCCAGCCCGGAGTGTATTACTTAGGTCACGTCGAAGCTGCCATCAGAGAGCGCTCGGGCACAGAGTTCAAAGCTGGGCCGTCGCTGCCGCTGATCGATCAGGCAGTCGCGGGAGCCTCCGGCGGCACATTCGACATCGAGATTTCGGACCGCTGGGGATCCGACGAACCGCTATTCCGCGGAGCTCTTCCGAAGCTTGGCACGACCGTCGCTCAAAAGGCCGTTCTACCGCCGTTCGACCGGCCTAAGGCCCAAGACTGGTGGGAGAAGCACTAAAGACGCACGAGCCCGAGGCTCGCGAGCGATTGTTCACGGCGCTCGATGCGGCGCGGGACCGGCTGAACTGCATCACCAGCTGAACTGAAATCGGTAGCGAACCGCCAGCTGAAATTGCGATTCCACGATCGCGGCGGGCTCATCCAGGGCTACGCGAGGGGGGAAGCGGCTGGCGACTCGCAGCCACTCGGCCACGAATTGCCAATCATCGCCGCACTCGTGCGACCACGCGAATGTCCAGCTGCGACCGGCGTCGTTGCTGGAGGGGCCGAAGAATCCGCTCAGCTGGTGCGTGTGGAAGTCGTCGTAGCGCGCCGTGATGCGCTCTCGCGCCCACTCGAAGCTCCCCAGCGCAAAGTAGGCGTGAAACTTCATGTAAAACTGCTCCACACCACTCGAGTCGGCGCCGACGGCAGTGTCGCCGTCCAAGTACTGCGCGATGAACGTCCAATGGGCGGAGGGCTCCAGGCGTGCGCCCACACTGGAGAAGCGCGTCCGCCAGGCATTGCCGGCCGCGGTTGCGGCGCCAGGGTCGCCCCGGTTGTCGTAGCGCAGCGCGCGAACCTCGAGCCGATCATGATGCCGCCAGCTCAAACCCGCGTAGTAACCGGGCTTGCGGTCAATCTCGTGATAGAAGGAGATCCGCGGTCTGCCCAGCCCGCCAAACAGGGTCGATGGGCGGTCAGTCAAGGCAAATCCACGGTCCGCGATCAACACGCCGGCCGGATCGTTCCAGCCGTACGCAGCCGCAAGGAGGGCGACGTCGCCGAGATAGCCGCTGCTCGCCCCCAGCCAGCGGGCTTCGAATTCGGCGCCGATCGTCCGGAATTCCTCGCCGAGCCAGGTATTCACCGCCGACGGCGTGATCGAGTAAACGTCCGTCCATCCGACCCCGCGGTTCTCGAGCGAAATCGGCATGAAAAACGCGCCGACTCGAGCGCGCCAGCGTATGGATGTCGTCGGAAACGGCCGAATGTCGACATAAATTTCGCTGGCGTCCACCGGATTTCGATCATGGTCGCCGTAGGCATCGATGACCGCGTGCACGCTCACGATGTCCGTTACACGCAAGTTGGGCGAGAGAAATGCACGCCCGAACCGCAAACCTTCATGCTCAGGATCGAATCGCAGCTTGCCGAGTCCGCCATTGAGGTACGAGGCGTCGCCGGTCGCATGGACCCACCGCAGATCGAGGTCGCCATACCCGCTCAGGCGATCTTGGGCCCCGGCGTCCACTGCGCAAATCATGAGGCTGCCGAGCGCTACGCAACGCAGCCAGCGCATCAGTATTCCCAATTGTGCCGGCGCGGTTGCGGCTCCGGTTGCGCACGCAACGAGACGCGCCATTCCAGGCGGACGATCGCAGGCTCGTTGCCGGCAACATGGACCGTGCGGGTCAGCGACTCCGGTACGTCGGTGATGTAGGGGCTCCAGATGGCGATCCGATAATCACCCGGGGCAACGCCCTTGAGTTCAAGGCCGCCCCCCGCTTCAGTCGTTCCGAAATAGGGAGCATCCGTGACCAAGATATAGCCGATCATGGAATCGTGAATGTTGCAGCCGAGCACCACGAGCCCGGGTCGATCGAAGGTGACCGGGGGGTGACGGTCACCCTTGTAGAGCGGCAGCTGAAAGTGCTTGGCCGGTGAAAACGAATAGACCTGATGGCTGACCGAGTCGCTGTTCGGGAACTCCACACTGGCGCCCACGGTAACCGCCAGCACCCTGGGCACGAACGCGAGATTGCGCTGATCCATGATCGCCGGGCCGGCGATGGCGGGGGGCCGGATGCCGGCAGCCGCCGGGATGGCGGTCACCACGACCTCACCCACGCCGCTGCCGCCGCGTTCGACCACCATGACCGAAATGTTGGCTGCTCCGGAGGACGGGGAGCCCGACAGCGAGACCGACGCGATACACGCCGCAATTGCGCGGCGGTAGTATGCAGGTTTCATATCGCATCCTACCGTGAGTTGCTGGAACCTTCCAAAATCGATTCAAGCGAGCCGCGGGTGTCGAATTCGCACAGGCTGGTTCGTCGTAGGGGCGTGCATAGCAAAATCCCGGGTAAACACCACCGATAGGAGATGCGTCATGCGAGTCATGGTCATTGTGAAGGCCACTGAAGATTCGGAAGCGGGCGTCCTGCCCGGTACGGAACTGCTGACAGAGATGGGCAAATTCAACGACACGCTCGTCAAAGCCGGCGTCATGCTCGCGGGCGATGGTCTGCACGCGAGCTCCAAAGGCCTGCGTGTGAAATTCTCGGCCGGCAAGAGCACGATCATTGACGGACCCTTCGCCGAGACCAGGGAATTGATTGCGGGATTCTGGCTCTGGCAGGTGAAATCGATGGACGAGGCCGTCGAATGGATCCGGCGCTCACCATTTAAAACGAGCGAGCAAGAGATCGAGATTCGCCGTGTGTTCGACGCCGAAGATTTCGGCACGAATCTGCCACCCGAGCTCAAGGCCCAGGAAGCCCGGCAGCGCGAGCGCATCGCCGGCAAGAATTAAAGCCGGGCGAACTTGACTTGCGCTGCTCGCATCGGCGTGATGACATCCGTGGCCATGAAAGCCACGGAGGTCTCTGGTGCCATCCACGTCGTTTGGAGAATCGAGTCGGCGCGGCTCATCGCACGTCTGACCCGCATGGTGCGGGATGTAGGCCTGGCCGAGGAGCTTGCGCAGGACGCCTTCGTCACCGCACTCGAACAGTGGCCGCGGACCGGAATTCCGGACAATCCCGGTGCCTGGCTCATGACGACTGCCAAGCGTCGTGCTCTCGACCACTTGCGACACAGGCGCATGCGGGACCGCAAGCACGCGCTCATGCACGGGCTTGACATGGAGGCAGGGCACAATGGGGGGCAGGTCGAAGCGGACGCCGATGATGAGATCGGAGACGATCTGCTGCGACTGATGTTTATCGCGTGTCACCCTCTATTGCCGCCCGAAGCCCGGACCGCCCTGACTCTGAGGTTGCTTGGCGGTCTCACCACCGCCGAGATCGCACATGCATTCTTGGTCTCGGAACCGACGATCGCCCAGCGCATCGTGCGTGCGCAACGCGCACTTCGCGAGGCGCACGTGCCGTTCGAGATTCCAGCGCGCGGGGAACTCCAGGCGCGCCTCTCCTCGGTGCTGCAGGTCATCTATCTGATTTTCAATGAAGGGTACGCCGCAACCGCCGGGGACGACTGGATGCGTCCGGCGCTGTGCGAGGAGGCGCTTCGGCTGGGCCGAATACTTGCCGAGCTTGCGCCCCAGGAGCCGGAAGTGCATGGCTTGGCGGCCCTCATGGAGATACAGGCCTCGCGCCTCCGCACACGCGCGGACTCCAATGGCGACCCGATACTGCTGCTCGACCAAGACCGCGCGCGCTGGGATCGACTTCTCATTCATCGCGGACTTGCCGCACTGGCGCGCGGAGAGGCCTTGGGTGAAACCCGGGGCCCGTATCTGTTGCAGGCCGCCATTGCGGCGTATCACGCGCGCGCTGCGGCACCCGCCGACACCGACTGGGATGCGATCATGACTCTCTATGAGAAACTGAGCCTACTTACGCTATCGCCCGTGGTCGAACTCAACCGCGCGGTCGCCGTGGCCATGGCGGCGGGTCCCAGGGCGGGCCTCGAGATCGTGGATCGCCTCGACGCTGAGGGCGCGCTTCGCTCCTATCATCTCTTGCCGAGCGTGCGTGGGGACCTTTTGCAGAAGCTCGGCAGACTCAGTGAGGCGAAGGCCGAATTCGAGCGTGCCGCGACGCTTACACGCAACGAGCGTGAGCGCCGGCTCCTGCAGGATCGGGCCAGCGCCTGTAAATCCGGGAGAGTTTGATGGCTTACATGCTGTTGGTGGTCGAACAACCAGGCCAGCGGGCCACCCGGTCGATGGATGAGGGCAGGGACGTGTATCAGCGCATGCTCGACTACACCGAGAGCCTGAAGGCCGATGGCGTGCTCATCGCCAGTAATTCACTCGGCTCCGACGCCGTGCGACTCGACATGCGAACCGGAAAACCGCGCGTCATCGATGGTCCCTTCACCGAAGCCAAGGAGATCATCGGCGGTTTTTTCCTCGTCGATTGCGCCACTCGCGACGAGGCACTCGCCATCGCCGGCGCATGCCCGGCAACCGAGTGGGCCACCATCGAAGTGCGCCCGGTCGCGCCGTGCTATGAGTGAGAGCGGGAGCGCTGCGTCCGGGCGAACGGGCTCGAGTGCTGACAACCGGCGTCCCCCGATGTAAGCTGCGCCGCGCGGGTGGCTTTCCGCAAAATTGACGTCCTCCCGCGCGCTAAAAGGGCGGGGATTCCTTCTGCAAGACGGCGACGTCCCGCCGCGAGAATGTTCTTCGCGGCGTTGACGTTCCGGTCGTGGACCGTTCCGCACTCGCCGCAAGTCCAGGCTCTTATTCCAAGACCTGCGATACCTTGTGGGCCACTGCGTGAATGGCACGCAGAACAGGTCTGGGTCGAAAACGCTTCATTAACTTCAGCGAACGTTGCACCTGCGAAATCGCACTTATACCGGAGCATCGTTCGAAAGGCCGACCAGCCCGCATCGAGCACCGACTTGGCGTGCGGTGTCTTGGCGAGCGCGGAGGCATTTACATTACCCACATATATGGGGTCGTACCCGCGTACCAGGTGGGTCGAAAACTGGTGCAGGGAATCCTTCCTGCGATTCGCGATTTTGGCGTGAATCGCGCGCACACGGTCCTTCTTGCCGGCACGCTGAGCGATGGCGAGCTTGGCCTCCAGGCCACGATAAAATTGCGGGGCCGACTGCTTCTCCCCGTCACTCGTGGCCACCAGATCCTTCAGCCCGAGGTCGATGCCCACATCGCGCCACGCTGCCGATCGCTCGACAGGCTCTGCCACCGGCACGGCGACGCAAGCATTCAAGTACCATCGGCCGCGCGCGTCTTCGCAGACGTTTCCGGCGCGAATCTGGAACGCATCGAGACCATAACTGTCCCATAACGACAGCCATTGGCCAGCGAATTTGAGCTGTCCATGACTTGCCTGAATCGCCACCTTCTTGAACGGAATCCAACCGAGACTGCGACGGCTGCCGGTGGACTTGCGCCAGGCCAGCCGCACCTTTCTACATTGTCTGCGCCGCGTCGCGTATTCTTCCGCGATCGCCTGCACGGTCTGAGAGTGTAGATGCAATCCTTCTTTGGTCGCGCCACGCGTGAACTTCGCAAAATCATAGCCTGAGAGAAATCGTCGTTCGCGATTGAACATCGTTATCTGCAATTCATTGCAGTAGTTCCACACGAAATTGACCTCGCGGGCGAGATCACTGAGGAACTTCGCGTGCTTGTCCTTGAGCCGTAGCCTGAGCACTTTGGTCTTAGTTGCAGAGACGCCGTTCATCGATTTTTCCAGGTGATGATATACTGTGATTATATACAGCCCGCGTGCGAATCACAGCTCTATTTCTCTTGTGAGTGCGCAGAAATAGCCCCGCGGGTAGGAGCATCTCTCCTTAGAATCTGGCACCACATGCAACGCTGATCTGTCACTCAGGAGTGCACCTGATATCCTCGGCCTGAAGGCCGAGGTCTTACGGTGCAAGAAAATAAAGTGAATACCGCCGTGGCCCCGACGTCCGCGCCGCTCGCGAAACTCAGCCGACCCCGGCTTTTCCGGGTTCTCAATCGCGAGCGATTGTTCACGGCGCTCGATGCGGCGCGGGACCGGCCGGCGCTGTGGATCTCGGGGCCACCGGGCGCGGGCAAGACGTCGCTCGCCGCGAGCTACTTGAAGGCGCGAAAGGTGCCTGGCATCTGGTACGAGGTGGATGCCGGCGACTCCGATCCGGCATCGTTATTTCATTTTCTGGCGCAGGCCGCGCCGAAGCCGCGCGGCAAGCGCGCCGAGTCGCTGCTGGCGCTGTCGCCGGAGTACCTCGCGGATCTGCCGGGCTTCACACGCCGCTTCTTCCGCACCCTCTACGGCCGCCTGCCCCGCACGGCCGTGCTAGTGTTCGACAACTGCCACGCCGTTCACGCCGATGCGCCATTCAACGAAATCCTTCGCGATGCCCTGAACGAGGTGCGCCAGGGCGTGCGCGTCATCATGATCAGCCGCAGCGACCCGCCGGCGACGCTGGCGCGGCCACAAGCGAACGGACTTGTCGCCCGCCTCGGGTGGGATGAGCTTCGCCTGACTCCCGAGGAATTGCGCTCGATCGTGCTATCGGTCCAACGCGTCGACGAGACAACCCTGGCGCTGCTGCAAAGCCAATCAGGAGGATGGGCGGTGGGTCTGGTCCTCATGCTCGAGCACGTCAGGGCGAGCGGAGTGCTGCAGACGAGGCTGCCAGGCGGGCCGCTCGAGGGCACGTTCAATTACTTTGCGGAGCAGGTCTTCGATCAGCTTGCGGCAGGCACCCGCGAACTGCTGCTGCGCACCGCTTTCCTGCCGCGCGTAACCGCGGCCGCGGCCGGCGCCTTGACCGGCAACGCCGATGCGGAAGCCATGCTCGAAGGGCTGTTCCGTCAGCGCCTCTTCACGGATCGGCACGTGGGCACCGAGGTCAGCTATCAGTATCACGCGTTGTTCGGCGAGTTTCTGCGAAGCCGGGCCAGAGCCAAATTCCCGCCGCAAGCGCTGCAGGAGTTGCGGGCCGCCTGCGCCGGCCTGCTCGAGAAGAGCGGCGATTCGTCCGCCGCACTCGGACTGTGCGTCGAGAATCAGGACTGGGAAGCCGCGACGCGGCTGATCCTTCGGCAGGCGCGCCGGCTCGTCGCCGACGGCCGCTGGCTCACACTCAAGGCTTCGATCGCACTTCTGCCGAAGCCCGAGATCGCGAAGTCGCCATGGTTGACGTTGTGGCTGGGCAGCGCGCTCGTGCTCGTCGACCCGCCCAAGGCCCGAATCGCATTGATTCGAGCCTTCGATGCGCTGGTTGCGGCGGGCGACGAGCGCGGCCAGCTCTTCGCCGCCACTGGCATCGCAGAAACGCACAACATCGAACAGGTAGGTTTCGCAGACCTCGACCGCTGGATACGCGTGCTCGAGCGCGGACTGGCGAGCGGGCTCGCATCCCTGTCCGCCGCAGAGCGCCTGCGCGTGCACACGGCGTTCATGATCGCGGCCATGTTGCGCCAGCCGGCCCATGCGGCGCTGCCGGACTGTGTGCGCGAGGTCCGCGCCGTCCTCCGCCACGACATTTCGCCGACGGCGCGAGCGGATACGGCCACACAGTTGCTCGAGTATTTCACGTTCACCGGCGATCTCCGCAATGCAAGGGACCTTGTCGCAAGCGTTGGCCCGCTGTTCGATCAGGAGGAACTGCCGCCGTTCAGGCGCGCGGGCTGGTTGGCTTTTTTCAGCTACTACGCGGCGCTCGCCGGAGCCTACGAGGAGGGGTTCAGGGCGCTCAACCGGCTGCGAGTGATCGTCCAGGACTTCGGCATGACTTGGTCTCGCTTCTTCGATCTGTTCTGGTGTGCGCTGTTGCACCTCTTGGGCCCGGCTCCGCTGGATGCTGCGGATATCGTGCAGCAGCTCGGTGCCGCAGTCGATTCGACGCGCGCTGCGCAAAAGGCCCAATACCATCTGACGCGCGTTCTCCTCTATCAGGTGATGGGGGAGCCGTCGCTCGCGATTTATCACGGCGACCTCTGCCTCGAGGCTGTCCGTCAAAGCGACTGCTCGTTTCTCAATGTTTTGTTCCCCACGATCATCGCCGGCGCTTTCGTGGAAGCCGGTCAGCAGGAGCGGGCGCTCGAGCTGATTCAGCGGGTGCGGGGGCAGGCCGCGGACACGGTCTACACACACCATGAACCTCTCATGCTGATGGTGGAGGCCTACGCCCACTCGTCGCGCGGTGCGGCGGAGCAGGCTCGCGTGCACTTGTCGCAGGCGCTGCTGCGTGGAAAAGCGGAGCATTCTGCCGGGTCGTTCCGTTGGCTGGTGGTGGGGTTTCGTCGAATGTTGGCGCTTTCGCTGGGCGCCGGGATCGAGGCGGATTGCGCACGAGGATTCATCGCGGAGTTCGGTATCCTCCCGGAATCGTCAGACGTCGAACAATGGCCGTGGCCGATCCGGATCCATACGCTCGGTGGTTTTGCGCTCAAACTCGACGGTGTCCCGGTGCGATCGGCCCGCAAGGCGCAAAAGAAACCGCTTGAACTGTTGAAAGTGCTCGTAGCGCAGGGCGGGCACGAGGTTAACGCGGCGGCAATCGCCGAAATGCTCTGGCCCGAGGCCGAGGGCGATGCAGCATTGGATGCCCTCGAAGTGACATTGCGCCGGCTGCGAAAGCTGCTTGGCCGGGACGAGGCGGTCATGTTGCATGAGGGCAGGCTGGCGCTCAACGAGGGCCTGTGCTGGGTCGACACGCGGGCATTTGAACGCGCCCATCAGCGTGCCGATGCCCTGCTGACCGACGGCGGTGGGGTCACCGATGCCGAGCTCGAAAGTCTCGCGGAGCGTCTGCTCTCACTGTTCCCCGGGCACTTTCTGGCCGGCGACGACGAGAATCCCTGGCTGCTTGCCTACCGGCAGCGCCTCGCCAGCCGGATCTTCCGCGACCTTTCCGCGATCGGGCAGCTGTGGGAGGACAGGGGTGCACCCGGAAAAGCCGAGCTGATCTACCGGCGGGGTGTGGAACTTGATGCCGTTTCCGAAATGCTCTATCGGCGGCTGATGGCCGTTCAGACGCGGCGGGGCGATCGGGCCGGGGCGCTCGCGACCTACCGCCGCTGCCGCCGGATGCTGCAGATGACGCTCGGCGTCGAACCATCGAGTGAAACCGAAGCGGCGCATCGCACCGCGCTGGACCAGCCCTGACCTGTGAATACGTCGGCCCTGTGAAAACGTCGGCCCTGTGAATACGTCGGTCCTGTGAATACGTCGGCCATCTGTCGGATCGGCGCCCGCATGCTTGCAGTACGCGCGGTCAGACCGACTGCGCCTACCTTCGTCAACTCAAGGAGATAAGGCAATGGCAATCGATGAAAACAAACTCAACGAATTCATGGGGAAGTTCGTCGGCGATCTGGGCGCCGTGATGCATGCGGCCACGGTCGTCGTCGGCGATACGCTGGGGCTATACAAGGCACTGGCGGAGAAGCCGGCGACCGCCGAGGCGCTGGCGAAGCGCACCGGTACCGATCTGCGGTACTTGCGCGAGTGGCTTTCCGCCCAGGCGGCGAGCGGCTATGCGCAGTATGACCCCAAGAGCGAGACCTTCAGTCTGACCGAGGAGCAGGCGCTCGCACTCGCCGTCGAGAACAGCCCGGCGTTCATCCCCGGCGCATTCCAGATCGCCGTGGCACAGTTCAAGGCGATCCCGAAAATGACTCAGGCGCTTCGCACCGGAGCCGGGCTTGGATGGCACGAGCACGATGCATCGCTGTTTCACGGAACCGAACGGTTTTTCCGCCCCGGCTACGCCGCCAACCTGGTGAGCCAGTGGTTGCCCGCCTTGGAGGGAGTGGAGGCGAAACTGAAGAAAGGTGCGCGCGTCGCCGATGTCGGCTGCGGCCACGGCGCCTCCACGATCATCATGGCGCAGGCTTACCCCAAGTCGGAATTTATCGGCTTCGACTACCACGAACCATCGGTCGTGCAGGCGCGCGAGAGCGCAAAGAAGGCGGGCATCGATGACCGGGTTCGTTTCGAGGTCGCGAGCGCGAAGTCCTTCCCGGGCAGCAATTACGACCTCGTCACCGTGTTCGACTGTCTGCACGACATGGGCGATCCGGTCGGCGCCTCGGCCCACATCCGGCAGACCCTCAAGGAGGACGGCACCTGGATGATCGTCGAGCCATTCGCGAACGACAAGCTGGAGGAAAACGTCAATCCGGTGGGGCGGATTTTCTATTCCGCCTCGACCTTCATTTGCACCCCGGCTTCGCGCTCACAGGAAGTCGGTCTGTGCCTGGGCGCGCAGGCGGGCGAAGGTCGCCTGCGCTCGGTGGTCAAGGATGGCGGCTTCTCCAAGTTCCGGCGCGCCGCGGAGACTCCGTTCAATCTAGTGTTCGAAGCGCGCGCATAACTCAGGGCTGAAGGCGGCGGGGTGAGGCAGGACGCGGCCGCGGCCGGCGGGCCTCACCCCGTTATTTGCGCTTAAGGTAAGGTGTCCGGTCCTTGTGGGCAAACCCCGCGCGATCCTTGAGGAAGCGCAAGTCGATATCCGGATAGTCCACTTCGTCGCCTGCGACCTTGCGAGATCCGATTTCCAGAGCGACCGCATCTCGTGGGGATCGATTTTGCAGGTGGTGCCCGTCCGGAACTCCGGCCTTGAACCCGACACAGTCGCCGGCCTTGAGCATCTCCTCGCCGGCATCGGTCACCAGTGTGACTTCGCCTTCGACGATGAAGATGAGTTCATCCTCCGCCGAATGCCAGTGCCGCTGACTCGACCACGCACCGGGCGGCAGGCGCAGCAAGTTCACCCCGAAATCTGTCAACCCCGCCGCGTCGCCCAGGCGCCTCTTGGTGCGCAGCACGCAGGGCGCGTCAAACGGCGCCGGATACCTCGAGCCGGTCACCACAGGCACGGCATCCAAATCGATTCGCTTTCCCATGAGGTACCCCGCAATTCTGAATTCGACGCCCGATCGCGCTCCGGTTACTGCGGCCTGCCGTAAAACCCGATGCGTTCGTTGCTGCTGAACGCAACGCCCGGGTTGTCGTAGTAGGAAAACACCGCGATGAGCCGGCTTTTATTGCCCAGAACCGGCGTCACGCGGTGCGCCGTGTTTTTTCCCGCGAAAACGTTCAGCGTCCCCGCCGCGAGCGGCTGCACGGACACCTCAGGATCCTCGCCCCGCAGCATTCGCGCGACGCCGTCGTAGTTCGGCTCGGCATCCGAGCGCAGGCCGCTTCGATATTGGAATTCACCGCCGGACTCGGCGCCCCGAATCAGCAGCGTCGTGGTGAACTGCGCGCGATCGAAGTGCCAGTTCAATGCCTCTCCGGGCCGATAAGCCAGTACATTGACCCGGGCGAGCGGATCACTCATCGGATACAGGCGCGGCTTGCCCATCGCGCGCGCCAAGAAATCCGCCAGGGGCGGCCACTCGTAAATCCGATCGACCACAGTGCCGGCCAACTGATCGGCGCACAGCGTGTAGTTGACGGTTTCGAACTGCTTGAGCGCCGGATGGTCCGCCGCGAGACCCGGAACCGTATCTTTGAAATAGACGTTGTGCCGGCGCGCGTGCCGGTAGCCTGCGCTGTCCATCAAAGGCTCGACCTCCGACACCGCGCGCGCGATGGATTCCGGCCGCACGAACCCCTCGAGATTGAACATGCCATGCGCGGCCAGGTCCGTCTGGCAGCGCTCGGCCAACCGAGCGCATTCCCGCGAATCGGGGCCATCGATCGGATAGCGGTCAAGATCGAGCAAGTCTCTCATCGGTCCCTCCAGCACAGACGTCGAGCAATATCGCGTTTGCAAGGCAGGTCCGGCTGCCGTGAATTAGATCACGCTTTTGCCGGGCAGCGTAAGGACCGTGACGAAGGCGGCAGTATTTGAATGCGCCGGTCAAATTATGTGAATTCGGCCGCATGAGCAAATGGTCCTGCGATAGCGTCGCTTTGAATCCCGTGGGCGTGCACAGGAGCGCGCGTGTTAATCGAGACAAAGTTCGATTTGGAAGATTCGGCCCGGGTGAAAGTTCGGCGCGTTTCCCGCAATCGCTGGCATGCGGTGATGATCGCCGCGCCCGCGAACGCATGCGATGCCGCGCAGGCGTGCAAGGGCACACGATTTCTCTCCGGTGATGCCCCGTTGTTGCCTCTCCGAGAATGCGACGCCAAGCGGTGTGAATGCCGGTATCGCCACTTTGAAGACCGCCGGGGCGATTCGCGCCGTCGGGACAAAAAGGGCGCCGCGCAGCAGGATCACGAGCAAACCAATCGCCGCGTCAGCCGCGGCCGCCGCGCGAGCGACTGACCGTACGGGTTTTGCACGACAGCTTACCGCTGCGCGGCTATAGAATACCGGGGTGCAAACCCCGAAGCTGCGGGTCATCCGCCGGACCTCCTTCAAGGCCACGCCATGGAAGAATGGCGGCGGCATCACGCACGAAGCGATACGCGAGCCCGAGGGCGATCCGTTCCGCTGGCGGGTCAGCGTGGCGCACATCGATGCATCCGGCCCGTTCTCTGAATTTGCCGGGTACGACCGAAAGATGGTGTTGCTGCAGGGTGCCGGAATCGATTTGCACTTCGGCGACGGAACACACCGGGCCTTGCGCCAGCTAGGCGAGCTCGTGGAATTCGACGGCGCCCTCGCCGCCCACTGCGATTTGCTGAGCGGTCCCTGCGTGGATTTGAATCTCATGGTGTCGAAGTCGGACGGTGCCGCCGTTCGAGTCGAGCGGCTCATGGAGTCCGTGGCGCTCCGGGCATCAGGCAATGAGACGGTGCTGGTCTTCCCCATCGACCGCGGAGTTACGCTGACGATCGATACGGGAGCGACCGAGACGCTCGAGCCGTGGGATCTCGCACTACTGTCGCAATGCAGCGGCCATCTCAGCAGGCTCGAGTCGCCCCATTCGTCCGTATCGACCTCGGTGTTCGTGGCGAGGCTAATATTTGTGAGTGGAGAGCAGCAGGCTGGTTTCGGTGTTGGAGATTCCGTCGATCAGGCGAATACGCCCTAACACCTTATCGACCGCTTCGAGGCTGTCCGTGCGCAGTTCGGCCACGATGTCCCAGCGCCCGTTCGTGGTATGCAGAGCGCACACGGCCGGATCGCCGCGCAACGCCCGGAGCACTTCGTCGGTTCGATTGCCCTCGACAGCCACGGTCATCAAGGCGCGAATCCGCTGATCCTCGTCTTGCGGCTTGAGCTTGACGGTGTAGCCAATGATCGTGCCGTCCTTCTCCATTCGCGCGAGGCGGTTCTGTACCGTGCCTCGAGCGACCTGCAGCGTCTTGGCCAGGGCGGCAACCGACAATCGCGCGTTATCGCGCAATAGGGAGAGTAGCTGGCGATCGGTGGAGTCCACACGCCCCCTGCGGAAGGGTACTGTACAAAACGTCGATATTCACTGACGATATGACCATTATTACACACTTTTTGATCAATCTATTGGCTATTATTTGGCCCTCCCGCCCCTGAAAATAGCGATTGGCTGAATTGGGGGCAAATCATGGTGGACTACATTGGGACCGCGCGCCTGCAGGAATTGGTGCAGCGGAAGGGCTGCGGCCGCTTCATCGAGGAACTGGCCGCCGAGATCGAGGCGGACTACCGGCGTTGGGACGATTTCGAGAAATCCGCGCGGCACGCCAGCCACTCCAGCGGCGGCGTCATCGAACTCATGCCGACCAGCGACGGGCGGCTGTATTCGTTCAAGTACGTCAACGGTCACCCGAAGAACACGGCGCGGAGCCTGCTGACGGTCACCGCATTCGGCGTCCTCGCGGATGTGGCCACAGGCTACCCCTTGCTGCTGTCCGAGATGACCTTCGTCACGGCGCTGCGAACCGCGGCGGTCTCCGCGCTCGCGGCATCCCGGATGGCGCGCCCGGACAGTCGTGTCATGGCGTTGATCGGAAACGGTGCGCAGAGCGAATTTCAGGCCATCGCATTCCACGGCATGGCCGGTGTGCGTCACTTGAGGCTCTTCGATACGGATCCGCTCGCCACGGCCAAGCTGGTCCGCAATCTAGCGGCGCTGCGGCTCCCCGACCTGCATGTCACTCGCTGCGCCACCGTGGTCGAGGCGGTGCGCGGCGCCGATATCGTCACCACGGTGACCGCGGACAAGCGCAACGCAACCATCCTCAACCCAGACATGATCGAGCCGGGGATGCACCTCAACGCCGTGGGCGGCGACTGTCCCGGCAAGACCGAATTGCACGCCGATATTCTGCGCATGAGGGACATCCGCATCGTCGTCGAGTTCGAGCCGCAGGCGCGAATTGAGGGCGAAATTCAGCAACTCGGCGCGCAAGGTGTGAGTGAATCGCAGGTCTTGCATCACGCCTCGAGCGAGGTCATCGAACTTGCGGATGTGTTGCGCGGCAGGCTGCCGGGCCGCACGACCGGTCACGAGGTCACTCTCTTTGATTCCGTCGGGTTTGCGCTCAACGACTTTTCAGCGCTGCGTTACTTGCACCGTCTGAATGCCGAATCGCCCGGCGGCGCCGAGCAGATCGATCTGATTCCGGACCTGGAAGATCCGAAGGACCTGTTCGCGGCATTTGGCCGGGCGCGCGCGCCGGCGCGCCGCCGCAGGGTCGCGTGATGACCGTGGCAACGCGTAACGCCAGTCTCATCGGCGCTCCGACGGATATCGGTGCGAGCGACCGCGGCGCGTCCATGGGGCCCGAAGCGTTGCGCGTCGCCGGATTGCACGCGGCGTTGACGCAGCGCGGTCTCGATGTGGTGGATTGCGGCAATGTCAGCGGGCCGCCGAATCCCGGATTGATCCGGGTGAACGGCTATCGCAATCTTGCGCAGGTGACGGCGTGGAACCTCGAGGTGCACGATGCCGTGTATCGAGAGCTGAGCGAACAACGCTTACCGATTCTGCTCGGCGGCGACCATTCCTTGAGCATCGGCTCGATTTCGGCCGTGGCACGCCATTGCCGCGCCACGCGCAAGGCCCTGCGCGTGCTGTGGCTGGATGCACATACCGATTTCAATACGCGGGAGCTCTCCTCGAGCGGCAGTCTTCACGGCATGCCGGTATCGGTTCTGTGCGGCTTCGGCCCACGCGAGTTGCTGCAGATCGGCGGAGTGTCGCCGGCGATCAGCCCGCGATCGGTGCGTCAGATCGGCATTCGCAGCGTCGACGCCGGCGAAAGGCGCTTCGTGCACGAGCAGGATCTCGACGTATTCGACATGCGCTGCATCGACGAGATCGGCGTGCGGCGCGTCATGGAACTCGCGCTGCAGGACATGGATGAGAACACGCACCTCCACGTGAGCTTCGACGTCGACTGTCTCGATCCGGAAATCGCGCCCGGCGTAGGCACCACGGTGCCCGGTGGCCTGTCCTATCGCGAAGCGCAATTGTGTATGGAGATGATATGCGATACGGGCCGTGTCGCCTCGCTCGATATCATGGAATTGAACCCCGCCCTGGACGTGCGCAATAAAACCGCGGTGCTCGCCGTCGACCTGGTCGAATCGCTGTTCGGCAAGAGCACTCTCATGCGCAAACCTCTGGCATTCCCGAGCGCTCTTATTGATACTTGACGGCAGTCTCCCCGAGGAATGTCCATGGCCGCCAATCTACACGAGCCTTCGCAAGCTCCCACCTTAGGACAGCTGCGCCAGGCGGTCCGAGAACACGGCGAATGGCCGGAAGACCGGGCGGTGACGCGCTTGCTGCATGCATTGGAACTGACCGGTGGCGCGCGCCATCGCGCCGTGGCGACGGCAATGGCTCTGGTCGATGGGGCGCGAGCCCGCCGCGACGAGCGGCCGTTTCTGGACGCCTTTCTGCAAGAGTTCGGACTGTCGAATCAAGAAGGCATTGCGCTCATGTGCATTGCCGAAGCGCTGCTGCGCATTCCCGATGATGCGACCGCCGATCGGCTGATCGCCGAAAAGCTGGCCACCGGAGATTGGTCGTCCCACTCGGGCAAGTCCGAGTCGCTGTTCGTCAATGCCTCGACCTGGGGACTGATGCTCACCGGCGGCATTCTCGAACTGGATCCGAGCATCAAGACGGATACGGCCGGGTGGATGCGCAAGTTCACCCGCAAAACCGGCGAGCCTCTGGTGCGCCTGGCGGTGCGCCGCGCGATGCGCATCATCGGCGGTGAATTCGTGGTCGGGCGCAGCATCGAAGAAGCCCTGGCGCGCGGCGCGCGCGAAGCGGATGTGGGACTGTGTTCCTTCGACATGCTGGGTGAGGGTGCGAGAACGCAGCAAGATGCGCAGCGCTATCTGGAATCCTACGAGCATGCGATCGACGTCATCGGGGCCGCCGCGGCGGGCCGACCCGCTGAAGAAACATCGAGCATTTCCATCAAGCTGTCGGCATTGGAGTCGCGCTACACCTTGCTGCAGCATGAGCGCGTGATGCAGCGCTTGGGTGCCAAGCTCGGGCCGCTGGTGCGGCGCGCAGCCGATCTCGGGATTCAGCTCACCATCGACGCCGAGGAAGCCGACCGGCTGGATCTGTCATTGGATGTGATAGAAGCGCTGGCCAAGGATCCCGCCACGCGTCATTGGCCGGGCTTAGGGTTGGCCGTGCAGGCCTACGGCAAGCGCGCGCTGGACGTCATCGATTGGACGGCGGCGATCGCGCGCACCTACGGCCGGCGCATGACCGTGCGCTTGGTGAAGGGCGCGTACTGGGATTCGGAAATCAAGCGCGCGCAGGAACGGGGACTTGCCGGCTATCCCGTGTACACGCGCAAACTCACCACGGACGTGTCTTATCTTGCGTGCGCCGGCCGCCTGTTCAGCCATGCGGATGTGATCTATCCGCAGTTCGCGACCCACAATGCCCACAGCATCGCCTCGGTCTTGGAGCTGGCGCCGGCCGGCGCGGACTATGAATTTCAGCGCCTGCACGGCATGGGACGGCTCTTGTATGCCGAAGCGGTGCGCCAAATCAAGCAATTTCCGCGGGTCCGCGTGTACGCGCCGGTGGGGGAGCACAAGGATTTGCTGGCCTATCTGGTGCGCCGCCTGCTGGAAAACGGCGCCAACACCTCGTTCGTCAACCGCTTCATGGATGAACAGGTGCCCGTCGCCGAGATCGTTCGCGATCCCATATCGGAAATCGAACGTCTGGAATCCTATGCTCATGCGCGGCTGCCCATCCCCAGCGCGCTCTATGCCGATCGCCGCAATTCCCGCGGAATCGACTTGGGCAATCCGCCCGACCTCGAGGCGCTGCGCCAGGAGATTTCGACGCGCCGCCCGGCCAAGCCGGTGGCAGGGCCCATCATCAACGGGACCTTGCTGCCGGGAAGCACGCATGCGGTCACCAACCCGGCGGATCGGCGCGACTCGGTGGGCAGCACCCGCGATGCGACGCCCGCTGAAATCGTCACGGCGTTCGAGGCCGGCGCTGCGGCGCAGCCGGCGTGGGACTCGAGCGGTGGTCAAGCGCGCGCTGCGACGCTCGAAAAGGCCGCCGACGCACTCGAGGCGAGCCGCGCGGATTTTCATGAACTTCTGGTGCGCGAAGCGGGCAAGACCGTATCAGACGCCATTGCGGAAGTCCGCGAGGCGGTGGACTTCTGCCGCTACTATGCGGCGCGGGCGCGGCAGCAATTCTCGGCACCGCAGCGGCTGGAGGGTCCCACCGGCGAATCGAACGAATTGTCCCTGCACGGCCGCGGCGTATTCGCCTGCATCAGTCCGTGGAATTTCCCGCTGGCGATTTTCGCGGGCCAGGTCACCGCGGCGCTGGCGGCCGGAAATGCCGTCGTGGCGAAGCCGGCGGAGCCTACACCGCTGATCGCCGCACGTTTCGTGAAGTTGCTGCACGAGGCGGGAGTGCCGCCGCAGGTCCTGCACCTCGCGCCGGCGCCGGGGCGCATATTCGGCGAGATTGCGTTTGCGCAGGCGGCGCTGGCGGGAGTCGCGATGACGGGTTCGACGGCGACTGCGTTCACCATCAATCGCAGCTTGGCGGCGCGCAACAGCCCCATCGTGCCGTTGATCGCGGAGACCGGCGGATTGAATGCGATGATCGTCGACTCGACGGCATTGCCTGAGCAAGTGGTCGACGACGTGGTCACCTCGGCGTTCATGAGCGCCGGGCAACGCTGTTCGGCGCTGCGCCTGTTGTTCCTGCAGGAAGAGATTGCCGATCAGGTGCTGGAAATGATCGCCGGCGCCATGGACGAACTCATCATCGGCGATCCATCCGATTTCAAGACCGATGTGGGACCCGTGATCACGGCGACGGCGGCCGAGGGCCTCGCACAGCATGTCGTGCGAATGCGCAAGGAGGCGCGCATCATCAAAGCCTGCACCTTGAGTGAGGCGCATGCTCACGGCAGTTTCTTCGCGCCGCATCTCATCGAACTCAAGAGCGCGGCGCAGCTCACGCGCGAAGAATTCGGCCCCATCCTGCACGTCGTGCGGTATCGATCCGCGGATATAGCGGCGGTTCTGCAGGCCATCCGCGCCAGCCAGTACGGCTTGACCCTGGGAGTGCAGACGCGGCTGGAGTCCTTCTGGCGCGAGGTGTTCGAGCAAACCGCCATCGGCAATACCTACGTCAACCGCAATATGATCGGCGCCGTCGTGGGCGTGCAACCGTTTGGCGGTACCGGATTATCGGGAACGGGACCCAAGGCCGGAGGACCGCACTATCTTGCGCGCTTCGCCATTGAGCGCACGCTGACCGTCAATACCACGGCGACGGGCGGCAACGCGGCGCTGCTGAACCTTGGCGGCTGAGCCGGCCCAAGGGTCCGCGTTGCCGGTATTTCTGGCCTCCTTGCAATTGGGGTGCCGCTCCTTCGGAGGACCCATCGCGCTCTATAACCCGGTTTTGACCGGCGCGATGTCGGGGATGAGGTGAACAAGAGCAAGACAACTTACTTGGCGCTGGTTCCCGGCGACGTGAACGGCTTCTTAGGGTTGGTCGTCGATAATCTTTCCGTGCTGGCCCTGCTCGCCGCGGTTCTGATCGGCGGCTTTGGGGTACCGGCGACGATTGTTTTCGGGCGAATGTTTCCGGGCACCGCCTTGGGGGTGCTGGTCGGCGATTTTATTTATACCTGGCTGGCGGTGCGCCTCGCGCGACGCACCGGCCGCAACGATGTCACGGCCATGCCGTTTGGTTTGGATACGCCCTCCACCATCGGGATGGCGCTGCTGGTGTTGGGTCCGGCTTACGTGAAATTCCGCGCGTCGGGTCTCGATGCCACCGCCGCCGGACTCGAGACCTGGTATCTCGGCATGGCGGCCACCGCCACCATGGGGCTGCTGAAGCTGCTGATGGCCTTCGCCGGACGCGCCATCAGGCGGCTGGTTCCGCAGGCGGGATTGCTCGGTTCACTGGCGGGCATTGCCATGATGTTGATCGGCTTCTTTCCCATGGTGGAGTTGCTGCGGGTGCCGATTGTCGGATTTCTGACTCTGGGCCTGGTGCTCTACGCGTTGGTCGCGAAAGGCGCCGTTCCGGGCGGCTTGCCCGGCGTGCTGTTCGCGGTGATCGTTGGCACATTGGTTTATTACGGATTGGGCCATTGGGGCCTGGCTGGCACGCAGATCGCCGCGCCGGCGATGCCGACACTGCGCCTCGCCCTCCCGCATCCCGATGCCGGGATCCTGCATGGCTTCGCGAGCGTCGCGGATTATTTGCCCTTGATCATTCCCTTTGCCTTGCTGACCGTGGTCGGCGGCGTGAACAACACCGAGAGCGCGCGAGTCGCCGGCGATGACTACGACGTGCGCAGTATATTGCTGGCGGAAGCGGCGGCGACGCTGATGGCCGGAGTCATGGGTGGAGTCGCACAGACGACTCCCTACATCGGACACCCGGCGTTCAAGCAAATGGGCGCCCGCGCGGGATACACCTGGCTCACGGGATTATTCATCGGCGTGGGGGGCACGTTAGGGTTTTTGTCCAATCTGATCGAATTGATTCCCTTGGCGGTGCTGGCGCCCGTATTGATATTCTTGTCCTTGAATATCGCGGCGCAAGCGTTCAGTGCGGTGCCTCTGCGCCACGCACCCGCGGTGGCGTTCAGCTTTTTCCCATCGATCGCGCGCTTGGTCACCATCGAGCTGAGCGATCCGAAATTCATTGCGCCGGAGCGATTCACGCAATTGCTGGACGCGTCGGAGCACGGCTTGCCCGCGCTCGCCGTCATCGTCGCGCTCGGCAATGGATTCATCATCACGGCAACCCTATGGGCGGCGTTCGTCGTCGAGATGACCGAGCATCGGCTGCGGGCGGCGGCCGGTTACGTCGCGGTCGGAGGGGTGCTGTGCTTCTTCGGGATCATTCACTCGGTGCGCGCCGACGGCAGCGCCTACGCGCTGTGGCAGCTTCAGGGAGTGGCTCGCGGCGTGGCGACTGAGTTCTGCGCGGCCTACTTCGTCCTCGCCGCGGCGCTGCTGCTGCTGTCGCTGCAGCGCCGGGATCCCTCCGTGACAATCGATCGGTAATCCTTCCGCCGAAAAAATCTGTCCGCGTGGAAGCCGCTCAAACGTCTTATGTGCCTGCTAGCGCAATCAAGAGGTGAGCGCGATGAAAAATCAACCGAATCAGTATGTTGGCAACACGAGCCCCGCGATGCGACGATTTCATTGGGGTCGGGCTCGGTGGATTGCCGTCGGTTTGGTCGCTGTGGCTCAATTGTCGCCAGCCGCCGCGGCGGAACGGCCGCCGCTCATGGAGCGCCAACGAGAAATCGCTCTGGCGCTGAGCGCCTGTCCCGCTTCGGTGGCCGCCAAGGCGGCAGTCTACGTCCTCGAAGCGTCCGGCTATGTGAAAGTCCGTGAGAGTCAGAACGGCTTTACGGCCATTGTCCAGCACGCGCTGCCCACCAGTCAGGATCCCCAGTGCATGGACGCCGAGGGTACGCGAACGTTTCTGCCACGCTATTTGAAAATCGCCGAACTGCGCGCTCAAGGCAAGAGCCGCGAAGAAATCCAGCGGTTCGTGGCCGACGCCTTCGCCAAAGGTATCTTCCAGCCGCCGGCGCGGCCGGGCATCGACTACATGCTGTCGACGGAGAACCTCACGCCTGACGAGAAGGGTGTTCCGGTGCACTTCCCGCCCCACCTGATGTTTTACGCGCCGTTCATGACGAATGCCGACTTGGGCTCAGAAGGCCAGTCCGCCGGGGGTCCGGCCTTCGTTGCCGCCGAGGGCACGCCGCAGGCCCTGATCATCGTTCCAGTCGGAGCGCACATGAGCCATGAGTAGTTCATCGTGAAGTACCAGCTAAATGTCCGTGCCAGCGCATGCGCAGCGGAACGGTCGTAAACTCAACGGCCGGAGCTGCCGCGGACTAGTCGCCGATTGATGAGAGATTTTCCAAACCGAAGGAGTTGTTGTCATGAAGGAGTACGTGTTCCTGTATCGCGGTGGAGAGAGACCGACGTCGCCCGAACAAGGCCAGCAAGTCATGCAGAAATGGATGGCGTGGTTCAAGAGCATGGCAGACAAGGGCCACATCGTTGATCGCGGCCAACCGCTCGAGCCCAGTGGCAAGACCGTCGGCGCGGGTAAGGTCGTTTCCGATGGACCGTTTGCGGAGGCGAAGGACGTCGTTGGCGGCTACACGCTGATCAAGGCGGACGATGTCTCCCATGCGGCGGAGATCGCCAAGGGTTGCCCGATCCTCGACCGTGGCGGTCGAGTGGAAGTCCGCCCGGTCATGAAGATGGACATGTGATCGACCCGGTCGATCATCTGTTCCGTCGAGAGTCGGGTCGAATCGTCGCGACGGTGGTACGCGTCTTCGGCGTTGGCCATCTGGCGCTGGCTGAGGATGTGGTGCAAGAGGCATTCTGCCGTGCGCTGGAGGTATGGCCGTTCCGCGGTGTTCCGGAGAATCCCACCGCCTGGCTCATGACGACCGCCAGGAACTGCGCGTTGGACGTACTCCGACGGGAGCGGACGACGCGCAGTTTCGCGCCCGAGCTGGCCAATACTTTGCAGAGCGAATGGACGCTGGTTCCGGCCGTCGAAGAGCTCTTTGCGGTGCACGAAATCAAGGATGACCTGCTGCGCATGATGTTCTCTTGCTGCCATCCCCGTTTGTCCGAGGCATCGCAAATTGCGCTCATTCTGCACATTCTGTGTGGATTCAGCGTCAATGAGGTCGCAAGCGCCTTCGTCAGCGGCCATGCGGCGATCGCGAAGCAGATCACGCGGGCGAAGAAAGTGCTGGCGAACTCGCAGGCACTGTTCGACGTCTCGGCACCGGTCGACTTCGCGGCGCGGCTTCCGGCCGTGCATCGCGCGCTGTACCTGTTGTTTAACGAGGGCTATCACGGCGCGTCGCCGGAAGCCGCGGTGCACCGGGAGCTGTGCGGGGAGGCGAGCCGGCTGACGGCGGTGCTTCTCGGGCACCCGCTCGGCGCGACGCCCGCGACTCACGCCCTCGCGGCGCTCATGTCGCTGAACGCGGCGCGCCTGCCGGCGCGAATCGACACCGCCGGCAATCTGGTTGCGCTCGCCGACCAGGATCGATCGAAATGGGACCGGGAACTGGTGAGCGAGGGTCTGAGGCTTCTCGAACTATCCGCCACCGGCCCGAGTCTCACTGCGTATCACATCGAGGCGGCCATCGCGTCAATCCATGCGGCCGCCCCTCGGACCGAGGACACCGACTGGGAGACGATCGTTTGGCTGTACGACACCTTGATGAGGATACGTCCATCGCCGATTGTCGCCCTGAATCGCGCCATCGCGATCGCGCAGGCTCACGGCCCCGAGCGCGGGCTCGGCGAAATTCGCGCCATCATTGATTGCGATCGACTGTCGACCTATCCGTTCTACTCCGCCGCGCTTGGCGAGCTCGAGCTTCGCCTCGGCAGATCGGGGGATGCGCGCGAGCATTTTCGCGCGGCGCTCGCCCTCACACGAAGCCCCATGGAGCGTAGGTTTATCGATCAACGCATTCGCGCCTGTGAGCGCGGCGAAGCGCGGCTGCCGGACCTTGGCTGAGGGCGACGCAATCAAGGGTGCCGAATAGTTCGTGCCGGCTGCTGCGCGGAGCTTCGATTAATGGAATTTCTGGACGAGCCACAGTCCCGGCTTGCCTTTTTGATTGAATCCCAAATGCACCAGGGCCGACTTGTTTTCCCACAGCCGGGCTACGGGCAGTCCTTCCCGGCGGACGCGCCGCACGAACTCTTCGGCGCGGCCCCTGATCGGAGCTTGCCGGCCTTCAGAACTCAGACCCGGAAGCTGAAGTTGCCCCGGAGCCGCGAGAGTTTGCCGATGCAGGGATGACGGGAACACCGCCGAGGGCTTGGCGGTGTCCATCGCCGTGAGCGGCGGATGCAGATCCAAATGCACCGCCCCTCTCTGCGGAGATGGTGGAGCCGCGAAGGTCGCATGCATCAAGCCGAGTGCGCACAAACCCAGCACTGTGAGGCCCACCAACCAGGGATTTGCACTCTTGCGCATGTCAGCAGTTGAACACGAAGGGTGGGACATGAATCTCGGTGCGCGGACCGATCGCGCGTAGGATATTTCCGAGTCATATAAGGTCAGTGATATCAATAACTTGAACCGCACCTCCGTTCCCGCGGAGTTTTTCACTGGTAGTTCTTTACCTCCGGCCAGTAATCCCGGAGCGGCATCTTCATGCCGCGCAGCACACGCCCGCGGGTCGTGCGTCGCGGCCAATCGATGAGTACATGGAGGTCATGATTGAGTGCCCATTTTGTTTGGCGAATTATAAGTTAGATTGCCGCCTGGGCATCTCGCGGGGTCTAATCCAATGAGACGTGACACGTCGTCATATTTCTACGATTCATTTACTCGACAACAGTGGGCGCGATTCGATGCGGGAAGTTACCGGCTCGCTCCGGCCGCGCTGACTCTGCTCAAGGGCGTCAATGAGCCAATGCCTGTTTCGGAGGTGGAGGAGATCATTGGACCGCTTTGCCGGCTCCTTGAAATTCAAATGGAGGCCAATGAGATTCGTCCTTTCGTGATTGCAGTGGCCGGTAGCGTCGCCGTTGGAAAGAGTACCTTCGCCCGGGTTCTCCGTGCCTTGCTGGCTCAGGCAGGCCGAACGGTGGATTTGGTCGCGACAGACGGCTTCTTGTGGCCAACCGCGATTCTTGAAAAACGCGACCTGATGCGTCGTAAGGGCTTTCCGGAGAGCTATGATCTCGAAAGAATGCTGGTGTTTCTGGCGGAGCTAAAGGAAGGGAAGCCGGAGCTTCGCGTGCCTGTCTACTCCCATGAGTTGTACGATATTGTCCCAGGACAATTTCAATTCATAAACCGGCCTCAGGTCCTGATTCTCGAAGGGCTCAATGTCTTGCAGGGGTCGCCGCGGGATAGCGGCGGCCTGGCCGCAGACTACTTTGACTTTAGTGTCTACCTCGATGCGGATGAAAATGATGTGGAGCAATGGTACGTCGAGCGGTTCTCGGTACTCCAGAGAACCGTATTCCAACGGCCCACCTCCTATTTTCATCATTTCAAGGATCTGCGGCCGGCGGAAGTCAGAAAGACGGGGCAGGGAATATGGCGGTCAATCAATCTGCCAAATCTTCTCCGGAACATTCAGCCCACGCGAGAGCGCGCGTCGGTGATCTTGCGCAAGGGTCAATCGCACGCGGTGAAGGAAGTGCTGTGGCGACATTCGATCAATGGCAGACATCGGCAGCAGTGATGTTCACTTTCGCGCGGGGACGGCCTCCTGCAGCAGTGTCAGCGCCCGATGGAAGTCCTGGCTGCCCACCAGCTCACCCTTGAAATGCCCGAGCCGCACGACGACCAGATCGTGCGTCGGGATGATCATGGTGTATTGACCGCCGGCACCGGCCATGTAGTACGCATTCTAGGGTACCGGAAGCGCCCCGTCGCCGTTGATCCAGAAAAAGCCGCCGTAGATCGGCCTGCCGTCGGCGACCCACGCCGGCGCCAGAGTACTGACGAACTGGGCGAATCCTGGCGGCAGGATCTGCTGCCCATTCCACACGCCGTCCTGAAGGTACAGATTGCCGAGGCGCGCCCAGTCGCGCGCACAAGCCAGGTCGTAGCCCTGAGTAAGTAGATTGCCGAAGGGATCAGGTTCGATCACCAGGGTGCGCACGCCGATCTTGTCGAACAATGCATGCTGTGGGAACGACGCGTAGTTCTCGTTGCGGCGCTCGACGGCGAGACGAATCAGATAATTGACCAGCACGGGGTCGGTATTTCGGTAGCGGCCTACCGCATTGGGCGGCCATTGCAAGGGGCGCGTCGCGGCATAGTGGAAGGAATTGACGCCGCCGGTATAGAGGTAAAGATGATCCGGATAGGGGCCGGCCGCATCGTACTCGGGATCGTAAGGCGCGCGGATGCGCAAACCGCTCGACATGCGCAGAAGATCGGCGATGCGAATCTTGGCGCGCGGATCGCCCGGCGTCCGCCATTCGGGCACGGGCGCCGGTTGCCACAGATCATACGCGTCCTGCCGGATGAGGATTCCCATGAGCGCGGCCGTGACGCTCTTGCCCATGGACCAACTCTCGAGCGGCGTGTGTGCGCTGATGCCCTCGGCATAGCGTTCGCCGATGATGAGCCCGCGCCAGGTGACGACGACGGCGGCCGTCATTCCGTCGGGCGAGGCGAAGGCCGCATCCAGCGCTTGATTCACTTTGCCGATATCCACGCCCGACGGGACGCCGGCGGGAAGCTTGTCGCCCATCGGCCATGCTTGCGTCGCCGGATCGGGAAGCATCGATTTGATCGGCTGCGGCGCGAACTGAAGCGCGGCCGTTCCGATGGGAAATGTCACACACCCCTGATCACCGATGTACTTGGCGGTCCGTACCGCGCCGCCGGGGACCGCGACGCTGACGGTTTTCGCCACTCGATCGACCACGGGCTTGCCGAGTTTCGCGCGTTCCGCGTACGGCGCGGTGAAGTAGCCGACGTTCTCGGCGGCGAAATCAGGATCGAGTCCGGTAATGAATACGGCGGAGCACATGATCTGCGCGAAGCCCGCCGCATGATGATCCAGCGGGTTCCCCGGGGGCGGCACGTACGGAGTCGGGAGTTCCAAGGCCCGGTCGCGGGCGAACATGGCCTCGAGCGATGAGGGATCAGCCGCTGACACCATTGCGCTCCCCAATGCGATAAACCCGATGAAAATCAACAACACTGCGCGGCGTACCCGCGCACAGATTCCAACACGTCCGCCGAATTTCAATTCCGCTCTCCTAGCGCGTCAACTTCTTCCCCAGGTGCGCGCGCAGGCCGGCGAGTTGTTCCGCCGACAGGCGTCCAAGGATACCGCGGCGCTGCTCGGGAATGTGAGAGGTGGCCTCGGCCTCGTCGCCGAACACATACTGCTCGAAAAAAGCGCCCCAGGCGCGCCGGGTGGCCGGCGGCAAGGAGCGGATGCTGAGGATTCCGTGCAGCAATGCGTCGAACGCCGAATCCGCGAGCGCGCCGTCGCCTTGCGAGTCATGCCACCAATAGTTCACGAGCACATTGAAGGACTCGAGCGACTCGACGTGGTGCCACCACAGCGGCGGAATGACAATTGCGTCTCCCGGCGCCGCGTCGGCCGTGCGGGCCGCCGCCAGCGCCTCGCGAAACCTGGGGTAGCGCGCGAAATCGGGATTGCGCAGCGACACCAGGCTCATCGGCGCCCCGGTGGGGGCAAAGTCGAGCGGGCCGATATACAGGTTCGCGATTTGCTCCGGAGGAAACAGCGTGAAGCGGCGGCGCCCGGCGACCACGCAGCCGATGTTGTTCCACTCATCCACATGCGCGGGGGTGGTGATGCGGTTGCCAAGCCATATGCGGGGCAGCACATTGGCATCGACTATGTCCAAGGAGTTTTCCGCAGCGAAGCCGGGCAGACAATCGCGGATGAGCGCACTTTGCGCCGCGACCGCCGGCGATTTGGGAAACTGGGCATAGCGCAGGACCTGTTCCGCGACCGCCGCCAGGGGCAGTCGATTGCGCAGAAAATTAAAGCCCGTCATCGCGTCGTTGTAGAAGATCTGACCGTCGATTTCCGGCGCCGCGAGCAGCGCGTCGACGGATTTGCCGCTGTCGAAGCGATTGAGATAGCGAACCAGAGCGGCCGGCGATTCGAGCCCCTGCTTGACCGCGGGCCAATCGCGGACGAGCCCGCGCAAGATTGCCGGCTGTTTGCCCGGCAGAACGTCGCGCCGGATTGCCGCCGCGTCGAGCCCGGAAAACTCAACTATGGGGCGCGTAGCGGGCGGCGCGGTGGCTACCAAAAGTAGACCTGCAGACTGTCGTTCATGCGGCGCGGCGGAATGTGCTCGAGCACTTCGCGGTGATCGCGGTAATTGAGTTCGCTGCGGTCGAGCAGGTTATCGATGTCGGTCATCCGATAGGCGTTTTCCCTGCCTTGGGGCGCGTGCAGCGCGGCGGGATCGGGAAAGATGCCCATGCCCGCCATGATGGAGTACCAGGAAAAAACCGGGTAGCCCTTGCCGAGGACTTGCTGCCGCACCGGGGGTGCGATCCCTTTGCCCGACATCCACAGGCTGAGAAGTTGCTTCAAGGGCTCCGACAAACGGAGGTTCGCCGCATTCGCGCGCCAGTACTCGGTATCGGTGCGGCTGTTGGTCTTGTAATGAGTGACGATGTAGTCGCGGGTGCCCTCGAAATGCTCGTTGACCCGGGCGTTGAATCTCTCATGCGCCGCATCGCCGAGATCTCCCTGTTCGAGGAATTCGACGAAGGTCGCGGCGGTCTGCTGAATGAACAGCAGCGCCGTTGCCTCGAGAGGTTCGATGAATCCCTGCGACAGCCCGACAGCGAGACAATTCTTGTTCCAGTGCTTGGTCACGCGTCCGATCTTCATCTTCAGGTGCCGCGCCGGCGTGTCCGATTCCAGCAGACCGAGGCGTTCGCGCAGCTCCCGCTCGGCCTCATCCGGCGTGCAGAACTGAGTGCTGTAGACATAGCCGTTGCCGAAGCGATGGGTGAGCGGAATCTTCCAGGCCCAACCGTGCTTCATGGCAGTGGAGACCGTCTCGGAGGGCACAGTGTCCCCGATCGAGCTCGGCATGGCGACCGCCGCGTCGTTGAACAGGTTCTCCGCGAAACTGATGAATGGGGTCTTCAACGCCTGCGTGATCAGCAGTCCCGCGAAGCCCGTGCAGTCGACGAACAGGTCGCCGCCGATGGCGGGACCCTCGCGAGTGCCGAGCAAGGCGATCGCGCCCCGCTCATCGAGGTTCGCATGAGTCACGTGGGCGGCGAGATAACGGATGCCGCGTTCGAGCGCCTTCTTGTGCAGGAACTGTCCCAGCAGCACGGAATCGAAATGATAGCCGTGCCAGATGTCGAACGGGAAATGCTCGGCCGGTTTCGGCGCGAGATGCTTCGCCGCGAGCCGCGACGCGATGAAGAAACGGTCCGGATGCGCATGCACGTTGGCGCCGTTGATGCGCGCGTCCGCATTGTGCACGAACTGGGTCATGGTCAGGTTGTCGAGCATGGAGGCGAACGGATGAAAGTAGCGCTCGAAACCCGGCTTGGTCGACCAACCCTCGAAGGTGATGCCGCATTTATAGGTGGCGTGACACTCGGGCATCCACTCGGATTCTTCTATCCCCAAGCTGTCGAAGAAGCCGCGCAGCCAGGGCGTCGAGCCCTCGCCCACGCCGATGATGCCGACCGCCGGGGACTCGACCACCGTGATTTCAACCCCTTGTTCGATCAATGAGCGCGCCAGGATCAGAGCCGTCATCCATCCGGCTGAGCCGCCGCCCACCACGACGATGCGGCGCACCGTCGGCGGCAGCGCCGAGCGGCGCTTGGGCGTTCGCGCCGCATCCGCGGCGCATTGGTTATACAGGGTGGCGGTGATGCTCATAGCAACCGTCGCAGCGGCCCGTCCCATGCCTCGACGGGCCCCGCGACGAGCACCTGCAACCGGTCGGCGGCGGAACGTGCAATCCCACGAATGGCCAGTCTCCCCAGGGCAGATTCATCGACTTTCTCAGGTCGCGCCGTGCGGATCAATAGCCGTCCCGCGGCCGTCGTGATATCGAGCACATTGTCGCGGCCGCCGACGGCGGCGAGCAGGCCCGGTGCGTCGATCGCAGACGCAGTGGCTGCCGCAGACGCAGTGGCTGCGGGCGCAGTGGTTCGAAGCGCGGCGCGGATTTCACCCGCGACCTGATCTGCGATGGGCCCGAGGACCACCTGCAACCCGGTCGCCGAGGTGCGAAGGATGCCGCGAGCACCCAAGCGCTTGAGCGCCTCCTCGTCCACCGCTTTGTTATCGACCAGAACCAGCCGCAGGCGCGTCATGCAGGCTTCCACTTCGGTGAGGTTGTGGGCGCCGCCGAGGGCCGTCACGAAGACTGGAGCGCGAGCACCCGCAGTCGTCGGCGCAAGAGGCTGCGCCGCCGTATCCTCCGTGTCGCGTCCGGGCGTCGCGAGGTTCAGGCGCACAATGCAGAATCGAAACACCGAGTAGTACAGCGCGAAATAGGCGGCGCCAATCGGCAGCAGCAGCAGGGGCCGCTGCGCATGACTGAAGTTCAACACATAGTCGAACAGTCCGGCCGAGAAGCTGAACCCGAGCCGCACGCCGAACAGGTTCATGACGACCATGGCGAGGCCGGTCGCGACGGCATGCAACGCATAGAGCACCGGAGCAAGGAACATGAAGGTGAACTCGACCGGTTCTGTGACTCCCGTGAGGAACGAGGTCAAGCCCAGCGACATGAGGAGACCCGCGACTCCGGCGCGCCGCTCCGGCCGGGCCGTGTGATACATGGCGAGGCAGGCTCCCGGCAATCCAAACATCATGACGGGAAAGAAGCCCGACATGAACGCACCCGCGGTGGGGTCGCCGGCGAAGAATCGCTTCAAGTCGCCGGTGGCGCCATGGTAATCGCCGATGATGAACCATGCGAAGTTATTGAGGATGTGGTGCAGGCCGGTGACAATCAATATTCGGTTCAGGACTCCATAGGCGAACAGGCCGAGAGATCCGGCGCCGAGGATGGCATGGCTGGTGGCGTCCATGCCGCGCTCGAGATACGGCCAGGCATAGCCCACCACCGCGGCCAATACCAGTCCCGCAAGACCGCTGACGATGGGCACGAAACGCCGGCCGCCGAAAAAACTCAGATAGCTCGGCAGCGTGATGTTGCTGAATCGGTTGTAGGCGATCCCCGCGATGATGCCGGAGAGCAGGCCCACCGGGATGCTGAGCTTGGCCAGCGTGCCCGGCGGCGCGGCGAGCAGGGTCTCGACGGCGCGTGTCGTCACCAGAAAACCGACCAGCGCGGCGAGGCCGGCCGCGCCATGGTTCTCGCGCGCGAGGCCGACACCGACGCCGACCGCAAACAAGAGTCCGAGATTCGAAAAAATCGCGTCTCCGGCCGCCGCCATCGCGGCCCAACCAAGCAGGTCGGGCTGCCCCATGCGCAGCAAGAGTCCCGCGATCGGCAACACGGCGATCGGCAACATCATCGCCCGCCCGAGTTGCTGTAGTCCTCCGAAGCGCAGATTCATCGAGTGTCTCCCACAGGTCCCAGGGTTGGTGCAATCAGTGCGCGCACCTCGGCGGCCGAGGCGAGATCGAGGCAGCGCAAGGCGAGTTCCCGGCAGTCCGCGATCCGCAGTGCGCGGACCTGCTGCTTGACGGCGGGCACCGCCGCGGGCACCACCGAGAGTTCGCGCACGCCGAGACCCAGCAACAGGGGTACGGCAAACCGATCCGCGGCCGCGCCGCCGCAGACGGCGACCATCTTGCCGGCCGCGACGCCGGCACTCGCAGCCTCTGCGACGAGTTTGAGCACCGCCGGATGCAGCGCGTCGGTGCGCCCGGCCAGCTGTGGATGACCGCGATCCATCGCCAGAGTGTACTGCGTCAAGTCGTTGCTGCCGATGGACAGGAAATCGACCTCGCGGATCAGGACGGATGCCGTGAGCGCCGCGGCGGGAGTCTCGATCATCGCGCCCAATTCGATCGGGCCGGGAAGCGCGAGTTCGGCGAGAAGTTCGTTGATGACGCCGCGCACGGCGAGGACTTCCGCGACGTCGGTGATCATCGGGATGAGCAGTCGGACGCGGCCGAAGGGTTGCACCCGCAACGCCGCGCGCAGCTGGGCACGCAGCAGATCGGGACGTGCGAGCGCGGTGCGAACGCCGCGCAAGCCAAGCGCCGGGTTCTCCTCCGCAGGCAGCGGCAGGTAACGCAGCGGCTTGTCGCCGCCCACGTCCATCAGCCGCAGTATCAGAGGTTTAGGCCCGAGCGCCGCAGCGATGCCCTGGTAGGCCGCGAGCTGCTCCGCTTCATCCGGCGCCGTCTCTCGATCGATGAACAGGAATTCCGTGCGCAGCAGTCCGCATCCTTCAGCGCCATTGGCGACGGCCGCCGCAGCATCGAGCACATTGCCCAGATTCGCGAATACCTCGATGCGCGTTCCGTCCAGTGCCCGGCATTCGATCTGCGCTTCGGCTTGGGTCTTGGCGCGGTGCTCGAGGCGCGATTCGACTGCCGCTTCCGCCTGCTCGATGGCCGCCGCCGTCGGCGCCCACTGCAGCGTGCCGCCATCGGCATCAACGATCACGGTGGTGCCATTGGCAACAGCCCGGATTCCGGCGCCGAGCCCCACGAGCATGGGAATCTCCATGGCCGCCGCCAAGATGGCCACGTGCGAGGTGGCGCCGCCGCCGCCCAAACAAATGGCGAGCAAGCGCTGCGGGTCGAGCGCGGTCAGTTCCGACGGCAACAAATCGTCGGCGATCAAGACAGCCCGCTCGGGCAGCGGCAGAATCATCGGCCGCGCTTCGCCGGCGAGCGCCAGCAGCACATGCGATTCCACGTCGAGCAGGTCATCGGCCCGCTCGCGCATGCGCGAATCATCGAGCGCTTCGAGCGCGACAATGGAGCGGCGGATCGCGGCGCGCCAGGCGAATCCGGCGCTCTTGCCCGCGGCGATGAGTTCCTGCGCCGGTTCGTTCACCTGCGGATCGTCGAGAAACTCCAGGTGCGCGGCGATGATTTCCCGGCGGGTGGCGCCGCCGGTTTCGGCCACGCGCTCGAGCCGCGCGCGGACATGAGTTCGCGCCTGCTCCAGCTCGGCGCGTTCATGCGCGGGCCCCATGCCGTGCTCGGTGACGTCAATCTCGCGCCGCTCGATTCGAGTGGCGCGGCCGACGGCGAGGCCGGCGGCGGCGATGACGCCGCCGAGCACACCGGCGGGGAATCGGTTCGGCACCACCCCGCTGACTGGCGCCTCCCCGGTAACCGGCGCTGCCTGGCTGACCGGTGCTGACCCGTTGATCGGCGCCGCGGGGTCGGTACGCGCCGTGGGGTCGGTACGCGCCGCGGCGCCGTGACCCGCGGCCGATTCCATGCGCAGCGCCTCTTGGATGCCGGCCACGAGACTGGCGACGGCCTCCGCGGCATCGGCGCCGCTGGCCTGGATGGTCAATTCGTCGCCCTGGCGCACGCCGAGCGCCATGATGGCCACCACGCTGCGTGCATTTGCGGTGCGGCCATGCGCGGCGAGAGTCGCCTGGGCGCCGAAGGACTTGGCGCGTTGTGCGAGCAGTGCCGCGGGGCGCGCATGCAGGCCCTGGCGCAGCGTCACGATGAGCACATGGCCGGCCGTGGCGGCCGGCGGCTGGGCCGACCGGGACGGCAAACCGGCCGCGGCGTCCGCGACGTTTGCAATGTTTGCGACGTTTGCGATGTTTGCGAGATGCGCGATTCCCGCGATTTCGAACAACAGCTCACCCGCCGACACCAGGCCCGGCGCGCGACGCTGCCGCAGCTCCAAGCCATCCAGTGGCATCACGACAATCGGGGTCATCAAGCTCTTGGCGCCGCGTGCCACCACGTCGAGATCGAAACGGATCAGCTCGTCACCTGCTCGCACTTTGGCGCCCGGCCGCACCCTTGCTTCGAACCCGCGCCCGGCCAGATGGACGGTGTCGATACCGACGTGAATCAATAGTTCGATGCCGTGAGGAGTCCGGATCGATACGGCGTGTGCGCTCGCCGGCAGCGTGATGATCTCGCCCGCACAAGGCGCCGTGAGAATTCCGCTGGTCGGGTCGATCGCCAGGCCGTCGCCGAGCATGCGCCCCGCAAATACCGAGTCGGGCACCTCGTCGAGCGAACTGCACCAGCCGTCGAACGGCGCCACGATGGGTAGGCTCGACATCGCCGCTACTCCCCGATCTCGACCCAGTCGAGGGCCCAGAGGGGATCGAGCCGCGGACGCGCGAAGCGCAGGCACAGATCATGCCGGCCCGGCAGGCGGGGCAGATGCTGCGCCGGCAGAGTCGTCACTTCCTTGGCATCGGCTGCCGGCGCAAGCGGCAGGCGGCTCCGCACCGGCGTATCGCAACCGTCGACATGAATTTCGAGTTCGCCCTCCGCCGTGTTTGCATCGCCGACGCGAATCTTGGCCGCATCCGCACCGAGCTGGTAATTAAACGGCAATGCGGCGACTGCGGCAATGATGCGCGGACCGGCCGACAGATCGACACCGCGATCGATCCAGCACGGGTTCATGATATCGACGGCGAGCGGGGGATTCGCGGCGGCGCCGGCTGGCAATAACAGGCCGATGTCATTGCTGCACAGCTCCAGGTGGTGGCTGTCGCGGCGCAACGACGCACGCGCATCGAGCCGTTCGACCTGAGTGCGCGACACCTGCTCCGCGCCGACAAAGGCCGCCGCGCGTACCTCGGTGCCGACCGGCAAGGTCAACGGCGCTTCAAAGCGAGCCGAGTTCGCCGAGGGTTCATGGCCGTTCAGCGTATAGCGAATATCGCCGAGCGCAGCGGCGCTGCTCTCCGCCTGATTCGACAGGGCCAGGGCGAAGCCGCCGGCGCTGAGTGAAACTTGCGCCTGCGGCGCGAACACGCTGTCGGCATAGTTCAATCTGAACGCCCGATAACGGGCGAACATGGGTACGAGCCGCGCGAGGAAATCCGGCCAGTGCCGGCGTTCCGCCGACGACCAAGCCACTTCGGCGAGCGCCGCCGCGCGCGGCAATGCCATCCACTGGACGCGCTCTTCGGTTTGCATATGCTCGGTCCAGAGACTTGCCTCGATGCCGAGCACGTGATGCCGTTGGATGTCGCTTAAAGTGGCATCGCGCGGCTCGAATCGGTACACATCCTCCAGCGAGACGACATTCAGGCGGCCCGGCGGCTCGGTCGGGAGTGTGCTCTGCCGGTTGTCGAAGTAGAGCGTCGGCCACGGCGCCAGGATCGCGTCGTTACCCGCCACGGCGGCACCGTGGGCTCCTGAAACCCCATGCCATGACATGACGATGGCATCTTTCTTCAGTCCCGGCTGCAGAATCTCGTCCCAGCCGACGATGCGCCGGCCATGCGCCGCAAGGTAGCGGCCGATCCTCTGAGTGAAATACGGCTGCAGTTCGAGGCCGTGGACGCCGAGCTGACCGGCGCGCGCGCGAACCTGGGGCGAAGTGTTCCACTCGTCTTGGACCGCCTCATCGCCGCCGACGTGAACGACGGGACTGGGGAACAGTTCGATGACTTCGGCGAGAACGTCCTCGAGAAAGCCGAAGGTTTGCGGTTCCAGGTTGAACAGGTGGGTGTGGACGCCCCAGTCGGCCGAGACGCGCAGCGGTCCCGACGACGGTCCGTTCACGCCAAGAGATGGGTACGCGGCGATCGCAGCCGTGGCATGGCCCGGCATTTCGATTTCCGGGACGATTTGTACATGGCGCGCGGCTGCGAAGCGAACGATGTCGCGCACTTCGTTCTGGGTGTAGAAGCCGCCGTAGCGCGCGCCGTCGGGCTCGACGCGCCAGGCGCCGACGGCGGTCAGGCGCGGGTGTTTGCGGATCTCGAGCCGCCAACCCTGATCATCGGTCAAATGCCAGTGCAGTACATTGAGCTTGTGCCAGGCCATCCAGTCGATCATGGCGCGAACGAAGGCGGGCGACTGAAAATGCCGCGCCGAATCGAGCATCAAGCCGCGCCACGCGTACACCGGCGCATCGCGGATGGTTTGCGAGGGGATCGCGCCTGCAGCGCCGCCGGATGGCAGGAGTTGCCAGAGAGTCACGGCGCCGTAGAACAGGCCCGCCGCGGTATCTGCGGAAACGGTGATCCGATGCGGCTCGACCTCGAGTTCGTAGGCCTCTGGACCGAATCCGGTGCGGCGGCGGAAGGTAATCGTATCGGCGTCGGAGGCGCCGCTATCTGCGGCGGCGATGGCGACCGGCAGACTCAGCCCGTTGGTGCGGGCCCACAGTTCAACGAGATAGCGGGCGGCGGCATCCGCATCGGGATCGCCCGGCGGCACGCGCACGACGGTGGACGGGCTGACATTGAACGAGCCCACGCCGGAGACGGTGTCGGCAGGAAGCGGAATGACACCGCCCTGGGCGGCCAGCGCCAGCGCGAGGCTTAAAAAAAGGGCGGCGGCCTGCGCCGCCGCCCTTCGTCCTCGAACGATTTTCGTTCCATACCGCACGTTTCACACTCTACGCGATCGCCGCGTGCGGCAGCCGATACGACCCGCCTACAGTTTGAAGCGGAAGTTCAGATAGTACTGCGAACCGTTCTTGTAGAAGGCCCGAGGCTGAGTCGTGTTCAGGGCATAGTACTTGAGGGTGGGATTGTTCAAGTTCATGGCGTCGAACGTGATCGAGAAATGATCGTTCATGGTGTAGCCCAGCGCTGCGGACAGAGTGCCGATGGCATCCTGCGTAAACGCCGTACTGCGGTCCAGGCCGCTGTAGAACGCCGACCGATAGGTGTAGGCCACGCGCGCATTGAACATCTGGTTCTCGAAGTAGCCGCTCACGTTGTAGGTGTTTTTCGACGTGCCCACGAGGCGACTATCGCCGGGCGCATTGTTTGGACCGGGCAGCACGTTCGAGGTTTGCTTGCCATCCGCGTAGGTGTAGTTGCCGGCAACTCCAATGTTGTCGGTGAATGCCTGCTGGTAGGCGAGTTCTATCCCATCGACCCGGCCTTTGGCGTTGACGGGGACCGTCAAGTTGTAGGGCACCTGCTGGCCGGTCGGAAATTGCGAGCTAAAGGTGGTATAGGTCTTGATTTCGGAGCCGTAACCGATGTAGTTGCGCAAGTCCATGTAGAACGCGGTTGCCGACAGCAGCGAGCGCTTGGCGAAATACCACTCGAGTCCGGCATCCAGGTTGGTCGAACGAATCGGCTTCAAATCGGGATTGCCGCCCGAGCCGCCGCCGGTGCCGCCGACAAATCCCGGCGGGCTGAGGTCGGTGAAGCCCGCGAGCGCCGAGTAGTCGGCGCGCGTCATGGTCTCCGAGGCGGCGAAGCGTGCCACCAAATCCGGGGCCACATCGAGCTTCAAATTCGCGCTCGGCAGGACGTCGTTGTAAATGTGCTTTCTCTCGAGACCCGCAAACGGCCCAAACGCCGACGTCAGCACCGCACCCGGGGTGGTCGGATCCACTTGTGTGTAGCTGGTGGCATCTTCCTGCGTGCGCACGTAGCGCACTCCCACGTTCCCAGCCCAGTTGTCGCCTTTGAAATCGGCTTGCACAAAAGCCGCCGAATCTTTCTCGTGCACGGCGAACAAGTACTGGTAGTACTCGCGTGTGATCGGATTGCGGTTGACGTTGGCGGGACTGTTGTAGGCCGCCAACTGCGCCTCAGTCCAGTACCAGATCCCGGTCGGGATATTGGCGCCGAAGGTGTTGAAGTTCGACGGATAATTCGAGAATGTCGTCGGGTACGCCGAAGTGCTCGTGTTCAGCGGGCCTTGGGCGACGCCGGTCGGGGAGGTGCGATCGTGCGCCTCGTAACGCACGCCGAACTTGAGGTCCTTCCACGCACCGTTGTCGATTTTGTAGTCGCTGTCGATTTTCGCCCATTTTTCCTTGTCTTGGACGTCAATATTGGCAGCACCGAATATCCAGCCGAAGGTGACCGGCACGCCGCCGGGGGTCGGGGTGGTGTTGACGGTGTTGCCCAGATTGAAGTCCGGCGCCCTGCCGAGACCGTTCAACTGGTAACCGGCGCCGCTGCCAAGGCCGGGCTGCGTTTCCGATACGTCTTGGTGCGGCGTCTTGCCGTCGCCCCACGAATAGCCGACCTGGCCCAGGAAGGAGAGGGCGCTGCTGGCATTCCAAGTCGTGTCCAGATTGACGAAGTTGGCGGTGGCGGTTTCATCTGGTCGCGAGATTTGATCGTAGACGCCATAGAACGTGCCCGGGACACCGGTGAAATTCGCTTTGGTCAGCGTGTTGTTCTGCACCACATAGCCCGGATCCGGGGCTTGACCACCGCCGGAGGCCACGAAGTGAGTCGACCACATCAGGTAATTGCGGTTGTAGTTGGTGGCGATCAGCCGGGATGAGAAGCCCGACAGATCCAGGGTGAGATCATCGGTGGGCTTGAACTCGATGTCGACCATTCCGCCGTTGCGCTCGCGCTTCTGGGTGAAAAACGCGGCGCCGATGTCGGTCGGGTACTGCACGCCTACGAGGTCCGGATTGGTCTTCGCAATTGCCGTGGGGTTGCCCTTGGCATCCTTGCCTGCAATCGTGTCATAGCCCAGGATTTCGACGCCGTCCCTGCGCAGGTGTCGGCTTTCGGAAAAGAGCTGCAGCATGATGCCGAAATTTCCCGCGTCGTTCTTGAAGTTGCCAAGAGCGCTGTACTGCCCGTCGGTCTTGGACGGCAGATCCGCGTACACCGCGCCCACTGATGCCTCCAGCGTAAACGGCTTGGAGAAGTCGAGCGGCTTGCGCGTAATGATATCGACCGAGCCCGCCACGCCACCCTCGACGAGCGATGCGCTGGAACTTTTCTGGACCACCACCTTGCTCACGATTTCCGAGGGCAGCAGGGTGTAGCTGACGCTGCGGCCGACTTGCTGGACCTGGTCGAGCACGAACCAATCGCCGGCGGCGACGCCGTGGCCATTGATCAGGGTTTGCGTCAAGCTGGGGTTCGTGCCGCGCATGCTGATGCGGTCGTTTTCATCGAAGCCGCCTTCATTGGCACCGGCTGCGCTGGTGGTGACGCCCGGCAGACGGGCCAGGGAGTCGGCGACGTTTTTATCCGGCATCTTGCCGATGTCTTCCGAGGTGATCACTTCGGTCAGTTCGGTCGAATCGCGCTTCGCTTCGATCGATTGTTCGACCGATTTGCGAATGCCGACAACGACGATTTCGTTGAGGTCGCTGGTGTCGGCCGGCGCCGCGACGGTCAATGCCGGAGGCACGAGCATCGCGAGGCCCAGTGCCGACTTGACCGCCAATGCGATCCGATTCATATAGAGATCCCCTGTCCGATTCATACAATGCCCCCTGTCCTGTCACCAATTCGGTTTGAAATTCGCTGCTGCCGGTGTGCGGCGGTCGTTGTCGCGTCGTCTGACTCATCCCATCGAGGCGCCGACCTGCCACACCAGTTAAGACCCAATATAATACCAATTTGCAAAATCCGCTAGTGCCGTGTAATAAACACACAACATATTCCTAAATATATAATAATTTTAATGAGTTACATCGTAGTGATACAGGTTGTTGTTCTAAAAGTGGTATTTGTTTGGTATTGTTCAAATGACTGAAAAAATACCGGATGCGCGATTCAAACCCATGACATCACTCGCCAAAGCGGTGGGCCCGCTCGACGGTCGCGGCAACCTGCCGCTGTATCAGGAACTGCAACGGGTCCTGCGCAAGGCCATCGACAACCGCATTCTCGGCCCCGACGATGCGCTGCCCTCGGAGCGCGATCTGGCCGCGGATTTCGCGGTGTCGCGCATCACGGTGCGCAAGGCTCTTGACGGTCTGGTTGCCGATGGCCTGCTGGTACGGCGGCAGGGCGCCGGCAATTTTGTATCGGCACGCGTCGACAAGAACTTCGCCATGTTGACCTCGTTCTCCGAGGACATGCGCGCACGCGGCCGCACGCCGCGCAGCGTGTGGCTGAAGCGCGCGGCGGGCACTGTAACGCCCGAGGAGGCGCTTGCTCTGCGCTTGAGCCCCGGCACTCCGGTGTTCCGCTTCAACCGAATCCGTTATGCCGACGATGCGCCGATGGCGCTGGAATACGCCACCATCGTGGCGACCGCGCTGCCTTCGCTCGACGCGGTGGACACCTCGCTGTACGAGGCGCTGGAACGCGCCGGGCACCGTCCGGTGCGCGCATTGCAGCGCCTGCGCGCCGTGCTGCTGACCGGAGACCAAGCAGAACTGCTCAAGGCCAAGCCCGGAGATGCCGGCCTTTTGGTCGAACGCCTGGGTTCATTGCCCGACGGGCGCGCGATCGAGTTCTCACAATCGTTCTACCGCGGGGATACCTACGACTTCGTTGCCGAGTTGAGCGCCTCCACATGAGTGCAGCAGCACGCGTTGATTCAATCGAGGACACGCACATGTTCAGGGAGGCTGCCGGTGCGTCGGATGCGGTGCGGGCGCAGCTCGAGTGCGATGCCGCCGCCATAGAGAATATCGCTGCGGAAGTGCGACGACTGCGCCCCCGCGCGGTGATCACCTGCGCGCGCGGTAGCTCCGATCATGCCGCGACCTTCGCCAAGTACTTGATCGAGACGCGCGCCGGAGTTCTGACCGCCTCCGCCGCGCCCTCCGTGAGTTCCGTTTACGGCGTTCCCCAGGATATTCGCGGTTGCTTGGTTCTTGCGCTGTCCCAATCAGGGCGCAGTCCCGACCTGCTCGCCGCGGTGGCGGCCGCGAAAGCGGCGGGCGCCACGATTCTCGCTCTCTGCAATAGTCCCGATGCGCCGCTCGTCGCCGCCGCGGATCTGGTGATCGAGTTGCGCGCCGGTGTCGAGACCAGCGTCGCCGCCACCAAATCCTTTCTCGCGACGCTGGCCGCGCTGGTTCGATTGGTCGCGGCGTGGACGCAGAATGCGGCACTGGCATCGGCCGTGGAGACGCTGCCGGGGCTGATGGACTCGAGCTGGGCGCTCGATTGGTCGGCAGCGCTGGCGCCGCTCGAATCGGCCGAGCATCTGTATGTGGTGGGCCGCGGGCTGGGGCTGGGTGCCGCACAGGAAACGGCGTTGAAATTCAAGGAAACCTGCGGCCTGCACGCCGAGGCCTTCAGCAGCGCGGAATTGCGCCATGGTCCCTACGCGCTGCTCGGCCCCGGATTTCCGGCGCTGCTGCTTGCGCAGCGCGACGCCACGCATGCGGGCGTCGAGGCCCTGGGCGTGGAGCTGGCCCGCCGCGGCGTGCCGCTACTGATCGCCGGCGCCGAGATCACCGGCGCGAAGGGTGCCGGCGCGGCGCCCGCGGGCGCGCAAGGCGCCGCAGCGCAGCTCCCCGGTGCCATCATGCTGCCCACCATCGACGCCACGCCTGAAATCGCGCCGATACTGCTGGTGCAGAGCGCCTACCGGTTGATCGCAACGCTCGCGCTGCGGCGCGGATTCGATCCCGATCATCCCGCGCACTTGCGCAAGGTCACGGAGACGATGTGATGCGCACAGCCCTCGTGAACGGCCGGCTCTTGACCGGTTCGGGGCTGGTGAGCGGGCAGACGTTGCTGCTGTCCGGGGCGCGCATCGAAGCGCTGGTCGACCCTGCGGATGCGCGCTGTAAAGGCGCGGCCCTCGTGGATCTCGGCGGGCAGCTCTTGCTGCCCGGATTCATCGACGTGCAAGTCAACGGCGGCGGCGGCGTGCTGTTCAACGATGACCCCAATCCCGAGTCGATTCGCGCCATCGGCGCGGCGCACCGCCGTTTCGGCACCACAGGATTTCTGCCCACCCTGATCAGCGACGATCTCGACACCATCGGGCGCGCGATCGCCGCCGTACAGTCGGCGCTCGATGCCGGCATGCCCGGCGTCCTCGGAATCCACATCGAGGGACCGTTCCTCAACTGGGCGCGCCGCGGCGTGCACGATTCCAAACATCTGCGGGTGCTCGACACCAGCTTGGTGTCGCTGCTGAGCCGGCTGCGCACCGGGCGAACGGTGGTGACTCTGGCCCCCGAGATGACCACACCGGAAATGGTCGCGCAGCTCGTCGCCCGCGGCATCCTGGTATCCGCCGGGCACAGCGAGGCCAGCTTCGCGGAGACCACTGCAGCCATCGCGCATGGACTGCGCGGATTCACCCATTTGTTCAATGCGATGGCGCGTCTCGAGCCGCGCGAGCCGGGGATCGTCGGCGCCGCGCTGTACGATGACAATACCTGGTGCGGAATCATCGTCGACGGCCACCACGTCGATCCGGTCATGCTCAAGCTCGCGCTGCGCTGCAAGCGGCACGATCGATTCATGCTGGTCACCGACGCGATGCCGGCCGTGGGATCCACGGAGCCCACCTTCGTCCTGCAGGGCCGAACGATCCGCGTCGTCGACGGCATTTGCCGCGACGAGAACGGTACGCTCGCGGGCACCGCGCTCGACATGGCGGCGGCGGTGCGCAACGCCGTCTCGCTGCTGGGCCTCGACGTCGTCGAGGCCGCCCGCATGGCCAGCGAATATCCAGCGGACTTTCTCGGCTTGGGAGGCGAACTCGGGCGCATCGCGCCCGGCTACCGCGCGAATCTGGTGCTGATGGACGACGAATTACGGGTACGGAAGACCTGGCTCGAGGGCCTCGAGAGCTGAGGTCGGAGATGTACCGGTGTCGGTGCCGGTGACAGGCCTGAAGTCAGGGGTGTGCCGGCGATTTGACCGCCTTGGATCTGCCAAGCGCCGTCAGCGCGTCGAACAAGCTGATGCTGGGATGTTTCGCACACTCGGCCAGCAATGCGGATTGAAAGGACGCCACCCTATCCGCATCGAACATTGGGCTGCCGGATCTTGCCACGGAAAAACCGAACAGCCACATCATGATGGTGTTCGCGCTCTCCGGATCGGTACGCGCGAATTCAACGTGCCGCGTTGCGAACGCCGCGCATTCAAGGGTGGTGAGATCCATCGGGTTTTTGGCTGACGGCTTGACGACAGCCAGAGCATCCAGCAGGCTTTCTTTGGGATTGCTCTTGCACTCGCCATCGAGCGCGAACCCGAAGGGCGCCAGCGCATCCGGGTACATGACATGCGCTCCGGACTTTGCCATCGAATAGCCGAACAACCACATCACCGTATTGATGGAGTCCGCCGTTGGGTTCGTGGCGGCGGCCGGCAGAACCTCGCTTTCATATTTCCCGCAGGTCAGCGTGGCGAGATTGAGTTCGGTTGCGCGGCTCATGCAGGGCAACAGGCAGTGCGCAAGGGCGAATGCGGCGATGAATTTCAATCGGGGATCTCGTGCGTCAAGTCATTAATTGGCCGTAACGCACTATGACCCGGCATCCCGGCAACAAGTTCTGTGCGCAGCGTCATCCCGCCGCCGCGTCCAATAAAATGCTAACCTTGCGCCCACCGGGTTTTGGAAATAGCGCGCATGTCGACGCCAATTGTGCCGCCCGTGCTCCCCGACGACGAAGCGCAGGCGGCGATCCTTCTCATCCAACACTTAAGCGGCAAGCTGGGCACGGTCGGCCTCGACGCGAACGACGCCGCCAGTCACCTCAACGACGTCGCGCAGCAGTTCGAACGCCAGGAGAAGCAATTTCAGCGCCTGCGCGCCAGTGCCGTCGCCATGGTCGACGCCAACAAACAGATCGATCACGCGACCGAAACGGCGCATGCGACCGCTGAATCCGCCCGCGCCGCCCTGGAGACATCGCGCCTGACCATCGGTCGGGCGATCGCGCGCGTCGCGGCGCTGGTCGATGCGGTCGAGCGGATCGAGCGCCGCCTCGGCGAGATCAAGAGTTCGCTCGACGAGGTCGCCGGCGTCTCCGGCACGATCGAGGAAATCGCACGCCGGAGTAATTTGCTCGCGCTCAACGCCGCCATCGAGGCCGCGCATGCCGGCGCGGCGGGCCGCGGCTTTGCGGTGGTGGCGGGCGAGGTCAAGGTGCTCGCCGCCCAGACGCGCGCGGCGACGCAGATGATCGGCAAGACGGTCGGCACGCTCTCCAGCCAGATCGCCACCCTCATCGCCGAATCCACCGGCGCGGCCGCGGACGCCGTGGCAACGCGCGACGGTACGCGGCACATCGAAGACACCGTCGCCGGCGTCGGCAAGAGCTTCGCGACGCTGACCACCCTGAGCGGCACGGTGGCAACCACGGCGCGCGGTAACCTCGATCAATGCGACAAGCTCATCGCTGAACTCGACGCGCTCGACGGCGGGGTGGCCGGCGCCTCGAAGAATCTCCGGGCAGCGGATACCGAGGTCACGAACCTGCTGGGCAAGCTCGAGGATATCGTCGATGCGGTGGCGACGAACCGCGTCCGCACCGCCGATTCGCCCTACCTCGACGCCATCCGCAGCATTGCCGCCGAAGTCGCGGCCACGTTCGAAGCGGCGATCGCCGCCGGCGAGCTCACCCTCGAAGAGCTCTTCGACGATCGCTATGTCGAGATTCCCAATACCAACCCGCAGCAATTCATGGCGCGCTACACGGCGGCCGCCGATCGCCTGCTGACGCCGATCCAGGAGCGCGCGCTCAAGCAGCTGCCGCACGTGCAGTTCTGCCGCTGCATCGACCGCAATTGCTACGTCGCGACGCACAACCTGTATTGTTCGAAGCCGCAGACCTCCGACCCTAAGTGGAACGACACCAACTGCCGCAATCGCCGCTTCTTCAAGCATCGCGCCATGCTGGTCGCGGCGCGCAGCGAAAAGCCCGTGCAGCTGCAGACCATGCGCCGCGACATGGGCGGCGGAAAATTCGTCATGATGAAGACCGCCGGCGCGCCGGTGCGGATCGGCGGCCGGCACTGGGGCGCCGCATCGATCGCCTACATCCTGCCTTAGGCCTTCGACGGCAAAATCCGTTTCACCAGAAAGGTGAAGCGTCCCGATTTGACCCAATGCCGTGCCGCCTGGATGTCCGGCGCGAAGTACCGATCGGCCGCATAGTAGGGCACGTCGCCGCGAATGCCGGCGTGCACGTGCTCCAGGCTTTCGGAAGAACGGGCGGGCCGATGAAAGTCGATGCCCTGCGCCGCAGCCAGTAATTCGATGCCCACCACGGTGGCCGCGTTGTCGACCATCGACCCTAAGCGGCGTGCGCCATGAGTCGCCATGCTCACATGGTCTTCTTGATTGGCGGAGGTCGGAATCGAATCGACGCTGCAGGGAGCGGCCAGGGTCTTGTTCTCCGACACCAGAGCCGCTGCCGTGACTTGCGCAATCATGAAGCCGGAATTCACGCCGCTGTTTTCCACCAGAAAAGCGGGCAGACCGCTCATCTTCGGATCCACCAGGACGGCCACTCGGCGTTCGGCCATGCTGCCGATTTCCGCCAGCGCGAGCGCCAGCGTATCGGCCGCGAATGCCACCGGTTCGGCATGAAAGTTGCCGCCCGACAGCACGTCTCCCGCGTCGACGAACAACAATGGGTTATCGGTGACGGCATTCGCCTCCAGCCGAAGCGTCACGCTGCAATTGCGAATCAAGTCCAGACAGGCGCCCATCACCTGCGGCTGACAGCGGAAGGAATACGGGTCTTGCACGCGCGTGCAGTCGAGATGCGAGGCCCGGATGGCGCTGCCCGCGATCAGATCCCGGTACTCGCGCGCGACGGCGATCTGCCCGGGTTGACCCCGCACTTGGTGGATGCGTTCATCGAACGGCGCGTCGCTGCCCTTCAAGGCATCCACCGACATGGCGCCGGCGACGACGGCAGCGGCAAACACATCTTCGGCGCCGAACAGTCCGGCGAGCGCGAGCGCCGTGGACACCTGAGTGCCGTTGATCAGCGCCAGGCCCTCCTTGGCGCGCAATTTGAGGGGTTCGAGTCCGGCGAGACCTAAGCCCTCGGCCGCGGGCAGCGTGGCGCCGCGCACGCGCACCTGGCCGATGCCGAGCAACACCGTGCTCAAGTGTGCCAGGGGCGCCAGATCTCCGGACGCACCCACCGAGCCCTGCGCGGGAATGACCGGATAAACCTCATGCTCCAGCAACTTTGCCAAGGCGTCGATCACGGCCATCGTGATGCCGGAGTGCCCGCGCGCCAGCGCGTTGATCTTGAGGGCCAGGATCAGGCGGACCACGGTGTCGGGCAGCGCATCGCCCACTCCGGCGGCATGCGACAGCAAGAGATTGCGCTGTAGCAGGTCAAGCTGTTCGGCCGGTATGCGGGTCTGCGCCAACAAACCGAACCCCGTGTTGATGCCGTACGCGGCATCGCCGAGGGCGATGATTTTCTCCACCAAGGAGCCGGCGACCGCAATGCGGCCGCGGTCGTGCGCAGAGAGCCGCAGAGCGACGGGCTGCTCGTAGATGCGCCGCAGTGTCGCCAGGTCGAGCTCGCCGGCGCGGATCTCCAAGACCTGCGCCACTAGGGATGCTCGATCATCGGCAAATTCAACCCCTGCTCGCGGGCGCAGGCAATCGCGAGGTCATAACCGGCGTCGGCGTGGCGCATGACGCCCGTGCCCGGATCATTCCACAGCACCCGGCGAATTCGCTTGGCCGCAGCCGCGCTGCCGTCGCAAACGATGACCACTCCCGCGTGCTGGGAGTAGCCCATGCCGACCCCGCCGCCGTGATGGATCGATACCCAGGTGGCGCCGCTGGCCGTGTTCAGCAGCGCATTGAGCAAGGGCCAGTCGGAGACCGCGTCGGAGCCGTCCTTCATCGATTCGGTCTCGCGGTTGGGACTCGCCACGGAGCCCGAGTCCAAGTGGTCGCGGCCGATCACGATGGGCGCTTTGAGCTCGCCGCTCTTCACCATGTCGTTGAAGGCCAGACCTAAGCGGTGGCGCTGTCCCAGGCCCACCCAACAAATGCGCGCCGGCAATCCCTGGAACTGAATCTGCGAGCGCGCCATATCGAGCCAGTGGTGCAGGTGAGGATCGTCCGGGATCAGCTCCTTCACCTTCGCGTCGGTCTTGTAAATGTCCTCGGGATCGCCGGAGAGCGCGACCCAGCGGAACGGTCCGATGCCGCGGCAGAACAGGGGACGGATATATTCCGGGACGAAACCCGGGAAATCGAAGGCGTGCGCGACGCCCGCGTCGAAGGCGACCTGTCTGATGTTGTTGCCGTAGTCGAACACCGGCAGACCCATGCTCTTGAAACGCAGCATGTACTCGACATGCCGGGCCATCGACAGCGTCGCCGCCGCGGCGGTGCCGGCTGGATCGGCCGCGCGCCGCTCGTCCCATTGCTCCACCGTCCAGCCCTGCGGCAGATAGCCGTTGACCGGGTCGTGCGCGGAGGTTTGATCGGTCAGGGCGTCCGGCCGGATCCCCCGCTCGAGCAGCGTCTGCAGCACGTCGACGATGTTGCCGAGGAGCGCCACCGAAATCGGCTTGGCGTTTTTCTTGGCCGTGTCGAGCATGGCGAGGGCTTCGTCCAAGTTGCGCGCCTGCGCGTCGACATACCGGGTTTCCAAACGCTTGTCGATGCGGCTTTGGCGGCATTCGACCGCCAGCATGTTGAAACCGGCCATAGTGGCCGCCAGCGGCTGCGCGCCGCCCATGCCGCCGAGACCGGCCGTGAGTATCCACTTGCCCTCAGGCTTGTCGCTGAAGTGGCGGCGGCCCATTTCGGCGAATGTTTCGTAGGTGCCTTGCACGATGCCCTGGCTGCCGATGTAGATCCAGGAGCCCGCAGTCATCTGGCCGAACATGGCGAGACCCTTGCGGTCCAGCTCATTGAAGTGTTCCCAGGTCGCCCAATGAGGCACCAGATTCGAATTGGCGATCAGCACTCGCGGCGCGTCCGGATGCGTCGGGAACACGCCCACCGGCTTGCCGGACTGCACCAACAAGGTTTCTTCCTCGGTCAGCGTCTTCAGCGTTTCGACGATGCGGTCGTAGCAATTCCAATCGCGGGCGGCGCGGCCGATGCCGCCGTAGACCACGAGCTCTGCGGGGTTCTCCGCGACTTCCGGATCCAGATTGTTCATGAGCATGCGCAACGGCGCTTCGGTCATCCAGGTGCGCGCGCTCAAAGTGTTGCCGCGCGCCGCGCGGATGATTCTGGGTTTCAATGGAGCCAGCATGGTGTTTTCCTTCAGGGGCGGAAGCGCCCCGACATTTCGTATCGGGAACCGGGGTAGTAGAGGCGGGCCACCGAGGCAATTTGCCCGGCAGTCCAGGTGCGTCGAATCATCAAAAGACAGGGTTCATCGCGCTTCATTCCCAGGAGCTTGCGCGTGCGCTCATCCGGCATCACCGCCCGCAGCAGATGTTCGGCCTCCTGCAGCGGGGCGACTTTGATGAGATAGTCGGTCGGGGTGGTTTGATTGAAATCCACTTTCAAGTAATCGGGCGCGAGCTTCGGCAGAACGTAGCGGTCTTCGAGCTGGATGGGACGGTCGTTCTCGAAGTGCACGATGACGGAGCAGTACAGTTCACTGCGCGGCGCAATACCGAAATCTTCGGCAAGCTCCGCCACCGCGCGAACCCGCTCCAGGGACACGATCTCGGCGCGGTGCACATGGCCTCTGCGGCGGATCTCGTCGGCGATGCTGCGGATTTCGAGGGGATGCGCGTGGGCTTGGCTGTCGGCGACGAAGCTGCCGACTCCGGCGATACGCACCAAAACGCCCTCGTCGCGCAATTCTCGCAGCGCCCGGTTGGCGGTCATGCGCGATACGCCGAAGGACTTGACGATGTCGTTTTCGGACGGCACACGCGTCGAAGTGCCCCACTTGCCGGACCCGATATTGTCGAGGATATGCCGCTTCACCTGTAAATACAGCGGCTGCGTCGTCGCGTTGCTTCTGTCCATGGTGCGAAGACTAAGCTGTATAGACAGGTACAGTCAACCTATTTTCACTCGGCCAGGGCCAGCCGCCGCATCAAGCCGGCAAAGCGCGGCTGCAAATCGTCTTCGACGGCGTGCCGCCGCTCCTTGATCACCCATCGGCCCGCCACCATGACATCGCGGATGGCCGCGTCCCCACCGGCGAACACCAAGTGGTCCAAGGCGGTGTCCGGCGCTGCGCCCACCATGGACGGATGCGCGGCGTCCAGCACCAGCCAGTCGGCGCGACGGCCCACCTCGATCGCGCCCGCCGGCTGGCCAACCGCCTGCGCGCCGTGCTGCGCGGCGTCACGCCACAGGCGGGTTCCCACATGCGGCTCAGGCTTAGTGGCGAGCACCGCGCGCCCCTTCTTGCGCAGCCGCTGTTGATATTCCATCCAGCGCAATTCCTCCGCGGGACTCACCGTGGCCTGACTGTCGGAGCCCACGCACACGCGCCCGCCAGTTTTGAAAAAACGGGTGGTGTCGAAGAACCCGTCGCCGAGATTGGCCTCGGTGCTGATGGAGACACAGACGATGGCGGCAGCGGCGGCGATGCCTTTGAGTTCCTCCGCGGTGGCATGGGTGGCGTGCACCAGGCACCAGTGCGGGGTCAGCAATCCTGATTCCAGCAAGAGCTCGATGGGCCGCCGTCCGGTTTCCTGCTTGCAGGACTTCACTTCGCGCAGTTGCTCGGCAACATGTATGTGCACCGGCAGCGTGGCATCGAGGCTGCGCAGCTGCTGCGCCGCTTCGCGCAGGTGGCCGAGGGGGACCGCGCGCAAACTGTGAAATGCGGCCCCGGTGCGCGTCGAGCGCTGCGAGTGTTGACGGGCGAGCCGCTCCTGAGCGAGCCGTTCCTCAATTCCACGCAGGAATACATCCGTGTCCATGGCGAAGCGAGCTTGCTCGCGCTTTAACGGCTTGCCGCCGAAGTCACTGGTCTGGTACAGCGTCGGCAGAAAGGTGAGGCCGATGCCGGCGATCTCTGCGGCGTTGTCGATCGCTTCCCACAGGCCGTTCGTGCCGGGATACGGAGCGCCATTCTTCTGGCGGTGCAGATAATGGAACTCCGCGACGGAGGTGTAGCCCGCTTTGAGCATTTCCACGAACAATTGCGTCGCCAGGATTTGCAATTCTTCGGGCTCGATCCGATTGGCGAGCTGGTACATGGCCTGGCGCCAGGTCCAGAAACTGTCGCGCGCCGACAGACGGTATTCGGTGTTTCCCGCCATGGCGCGCTGGAAGGCGTGACTGTGCGCATTCGGCATGCCGGGGACGGCGACCCCCGTGACTCGCTCCGCGACGAAGGTCGATGCGCCGATCGTGGCGCCGGTGTCGACGCGAGCGATAATCCCATCGTCGGCCACCGTGACGGTGCACTCGCGGGCCCAGCCTTGCGGTAGGAGGGCGGATTCCAGTTGGTATTGCTTCATCTTGACCGCGGGGGTGTGGATTGTCGTTAGGCCCAAAGGCACTCAACGCCGGCCGCTTTTCCTATTTCCGGGTCGCGAGTAATCAGCGGCAGGTCGAGTGCAACAGCGGTCGCCGCAATCAAGCGGTCGCCGCGCTCTCCAATCGTATAGAGTCGTTGGGCGACGTACACAATCTCGGCCGTGAGCGCAGCTTCCTGATAGTTGCCGCTGGCAAAGGCAGCGCGCGCCCATTCCTCGAACGGTACCGCGCTGCTGATCGTGATACGGCCCCGGTGACAGGCTTCTCCAAGCTCTACCAGAACGGTGGTTGGAACATAGATCGAACAGCGCCCCTCACCGGCGCGTTCGAAAATGCGCTTCGCGGCTCTGCCCAGTCGCTTGACGTTGCCGCTCGCGGCCCAGATCAGCGAGTGTGTATCGGTAACGGCGAGGGGAGCATCCTTCTCGTCCACGCGATTATTTTCCCAGCGACACCAACTTTTTCTCCCACCGTGCATTGGCTTCGGCGCGAATGTCGGCCAGCGGATCCTCCACTCCTGCTGCGATTCGCAGGCTTCCGATCAGCTTGAAGTCAGACGCCGATTTCATATTTCCGGACTCGATGTTCCGCAAGCGTTTGGCCGCCGCTTCCAGATCGTTGAGATACGACTCGCCGATCAACACGGCATGGTTATCACTGCCACGGCTTTTGATAATGACCTTACGCCCACGATGACCCGTGACTGTTTCGAACAGGGTGAAGAACTTTTGTCGAGCGTTGGAAATGGTGAACACAGGCGGGGCCATGGACTCTTCCAGATATGTACAAGTGACTTGTACATTATAGTTCGGCAGTCCAGCGACGGCAAGCTAATGGGGGGGGAACCTGCAAGCCCTAAGATCATGAATTGGGAGGCTTTGCGGCGACGGTGGCGGATTCCAGTTGGTAATTGTCTCATCTTGACTGCAGCTGGGTGGAGGGCCTAGCTTGAAGGATCGTTGGTGCAGCGGCAATTCACGGCTACGGCGGATCAACAAGTGCAGGATTTTCCGGACGAGGAGTGGGACAGCGTTTGGATCGGCGCGAACATTGCCACGATGGTCGCCGGTGCGCAGCCCTACGGCAACCTCAAGAATGCCGCGCTGGCGGTGAAGGGCGAACGAATTGCGTGGATCGGCCCCGCCGCCGACGCGAGGCTCAAAGCCGCGGCCTTGGGCGTCCCCGTTCAGGACGCCCCCGGGTCCTGGATGACCCCCGGATTGATCGATTGCCATACGCACCTGGTGTATGGCGGTAATCGGGTCGAGGAATTCGAACGGCGGCTCTGCGGGGTCTCCTACGAGGACATCGCGCGCGCCGGGGGCGGAATCCAATCGACCGTGGCGGCAACGCGGGCCGCGACACACGCGGAGCTGCATGCGTCGGCCGCCATTCGCGCCCGAAGCCTGATGGCGGAGGGAGTCACCACCATCGAGGTGAAGTCGGGATACGGGCTCGAACTTGCCACGGAGCGTCGCCTGCTCGAAGTGGCGCGGGATCTGGGCGCCGAATTGCCCGTTTCGATCCAGAAGACCTTTCTCGGCCTGCATGCGCTGCCGCGGGAATTTGCCGCCGATCGGCGCGACTTCGTGGATAAGGTCAGTGGTCCATGGCTGGAGACCCTCGCCGCCGCAGGGTTGGTGGACGCGGTCGACGCGTTCTGCGAGAACATTGCGTTTTCCCTGGCGGAAACCGAGCGCCTGTTGCAGGCCGCGAAGCAGCTGGGATTGCCCGCGCACGTGCACGCGGGTCAATTGAGCGACATGGGCGCGGCGGAATTGGCGGCGAAATGGGGCGCACTGTCTGCGGACCATTTGGAATACCTGAGCGCGGCCGGCGCCCGCGCGCTGGCTGCCTCGGGCACGGTCGCCGTGCTGCTGCCCACCGCGTATTTCACCTTGCGGCAGACGACACCTCCGCCCATCTCGTTGCTCAGGGAAGCGGGCGTGGTGCTCGCGGTCGCCACCGACTGCAATCCGGGCAGCTCACCCTGCACCTCGATACTGCTTGCGCTCAACATGGCCTGCACGCTGTTCGGCTTGACTCCGGAAGAGGCTTTGAGCGGCGCCACGCGGCAGGCCGCACGGGCCCTGGGGAAGCAGGACGACATCGGCACCCTCGAGGCAGGAAAGCGCGCCGATATCGCGTTCTGGCGCATCGAGAGTCCCGCGGAGCTGTGCTACGGCATGGGCGCGAACCCCTGCGTCGGCGTGATGCATCGGGGGAAACTCAGGCCGCGCGCCTGCTGATCGCAGCGCCGGTTGCAACATTGTTTTCCGCCAATGAACGTGACACGACCTGTTCCGTCGCGGTATACCTCAAATCGGCGCCGTGCGCCGTTTGGGCTATAAAACGGTGGGTTCTTATGAAGAAATTGGGCATTTTCATCATGGGCTGCGCGGCATTGGCAACCGCGGGCCATGCGGCGGCGCCGAACGCCGCTCCGAAGCCGTCGGGCGCACATGAATACGTGTATGTCCAGGCCTCAATGTCCAAGGACATCTACGTGGTGGACGCTGAAACCTTCGAGGTTTCCGGACATATCGTCGTCGGTGATTTTACCGATGATGTGATTGGTTCCCCCGATGGACGGGTCGCTTTCGGCAACGCGCAGATCTGGGCGGGAAACCCGCTGAGTTGGCAGGCGAATGAGGCCGGAAAAGTATTCGCGCTCGATACCGCGAACGACAAAGTCATTTGGTCGACCTTTGTCGAGGGCTCGCCGCATCACCTCGCGGTAAGCCCTGATGGCACTCGTCTGTACGTACCGCTGTACAACCGATACTACTTGCTCGTCTTGGATGCTCGCTCAGGCCAGGTCATCGATCGATGGCATACGAGTCTGGGCAACCATAGCCTGAAGATCACGAAAGACGGAACCAAGCTGTTTGTCGGCAACATGTCCAGCAATGTCATCTGGGAGTACGACACGCGAACCGGTCGAATTCTCAAGCGATTTCCGGCGGGAGAAGCGGTGCGTCCCTTGCAATTGGACGCCGACGAGACTCACATCATCTATCAATTGTCGCGGTTCCACGGCTTCAAAGTGCGAGAAATCGCCACGGGGGTAGTCAACAAAACGGTGGACCTCCCGAGCCTCCCCGCCGGCGTCGAGATTCCCGACTCCTATCCGTATACGGTGGATCATGGTCTGGCCATCACGCCCGACAACACCATGTTGTTGGCGGCGGGCTCCATCGCCGGGTACGTCGCCGTCTATGCTTTGCCCGACTTCAAGCTGCTAGGGACAATCCCGGTGGGCGAGGATCCGAACTGGATCGCGGTCCGCGGAGATTCCAAGGTTGCCTTCGTCAGCAATCGAGCCTCGAATTCACTATCGGTACTCGACTTGACGAAGCTCAAGGAGATCCGGCAGATTCCACTGGGCAAGATGCCGTCCAGGCTCAGCGTCGTCAGAGTGCCTCAGCGAAGCTGATATCCTGCCGGCTGCCACTCACCTCACCCATGAACAGGCGCCAGGTCATCATTGCCGGAGGGTTGGGCCTGAGCCGGACGGTTCGCGCCGTTCGCGCAGATGACGACGTACGTATCGCTCGCTTCGAGGAACCATTGGACGTCGCAGACATCCCAGTCGGTGGTTGGTGTCTGCTGCTGATTGACGGCGCCGCCATTTATATTCGCCGTCGCACCCAGGTTGAGATCAGCGCGGTGCGCAATGAATCGATCTCAACATTGCCGGACCCCGCGCGGGACGAGGAACGAGTCAATGATCCTGAATGGCTCGTCGTATCAGGTGAGTGCACGCACGCGGCTTGTAGAGTCGTCGCAGGCCAAGGGAGCTATCAAGGCTGGGAATGCTTTTGCCATGGGTCGCAATTCGATTTGTCCGGACGGGTGCGCCACGGTCCCGCCAAAAGGAACCTCGCCGTGATCGCTTACGAAAAGATTGGTCCGCAAACGCTGCTGCTCCACGCACCGTTGCGCACGGCGCTGCGCACGCCGCCACGGCCGTCGCAATCGCAGACTGCGGCCGTGCCCGTGCCGCGGCCATTGGGGGATCGAACGTGAGAATCCTGATCGTGGAAGACGATGGCGAAACCGCAGAACTCATTGCCAGCGGTCTCGCTGAAGAAGGCCATGAAATCGAACTCGCCGGCGACGGCCTCGACGGCTTGGCACGCGCTCGGCGCAAGACCGCCGATTTGCTGATCATCGATCGCATGCTGCCCAATCTGGACGGTCTATCACTGGTGGCGAAATTGCGTGCCGACCGCGACGAAACCCCGGTGCTGTTCCTGACCGCCATGTCGCGATTGCACGATCGCGTAACGGGTCTGGAAGCGGGCGGCGACGACTACTTGGTCAAGCCCTTCGAATTTGCCGAACTGGTGGCGCGAGTGGCCGCACTGGGCCGGCGCCCGCGACGCATGTTGGTCGAAACCACGTTGAAGGCGGCGGACCTGGAGCTCGATCTATTGACGCGAAGAGTCAGGCGTGCGGGTCGCGAAATTCTGCTGCAGCCCCGCGAATTCCGCATTCTCGAGTACCTGGTTCGCAACCAAAACAACACGGTGACCCGCACCATGCTTTTGGAGAATGTTTGGGAGTATCACTTCGATCCGAGAACCAACATCGTGGAATCGCATTTGAGCCGTCTGCGCACAAAAGTGGACAAGGGCTTTACGCCCGAACTGATTCACACCATTCGCGGCACCGGGTATTGCCTGCGTGTTCACAACTAAGATTTTGCGGACCTCAAGCTTCCGGCTGACGATGTTGTTCGCGGCGTTCTTTTGTGCCGCCGTCCTGTTGCTGTTCGGCATAACGTATATCTACGCCACCAAGTACGCGACGCAGGGTGAAATCGCGGAAATCGAAGTCGAATTCGCCAGGATGATCGAGGAGGCCCGCATTTCGCAGTACGCCGCGCTTCCGGACATGATCGCGAAGCGGTTGCGGGAACGGGGATCTGAACATAGCTTCTACCTGCTGCAAGATCGCTTCGGGCACAAGCTCGCCGGCAACATGGCAGCCATGCCGCCGATTGAAGGGGGCGTGCGTTTGAACCGTCCCGACAAGGACAAGAAGCCGTATGTGGTCGCGTCCGGACATACCCTGGAAAACGGCGATTTTCTTCTCATCGGCGAAGATCTGGTCTTGTTGGAGGAAATGGATGCGGTGCTGATCCGCTCCTTCGGCGTGAGCATTGCCGCCACCGTGCTGATCGCCCTGGTGTGCGGATTGTTGATCAGTCGAAACGTCCTGCGGCGTGTGGCGTCGGTCAGCGCAACCAGCCGCTCCATAATCGCGGGCGACATGTCCACGCGGATTCCACTGCGCGGGGTGGACGATGAATTCGATCATCTTGCAAAAAGCGTCAACGATATGCTCGAGCGCATCGAGGATTTGATGCAGCACACGCAGCAAGTCGCGAATGATATCGCGCATGATTTGCGGACGCCGCTGACGCGCCTCCGCCAAAGGCTCGATCGAGCGCGGCGGCGAGATCCGGCCGATGGTGCGCATCACGAGGTGCTCGACCGCTCGATCGAGGAGGTTGACGCGATTCTCAACACATTTACGGCGCTGTTGAGAATTGCTCAAATCCAGGCAGGCGGTACCGTGTCGTCGACCAATCCGGTCGATCTGTCGCAGCTGCTCGAAAGCATCAGCGAGGATTTCGTGCCCGCCGCCCGAGACGGGGGCCGTAGCATGCATGCTCGAATCGCGCCCCATTTGACGGTGAATGGCGATCGAGAATTGTTGACCCAAATGGTCGTCAATCTTCTGGACAATGCGATTCTGCACTCCACGCCGGGTGCCCAAATCACGGTGACCGCGCAGCAAATCGCCGGCGCGCCGCAAATCGTCATAGCCGATACGGGTCAAGGCATCCCTCGAGAGGAGCGCGCCAAGGTCTTCAGACCTTTCTATCGAATTGAACCGAGCCGGCAGGCCGAGGGCAGTGGGCTCGGCTTGAGTTTGGTGGCGGCCATCGTCAATCAGCATCGCGCGTCGATCAGGCTGGAAGACAATCTTCCGGGTTTGCGCGTCGTCGTGGCGTTTCCGTCGTGAAGATGCATTGGCGCAAGGGCCGGTACGCGATTGATCCCGGCGCGCAATTGGGCGGCGCGCTCCGGCGCCGGGTACATTGGGATCATTTAATTTGACGTTCCATTTTTGCATCTGTAATTTTTTGGCGCCCGATTCTCCTGTACGCACGGCAAGGAATCATTCATGAATCTAGCGCGCACGCTCGTTTGCTTGCTACCCGTGGTACTGACGCTGCAGGGCGCCGTAGCGGCGCAGCCGGCGGCTCCGGAAATCAAGATTATTGCAACCATACCCGCGGCCGACGGCTACTGGGATTACGCATCTTTCGACGCTGCCGCGCGGCGCGTCTACGTGGGGCGCGAAGACGGCGTCATGTCCATCGACGTGGACACGAACAAGGTCACCCCGCAATTATTGAGGGGCGAGCGGGTACACTCCATCGTGCCGCTGCCCGGGGGGCTCGCCCTCAGCACCAACGGTCTCAGTAATCAGGCAACCCTGTTCGAGCAGTCGACGGGCAAGGTGCTGGCGCAAATCCCGACCGGAAAGAAACCGGACGCGGCGTTGTTCGATGCGGCGAGCAAGCTGGTGCTCGTGATGGATGGCGACGACAATGATACGACTCTCATTGACCCCGACACTCGCAAGGCGGTCGGACACATCGCGTTGGGCGGCTCCCCCGAGTCCGCGGCGGCGGACGGTCAAGGCCGTGTGTTCGTAAATCTCTCGGACCAAAGCGCCATCGCGGTGATCGACGTCGCGGCCCGAAAAGTCATCGCTCGCTACAAACTGCCCGGCTGCGAGGACGCCTCAGGACTGGGCATGGACCCCAGGACAAACACATTGGTGGCGACCTGCGCAAACATGAAAGCTGTTGCGGTCGATGCGAAGGACGGCCGCGTGTTGGCCTCGCTTCCGATCGGCAAGTATCCGGACGCCATCGTGTTCGACCCTGGCCGGCGGCTGTTTTTCATTCCCTGCGCATCGCCTGGGACACTGGTGGTGATTGCGGAGCGCGCGGGTGCCGCGCCGGAGGTCATTGCAAATATCCCGGTCGCAATGGGCGCGCACACCGTGGCGCTCGACGCTCAGCGTGGGCGACTTTATCTTCCCGCCGGCGAATTTCGCATGCCCACGACAGCCGGTGGCCGCCCGACGGTGGTTCCGGGGACTGTCAAGGTGCAAGTTCTGAGCGTGGTGCCCTGATTCAAGTCCGTTCACCGGAAACGGCACCGTCACCGGTTAAATTTTCCCAACCTGGCCAACTTCCATTGCGAAGGGCACAGACCATGTGACTATCATTCGCCGAGCACGAGAGCCGGTGTCGGAACTCGTGAACGGCGGATAAAACACAATGGATTCGGGGGGGGGATCTCATGACGTTCATAGCGAAACGTAGATTTCGTCGTCGTCCAACGCCTTCGATCATCCGTCGCGTGTGCATGCTGAGCTGCGGCGCGTTGCTGGGTGTGTTTACCCATGCCGACGCCCAATCCTCGGGCGACGCCGCGGAAACGCCGGAAAAATCGGGCGTCGGCAGACTGGACACCATCGTGGTCACCGCCGAGCGACGCGAGACGAAACTCCAGGACACACCGATCGCGGTATCGTATTTGTCGGCCGGCGCCATCGAAAACAATCGAATTACCGACCTCGGCGATGTGGCCTTGCGAACCCCGAATGTCAATTACGTGCAGTTCAGCACCCAAGAGTCCTACTTTTCCATCCGCGGAACCCTGATCAACAACAATGCCGCGGGTTGGGACGATGCCGTATCGACTTTCATCGACGATGTGCCCGCCACCGGGCTCGGGGACAACGATCCCGATCTGTTCGACCTGCAAAGCATAGAAGTATTGCGGGGGCCTCAGGGTACGTTGTTCGGCCGCAATGTGACCGGCGGTGCAGTCGTCATTCGCACCTTGCAGCCCAGTTTCGACCCGTTGAGCAAAATTCAGCTGACCTATGGCTCCGACAATTTGACGGAGCTTCGAGCGTTGGCGACAGGTCCGCTGCATGACGACGCGTTGGCGGGAAAAATATCCCTGAGCATTCGTCGGCGCGACGATTTTGTGGACAATATCGCATTGGGAGGCAAGACCGCGGGCATCAAGCAAGGGGATATCCGCGGCCAATTGCTCTGGAAGGCCGGTGAGGGTCTGGAGGTGTTGTTCGGCGCAGATTTTTTGCGCGAGGAGTCATCCGGTTACGCAACCAGGCTGAAGGGCGATTTTGTACCTGATCCTTTCCCGACGCTGTCGTACAGTCCCGATATCACCAATCAGGGATACAACGGTTCGAACAACAGGAAAATCGGCGGATTTGAAGTTCGGGTCAACTGGCAAAACTCGCTGGGCACGTTGACTTCGATCAGCGGCTATCGATCCGTCAACGACGATTTTCCGAACAGCGTCATAGGCGACCCGGCGAATCAGGTGCTGGCAGTAGGCCTGGTGAAGGACAGCCAATTCTCTCAAGAAGTGCGCTTCGCGTCCGCCGATCACTCGCGCTTCAACTGGATCGTCGGTCTGTTCGGGTTGCATTCCAACAAACGGGAAGCAAATCCGCTGTTTTTCGCTTTCAGCCCGCTGACTTTGGCGGGTATATTCTCGCCCGTGACAAAGTACGATGAGGATGCCGATCAGCGAGTCGGGTCGGACGATTACGCGATTTTTGGCGAAGGCACGTATGCGTTGCTCGACACCCTGAAAATCACGGTGGGCGGGCGCGAGAGCTACGAAAGAAAATCGGGTACGTCGCTCATCGCCTATACGGTCAACGATCCCACGTTGCCGCCCGGCTCGGCAAGCTACGCGCACACTTGGAATTCGTTTACGCCAAAACTGACCGTGGCGTTTCAGCCGAATCGTGATTTCATGCTGTACGGCACCATTGCGAAGGGATTCAAGAGCGGCGGCTACGATTTGTCGGGGGCCAATGGTGCGAGTTCGGCCGAAGTGTCCAGGCTGCTCGCGACACCATTCGCTCCGGAGACGGTGTGGAGCTACGAATTGGGCGAAAAAGCCACCAGTTTCGATGGTCGCCTGATCCTCGATCTGGCGGCATTCACGGCGAGGTACAAAGATTTGCAGACTTCGCAGTTGATTCCGTCAACCGCCAACGCCGGAGTGCCGATTGCGGTAACGACCAATGCGGGCGGTGCAACGGTCAACGGCGTCGAATTCGAATCCCAGGCCGCGCCCGTATCGTGGCTGACCGTGGGGTTGAACTACGCCTACATGGACGCGCATTTCACTGATCTCGTTCAATCGTCGGTGCAACCCCCTGTGCTGCTCACCGGAAATCGAATTCCGTATGCACCCCGAAACCAGGTGCACGTTTCGGCGGCGGGCCGGTGGCCGCTCGGCGCCGCCCATAGCATCCTGGAAGTCGGAGCCGACGAGACGTATCGAAGCCGCATATTCTTCGACAACGCGAACACCGCGCCAGGTTATCTGCAGGACGCCAGCGTGTGGAAAGGCATTCTGAACGTTCACGTCAATCTTGAGCGCGACGACTCGAAATGGAAGGTATCGTTGTGGGCGAAGAATGCCACCGACCGTCGGCCGGTGCTGCATGGCGCAAACGTGACCGCGCTCCTGGAAGACCTCAATGATCTGGGCAATCATCCCAACGGCACGATTTTTCTCGCCAAGTACTATCCGGAACGCATCTTGGGGGTCACCGTCACCCGGCAGTTCTAGGCGTCCTCGAATCCGGTCAACACGTTCACCACGTTGACGCCGATCTCACCAACGGCATAGCCGCCCTCGAGAACGAAGAGCGTCGGCAGGGCGCAGGCACCGATCATTCGGCCGTAGGTGACGAAATCCGCGGATTGCAGGCGGAAGAAACTGATGGGATCATCCATGAAGGTATCGACTCCCAGCGATACGACCAACGCATCCGCGCGGAAACTTCCGATGCGCGACAGAGCGGCCTGCAGCGCCTCGCGCCAAGCGCTGAACTCTGTGCCCTTGGGCAGGGGAAAATTTACATTGAAACCGGCACCGGGCCCGCTCCCCGTTTCGTCGGCATATCCTGAAAAGTACGGAAACGCGTCGGCCGGGTCGCCATGCAGCGAGACGTAGAGCACGTCCGGGCGGTCATAAAAAATATCCTGCGTTCCATTACCGTGATGAAAATCGACATCGAAAATCGCGACGCGCGCGGCTCCCGCGTCGCGAAGGTATTGGGCCGCGATCGCCGCATTATTCAAAAAACAGTAGCCCCCGTATAGATCGCGGGCCGCGTGATGGCCGGGAGGCCGGCACAGCGCAAAGGCGGCGCGTGCGCCTTCCTTGATCCGGGAGGCGGCGGTCAGCGCGACGTCGGCGGCGGCGCGCGCCGCCTCCCAGGTGCCGTGGCTGATCGTCGTCTCGCCGGCCATGGCGTAATACCCGAGCCTCCCCATGATGCTTCTCGGGGGGCGCTGCCACATGCGCCGGGCAGGCCAGCAATCCGGGATGGCTTCGCCGCGGTGGCCGGCGGAGACCCAGTCAGCCCAGGCCTGCTGCAAAAATTCGACGTAACCCTGATCGTGAACGCGCAGCAGCGGAGCAGTGCCAAAACTCGCGGGGCCGATGACCCGGCCGAGGCGCTGCGTTTGAATCCGTTCGAGCACGATTTGCGCCCGCTCCGGCGACTCGTGGGGGCGAACCAATTCGCCGCCGTAAAGTTCGGTACGCGGACTGCGCAGCAGATGATCCGTCGAGAAAACCGTGATCATTCACCAGTCCTTAATCATCCGGAAACCGCCCACCATCATCCGGAAATCGTCCGCACGGGCGCCGGCGGAAGATTGCGGGGAATGTCGCTCCGAAGTCAAGGCGGCACGGGCATCGCTGCGCCGGCGCTCAATTTCTGCGATTTGTTGCCGACACACCCGGGTGGAGGTGCAACGTGGGCAAGGTCGATTTGACTGCGGAAGGGCTGGTCGCAAATATCAAGGATCTCGTCACGCTACCCGAAGTGGCGCTGCGCATTGCCGGTATGATCGATGACCCGAATTCGTCGGCGACCGACATCGGCAGCGAGATCAGTCTTGATGCCGCGCTCACGGCGCGGCTTCTGCGAATCGCCAACAGTCCGGCTTTCGGTCAACACGGCAAGATCGCCACCATCAGCCGCGCGATCACGGTGCTCGGCGTTCGGCAAGTGCGCGATCTGACGGTCGGGCTCACCGCCATCCGGACCTTCAACGGCATCGGCAACGAGCTGGTCACGATGGAGTCGTTCTGGCGACATAGCGTCCTGTGTGCGGTGGCCGCCGGTCAAATCGCCGGCCGCCGCGAACGCGGCCGCGACGATACTCCCTTCGTCGCGGGGCTGCTGCACGATATCGGACAACTGGTGCTGTTCAGCCGCGTGCCCGAGCTCGCGCGAACGGCGCTGTTGATGTCGGTCGATTCGGCCGAGGATCGCGGCCTGTCCCTGTGCGAGCGCGAAGTCATAGGGTTCGATCACGCTGCCGTCGGGCTCGCGCTCGCGAAGAATTGGGCCATGCCGCGCTCGCTGCAGGAATGCATCGAATTTCACCACGAGCCCGCACTCGCGCAGGAGTACCCCCTCGAAGTCGCGACCGTTCATATCGCCAACAGCGTGGCGGTGCTGGCGGAAATCGACAGTTGCGATCTGGGCGACGCGCCGGCGATTTCCGCGGCGGCGTTGCGGGCGGTCAAATTGGACTCGGCGGCGGTGGGCGAAATCGTCCTGCAAACCCAAAAATCGGCGGCAGAGGTGCTGCCGCTCTTGGCTGCCGCCTGACCCGCCCGCGGCGATTCCGGTGCAAGGAATGTGACGAGGTTCGCAAGAATTGCGGTGCCCGCACGGCGTTTCTGATGGGCCCTTCGGATTCGTCAAGTTTCACCGATGTTTGACGATATTCCTGCAGATGAGCACGCGCTGCTTTTGCGATGGGCTTGGCCGAGCGGAGACAGGTTGAAATGGCGAAAAAAATACTTGCGGTCGACGACTCGGCATCGATGCGGCAGATGGTGCTATTCACGCTGCAGGGCGCCGGATATGAAGTGATGCAGGCCTGCGACGGGGTCGAGGCGCTCGAATTGGCGCGCACCTCCGCGGTCGACCTGGTATTGACCGACGTGCACATGCCGCGCATGGACGGCATCACATTGGTACGTGAGCTGCGCGCGCTGGTCAATTACAAGTTGGTCCCGATGCTCATACTCACGACCGAGTCGAGCCTGGAAAAGAAAATGGACGGTAAGCGCGCCGGCGCCACCGGCTGGATCGTCAAGCCGTTCAATCCGCCGCAGCTGCTCGCCACCGTCGCCCGCGTCATTTGAGCCGCACCCGCAACGGATATCGAAGAACATGTGCCGAAGGAATCGAACATGACCATTGATCTGGAAATGGCGGAAATCGCCAAGGTCTTCTTCCAGGAGAGCCGGGAGGGACTCGACGTGATGGAGTCGGGGCTTCTAAGCCTCGGTGCCACCGTGGACAGCGAAAGCATCAACACGATTTTCCGGGCCGCTCATTCCATCAAAGGCGGCTCGGCCACTTTTGGTTTCGCCGAGGTTGCGGCCTTCACGCACGGAGTGGAGACGCTGCTCGATGAGATGCGCAACCGCGTCCGGCCGATCACGTCCGAAGCCGTTCAGACGTTGCTGCAGGCATGCGATTGCCTGCGAGAAATGATCGCGGCGACCGAGGCTGAAAAACCGCTCGATCAAGGCCGTATCGCCAGCCTCAATGGCGACATCAGGCACATACTTGGCGAACCGCCGGCCGAGGCGCCCGGGGCGGCCCCGAGCGCGAGCAACGCCGCCGCCGCCGCGAGCGCCGTCGCCCGGAACGAGCCGCGCGGCTGGCGCATTGTCTTTGAACCCGTCGCCGATCTATTGCGCCTGCGCAACGAACCGACGCGGATGTTCGCGGAACTCGGGCGCCTGGGGAGCTTCGCCGCCAACGCCGACGTTTCCCGTTTGCCGGCGCTCGATGCGCTCGATCCAGAGTCTTGTTATCTCTCCTGGAACATCGAAATGGCAGGCGAGATTCCCCGCTCCAAACTGGACGAGGTTTTCGACTGGGTTGATTCCCACTGCCGGCTCGAGTTCACCGCCACCGGCGACCCCGCGCCCGCGGCCGTGGTGCCTGCGGCTGCTGTGCCTGCGGCTGTCGCACCCGCGCCTGCGATCGTTGCGGCCCGCGCGCCGGCGGCGGCGCAACCGCCGGTCGCCAACGCCGCACCGGCCGCCGAAGCGAAGTCCGCCAAACTCGCCGAAGCCGAGCGCATCCCGGCGCCGGTCGGCGCTCCGGTGCACAAAACCGCCGGAGAGTCGGGTTCCATCCGGGTCGCGACCGAGAAAGTCGATGACATCATCAACTTGGTCGGCGAACTGCTCATCACGCAATCGATGCTCTGCGGGTTTGCCGACGGCATCGACCCCAACGACCTGGACCGGCTGCGCCAGGGGCTCTCACAGCTCGCGCGCAATACGCGCGAGTTGCAGGAAAGCGTGATGCAGATTCGCATGTTGCCGATCAGCTTTGCCTTCAACCGCTTTCCGCGCATCGTGCACGATCTGTCGCGCAAGCTCGACAAGAAAGTCGAGCTCAAACTCATCGGCGAAGGCACCGAACTGGACAAGAACGTGCTCGAGAAAATCAGCGATCCGCTGGTGCATCTGGTGCGCAACGCGCTCGATCACGGTCTCGAGACTCCAGAACGGCGCCGCGCCGCCGGCAAGTCGGAGACCGGCACGCTGGAGCTCGCGGCATTTCACGAGGGCGGCAACATCATCATCGAAGTGCGCGACGATGGCGCCGGCCTCAACAAAGCCCGGATTCTGCAGAAGGCCCGCGAGCGCGCGCTCGTCGCTCCGGATCAGGATCTGACCGACGAGCAGATCGACAATCTGATATTCATGCCCGGCTTTTCGACCGCCGAACAGATCAGCGACGTGTCGGGCCGCGGCGTCGGCATGGACGTCGTGCGCCGGAATATCAACGATTTGGGCGGCAACGTGCAGATCTCCTCCAAAGAAGGTCTGGGCAGCACCATTCGCATCCGTCTGCCGCTCACGCTCGCCATCCTGGATGGACAGCTGGTGCGTGTCGGCAGCGAGGTCTACATCATTTCGCTGCTGGCGATCGTCGAGACCATTCAGGTCGCGCGGGAGCGCGTCAACACCGTGGCCGGCCGCACCGAGGTATTTCGCCTGCGGGATGAATATCTGCCCGTCGTCAAGCTTTGCGATCAGTTCGGCGTCGAGCCCGACAGCAGGAGCGCCGAGGACGGCTTGCTGGTCGTTGTCGAAGCGGACGGCAAGCGCGCGGGAGTTCTGGTGGACGACCTTCTCGCGCAGCAACAGGTTGTCATCAAGAGCCTCGAGTCCAATTTTAAATCGGTACCGGGAATCGCCGGTGCGACCATCCTGGGCGACGGCACGGTGGCTCTGATCATCGATGTCCCTGGACTCATCCGCTCGGTCGCCAAGCAGGGCGGCGGCGCGGTCACGGCGCAGGCAGCGTGAGCGCCCAAGCGGTCGGTGTTGGCGTGAGCGGGACGGATTTTATTGCGGCAGTTACGGAGGAATTGAAAACATGAGTACGGCAAAGGCTACGGCGGGCGCGGACAGGTCGGCTGCGAAGACCAGCGAACAATACTTGACCTTCATGCTCGCCGGCGAGGAATACGGCGTGGACATCCTGCGCGTTCAAGAAATCAAGGGGTGGGACAAGGTGACCCGCATACCGCATACCCCCAGCTACGTCTTGGGCGTGATCAATTTGCGCGGCGCCGTGGTGCCGATTCTCGATCTGAGGCGCAGGTTTGGCCTCGAGACCATTGATTTCGGACCGACCACGGTGGTCATCGTCGTGCGCGCCTCCTGCGGACGCGACGATCGCACGGTCGGCGTGGTCGTGGACGCGGTCTCCGAGGTCTACAACGTGGATGCGTCCGATACCAAGCCGCCTCCCGACGTGTGCGGCGGCGTCGATACGGTTTTTGTCAAAGCGCTGGCGACCATCGAGGAAAAGATGCTCATCCTGCTCGACATCGATCGTCTTATCGGCAGCAGCATCAGCGACGAACTCTTGCCGGCGGTCGCAGCAGCGTGAGCAAGAAGAAGCCGCCCACTCGCGCGAAGTCGAAGCGCGCGGCGCAACCCGCGCGCATCGAGCTCGCCAGTCGACTGACGATCGTGCAGGCCGTGGATCTGCATCGCACGCTGCTGGCGCGCCTTGCGGCCGGCCGGCCCATGGTAATCGACGGAAGCCGGGTCGAAGAGATCGACACGGCGATCCTGCAATTGCTCACCAGTCTGTGGCGCACCGGCAAGGCGCGCGGGATTCTCTGCACGTGGCATGGCGTTTCGGAAAAATTGCGCAGTACCGCGGCCCTGGTCGGCGTGGCCGGCATGCTGCAATTCCCGGATGTCGAGCCCGCGCGGAACCTGGGTCATGCCGCAGCCTGAATTTCAGTCCGGCCGCTCGGGCGCGACCGACGATTTGACCCGGTCGCCGGGCGGATCGGCGCGTGCCGCCGTGGGAGACTGCCGTGTATGGCTGAATTGGGCGGCCGCCCAGATCGACGCGTGCCTGGCGAACGACAATCTGGCCAGCGCTCAATTGCTCGGCTTGCTCGCCGATCTGCTGGGGCGGGTGCAGCCGCGCTTCGAGACGGCGTCCGCGCCGGCCAACGATGCCGTCGGCGGGCAAATGTCGGCCGTCATCATTGCGGCACAATCCCACGACCGCGTCATGCAAGGACTCACCCACGTGGCGCAATCCCTGCGCGCGCTGCATGAACAGCTGGGGGATGAACGGCGCGCGGAATCGGCGGAATCCTGGCGGCTGCTGCGCGAAAATCAATTTCGCGCGTTCACCATGGCCGAGGAACGCGAACTTTTCGCGCGCCTGGTGGCGCGCGAACACGAAGGCACGCGCGAAATCGCCGCGAATCGGGCCGACACGGTCGAGTTGTTCACGTCCGTCCACGGCCGCCATGAGCCATGAGTACGCAACAGGTCGAACACGAATTCGAACTCACCGACTCGGAGTTCAAACGCCTGCGCGACCTGGTGCACGCGCGTACGGGAATCGCGCTGTCGGATGCGAAGCGTGAACTGGTTTATGGCCGTCTCGCGCGGCGCCTGCGCAAGCTCAAGTTGGCGTCGTTTGCGCAGTATTGCCAGTTGGTCGAAAGCGGAGAATCCGCGGAGCTGCAGGAGCTGACGAATGCGATCACGACGAATCTGACCTCCTTCTTCCGCGAGAATTATCACTTCGAGCAGCTCGCGGTGGAAGCGCTGCCCCAGGTCGAATCCAAGCGCTGCGCCGCGCGGCGCATTCGGCTGTGGTCGGCAGGCTGCTCGACCGGCGAGGAGCCTTATTCGCTGGCGATCGTCATGCGCGAGGCCCTCGCGCACCTGCCCGGTTGGGACATCAAGCTTCTCGCCACGGATATCGACTCGAAGGTGGTCGCGACCGCAGCCGAGGGCGAGTATGCGCAGGAGCGCTTCAAGGACGTTCCCGCCGAACGGGTCAGGAACTGGTTCCGGAATGTCCCTGGACGGCCGGGCTATTGCGCGGCATCCGCCGAACTGAAGGCGCTCATCACGTTCCGGCAGCTGAACCTGCTCGATCCCTGGCCGATGAAAGGCCCGTTCGACATCATCTTCTGCCGCAACGTCGTGATCTATTTCGACAAAGCCACGCAGCGCGGGCTGTTCGATCGCATGGCGGACCTGCAGGAGCCGGGCGGCTGGCTGTTCATCGGTCACTCGGAAAATCTGCTCAATGTCACGCGCCGCTACAAGCTCGTGGGACGCACCGTGTATCGGCGGGTGGAATGAGCGTACTGGAGCCAACGCTGAGGATGGAGGTCGGCCTGCCGCTGCCGCCGGCGTTGCCTCAGTTCGGGCACATCCGCCGGACCTGGGACGCCGATCTGGGCATACCGGTCGCCAAATTGCTGCCGGGCGATTATTACGTCACACGCCACAACGAGGCCATCTTCACCGTGCTCGGATCTTGTGTGTCCGCCTGCGTGCGCGAGCGCAAACTGGGGATCGGCGGCATGAATCACTTCATGCTGCCGCTCGATCGGTCGGGCGGCACCAGCGCCTGGGCGGAAAATCTCGTGAGCTCCTCGACGCGCTACGGCAACGTCGCCATGGAACGGCTGATCAACGACATCATGACGCTCGGCGGCCAAAGGGCGAATCTCGAGTTCAAGGTGATCGGCGGCGGCAAGGTGTTGGATATGGCGCTCGACGTGGGCGGCCGTAATGCGCAGTTCGTGCGTGAATACCTCAAGACCGAGGGGTTTTTCATCAGCGCCGAGGACCTCGGCGATTGTTTTGCGCGCAAGGTCTACTACAGCCCGGCGACCGGCAAGGTGCGCGTGAAGCGCCTCACCTCGACGGTGAACCGCGCGGTATTCGAGCGCGAACGGGAATTCGCGCCGACGACCGCTCAAGTCGAGTCCGGATCCGTGGAACTGTTCTGACATGGAAGCGCGGACGATGAACAAGAGAATTCGCGTTCTGGTGGTAGACGACTCCGCGGTCATGCGCCAGCTGTTGACCGATATTCTGAGTTCCGATCCGGATATCGAAGTCGTGGGAACGGCGCCGGACCCTTATGTCGCGCGCGAAAAAATAAAATTGCTCAACCCCGACGTGCTCACGCTCGATGTTGAAATGCCCCGCATGGATGGCCTCGCATTCCTGCGCAACCTCATGCGGCTGCGCCCCATGCCGGTCGTCATGTGCTCCTCGCTCACGCAGCATGGCGCGGCCGTGGCGTTCGACGCGCTGAGCCTGGGTGCAATCGATTTTGTGGCAAAACCCATGATTGACGTGGCGCACGGCATCAGGGAAGCCGCCTCCGAGATCATCTCCAAGGTGAAAATGGCGGCGCACGCCCAGGTGCGGCCGCTGGTCGACGTTCCCACATTGATCGTCAAGGACCGCCACGACGCCGGCGCGGTGCTGCCGAAGCGCAGCGCGCCAACGCACTTCGCGACAACCGATCGGATCATCGCCATCGGGGCATCGACGGGCGGCACGGAAGCCATCAAGCAGGTCCTCGCACAGCTGCCGTCGGACATTCCGGGAATCGTCATCGCACAGCATATTCCGAAGGCTTTCAGCGGTCCGTTCGCTCAGCGGATGGACGCGAGTTCGCTGCTCAATGTGTGCGAAGCGCGCGACGGTCAACCCATCCTGGCCGGTCACGTCTACATCGCGCCGGGCGATGCGCACCTGCTGGTGGTCCGCGACGGGGCACGCTACCAGTGCCGTTTGAACGACGGAGAGCTGGTCAATCGGCATCGCCCCTCCGTCGATGTGCTGTTTCGCTCCGTCGCGCAAAGCGCCGGCCGCAATTCGATTGGAGTCATGCTCACGGGCATGGGTCGCGACGGCGCGGAAGGGCTGAAGGAAATGCGGGAAGCCGGAGCATCGACCCTAGCCCAGGACGAAGCCTCCAGCGTGGTGTGGGGTATGCCGGGCGCCGCCTGGCAAATCGGCGCGGTGCAGTCGCTGCATGCTCTGCATCACATTGCCGCTCGCATCGTCGATCTTGCGAGTGCACGCGTGGAAACGCTGCAGCGCAACAGTCAATCGGGCTAGCCCCTTAGGATCTTTCGGTTTGATGTTCAAGAACGCCCGGCTACGGCCGATTAATGAATGAGCCATCACAATCGCCGCGCTACCCCAGGCGCAGTTGGAGCTTAAGAGATGAAAATTTTGATCGTCGACGATTCCACCGCCATGCGCATGATCGTCAAAAAAACCCTGCGGCTGGCCGGATTTGAAGGACACGATATCACCGAGGTCGACGATGGCGCCAAGGCGTTGGCGGCAATCAAGGCATCGAAGCCGGACCTCGTGCTCTCCGATTGGAACATGCCGAATATGACGGGATTGCAGCTGTTGGAGTCGCTTTCGGGCGACGGGGTCAAGCTGACTTTCGGTTTCATCACCACTGAAGCGACCCCGGACATGCGCGCCAAGGCCATGGGGGCAGGCGCGAAATTTCTCATTTCCAAGCCCTTCACGCCGGAATCGTTCAAAGAACATCTCGGCGCCCATATTCGCTGAAGCGCCATGGCGACCGCCTATCCCCTGCCCGATGCCCCGAAGATAGCGGAGTTGCTGGGATTGCTGTTCGACGGACTCGATGTCAAGGCCGGCGGCACCTTCGATCAAACACCCGCCGGCGGTGCGTGGTTCGGCGTGTTCGTCGCCGATAGCGGCGAACCGGTGGCGCTGTGCGGTGCGGACGCAAATCTCGCGGCGACATGGGGCTGTGCCTTTTCGATGTTGCCGGTCGGGGTGGCCAAGGATGCCGCGAAGTCGCGCGAACTCACCGACGTCATGATCGGCAATATGCGGGAGATCATGAACATCTGCACCCGCTTGGTGATGGACGCCTCATCGCCGCATTTGAAGCTGGATCAGATCTACCCGACCAAATCCCTTCCCGCGCCGGCGACGGCGCTGCTGGGCGCCCCGAAGGGCCACCGCGAATTTCTAGTGCAGCTGCCGAAATACGGTGGCGGAGTGCTCACTTTCTTGGTTTGACCGGTAGCCGCGCTAGAACGAAATACACCCAGGTGACCCTATGGAGCTTGTCATGAACCATCGAAATTCCGTGGGCGCGCGCGTGATGCTCGGCATTACCCCCCTCGCCGCGAAATATCCGTCAAGTATTTCGGTGAAACGACGATATACGAGTGGGATGCGGCAATGCACGCTCCCGCGAACGAATGGACTTTGGAGATTGGTATGAATTATCGAAATTCGGTAGGCGCACGCCTGATGCTCGGCTTTGCCGGCGTGATCATTGTGTTTGGCGCCGCCATTGCCCTGAGCATCAGCCGGCTGGCCGCTTTCAACGCCGCCCTCAGTGATATCACGGGCCACCAGTTCGCCAAGGTGGCGACGGCCAATGCCTGGGCGATCGCTGATTCCGAATCCATGCGCCACGCGCGCGATATGCTGTTGACGGATGACAAGGCCAGGGTCGGCGAAGAAATCGTCAAGACCCGCGAGCTCATCCAAAAGAGAAAGCAGCTTGCGGACACCATGAGCACCCTGGTGCAATCGGCAACGGGCAAGGCCATGCTGCAGACGGCACTCGACGCCAAGGCAGTCATCGAGCCGCTCGATGAGGAGTACCTCCGGCTGATCGGAGCCGGCGATACCAAGGCCGCAAAGGAGCTGCTGGTGGAACGTTCGCGCCCCGCCCAGGCGGCATTCTTTTCCGCCCTCGAGAAGCTCGGGGATCACGAGAAGGAGCACATCAAGGGGGTGGCGGACGATATTGAGGCTACCTACCAGCGCACCCGCACGCTGCTGATCCTGCTGTCGCTCGGTGCGGTGGCGGTCGGCTGCGTGCTCGCCTTCCTGATCACGCGAGCCTTCAAGAACCCGTTGAACCATGCGGTGGCGGTACTCGGGGAGATCGAGAAGGGCAACTACACGAACAAGGTCACGATCAGCTCAAAGGACGAGATCGGCCAGACGCTTCAGGGGCTGGAGCGCATGCAAATTGCCTTGCGCGAACGCACCGAG
>Ga0210410_10000207_pt1 | contig 82399 bp, 120 predicted proteins | sample IncBWC4MmetaG_FD_161058 | JGI IMG/M metagenome (GOLD analysis project Ga0210410, IMG submission 161058) | Forest soil microbial communities from Barre Woods Harvard Forest LTER site, Petersham, Massachusetts, United States - Inc-BW-C-4-M | ecosystem: Environmental > Terrestrial > Soil >... | reverse complement strand
AATATCCCTGGCTCTTGGGGGTGGTACCTGAGATAGATTGTGCGGCACCTTGTAGACCGCCTAGAAATCCGCCGCCCATGCTGCCGCCCGTAATAGCGCCGCCAATGCCAGGCAAAGCCACATCCATAGCTAGGCCTGCGATGCCGCCCGCGATAGCTTGGTCCTCTTGTTGCTGCTGTGCCTGGATGTCCTTCGCTTGGCCGAACGAGTTCTGGTTCTCGCCTATCGTGCCGCTTGCCGCTTCGTTGGGGCTATAGCCTTGGGCTAGTTGTCTCATACCTTCCGAGGCTTTCCAATAATTCTGATTGCCTTGCGCGTAATCGGCTTGTGTGATTTGATTCTGCGCGCCTGCTAGCTGGTTGGCCGACGATGACGCAATCGAGCCTTGAATCTGCTGCTGCACGCCGCTGGTGATTCCGCTACTTCCACCAGAACCCTGCCCCGCACCGAAGTTAGCCGCCGCCTGCTGGGCGTTCCTGCTAGCCGCGCCTGCGTTGTTGATGGCCTGGGTATTCAAGGCCGCGCGTTCCGGGGCCGAGAATCCCTGTTGGCTAGGTCCAGCCGAGAGGATTGGAGACAAAGAACGGTTGATAGAATTCAAGACGCCTTGCTGCTGTCCGAATAATGTCCCGTAGTTTCCCTGCAGCATTGTAGCGAAGCTTTGACTCTGGCCTTGAAGCTGTTTTTCTTGGGAAGTAGGCCCGCAGCATTTCTCAACCGGACCCTGATAATCATAAGACTCTTCAGAGACCCACAGCATTGTCTCCATGTCTAGGACTGCTTTTGTGATAATCTTCATGCTTCCTCGGTATGCAGAATCTACAACTTGGTTTTGTGATTCCGCGATTCTCGTGCCAACGAATATGCGTAAGTTTTGGAGCGTGGGATTCTACCCACTTTAAAAATTCTGGCTTTTCTCGTAGCTTTGACATAGCTACCTTACCCCGTTCTGAGTGTTCTGGGGTGTGATTCATAATAGCGTTTCGTCTTCGAAGAGCATCGATGACAGCTTTTTTACTTTCAGGTTTTTCTGCTCCTGCTCTTATAGCTGCTATCCACTTGGCTTTGTAAGCAGGGTTATCTAGGAACCTTTTCTTGGTTATTTTTGACCTATTAGCCCGAACACTGGGCTCATTATAGCTAGCCTTAAGTTTGGCTTCGAATATTGGGTCTTTCCTCTGCTTCTTCATTCTCGCTCGAAGAGATTCTCTATGAGCGGTTGAGAAATTTCCGTAATCTATCGAGCCAGGAAGGGAGTAGTTCATACCACCTTCGTATCCGTGCCAGGTGCGATATTGAAACATGTGAATAGTTTCAAGCCCGTTTAATTCGAGCCTATTTTCAACTTCAACGATCTCTCTAACGGGCTGCGGGAGTTCGACGCCAGGAAACTTATCTCTGAATCTTCTACCGAACGAGCCTTGACCAATTCTATGTGATCTGTCTCTTTTTAGTCCCTGCCCAACGTAAATGAATTTTGTCAGGTCATTCGGATGCGGATAGCGATACAGATGTCCTATCATTTGAACGTAGTTCTCCTGCTTCAAACTGTATCACGTAATCATCATTTCCGCAAGCCTTAAAACCAAACCGTGTGTCCATAAAGGCAACAAGGCTGGGGCTGACGGAATTGAAGATCATTCCCTTCGCGCTCTCTTTGTAAAACTCGATCAGCTTACTCATGCACCCGATCATCCCGACCACGAGCCGCTTCTTCGAGACGACTGACTCGGGAGCGAACTGGGTGTGGATGCGAACGTATCCGTCTTCTGAATCAAGGCGGACGTAACAAAGCGGCCCTGTGTCATCGGACAAACAGAACGCGAGAAGGTTATCGTTCCCCGTAAGCCACCACTCGGGTTGCCCCTGGTGGAAGTGATACGGGTCGTGGAGTATCCACTCGTTGAGCTGTTCCAAGTCTTGTTCGGTTGAAGGAGTGAGCATTTTATCCTATGTCATTATGAAGAAACTGGCTTTCGTCGATACCGATAAGCTAGTGCCCGTCCAAGGTGAGATAGACGTGTGCACGCTCGGGTCAAAGAAGATCATTCCGGGAGAGCCAGTTGCCAGAGAAGAATCTGAAACCGACTGTTTAACAACTCCGTTAACTTTTACGGTAATCGTAGTTCCCGTGGCCTCGATTCCAAGTTTATCGCCGTTGTTCACGGTGAAGGCCGTTGTGGCAAGTGCTGACTGTGAGCCCGCGATGACCTTAAATAAGTTGAGGTTTCCCGCGCCCTGCCCGTAAGAGACGAAGTAGAAATTTCCCCCGCCCCCTGTTGTGTATCGAATAAGAGGTCCAGCAAATGATCCGGAACCTATAGACACGAACGTTACTTCAGAAGACTGGTCGTTTGTGAAAGAGTTCGCGGTCCAGATAGCCTGGCACGAGACGTTGAGAGTTCCTGACGTCGCGGCGTGCGAGGCTATAACGACGGACCCTGCTTCGACGGTCCAGTTAGCTCCCAGCGCTCCATCGGGCCGTGTGAATGAATCTGTTGCCATTACCTTGTACCCGACAAGGTGAATCCTAGATATGCTGCGGTAGCGTCCGGTGAAGACGGGGCAAGGACTTGCATCACGTCGCCCGCGTTAAATGCGTGACCTAGACCACCGGTCGAAGCAAATGTGCCCACGGTACCTGCCGCAGCGAACGTGATCGTTCCGATTTGTGTCGGGGTGCCTGATACAATCTGGTTGATGATAAAGACCGTCGACGCCGTAGCCGCGACCTGCAACGTGGCTTCCGAAGTGCTGCCGTCTGTGTTCACTCCGAAGTTCGCCACAAAATTAACCGTGCGATCAACAGGAATTGCCATCAGGTCTTGAGAAGATACGTAAGTGCCAGCAATAAAACCGCCCATAACGTAAGGCAGTGCGCCGCCGCCTGTCGCGTTTATCTGGACGTTGCCGAAGGTGGTGTTGGTGAGAGATATGTTAGTCCCAGCAACTAGGTTTAAAATATTCTGAGAGTGATTGGGCACGCCGCCTGTTTCAAATGTGATACTAGGTGCAACCCCGCGCTCACTCCAGTACTGGGTGCCGTCCGAGACCACCAAGACTCCTGTGTTTGGGAGCAGTGTGATAGTCGAAGACGCGCCGTCTATGTTTGCGATTGACTGGACAGTGAACGTACCAGTTCCCGTATTCTCGATGTAACAGTACCAGCCAGCTGGCATGATAGTGCTTGCCGCAGAGAAGGTCTTGAAGTTAGCAATGGTAATGTCCATGCTAGAGGAAGCAGGCCCCGAAGTCGCACCAGATAAGATCACTGCGGGAGGCGGATTAAGTATGTACTCATCTACTCCAGCTATAAACTGACTGATAGAGGTGGCAGGAAAAGTTGTCCAAGGTATATTGGTCCAGCCAGCCAAGGCCGTGTCAGACTGACCTGCGCTGCCTTGTGTTAATCTGCCGGCAGTAAAGGCAAACGTGTTTGCAACAGAAGGAGTAATCGTAGCGCTTGCTAAGCCTGTGCTATGCTGGTCTAGTCCACCAACAACCATGCCAGAGAATTCCTCTACGATTAAATTGCAAAATGTGCCGCCTGTAAAACCGGTGACACCGACCGTATTAAATCCGGCTTTTACATTTGTCGAGTACCAGACTCCAACACGTTGAGCGCCAGAAGTTGAGTGAAGGCTTACAACGGTCCAGATGTTCCCGTTAGTGTCGCTGATGGCGAGAGGACCACCCGCACCGTTGTTACCAAAATAAGTAGCGATCATCCCGTTACCGAGACGGTTCGTTAAAGAGACCGTGCAGTTCGTGGTAGTGCCGCTGCCGCCTTGGGCCGTCTGAACGAACCCGAACGCCTGTGCCGTCCCGGGGAGCGTAACAGTGCCTCCGGAACTATTGGTCATCGAGACCAGGGTATCTCGGTCTGTTAAAACAACCGTGTAAGCCGTCCCGCTTTGAACGTTCTCGTTGATGACCGGGACATCGGCATCGGGTGGAACGATTGCGGCGACTGCGGTGGCTACGGTCTCCGTAATTATGCTCTGGGTTGCAGAGTTTATCGCAGCGATAGCGGACGGCTGCGGAGGTTGAATTCGAAACGACGGGCAATTTCCTGACGTAGCGGAGGCCTGGATGTCTGTGTGAAGACCCAGCGTCATCGTGCTGATAGCGCCTGACGCGAACCGGTCTACAGGAACTTGCGGGACAGGAGCCCCGCCGCCCGCAGTTTCCGGACGAACGCCTACCTCAGACCACCCTTCCGGGATAGTAAAATCTTTCTCGTTTGTTATGAAGTCACTATTGGGCATTACTGACCTTTGAGTACTGATCCGTTAATTGTCAAATTGTATATCGTATCACTATTCGAGGTTACGCCAAAATCCACCTTGAGCGTTATGAATATGCATCGAGCCAGGGAACCCACGCCAGCAAAATAATACCGGTTGGGTGAATATGAAACAGGTGACAACGTTGCCCCGTATAGACTCGGCGGGTCGAACTGCGGTGCCAAGGTGAACGGCGTGAATACGCTGGTCGAGTTAAAGGCCTCATTAATAAGGTACGAGACCGTAGGCTGATAGTTGACTCCGGAGAAGTCTGCTTCCAAGAATCGGAGGATTGCAAGCTCGCCTCGTCGCGCGAGAGCCAGTGTGCCTTGGATGAAGTTCGCGTCGAACGACGTTCCGTTGTCTGTGTAGACAGACGTGTCTCGCTTCGAGATCGTGTGCCCGCCTGTCGTCGCGCCTACCAGAAGCTTCTTGATACCGGGCGACGTTTCAACGGTCGTAACCATCCTGCAGCCGTTGGTGATAGCTGTGAACGGGGACCAGATCGGTTCGGTCCCGTTGACGGAGCCGTTCTGCTGGCGAGGATTCAACCGATACCACCCGGTCGAGCCGTCTGCTAAAGCGATCATGTTATCGTTTCCGCTTTGAAGCACGGAAAGGTAAACGAGCGACGGATTCCACGAGGCGTCTTGAACGCCCGAGATGGCAGCGTTCGATAACTCGTCTTCGATTGGGAAGCCCGCGTTCGTGAGCGTTAAGTTAGGAGACAGAACACGGAGAACGTTGTCGGAGCCGAAGAAGAATATCTCTCCAGCGAAGACGTCTAGAGCGTTCCAGCTGAGCATGCCCACGCCGCGCACCAGAGTGTAAGTGAAGAAGGAGCCGGTTGACGGACCTCCCGCAATAACTTCGATGGCCGACGGAGTAAAGACGACAAGTATCGAGCCGACCTTGACCGCGCGAACCGGGTTCGCTAGGAAGGTGAACTCGTCCGCAGCGTTGAACGCCGTGTTAGGATTCCCCACGCGGGTGTCTGGACCGCCGCTGAATACGACCTCGTTTCCGCTGATGCCCCAGATGCGATCAAAGTTATACTCTTGGGGGCGGAAGTTTGAAGGCGCGGGATTATTGACGCCGTCTATAGGCGCAGGCTCCAGGATGTTGAGTCCCGGATATGTCACGCCCGCGATTGTCGAAGGGATGTCTGGGAGGAAGTCTCTAAAAGACCACTGGCCGTTTCCGCCGTTGGGGAGGTTAGGGATTTCTGTTAGCTCAAACATCTCCCCGCTTCCGCCGCCGTCAGCGGAACGCCAGATGACGATTGTGTCTACTGCCGGATTCGTCGATATAGGACCCGAGATCGTAAGAACCGCACCGGGGTTTACACCCGTCGGCGTTGTCGTTGCGGGGGACGCGCTTGATACGTCGCCCGTCAAGCTTCCTGTCGGGAACGGAAGAGGTGCAGATAGTCCGGGAGGAATCGGAGGCAGAGACGTGCCCGGGACATCTACCGTATAAAAGTCAGTGAGCGAGCGCGACTTGTAAGAGTACGCGTAAGCGTATCCCTTCGTGAAGGCAAGGGACTGAGTACTGAAGGGCTCTTCGTTGAACCATATCAGCCCGTTCGCAGCCGCAGCCGCGTGGGTCTCGTTTACCTGTGACGTGGTCTTAACAGTGAACGTTGTGCTGTTCGCTGTCAGCGCTACCACGTAGCCGTTGTTCCCGGCGTTCGTGAATCCTGTGATGATAAGCTGCTGGCCTGCTAGAGTGCTCAGTCCGGTGCCGGTGTAAGTTGTGGTCGGACCAACAACAGCCACCTGGCTCAGCGTGAACGACGTGCCGTTGTCGTCGGTATACTTTCCTACTGCGGGCCACGTCGGTTGAACCGTTCCGCTCAGTCCGCTGTTAACAACGAACTCTACGTCCGGTACGAGGTTGGTATCGATAATGCTAGCGCCGCCGTAAGGCGTTGAACCGCTGGGCGGGAAGAATCCCTGCACGGGAAGGTACCACTTCGTCGCGGTTGCCCACGTTACGCCGTCGCCCACGTTGGTCCAAGTCAGACCGCTGGTCTCGACGGTCGTTACCCCGTACCCAGGATTGAACACGGGAACAGAGCCGTTAGAAATTCCGCTCACGGTGCAGACGTAAAACGCGTGCGTGAGAGCGTCGTAGATCGCGGAGAATACCGTATTGTTTGCAGACCACGCGTTGTACTGAGTCGTCGCGGCCCACGTATAAAGACCGAGGCTCATCCAGATTAGATCGCCGTCGTCGACCAAGTTTCCCGCAACTACAGGGGTGGTGCCGAACGGGGTATAACCGGAGCCGGACGTTCCGCCGCCAGATGCTTGTAGGTACAGAAGCTGTGGAGCGGGCGGTAATCCGTTTTGTAATCCTGATAATTCTACGATGGCCGTCGCCGCGTCGTTGTTGGTGACCGTGCCTATTGCGGGGTACGTCGTGCTCGCAACCCAAGGGGCCAGCCCCGCGTTCGCGATGCCGGGACCGATCCAAATCCAGACGCAGCTTCCGTCGTTGGTATGTTGACCGAGGGCCTTCTTGAATGCAGGGACCGTGTGTCCGCTTGTTCCGCTGCCTGCTGACGATGACTGAATATAAACCGCTTTCGTGAGCGGGTCGTATACGACGCACGGCTGGGCCAGCGTTCCGCCGACTGTGCCGTTGTTGAATACGCTGTTAGCTGTCCAAGGAACGATAGGGCCTTTGTTGGTCCAGGTGATCGAGCCGCCGCCTGTTGTATCTGAGGTCGTTCCGCCAGGACTCTGGTTCCACGCTGGCTGTCCGCTGCCCGATGTTCCAAATTGGGTGGTGTTGGCGGTCGACGCGTTGACCGACTGAAGCTGCCACATATCTCCGGTGCCGGAATCAAAGATCAATCCCATAGTAGAGAATTCTGTCGACGCGGTCCAGGCTACGGACGCGACGCCGCTCTCTGTGATAATAACCGTAGGCGCTACTGTGGGTGTTGGGATGCCGAAACCAAAAACCTGCCCGTTAGCTCCTGTGTTGGCCGGGTTCCAAATCCACGTATCTACCCCGTCGCCCGCGTAAAGTATTCCCGCGACGGCCACGAAGCTGGTCTGTCCTGCGCCAGCGGTCTTAGCGAATAAGAAAAATTTGACGCCGTTCTGCTCGTCCCACCAGACAGCGCCCGCAGTAATAGCCGACGCAGAGAGTGTCTCCGCGATGCCGTTCGGGTTTAGTAAAGTGAGAGTGGTTGTGGTGCTGGCGGTGACGACGAAGGAGCCGTTATTGCCCGCGTTCGCGAAACCTGATATTGTAAATATCATCCCAACGTAAGCGTTGGACGCGCCGAGAGGAAACGTTCCCGTGTAAACGGTGGTAGCGGGAGAGCCGCTAGCTGCCGCAGCCGAGGCTACAGCTAAAGTTCCAGAAGAACCTGTGTCGATGATGTCGCGGATGCTGCCGTCGAGCTGAGGGAAGGCGAACGCATAAAGAGGGGGCGTCGGATAAGTCGCGGTTGAAAATGCAGTGAGTCCGAAACGGCGTTGGAGGGAGAGAAAGTTTGTTAGCTCGACGTTCTTGCCGCCGAGTAACTGTCCGGGTCTTCCGCCGTAGAATTTATTCTCCACCTGCGTTCCGCCCGGGTGAAACTGCGCACGGTTCGTGTTCAAGCCTTCGAAGAAGGTCTCTACGAATAGAGAGCCCCAAGCGCTCGGCTTTTTAGACTGTACGCCGCTTAACTCGAATGAACCGGGCATTATACTCCTCGACCAGTGTGACCTAGCTGTACCATTCCTGTTGCCGACTGGCGTTGGATATCACGTGCTATCCACTGTTGGGCGAACGCGTTCTTCTGCATCTCAGTAAGACCGCTGGCCTTGGATAAGAATGCGGCCACGCCGCGCTGGCGATAAGTTTGCGCGCGAGGGTCATCTACCATCGCGAGAGCTTCCGATAAGAATAGGTTGTTGTAAATGTCTGAGTACTGGTCCGGAATCGGGTCCCAGCTGAAGTTGCTCACGTAAGCGGGAATCGTTTCCGCAACGCCCGCCGCGTTAGCGAGGACAAGAGACGTCGAGGTAGCGCTGACTACCGCGAACGAGCCGTTGTTCACGGTGTGCGCAACGAAGCCTGTGACGATAGCAATCGAGCCAGCGGGGAACGAGTTGGCGTCGAAGGTTCCGGTGTATGTCGTATTTCCCGCGCTGGCGTTAGCCGCAGAGGATATGAAGAAGGGGCCGAACTGGTTTGCCATCTTCTGGTACACGATGGTGACCAGGTAAATCTTGTCGGGGACGCCGAGGAATCTGAACTTGAAGTTCAACGCGCCCGCGATGATGGAAGAACTCTCGACAGATACGGCTGTGGGACGCTGTTGGAACGCAGAGATGGATAACGCCGCGTTGTTATACACGTCATCGATTTCTACCGTATTACCCTGGTCGTCTGTGAGCGCAGCCTTTTCCATAAACGCTAGGTCTGGGATTGCTTCGGTGTAATCTTGTTGGCCGACAACGGTTGTGAACGTTGTCTCCGCGCGGTTGAAGTACCACGTTAGAGGCGGGTTCAAAATAGAATTGCGAATCATCGAGGCAATCGATACGGCGGGTTCTAAACCCAGACCCGCAGTTAGTGGACTGTACTGGATATAAGGGGCGGTCCAATTGAGGGTATTTTGTAGGTTAAGCGACACTATTTTGTCCTTGAAATAATTTTAAAAGTTTACTACTTAACCAATTAAGGGCGAGGGTAATTATATGGCCAGGCGGCACCCTGGAAGTTGTTTCTGCTGCGTGCTGCGCCGAATACGGTGCGCGACGGGATGAACTTATTCTCTTCTAGTTCACGATCTTCTTTCACACGCAGTTCTGTAAGGGTCTGCTTCCAGATCGCCCACTCCGCTGGGAACTTTGCGTAGACGGTCTTTTCTGGTGAGCGGCGGTAGCACTGCGCGATAAAGCCTTCGCGGAAGAATGTCTCGAACTCATCGGGCAGCGGGCCGAGTGTCTGCGCCAGGCTGACGAATCGTACAGGCTTCATCTGCGCTGTCAGGTTAAACTGCCACTCTGTTCCTGTCGAAGTCGGCACGGGCGTGAATCGGAAGCCCCAGCCGTTCGGGTCTAGCACGGTCCACTGCGATGTTGCGCCGCTGCCAGACACTAGTACGCCAGGGACCGCGTTGCGTACGGCTGTGGGAGGCGTGATGCCCTCGGTGCCGTACGTGGTGAGTAATAGAAAGTTGCCGTTTGCGTCGACAATCTGGGTGATAGGATTGTTCGGCTGGCTTGTGGCGTTTGAGTTATCCACGTCGCCGCCTGCCGCGAACGTTCCGGGATTAACGGCCATCGTGACGGTTACGGTCGGTGCAGATAAAACGGTGGTGTTGATGCTGACGATAGTCCAGTTGCCGTTATACGCTGCGGGAAACGCGCCCGTGATGTTGAGAGTATTTCCGACGGTAACGGTCGGCAGAAGGCTGGTCAGAGTGAACGTCGCTTGACCGAGTGTCCACGACGCCGCAGTCACCGAAGAACCGAGAGGCGCTAGGTAAACAGAAAGCGGTCCTGGGTTGCCGCCGAGAGTTGCTGTACCGACGTTGGGCTGTCCCCACGTTCCATAATACAACGTGCGGTTAGGAAACCAGCACGCATAAAATCCTGGGTCGCCAAGTCCTGCCGCGCCCGTGTAAGACGCGGTGACTTGGGGAAGTTGACGCCCGCACTCGATGCGGACGAACGGTTTCGGAATTGCAGAGTTGTTGATGTCGAACGCGACGCCGCGTTCCAGCCACGACATATTGAGAAGCGGGCCAGCTGCCGAGATCGCGTTTGCAGCGTGAGTCTCTAGTACGCCGCCAGAGTTCTGTAGGACGAGAGTCGCCGCAGAAGACGCGACGCACATAAATGTTCCGTTGTTGCCCGCGTTAGTGAAGCCGGTGATTACGAAGGGCACGCCGACGTATCCGCCGAACGCGCCGTCGGGCATATTGCCCACGTATGACGTGGTGCCTTGGGAGGCCGAGACTTGGTTGACCGCAGTCAGTGTCAAGTTGCCGGTTGCCCCGGGAGCGTTAACGACCGCGTAGTCTTGCTGGTTGCTGTTAGAATAAATCGGCGGGATGTTGAACTCGTTCCACTTGTGTGGGAACGCCACCGAACAGATCGCGTTCATCACCGTGTTGGCGATAGAGAGCGCAATCGTTTGTGTGAAACCGCCCACGTTCAAAACAGGTTCGAGGTTACCGTAGGTCTCGGCAATGTCGACAATCTGCTGAAGCGGGACGCTCGAAAGACTTGTGAAGTATCCGAATGCCATGAAAAATAGTCCTTGACAAATAACTCGGGATGTGGTATCCTCTTAAGTTGGGAGGATTTCCATGAAATTTATACCAGTAAGAGAGGCAGCATTAGCCGTTGGGTACAAGGCCCACCACGCGGCTCGAAACATTCGACTGCGAGGAATCGTGCCAAAGAGGCGGATGCTCACAATCGGAAACGTAACCAAACTATTCTACTCAATCACCGAAGACGAATTGAATCAGCTTAAAAATATTCGGTCAGGCGAATTTGAAGCGCCTGTAAAAAGCATTATTAAAAACGCCGCCGACGTACAGATGGCTGTTCGAGAAAGAGAGGGCTGGACCGTAATACCAAACTACCGTGCTGGGGCACCTGACTTGATTTTGATTAGAAAGAATGAGCAAGGAAATCTTGAACTTGTTCTTGAAGAAGTCAAGGGACCAGGAGACGGTATTAGAAAGGAGCAATACCTCTTTGCTGAGAAAATGAAATTAATGGGAGTAGAAGTCAAGTTCTCTTGGCTTTAGTTTTTGTGGCTCTCTCGGAAGTGTGTACCTAGCGCGATTTGCATGTCGCTCTTCCATAGATTCCTAAAACGTACTTCCATGTGTGCGATGTCGGACTGAGTAACCACTGAGTCGGCCCCGTTTTGTCCTGCGGGTCCGGCTGGTCCTTGGATACCTTGGGGACCTGTGACTGATTTTCCATCACCGCCGTTATGGCCGTTCACACCGTCGACGCCGTTTCGCCCGTCTTTTCCAGCTGAGCCGACAACTGACTGCCCGTCTTTGCCGTCTTTTCCAGCCGCGCCATCTTTACCGTCGACTCCGTTGATTCCATCTTTTCCGGACGGTCCAACGATTGATTGGCCGTCTATGCCGTTCTTTCCAGATACTCCATTCTTTCCATCAATCCCGTTTCGCCCGTCTTTTCCAGCCGGACCAATAATTGATTGCCCGTCCACGCCGTTCTTTCCGTCTCGCCCCGCAGGTCCAGGGATATTAGAAACCCCGTCCCTACCAGGCAACCCATCTTTTCCGTTAGTGCCATTTTGCCCGTCGCGTCCCGATGTGCCTGTTGCTCCGCGAGGACCTTCCGTTCCGCGTCTGGAGACGTGAACGCTGCGGTGCTCCGCGTGCTCTTTTTCAAACTGGCTGATGCGCAGAGTGAGCGCTTGAATTTCTGATTGAAGCTGTTCCAAGGTTGCCATATTATTCCTTAAATTAAAGGCTGAACGTTCCTGTTATCTGGTTCACGGGAGCTACGGCTGCCGGGGGTGCGACCGCGTTAGCTGCGGTTAGCATCAGCTGAGCCACGACCGCTTCCAGAGAGGCCAAGCTGATAGCCCTGTGCTGGTCGTATGCGCTCTTCCACATGGTGATTGTGACAGCAATTCCGTCCACGGTGCCCACGATTGTAACTTGGGGGTCAGCTGGTCCGGGAACAAAGCTGTTGGATGTTACGACGTAAGTGTGTGCCAAGATTTTATCCTTCCTATTCTTCGGTGAACTCGCACCAAAAGCTGATAAGGGGCGCGGCTGCCGTGATCGTCGCGATGCTCACCGTAAAGTAATCGTTCACGCCTCGAAGTACGAACGCCTTAGAACCCGGCTCGTCTCCGAAGTCAAGTATGTACGGCGGCACTGCTGTCTTGCCGTCCGGTAAGCTGATCGTCACGGACTGAAACGGGCCTCCGATAATCGTGCCCACGGTCGGTGCGGCTGTCCAGTAGGTCGCGACACTCGTTGCTGCCGGGTCAACCGGGTCGGCTGAATCTATATTAGGCGTAACAGCTGTTCCGCCTGTTGCGGCTGTTGAGCGACGGGCGACGGTAAAATCCACCTGCCCCGCCGTAGTGCACCGTCCTGCTATTTCGAAATTTATGACCCTGACTACCTTGGACGCGCTTCCCTTCAATTGAAAAATCTGCCCTACGAACGGCGTGAACGCTGGGGTGACGATGTTCGAGGCAACAGTTCCGGACGCGGTACGATACGTGAACTTGATGCCGTCCACGACTGAAGTGGTGCCTGCGGTAAGAACGGGAAGAGCAGGCAGCACGTTCACGAAAACCGACACCAAGTAAGAGAATGCGGCGTTGAAATTTATCGTCATTATCGAAGCGCTCGCGGTAACAGATGCGACGTTTGACGACACGTTTGCTCCGGTATTGTTGTTGAACGCGTTCACGAAGCTTACGGAGGTCGGCGTGTATCCCAGCTGAATCGCTACCGTCGTTGATACGCCATCACCTTGAATTAGGTAAGGGAGTGCGCTGACAATTGTATTAGCCATTTAATTTTCCTTGCAGAGTACTGGCCAGCCTTGACTGGCCAGAGGGTCGAGGATTCGCTGGTGCCCCATTAGCGTTGGTACCCGGAGATTTTACTCTCCCGTTCCGATTCTATTCTTCTGTGCCTATTGCTGTGCAACGGATGTTTCCTGAAGCCAGTGTTGCCGAAAGGTTTACGTTTAAAACGTTGTTGACTGTGGACGAAAGAATTCCGTTGCCTAAGTCGATCCAGCCCGTCTCTTCGCCCGCCGTGAAGAGCGCTGTCGCTGCCGTCAAGGCTACCTGTCCTATGAAGAAGTCTTGTGAGACCGGGATGCCTACCGCCGCGTCTTGGAACGTTACCGTTAAAGTGCCCGCTGCCGCCAAGGTGGCGTTAGCTGTCAGCTGGATGTTGTATCTCATCAGGCGGAATTTCTTACCCGATGTCGGGGTCCAGAGAGCGGTGTTGCCTGTCGCAGTAACTTGAACCGTTTTGAATGTGTCCGGCGATATAATGTACATTGTTATTTCGTCCCTTGAAGATATCTATCTCTCATCACTCTTCCGTGCCAATCGCTATGACGTTGATCTGGCCTGTGGCTAGAGTGCCGTTGCCGAAATTGTCTGCTACGGCTAATGTCCCGTTTGCGGACCCAGATATTCCCTTGAGTACAAAAGCTGCCGGGGTGGTTGGCACGGCTGCCAGAACAGCTGCAGTTGCCATGAAAGTGAAAACCAAGTCACCGACTGTGGACGGGGTATAAGCACCAGAAGCGGGTGACGCGCTATTGCCAGTTGCACTTACTTGGGTTGCGTCAATGCCGCCGCCTGAGTTTATTCCTGCATACTCCATAACAACTACCTCGATTGCAGCTGCTAGATTTACGGAGGTTGTTAGAGTTATGACGTTAGCCGCAAGACCTACGGCATTTATAATATAGGCCACGCCCATAGAACTGCCATTCGTTCCATCTGACGCATTCGTTACCAAAGTTCCTGTGGTATAAGCGTTGAGCGCAGTATCTGTAACCACAACTGTGGGCGCTCCTCCTGCTGGATTTGTCGTTCTAAAAAATATAAAGTAAGAGTTTCCGGTTAAAGTAGTCAAGGACACCGTTATGGAAGATGCTGCTAATCCTGTCCCAGACGCCTGCTGAACCAACTTAAAGGCTCCGGTGTTGCTGTTGGTTTTGAAGCCTACCGTCGCTGCTTCCCACTGGTTTGAAGCTATGGTCCACGTCGGGCTGCTGATCGCAGCGGTCGTCTGAGGGACCTGTATTCCCATCTGAAGTGCTTTTCCTGCGGTAGGTCCGAGAACTCCGTTGCCTAAGTCAATCCAGCCTGAGTCGTAACCAAGGAAAGAACTCGCCGTTGAGCCAGGTATAACTAAACGATGAGTGTATGGTATCAAGGTGCCAAGAGGAAGTGGGTCTCCGCTAAATACGGTAGCTACCTGTTGGGCAAATTGCAAATTGATCGGAGCCGCGCCGCCAGCAATAGTAGCGTCCGCAGAAACTTCAATCTTGTACTTCATCAGGCGGGCTTTCTTGGTGCTGGGGGGCATCCAAATATTGTTCGCGCCTGTGCCGCTGAACTGAGAACCACGAAACACGTTCGGGGTGCGTTGGGCTACAGCGCCGTTGGTAACCAGGGCGCTTGTCTGAAGAAGGGGGGTAACGCCGATTGATATGTTAGCACCTTGTTGACTTGTTAGTGCCTCAAACGTGGTTCCGTTGTCAAATGTAGAACCTCCGGTACCGTTCGTAGACAGAGTTGCTATCGGGCCGATGCTGACGTTATTAGGGGAAGTGCCGCCTGTTCCACCTACGTACGGAATGTTCCAAGCTGTGGGCCAGCCGTTAACGAAATTGGTACCTCCCATTGTTATTCCAGGGGGTATGTTGCTCTCAGTTACGACTATCTCAAAGGTTCCCTGCGTGGATGCCCCATTAGTATATTGCACGCGCCAATATCTGTAGGGACAGAAAGCTACGACGTTTCCAATAACGTTAGCCGACACAAATAGCCCTGCTGCAGTAGTTCCGATTTGCGCTGTAAGTCCTGGATTTGATATATCATTGGAGCCTTGTATAATAAATCCTATCGCAGCGCTGGCTTGGTTGGACAGAACTTGACCAAAAAGAAAAACGCCACCCGTACCTTGCGTGTCTATCCAAGAAGAGAGATACGTGACGTTAGCTAGCAAGGGCGTGTTCGTAAAAACAGACGCGTACTTTCTTTGAATCGGTCTAACTGTAGGCCCAACCTGTGTGCCGTCACCCGCAGAGGAGGAGGCGGGGCTTAAAAGGGACCCCGCCCACTGCATGATATTGTCAACCATTGAAAACGGCATTCAAAGCTCCAGAACTATCACTACAAATAGCGTATAGCTTAGAATCCAGCTACGCCGACTTCTTCCCACAACAGACGACCGGAAACAGAGAACGTGGTCGAGGAGGTGGTGTTCAGGAGCGCTAGGACGCCGCCCGGGGGAACGATCAAGCTGCCGTCGAAGTTCTGTGTGTTAGAAAATTCTGGCATCAGCTGAGTGCTGGCGAGAGTCGTGTAGGTGAGTCCGGCAGGCGTTGCAAATTCGGAGCCTTCCATAATCACGAGGTTGTTTGTCAAGCCGGTGAGGGCGACGAAAGACATGCCCTTAACCTGAGAGCCGTTTTGCGCCAAGGACTTTCTGTTCCACGGTGCGCTGCCTGTCGAAATAGCTGCGTTGCCGATGGATACGGCCCAGACGAATACACCCGGTCCCGCGCCTGACGTCAGGTTGTTCGCGACCACGGTGAGAGCTGCTTGAGAAATAACCGCGTTCACAGTGGATGTTGCAGGATTCCAAATTCCTAGAATCGGCGTGGTGGTCGCAGTCAGCGAGATGGTGTTGGCCGTTAGAGCCGTGACCGTGCTGCCGTTCGAATACACGTTGCCTTGGAAGTTCTGCTCGTAAAAGCGACCGTGCAGTTCCGAGACCACTACGTCGCCCGAGTTCCCACCGCGACTTCCTGCCAAGGTGCCGTTCGAGTTCTTCGACGGACCCGTTAAAGTTTGAAACAACATATTTAAATCTCCTTAATTGTAGTCCACCGAAGAAGGTCTATTCACGTCATCTACTAGGTCCGGAGCCAAATTCCCTTGCCCCGATTCCTCGTAAACAGCCATTAATGTCTTTCTGATAGCCCTAAGTTCCATCAAAATTTCTTGAAAAACGAACATCGTTCCCGGCGTGTTGTCCTGCGTGAGGACATTTCCGCCAGAGCCAGATGCGCCCGCGATTGTAACAGGGATAGGATTGGATGACGACGCGCCCTGTAGCTTCCCTGTGACGTCTATGCTGCCAATCTCTATGGAAGATGTTGGGGCCGTCGTATTATTCAGTCCGACAGCTGGGTCTATAACCGTGACCGTTCCTGAAACAGGTATAGCGGTGCCGCCACTGACGCCTTGAACCGTTACGACTCCGACGGAGGGAACGCCTGCGGTGCCGTCTAAGATCGCGCCCGCGTGTCCTACGATATCCGAAGTGACCGTTCCGCTAACCGGTAGCGGGTTTGCCGCCGATACGCCTTGAAGATTACCCGAGACGATGATACCAATTTCGGTGGCTGACGTCGGCGCTGTCGTGCCCGTGAGCCCGACCGACGCGTTCGAACCGCCGCCTGAGATTACGTTAACCGATAAAGGATTGCCTGCCGTGCCGACCGCGTTCGTGCCGTCTGATAGCTCAACCGGGAGCGGGTTGGCCAGTGCCGGTGGATTGCCGTTTACGTCCGCGATGTTTACGTTGGTTAATCCACCGCCGCCGCTAGAGACGCTGACGAGAAGATTTCCGTGGATATCTGTTTGAAGGGGGGTAGCCTGTCCGTCTACGAGCGTTTCTCCCGCAGCGTTGTATACGCCGCCTACGACCTCTGCTGTCGTCGGCGCTGCGCTGTTGGGACCGCTCTTGGGAGGCGTCATAGTTTACTCGCCCGGTCCAAATGTTCCAGGGGTCCGAGAATTTTGCGGGATGATCGCCGCAACTCGGCTGTCGACGGGTGCGCCTGTTGCGCGCGAGTCTACCGCTGGGACGGCCGCGTTGCTGCTGGTTTCAACGTCAAAAATTTGTGTGCCTTGGACTGTGCGAGAGGTGTTAGGAATCTCGGGCGATACGCGGTCGTCGGGAACGCTGTAAGGTAGTGCCATATTATAGTCCTCGCGCAAGTGGTTGCGCTGTACGGAGGGAGTTTGTCGGGGATTGAATCGAGGTGAGTGTCATTTTTCCTTGGAGAAATCGGGGCGGGTCCGCCGCCCCTCGGGTTGTAATGCCGGTGACTGTGTATCGATTACAGTTGAAGGTTAGGTGTTAACGTCAGGGCCTTGCCAGCTGCTGTGCTGGAGGACGAAATCTGTTGACCGCCGAAGCGCTCGGAAGATGACGCCTTGTTGGAGGAGTCTTCTGCCATCTCTTGCGCCCGTCGCCAGCCGATGCCTGTCCAGTTCGGAATCTTGGAGCCGTTGCGGGTGAGGTACTCGTCTGTGTCGCCTGGAAGCCAGCGTGCTGAGCACAGTTGGCACTTGATGACTATCGCGCCGTCCGTAAAGGTGTGGGGGAAAACCGACGGGTCGCGCTGCTGACCACGGGTGCGTCCCTTGCCGCCCTTCAGATGCTTGCAATTCTTTTGGCTCTCGATCTTTGCGACTGTGTAGTTCTCTGACTCTTTCCTGCGCTGTAAATCACGAGCCTGGAGCGCCACTTCTAAGGCGGCTTCCTTCTCTGCGATTCTGGCTTCTTTCGCCATCATGATGCTGAGTAGCGCCATGAACTTTGCTTCCGACAAGTTCCCCGTCTTCTGGGCCTCGTCGAGGACTGCCTTAACGTCAACTTCTGTTGGTTTCGTCATAACTTCCTTGAGGTTGGCTAAAAATCTTCAACCGCCCTTATTGGCTAAGGGTCAGGCCTGATTGAACTGCGTTTGTTACTAACTACTGTCCGAGTGCTTCCTGGTCTTCGATATCGCTGTAACGTTTGCCGTTACGCTTTTCCCAAAGACTGCGGAAGTATCTTGCGGAGATCGCGTTCGGGGACGGTACCCCGAAAATTTTGTGGCACTGCGCTTCTGTGATAATCTCTTTCTCTACCAGCTGGATTGCTACCGTGCGCCATCCTCTGAAGGACTCGCCGCTCGGGATGCCGTGGTCGTCTAGTCTGAGGACGCTCCACTCGTACATCGCTGGGACCTGCAGGAAGCAGACGTAACGAAGCTTGTTGGTGCGGTTCGGAGGCGTTGCCCACAGCCCGACCGTGCCCTTCATGCCGTTGTCCATGACGACGGCCTTGATATCGTTGTCGCTCAACTTCTTCATAAATTCGCGGGTGGTGATCTTGTTGACCTTGCGGGCCAGCTCGTTGGTCAGGTCTTCCTGGTCGTCCCACTTGTAAGCCGACGCCATCTTATTCGAGATTTCTTTCTCGGCCAAGTAGCCTTCCTTAGCGTACTGCTTATAGTCGTTGGGGAACTTTACCCAATTCGGCGTCCCGCCCGCGAGCATCGTCTGGATGGCTTCGTGCGTGGCGTTGACGTCGTGGTGCTCGTTGAAAGGGTTCTCAACGTCTGGCCCCTTGATGAAGGGCTGGTCTGGCTGTGTGATGATGCTCATTGTTTGTATCCTTTGAGATATTCGATTGCATTACGAAGATTTTTAATACTGTCTTTGGCAAAACCTAGAATTGAATTGCAGTTCGAGCAAAGAATGCCGCGTACACATTTGCCACAACTTCCTTCCCTATTGCAACAAGCTCGGTTGTGGTCAACCCCTGGTTTGCTCATCTTAATTCTGCAGATGGCACACTTGTTTCCCTGATTAGACAGCTTCTTTTGATACTGCTCTTCACTCAAATTATAGAGCCTTTTTCTATTTGCTAAGCGCCCCAATTCTTTTATGCGCGCCCACTTCTTTTTGCTGAAGGTTGCTCTTTTCTTTTTCAACTCTTCTAGAAGTTTCAATCTGTTGGTATCGTAGTACTTTTTGTTGCTTTCTGCCTGTGTCATGTAATCTCCAAGAAAGATAATCTGGGGAATGTTCTTGGCACTCCCCTGATTAGTATACCACAGGTAATTAGTCCGTGGGAATATTGTTTAACAATTCTACTGAATTGCCGGGACGCTGTCGATGAACCGCACACGCTGGGTATTCAAACCCGTGGCTGGCGGAAGGGTCACAGTCTGGTGGAATTTGTAAGAGCACCATCCACCGATTGTCGAAACTGGATCGAAGCTCGATGCCGGGGCGTCAGTCACAACGCGGCAGTCAATCGTCTTCCAATCGCCGTCGTCGAGGTCTGTGTCTCCAGGAACTTGGAGCCAAACGCCGATCATTGCGTAGTTACCGAACACGTACGTTCTGTATCCGATTTTGCCGGATGCGTTGTAGTTCGCGGTGGTGGTGACGAACGGAGTCTGCATGAAACCAATGTTCGTGCCGGGGAGGACGATGACCTTGTTCTGGTCGGAGCCTGCCATAGCGTCGAACTTGTCCATGTTCTCGTACTTCCACAAGTCAGCGATGGAGTTGTTGACCGTCGTTGCGTTGTAGATGTCGCCCAACACGTTGGGGCTGATTGCGCCGAGGAACATCCCGCGCTTGCAAGGCAACACGTTCTTCGAAACAAGCTGCTGTTTCAGTTCACGGATTGTGCCGAGGTCGAGGGTGTAGGGCGAAGCAAGCAACGCCGACTGGTTGACGTTAGAGTCAACGCCGTTTGCGCTGTCTGCCACTGCGGAATACAGTTCGCTGATCGACTGCCCGGCTTGATAGCCGAGTTCGACTGCGGAGTTGCCAACCAACTCATCAATCGCTGCCGCGATGGCGAACGAAGAGAAGTTGCTGTAGTTGTTCCATTCCCCGATTTGTGCGGGTGAGGACAACTGGCTGATGACTTCCGGGTTTCCAACGGTGCCGTCCGAATTTTGGACGATGTCGCCGCTGAGCGTGTTGTACTGGAAAAACGTACGGTTGACGCCCATGTGAAGACCCTGCACGCGCCGTTCTGCTGCGCCGACGAATGCATTGGTGTTGCCCTTGAGGTTAGGAATCAGTTCCTTATCGAAAATGATCGCTTGTGCCGTCAGGACGTTTGCTACGTTTGATGCTGAGGGGTTTGGTCCACTCATATATCACTTCTGGTCTGGACTCCCGTAAACGGGGTGACCGTTATCGAACGCGAATACCGTAAGACTCAAGCTGCTTAACGAACTGAGGGTCGGTTTTCAACTTGTTCTTCATTACTTCCGGCTTCATGTTCTTCACAGTCAATAGGAATTCCTTCCTCGCGAGTGCTGGGTCTGGCGTTCCAGGACGTTGTGCGCTCAACGAACCCGGAGGCAAGCCTCCATTCACTCCCGGACGACGGGCCGCTGGTTGCACATTGGGTGCGGCGGCAGGCATCGTTACCGTTGCTTCAACCGCGGGCTGACTAGACACGGGTTGGGCTACTGCTACTGGTACGGTTACTGCGGCTGGCGTTTCCGCGACCGGGATTGCCGGGGGAGCGGGCGTTACCACAGTAGCCTCTGGCGTCGGATTAGCGACTACAGCGGCTTGTCTTGTTGCCGAGGTTTCTACCTTGGCAATTTTGTCACCCTGTTCCAAGAGGTCTTGAAAAGCGACTTCGAGGTTGTCCAGGGTAAATTCAAGTTTGTGTTGCGAGAAGTATTCGCCTATTGCTTTCTGGTTGGCCTCGCACGGGTTGTAGTCGTGGAGGTGGCGGCGCATGAACTCATTTGAGATCGAGCGGCCCGCTTCGTAGGCTTCCTTCTGCTTCAAATCATTTTCGCGCTTCTGGTACTTGGACTCGATAACTTCTTCGATCACGTCCGTGATCTTGGCTGAGTCCTTAGACTCCAGGGCCTGGCGCGCGGCTTCCGCGATTGCCTCTGGAGATAAGATTGTTCTTTCGTTTTTGAACGTCAGCTTCTGCTGTTTCAAACGGTGAAATGCTCTGGTTGCTTGGGTGTGAACTTCCCGCTTCTTGGCGGTGAGTTCTTGTAGCGTGCTGGCTTCCAAGTGAGTCGGGCGACCGATAGTCGTTCCGTCTTCGTTGCTGACCTGATACTCTTCGATGTAGCGTGTTGCTTTGCCGTTCGCATCGCGAACAACTGTCACGCCTGCTGCCTTCCACGCCGCGTCATCTGCTTCGAAGGGGGAGATAACTGGTGCTGTTACGACAGGAACTTCGGCCACAACCACGTCTGGCACCACGGGCACTTCTGCTGCCATCGCGGTAGCTTCTGCTGCGAGTTGCTCCGTAGATGGAGGAACGGTAACGCTCAACTGCGCGTCGACCGCGACCTCTCGCTCTTGAGCTTCCAACATCAGTTTAGAGACGTACGATACTACCTGACGATCTCTGAGAAGATGCTGCATCTCTGCTTTGGTTGCGGGGTCTTTCACTGCGACCTGAACGGACTTCCAGTCCATTAGAAGGACTTGTTCTTTAGTAAGACTCATTGGGAGTTCCTTATATTGATTTTACTTCGTTCCCTCTACGGGAGATTTCGGCATTTGAAATCGCGGCTTCTGCTGTATAGACAGTTCCGGCGTCTCTCTTTGCTGTGCTTCTGCTACTGCCGTGCGCTGGTGTAGCTTGACCGAGTCAAGCACCTCTGCGGAGAACTTGTTCATAGCGCGCGCCGTTGTCTGCAGCCCGGCTAGTTGTTCCGGGTAGCGTTCAACGCTCGGGTTCAACCTGATGACTTCCTCGGTCGCCTTTCGACAAGACTCTGCCATCAGACGTACCAAGATTTTCCATCCGGGTTGATTCACGAGCTGCGCGAGCGACAAGCGCTCTTCGAACGTCAGGGTTTCCCCTAACACTTTCCTAGATTCTTCTGACATTGGGCCATCCTAGTCGGTGGCCGAGTTTCCCCGGCCCCGTATTGTTATAATGCGGTTGTGGCTCCGAAACCTTGTGTCTGTTCGGGCCCGCCTGATAGTTCAGGCGATGTTGATTTTTCTATGGACGAACGGAAGGCCTCATTGCCAGCCTTGCCGAGTTGCTTCTGGTTTTCCATCGTCTGTTCTTGTTCGAACTTCTGCTGCTGCATTACAGTCGCGTTCTTCTGCTGCGCTGCTTGCATTGCTGCAGGGCTGTTCGCGTCGTGCTTCTGTTTCTGTTCCGGCGTCATAATACGGAGGAAGGCTTGGGAGAATTTCCAGCCTGCCGCGTCGGTGAACGCTTGGAAGATAGCAACGGCGTCGAACTGATATCCCGCGTCGTTGGCGTTTGCCACGAACGTGGGGTTGTTCAAAAGTTGAATCATGATTGGGAGGGCCTGGGCCATTTCTTTCTTAGCGCCTAGATTTGCTCCCGCGAGAACTTCGTACTCCATCTTCGCGTTGCGGTAAAGGATGTGGTCCATCTTGAAGTCGTTGCCGATCTTCTCGCCCAGGACTTCCTTGATGACCGACGTCGGCAACAAATCGTTGTCGAGTTCGTCCATCTGGTGCATCCAGGGTTCGAATACTTGGCGTACGAATCTTCCGGTTGGTCCGTCGAGACGGCTCGCGTTGGCTTGGACAACCGCCGCCGCGCCCGTGCCCGATCTCATGCCCGTTGTGCTGATGCCCGCGTGACCCGCGCCCTGAACCACCTGCTCGTTAGCGCCTGATGTTGCCGCGCCAGCGGACTGTGACTGCTGGATGAACGAGAACGCTTCCGCTGGAACTGGAGGCATCTGGAGGAACTTGAAGGCCTTATCAACGTCTTCTTCGACGTCGATGATGCCGCCTTGTTCCCACCGCGTATTTTGTGTGAGCGCGTTGAAGCCCTTCTTGCGTAGTGCCACTGGTTGCAAGCAGTAAGCCAGCAAATCTAGCGCGAGGTTGGTTACACCCTGCTCCACGATTTGCTCGCTGCCGATTAGCATGCCGAGGCCCTGTCCGTAAAAGCTGTCAGGGATATTGCGCCAGTTAGCCGAGTAGAAAGGAATCTTCGAGTAAGGGTTGGCTTCGTTGCGAATTAGAATGTTGTGGCCGTTGTAAATCAGGACAACGATAACCTTCTCGTCATCCCAATGCTCCAAGAGTTCCAGGGGTGCCCTGTTCGGGTCCGCCGAAGTCTTGTAGCTACGGGGCTTCGCGTGCTGCAGGTAGCCCATCATCCCTTCCGGGATGGTCATAGAAATGTTGTCAGGCCCTGGTGACGTTGCCTTCTCGAACATCCTGCGGAGGACTTCTTCGCTCGGGATGTTGTAGCCTTCGATGCCTCGAAGACGGTTCAAATCTTGGTAGGTCGCGTAGTCGCGATAGACAACCCACTTCGCTGTACGGATGTCTCCGAAGCGACAGCCTGGGTCCACAAGGACCGTGCGGATATCGCAAAACTTAATCCAAGGGTGTGATACGGTCTTGGGGTAGAACTCGATCTCGAAGTCGTCTGAGTCCGGCGTGTCAATCGGGGTCGTCTCGATTCCGTCCGGTGCTGGTACCTTCGGCGCGTAACGCTTGTACTTCTTTTCTTTCGTATTGTACTCGGTGTATCCCCACTTCCAGATAGCCGTTCCGAGGAGGGCCATCTGCTCTAGCCCGCGTTCGATCTCTTCCTCGAAGCGCATGGCCTTGAGTTGGAACGTGAACATCGCGGTCTTAGCTTGGATGACCTCAGGCGTGGTGCCTGGACTTCCGCGAAGGAGGAAGCACGGGTCTTCGTAGAAGATTCCGCCCATCAGCTTCGGGACGATGGAGCTGATGTGATTTGAGACCATGAACTTCGGTACCGCCGAATTTGCTACGTCGGTTCCGGTGTCGTAGTTGCTGGTCGAGATGGGCGATTGATACAACAGGTCGGACATGGTCCAACCGCTCGCCCACTGGTTGATGTTGATGAAATTGTCTGCCAGTTCCGTATTACTGAGAACGAGGTTAATCGCAGCAGTGTCGTTAAACTGAACGGTCCCAGTCTGCGAGTCGATGTACGTATTTTCCGTAGTGATCTCGTTGGCCTTTTCCGTTTCTAATCCCGCTATCTGCTGATCGATATCGCTCATAATCTCCACGGTCCCTTATTGCCGAAGATTCGCATCCTCGGGTCTTGCGGCTTGGGAGGAGCGACCTCAACTATAGTCGGTCCCGCTTCTGTCTTTGTCTGTAGTTGCTGGCCGAAGTATCTGTCGTATTGCTGCGACTTGCGCTGATGTTTCAGCTGCTCTTCTGCCAATCTCTTTTCTTCTTCTGGGTCGACCTTATCGATTAGCGGTCGTGCCTCTGAAGGAAGGATGTACAGTAGGTAAGAAATGCTGTCAGGGATATCATCCTTTCGGCCTTTGTTCTTTTTCTCGCCTGTGTACTGCGTGAACTGCTTAAAGGTTTCGTCTATCCAAGAGCCAAGTATAAAGTGCAAGCGGTGTTGTGCCAGCAGAATTTCAATGCTCTTGATTCGGTTGCGCTTCGCGTTCTCTTCTCGCGACGGCTGTTTCCAGTAGATGTAAGGTTGATAGCCCTGTCGTTGACCGACTCGGGTGATCTCATCTCTTAGTTGGTCGTATGCGTTTGATGCCTCGATCATCGTAACTTTCGGGCCGTAACGCTTTGATAGTGCGACGATTTGAAATGCGAGTTCTGTGTACTTCCACTTATCGTAGACGATCTCTAGGATAACGAAGGCCCACTCGTTCGCGTCGTTCTTGTAAAGTCGTGCTACTACTCCTACTGAATAGTCTGATGTCTTCTTGTCCGAAAGAGCCCAGTCCCAAACGATATAGATGTCGCCTGACTTTGGCGCTGCCTCGCGCTGGTACATGTGCGCGCGAAGGTCGGCCTCGGTGAAGCTGATCTTGAAGCCGCTGTCTTCTGCGGCATCGGATGGCTCGTTGAGCTGCTGGTTTCGGAAAAATCGTTCGCCCTTTTTGAGAAGCAGTGAGCGTAGTTTATTGAATCCCCAACGTTGGGGGAAATTCAGGGTGACCATCTCTTCCTTCAATAGGAGGATGGGTACCTCGGCATATTCTGGCTTAACAGTCCAGCAACCGCGCTTGTGATACTTTATCGGTGCAACCTCGCCTGTCTCCGCGTTAGGAGCTAGCCGGGTGCCATACCAATCGTCTGTGAAGTACCGGGTGCCGATGTGGTCCATAAACCCGTGAGGGTCTAACAGGTCATCGGTACCGTCGTACTTGACCTTAATCTTTTCGCGGGCCTCTTCGCTGTTCGAGTTCTCGTCGGTGACGATATCATCACCCTTCTTGACATCGCAGTGCCAACCTGAGAGGTTAGCGACAATCGAGTTAACCCAGACCGAACCCTCCTTCTGATCTAGAAGTCGGGCGGGACAGAACAGAGGTTCCTTTGAGGTTCCGTCTACGCCTCTGAGGACGTATTCTGGAAACAGTAAATGAAAAGCGGTTGGCTCCTGGCCTTCTGAAAGGTTGAAGTAGCCTTTAATTTCTAGTGCGAACGCTACGGCGAGTTTGTACTCACCCGTGATAATGAGGATGCGAACGTCGGGGCAGTTGAGCATCCACTGCACCGAATCAATCCCGTCAATCGTTGACTTGTAGAATCCACGACTATCAAGAAGCATCATCTCGCGATCTCTGTGAGCGTGATGGTCTTCGATCATGTCATGAAAGTCATCGAGTGTATACCCGTCAAAATACATCGACTCGATAGGCTCACGAGACTTGTCAACGGTGCCGTCTAAGTTAAGCCACGGTCCACCGAAATTTTTCGTTACGAACTGGTCGCAGGTAATCTGGTGGACGGAGCGATATAGTCCCTTGCCAAGCAGTCGACCTAGCCAGAACAAATCTTTACGAGACCGATCTCGGAGGTCTAGCCAACGCCAGAAGCTGACAACGTCATCGACCTCGAAGGTTATATCTTCGATTGAACGACGGCGTCTTCCCTTGCCACGGTTAGTGGGGTCAACGTTGGAATCCTGTATGCGAATCCTAGTTTCGGAAGGGTTGGGACGTTTGTCCTTCTTACCCTTTTTGTCCGTGCTCTCGCCTGCCTCATCATCTGCGTCTCCTGTTTCGGGCTGGCCGAAATACAGACGCACAAGTTGAGTGTAGCTGCGGGCCTCGCTTTTGAATCTCTTGCCCTCTTTGTCGAGGGATGCAACTTCGTCGAGGAGCCTTTGGACCGCCGACTCCCTATCAGCCTTGTCGATCTCTGAGACCTTTGCCGCCTTTTCGCGGGCGCGTAAGGCTCTCATTCGTTCGGTGCTGGTGGACTTCGGCTTTTTATCTAGTTCAAATTCCTCTGACATTGGGTGCTCCGAAAATTTTGTTTTTATTGGTTGAGTACTTTTTTGGCTGCTTCCCGGTTCTCTTGAGCTGCCTTTAGTTCTGCGCCAGAGTCGGCCTTGACGCCCATGAACTCGCGGTCGTCTGACTTTCTAGCTTCTCTCGCGTGAGAGTAATCGCTGGGTGATGCTGCGGGTGTCGCGGGCTTCGACGGTGTAAGACCGGAGTGTCCCGACCTCGTTCCGACGCTCGAACTGCCTGCGTCTGCCAGAGCCTTCTTCGCGCTAGCGAGCGCGTCGTTTGCCATCGTGATTCCGTTAGGTGTCGTTGCCATATTGTCCTTATTCGGTTGCGTATAATTTTCTGATAACCAGTGCCAGCCACATGTACGGAGTGAAAGAGAGCAGCCAATCACCCAGATAAAGGAGACCGTCTCCGAGGCTATAAATATTGCGCCCGATTGGGAAGATGTCCGAGAGAAGTTTCAGGTTCGAATTAGGCCCCATGACGCTGTGAACTGGGTCTATCATCTGACCGCCCTTCGCACACGCGTCAGCTGGCATAAGAGCGATATCATCTGGCTCTAGCCCCTGCAAGGAGCAGTGTCTTTCGTACTGAATCGCATTCAACATCACGGGGAACTTCCCGTGGTTGGCGATCAAGACGGCCTGGTTTGATACGACGCCCAAGCAGAACAGCAGGACGGGTACGACGAGAAGATACCAGTACGGGAGCTTTTGGAGAATTTTCATGGGTGCTACCTGGGAATCCGGCGAGAGGAATGGAGCCTTGTTTGTCCCCTGTTGCCGACTACTAAATTTTTGCGTCTGGTACTGCAGGGTCCGGTGCTGGTGTGGTCTGGTCTTTACCGAACGCTGTGGTGGCGCGGTTGACGAGATAGTGAGCGGTCGTGAATGCCCCGAGGCCTGCGAGTACTGTCCCGTCAGGAATCAGGTGAGTCTTCGCGACGTAGAAAATCAGTACGCCCGTGGCGACACTGCTGTGAAGCAGCGTCAACAACCGAGACGAACTTGGCGTGCCGTTGTCACTGAAAGCGGCCTTGAGATAACCGAGGGCTGGACGAAAGTTCATCTTAGCCCCAGTGCTTCATGTTATCAGCCATCACGGCCATCTTCTTCACATGAGCGTTGGGAGAGTTCTTAGCAGCCGCTAGACGGTCTGCTGGAATTTTTTGGTCCTTAGGAATGTTCAATGCCTCGTGCAGGCCACCCTTTCTGAGTTTGTGCATCGAGCGATAGAATGAAGTCTTGGCCGCCATCTTAAGCCGCCTGAGGTGCGCCGCCCGGGATTCCCGGTGCTGCTGCGCCTGCTGGTGCTGCCATCGGAGCGTTGGCTTCATCCATGCCTTCTCCTGGATTGGGGGCAGATGTGTGGTCCATCATGTGGTCCATCATGCCGTCGTGATCGGCTGTCGCACCTTTAACATCTTTGTGCGGGCCTTCGACGTGAACGTGATGAACTGTGTGAGAACCGTCTGCGTGGTGCTCAACGTGGGTATGGGTAAATTTGTGATGTTTTTTCATGACTAATCCTTAACTCATCAAATTGTCTTGCTTGCCTGTGCTCTCGCTGAGAAGTGGCCTCACGTAATAGCTTCCGCTAGGACGCTTGTACACCCCGACGATGCCGCCCGGTTGGACCTTAATTAAGTTATGGTCTCCGTGGAGCAAGTGACTCAGTTGATGAATTGTAGAGCTGTGAACAAATGAAATTGTGGGATGGCCCGACTTCTCGCCTTCCTCGATAACTTTTTTGAGTTCCGGATTCACTCGGGAGCGAAAGTCATTGATGCGCTCCCCACCTGGAATCTTCTGGTCGGGGTACTTCTGGTAGTGCATGATCTCTTTCATGTTCTCGTCGTTCTTCAACTGACCTGAGAACTTGCCGACGTTAAGCGCGTCAAAATTTTTAATGACCTGAGTATGGTCGCCTAAGACTAGCTCGGCGGTTTGCCTGGTGCGGTCCTTGCTGCTTCGGTATGACTTGCCTAACGGCTTGTCGCCTAAGAAGCCTGCCAGGAATCGGCGCGCGTCTAATGCCTGCTGCACGCCTGTGCGGTCAAGGGGAATTTCCATCTGCCCGCGAAATCTCTTCTCTTTGTTGAACTCTGTTTGACCGTGGCGCATGAACATCGCGACCAGCTTGTCGCCCTGCGGTTCATGCTCCGTCTCGCCTTCGGGCTCTACGAACTCACAGCACTGGTGTGCCGCGTCGGTGATGATTGCCAGGCCTTTCTCATCGTGCTGGACTTCGGGGTCGGCCATCATAACTTCTTGTTTGCACCTATTGCCAGCTTCATTCAGATACTCACAGTCCGCACAGTGATACGGGCCGTCGGAAGCGAACCCGGCCAGCTTGGTGCTCTTGGGCCAGATAGGGCCGACCCGGGAGATTAGGCTGTTGAGTCCATCTATGATTACGGGCCAGTTCTTACTCATCTCTGCGCGCCTTACGAGCGTGCTTATATGAGGGTAGGCCTTTCTCAGGAGTCGAAGCGAACTCGTGCAGTTGCTTGTGCGTCATATCAGCCAGGCCTTTGTTCTTCTTGTTCAGGTCCTCAGGATGATGCTCAGCGATTGCCATAGCAATTCTTTGCGCTTTCGACACAGCTGAAATGATACACCTTCTTATTCTGTGGAGTTTGTTTCGTCGTTATCTCTGCGGCCTGAAAGTATCTTCAGGTCTTTCTCAATATGATGGAGGTGATTAGAGAGCAACGTCCTCATCCCATTTTCCATAATATCCATGTGGGCCGTCAATCTTGAAAAGAAACTCTTGACGTTCTCATACACGCCTCTAATTTTCCAAGCGCTCGTGAGAAGTACTCCGACAATCGTAAAATCTCTGGCGACAGAAGAAATCTGTCCCAGTGTTAAACTCGCTGGGTCAAACATGTTTCACCTTTGGAAACATCTGATATACGGGAGGGGAAGCTGGGGGTCGCAATCAAACATTACTCGTATATCAAGAAATAAAGGTAGGCTATACTACCTGTGCCGTGATTTCCACACATTGCCCGTGGTGGTCGCTCTTTTGTTTGCGTCCCAGCCAACAGGGAAAAAGTGGGGCGATATTTAGTCGCCCCGATGTTTCTAGCTTTCGATTGTGAATTGGAACATGGATGCGGTGTTGCTCGAATCGCTCGTTCCGAACGTCACGCCGACCACGAGGCCCAGAACTGCGCCCTGTGACAAAGCCGGGTTGCCGGTGTTGAAGTTCAAACCGGAGATGATGTTATCCGAGGTCTTCGGGGTGGTGTTGTTCAGTGCGCCCTGGATATAAGCGGAATACTCGCCGCCGAACACACCAGAGTTGGTGTCTCCGTAGAAGTTACCCGCGAGAGCCCAAGACTCAGCAGCGTTGAACGTCGGCGCGAATGCGGTCGTGGAAGCCAGTGCGGTGTAAATCGGAGCAACCAAGGTACCAGTTACCGCGTACAATTTCACGGTTACTGTTCCTGACGGGTCGCCTGTGTCTGAACCGAAAGAGCCGGTTGCGAGAACAGAAATCTGTTGGCCGTTCAGAGTGTTCTGAGCGGGGAGGAATAGTGCGCCCACTGCGCTCGTCGAAGACGGCGTGGATGGTGCTACGCCGATTGACGGGCCGATAGGACGGGGAAAGTACTTGACAAGGGTGCCCGTTCCGCCAACTTTAGACGGAAACGCGCCTGAAACTTGAAAGTCTAAGACATTGCTCAAGGAATTATACCTCTTAATATACGCCTTATCAACGGGAAGCCGCTGACAAAACGCTTTCGGAGAGTACAGAATTAAGTTCTGTCAATCCGCACAGAGCAGTTTTGATCGAACTACCGCTTTTGTGCTTTCGTAAGTACTTAATAGCACCTACCAAAATTTTTTCATCTTCACAGCAATTACCTATCAATAGGTTACAACTGCTGCATAACAAATCTCGAAGTTCACCAGTGTCATGATTGTGGTCTTGGCACGGAATCTTTTTACGAACGCCAGCTAGCATAGGTTGTTCACATATGCTACAAAGACCTTTCTGACTTTCAAACTTGGCATCAAACTCTTCTTGAGAGATACCAAATTTCTTTAAGCGATACTGAGCAACGACCTTTTTGTTGTGTGATGCCCGCGTCTCAACTGACTGAGTGTCCCAGTATTTCATGGCAATCACTAGTCGCTTCTTTTTATTCTTTCGTGCCCATTTGCAAGACCTTTCTTTAATTCTTTCAGACCTGTCTAAATAATACTGCTTCTGATAGGTCTCGTCACACGAGCGACAGAATCCTTGCTGTCTTTTGAAAACAGTTGAAGTCGAATTCTCTAACGTATAGTCGACACCGCACTTGCACTTTCCGTTTGCCATCTTATCCTCCGATAAAGATCGACCAGGGAAGAGTATCGGCTCTTCCCCAGTCTAGACCGAGGCCGCTAAGCCTCGGGATGTTGTTAAATTTAGAAGTTGCTAGTCCACGCGGGAACGTTCGATGCGGTCAACGCTACAGGATTCAAGTTGATAGCCGCGAATGTTGCCGCGCCGTCGACGATCACTTGGACCGGGTGGTAGTAAACGTTGGCATTGAGGAACGCGCGGATGACGTAAGTGCCCGCAGCGAGACTGGGAATCGTGTAGTTACCGGAGCCGTCGCCAGCGCCGAATACGGTTACGTTGGTCAGGATGTTCAGGCACTGTACTTGCGCACCTGATGCTGCTGCTCCCCCAACATTCCCATTTATGGTAGAACCTGCCATATACTATCTCCTAGATGCCAAATCCAACCACAGGTGCAAACTACGATGTCGTCTGGCTTCTTCTTTTCAAGAAGTCGGCGGCATCCAAAACATAGACGCTGCCACATGAAGCCTCCGATAAAAATTAGGACCCGGACGCGACTCCGAGGTAATTCAGGTTGTAATGTATATTACCACCTTCATTGACGATCTGGAGTACGTCAAGCAATGACGGGTTAGCAAAGGCGCTCGCGAACAGCTGAGCTGTCGTCGCGGTGCTGGAAAGATTGGTCTGGAACTGCCCGACGCGCGTCTGGCCGATTCCGCCTGCAGAAGTGGTAGCTGCGACAGCCGGGTTGTGCACGGTGCCGTTGAAGTCTACGTTCAAGAGGATGCTGCCGCCGAGGCCGACGATCTGGATGAGGTCGAGGTTCTGCCCGCCGACGCCTTGTGTCGTGTTCTGGGGGAACGCAGCCGCGACGGTTAGACCGGACTGCGAACTGTTCGTCGAATACATTGCTGTAGGTGTTGGTGCTGACATGAAATCTCCGTGAATCTAAGGTGCGTATAATATTTGGGGCCTCGACGAGGAGTCGAACCTCGGCGTTCGCATTACAAGTGCGACATCATGACCGCTAGATCATCAAGGCTTAGAAAATTTATTTCAAAGAAATCTTTGCTGCCTTCAGCTTCAAATAGTTGCGAAGGGTTACGATGCCTTCTGCGATTGTGACGCCGCCGAAGAACACGTAAGCCGCGCCGAGGCTGTGCGCCGCGACGACAGTTCCGAATGCCAGTACCGCGACCGCTGAGAGGAATGCCGTCAGCGACTGACCGATCTTAGAGAAGAAAAACTTCATGACCGGGTTACCTTCCGCGAGGCCTTTAGCCAATCCTGCCATCGTGGTATACGCGTCGCCTAACACTGCTACGAGCGTGGTGAGAACTAGTGCTGCCAGGATAGCCGTCTGTCCCGTGGTCCATGTGCCTGCTGGAGGTGTAAACATTTGTTCTCCTAAACTCGTTTAAAGTCGTTTAAATTTTACTTGCTCATCACCCATATCACGTACACGATTGAGATGATGACCCCGACGATATTACAGATTGTCCGCGTCAACGCCATCCGTTGGTCTAAGCTGAGCGACATTCTTTTCGTCCTTTTTCTTTGTGCGGCCTTCATACCACTTACGCCGCATTCCTAGATAATCTTTTTGTACTTGCAGGGATTCCTCTGCTGCGACCCGCATAGCCCTGTCGTCCTTCCAAATGCCGATTAGAAAATACAAGGCGACTAGATCGACTACCAGTGCTGCGATTGAGGCTGCGTCTGATATCGTCATATGTCACCGAGTCAAATTGGTGGACCGTAGGAGAATCGAACTCCTGACTGATGCGTGCAAGGCAACCGTTATCCCGCTTAACTAACAGCCCAGAAATTTTAAAGAACTCCACCACGTTAAACAGGTTTTCTAGACCCGCCGTGGGTGTTCAATTGTTCTCCCTCATGACTGGTATTCCAGCAGACTGTGAAGTCGGGACTATCCAGAGAACGGTAAAAATTGTCCCGGCTCGGCTTCTCAGTTCCGACTTATAGATTTACCGGGAGTGAAAAATTTATTCGCCCTTAGGCGACTTGAAGAGCCACGAGGCGAGCAAGATAAAAAACAGCACGCCTCCGATCAATTCAAATATGATTGACATCGTTGCTCCTGAACTTATGTACCCTTATAGTGGTCGTTAAGCTGGTTAACGGGTACTATAAGGGTAAAGAGGTCGGGGCTACGAGTCGCTAATCGGCTCACGCTGCCAGCTTACGCTGCACACTGGCCCCGAAATCGTAGACACGTTTGGGTTGTCGAGGGCGCTCGGGTTATGCCTTTATACCTGACGCCTACTTCCCAAACTACAAAATTGAGGGACTATTTAATCAGCGCGCGGTCCCTACGCGCTTGGCTCATTTTTGATGAGCGAGAGAACTTATCCTAGCGAGGATACAGGCCCACGGGAGCTACCCTGGGATTTTTTGTTCTCTCTGTTGTACAACGCCTTCAGAGACTCGCCCGGATAACGTCCTTCTAGTCCGGCAGCACCAGTCTCTAAAATTGTTCTGCTCATTGCTGGGCCAACAGGATTCGAACCTGTAATGTGCTTTCGCACTGGGTGATTAACAGTCACCTGCTGTACCAGTTGAGCCACAGCCCAGCGATGGGCAGAAAGTTTGGGCCTTTCGAAGAGCAACCTTTACCCGCCTTGCGGCGACTAGGCCCGTGGGTGCTCTGCCCCGAGTGTCTTATCCGACAGACAAGTCGGCTCGGTTAGAAAATTGAGGACGGCACAGTGATGCTCCTGCCGCCCTGTAAATTTGCGCCCGTCGCCTCACGGCCATACGGGGCAGATGGTCAGTACTGCGTCCTAGACGACTGCCCTGACAGGCGGGATTGATTTAGTTGACGGTCAAAGAGTTCGTCAACAGCTTAGGATGATAGTATCCGCCGAAGGCGAACTGCATCCAGGTGCCTGCACACGAACCGGTGGCCAGCACTACGCCGTCTGAGTCCTTAACAGACCAGTCGAACGCGAACGTTCCGGGAGTCGACTGCTGTGGCAGGGTGAAGCCTGTGACAGTCAGTGTTCCGGGAGCTACCAGCGCCGGGGTGCTTTGTGAAAACAGAACCTTGCCAGCGCCTTGCATGAAGAACTCGATGTTGTCATCGTTGAAGTACAGCCCCCTGCAAACGAACTGCGAGAGGTCTTTAATGGGGTATCTCTGTGCTGCGTTACCGACAAAAGGCAAGTTAGATTGCTGATACGTGGTCATAGTCACCTCTTTTTGTGATCGAGCGGTGTCATGTCTAACGTTGTTTCTGTTTCACATTCTTGGCAAACATATCTGTGGCCTGGGCGTGGTCGCATAGTGCCCCCGCACTCTGGACATGATAAAAACTTCGGAGGGATACCGACGCCGTTTTTAGACGGAATCCACATCTCTCTTTCGTATGTCTTCATCGTGATACCATCCTACCACAGTTTCCCCTTGTTGTCAAGGGAAATCTTTAAACTCTTTTAAGCCCTAGACTCCGGGGTACTTGTGCGCGAACTTGGGCGTGGCGGGCTGCGTCGTGTGACGGCCAACCTCTTCCATGCTCGTCGGGATGCCCTTGTGTGAGCCGTCTGCCGAGACGCCCATCGATAAGGACCGACCTGTCTTAAGCGCCGCTGCGTCGTGAGACGCGTCGGTGACCTTCTCGGCCTTCGGTGTCGCGCGGCCCGGGTACTTGTGGGCGTGCGGCTGTTCGCTGGACATGCACTTCTCTGGCGCGTGCGCGCTAGATGCTGCTGTGGTGTTTGCTGACGACATGAAAGTTACCTCGTGAATTAAAGGAGTTTTTTAAGGCGAACGACAATCGCGCTGGCGATCACGTATGCCTTAACTTCTGTTTCGATCTTTGCGATCTCGGCCTTGATGGCCGCGACCTTCAAATTTGCTGGGTGATGAACTCGCCCGCCTGCAAAGCCTAGCAGAGCGGAGACTACGATTGTGATTGCGGAGAATGTGAACATTGTTATTCCTTTGAACTAGTTGTTCGGACCTGTGTGTTTCGCTTTCTCTTCGTGTTCGTTTATCGGGTAACGGTTCAGGCCGGTCTGTTTCTGGCCTTGGCGCACCGTGGAGCCGGACTGTTCTGTGGCCGTAGTAACCGCTTGGGCCTGAGGGGTCTTGCGCCCGGGGTAGCTCTGTCCGCCTACTTCGTTCTGGTTCTCACCGGAGCCGCCTGCTGCGGCCTCTGTCGCTGGCTTGTAATAAACCGAGTACGAGGGGCTGTGCTTCTCCAGTTTCTTTTTGCCGTAATACGTGGGGGTGTAGTCTTCCGGGTCTCCGTCCGCACCGTGCTCGAACGTGTCGCTGCCGCCTGGGGCTATGCTTTTGCTCATGACTTTTTGTGCTCCACTAATCTACCACCACTTAGAGTGGCCGGGTCTTTGCCGCGCTGGATGGCGCGCATTGAGGCTCCACGAAATTCATACTTGCGTGTGCCGTCTGGGTTCTCGAATGTCACGTGAATCGTGTTGTTATCGATTTTCTCTTTCGACGTAATATTTTTCTTAGACATACTCGCCCTGAACTAACTTGTTGAGTCGTCGAACGTATTCATCGGCTTGTTCTTTTGCTGCCGTTAAAATCCTGTCGTCGAACTTGTTATCGACTGCGAACGTGGAGAAGGTGCAATAATCATAATAGCCGCCTAGATAAGTGCCAGACGATGACCCGTACTCTTTCGAAGGGGTGGATGGGGCGACCGCCACCCAGTCGTTGCGACGGCGAAGAAAGGGCGACCCTATCCAAGCTTCTGTCAACTTTGGTGTCGAGATGATATTGGCCAAAGGAATCTTGACGCCGAGAATCGTGACGGACTTGCGGCTCACGAGCAGGGTCCCAAGAACTGAACGAACATGGTGACAAGCTGGGGGCCGCCGCACAAGACGTACTGGTCTTTGTTTTCCGTGTATATCACCAGGCCGAAGCACTTGTTCTCCAGCTCGGTGATACGGGTATAAGGGTCTCCGATCACGAAGAACTCGAACTCGTCAGCGTTCTCTAGCAGCAGGCGGTTGTCTTTGAAGCGGACGTTGAATCCCATGTAGCTGGTGGTCGGCGGATTCTTAGGCCGTGATGGCTCACTCAGAAATTTAAATTTAAATTCCTTGTCAACCTTAGGGTCTTGGATTCCGTAATCGAAGTCTATGCGTTGGCACAAAGGAACTTCTTGGGCCACGCCGATTTCGCGGTTAACGTGGTCGGTGAGCCTTGCGATCTTCTCTTCCAACTCTTCGATGTACTCGTAGACGCCGGACAGCTTACGGTTGACCCATGTGTGGTCGAACTCGGGGGCCGGGCTGGTCGCGACAGGCGCGTTCTCTAATGCGGTGAGACGCTCTGAAATGGTGTCGACGTCTTTCGAGACGGCGGCGAACGCTTGCTGCGTCATCTCTTGGAGGTTCGAGACGTTAGCGTATGCTTCGAGGCGAGAGTTCTCGACGAGGTCAGCTGTTTCGGATGAGACCAGGCTGATTCTGTCTTGGAGATTCGCCAGGAGGTCTAAGGACTTCTCGGTACGGCGCAGGAGGTCGCTGTTCAAGTCGGCCTGCTCGGAGGATGTCAGTCCTGGCATGTTATCTGTGTGCTTTTTCGTTTTCATTGGGTAGTCCTTTACTTTCCGCGTTTGCGGGATTGGGTCTTACGGGCCTTGCGAATCTTGGTTTTCACTTTAACTGGCTCTAGCGCCGGGATGCTGTCTTGGAAAACGGCCAGAGCGGTGTGTATCGGCGGATTTCTTTTCGCCTTCTTAAACGCTTGAAGCACGGTTCGTTTAATAATCGAGTCAGGTGCTTCAACCGGGTCCGGATGAGGAAATGTTCCTCCGAGAATCTTTTCATCAGGCTTGATACGCCCTCGCAGTCTGCTTCGGTCGAGGTAATCTAAGAAACGGTCGTTCGATTCCCTTATACGTTTACGATACTCATCTGTGTACACAGGCGTTGGTCCTGGGTCAACAGGAATAACTTTTCCGTTCTTAGTGTGCTTAATTACTTCTGCCGACGCCTTGCTATTGGTGCTCGGGAGGTCGTATAGCTCGTTGTACGCGTGGACCAGCAAGGGCTCGTCTGTGCGAATCTTCAAACCACAGTTGTAAAGGCACTTCACCTCGGTGACGCCCGTGGGGAACGTGAAGATGCTGATGTTGTAGTCTTTCCCTCCGGATATGAGGGAGGAGCGCCTACCGCCGCCCTTGATGTGGTTACAAGGAAACCGGAGCCTAGTCTTGAAAAACTGTAATGCGCTCGCGAACGAATACTTCCCCGGAGCGACCTTCTCTAGCTGCTCGACGAGGAACTGCTCGACCGATTGTGGTTTGACTTCCATTGGGTGTGTCCTTGTCCCGTACTTTCTACGGGGATTGTGTTTTAAACCAGAGAGACTCCATTACTGAAATCTGCTCGTCGATGCAAAGTCGTATAAGCGCCGTCAGGGTGCATCCCTTGTAATTCGCCAGCTTCTCTAGTCGGGCTCGACGGGGGCCCCCTAGTTCAATCTTGACTCGGGCGTTGTGCCGCCGCTTGTGTTCTGGACTAAGGGGCCCCTTAGTGCCGGGCTCCTCTTCATCAACTAGGGGGCCCCTGCTTTTTGTGGGGTCCACGTAACCGATATCGCCTGGGAGCAGCACGTCGAACGGATTGACGGGGGCCCCTGCTTTTTGAATGCTCATGACTTCCTCCTCGTAAAAGGGGTCGGGCGGTATTACGAGTACCGCCCAACGCACTCCGGAGATCAGGCCAGAGTGTTCCTAGACTTATGAAACTTCAAAGATCATATCACATACCATGTCACATGTCAAGTAGAATCGACGGGTGGGTCTGGTGATAGCCCCCTGGCGGACTCCCCCGGTAGGCGTAAGTGATTGAGTATAAAGAACATGTGACATCCGTATGGTACGCGGGGTATTGCCACGAATACGTATTCGGTGAGTCGAGGGGGCTTAGGGGCGACTGCGGCATGCCAGGTCCCCGGGGGGTCCTACAAATGCTCAGCACACAGAAAATACCTAAGTCTTTTATTTTCTTCGAGTTAGCAAGCTGAGCACGCGATGAGCGTCAGGCTCTCGCTGGTCTTGAACCATTCGCCTCTGACTCGTTGCGTTGCAAACGTTGCGTGCAATCGCTTCTCGGTCTTGCGGACGGCGACCTCGCTGCTGAATCTTGCAGACCCTAACAGGTTTAGTTTGTTAGAGTTGTCTGTCTGAAGCTCGTACAATCGTTGCTTCAGGTTGCGCGCTATGCCGATCTTTATGTTGCCAGTCGAGGCTTCCTGCACGAAATACAAATTCCACCATTTGAACATTGTAAGTCCTTTCGTTGCAACGTGGCCATTAATAGTTTATTATCCGCCAAACCGCTATTGTGGCGCTTGAATCGCTAACTCGTTGATAATACAGCCTTTTATGTTGGCCATTTGCTTGCTGGGGCAAGCTTTTGTGTGGCCGAACCTGAAAATCGTTGAAAACATTGCGCTTATCGCGCGAAAATCGAGCTTAAAGGAATTTTCTGACAATCTCGGCTTACTGCCCATATGTTGGCAGTGCTTGTAAATCATTTGCTTTGTTGACCTTGAAGGTGCTGCCAGGCGTTTGTTTTGGGTTAGTTCTTATTGAACTGTCACCAGGCGAGGTCACGAACTTTGGGTCATTGGATGTACAAGCGGTGGCATCGGCCTAATTGCGAGCCCGAGGACATCAGTGAGTTGACACTTATTGTCTATGTCCGAAGAGTGTCGTATATTTCGGACACTTTGGTCGAAGCGCTGTCACGCGGTGGTGTCATTTTACCTGTATGACACCTTTTTTTGGCTTGGGGCCTTAGATAACAAAGCTCTTAACAGAATGGTGTCATACGAAAATGCGGGGCGGCCTCAGGCTCGCGAAAACAGAGTGATATCACTTGCTCTTGTATCTATCTATGAACCATTTTTTGTGTCTAATAAGATACTAGAAGCCTGACCCACACGAGAGTGATATCACTTCAATTTCTCGATGCAGAGGTAGGGCATTGCGATTTTAGCCTAAAAATGCTTCTAATATGTTCATAGTAAACAAGTTAAGAGGAAAAAGGCTGTTTTATGACACCTATGACACAATCCTATCGCGTACTTGGCCTGACAAGTGATATCACTTGGTCAAACGGACTGATATCACTTCAAATTAGCTCTTGACAAGTGATATCACTCTGTGCTAAGCTCCTCCCCGAGGTGAGAACTATGAAACGAGTCCTTCTCCAATTCAAGCCCGACATGCTGGTCAGACTCCAGTCCTTAGCAACCCAGCGCCAGGTCTCCCTTGCCTGTATCGTCCGCTCGATCATAGAACAGTACTTTCGTACTATTGACTCCAATCCCAAGGCATGAGACGATGCAACCAGTGAGGAACACCATGACACCACATGAACCAACGGTCTGCAATCGAAACGTTCGAATGACCCATTACGTAGGAAAGAGCTATAAGGGCCTATTTGAATGTTCCTGCTGTGATCGCAAGACATGGCAGCACCTCGGTTTTCTAGGCCGTCGTGACATGGTTTGCAACGGAGAGAAATTTTATAAGGTCGATAAGAGCTTTACGCCAGTAAATCTAGGAGAGATAGAATGACAGACTCATTCACATTCCCCAACAGCCCTAGAGGCCACGAACTGCGAGCCCAGCTGGTCACACACGCGATCAAACAAGGCCGCACCTGCCGCGAATTCGAGGAGAGCTGGCAAGACGGCAAACTGGTCACAACGGTATTAAGGCTCGAAGTGAGCAAGCGACTCGACGAAGGCAAGATAGCACAAGATATGAAAGCGAGGAAGTCATGAGTCTATTCACACTTTTATTCGGTGAACCAAACCAGGGCGCGCAGTTCAACCAAACGCTCTCGACCAAGATTAAGGTAAACGACCGCGTCCGACACCGTGTCACCCAAGACCTAGGCGTATGCTTTCAAACCGGCACGGTCACATCGGGCCGTTTCACAGTCCCAGCGATCAGCGTACGGTACGACACAGGCAGCGAGGCGTGGATGCTCTCAGCCGAGGAATTCATGAAGGCAACGAAGTACTAGACAAATTCGGTACCGAAGTACTATGGACACAAATCTAGATCGGTGAGAGAATACAAACATGGAAAACACAAAGATCAGCAGCGTCGTCCGAGTCGCACTTTACGCGGAGTTACTCGCGAAGGATATTCGTACCCTCGCCCACCCCGCGTCCATCCACGAAATGCAGCGCCAGCTGGACCTGGCCGTCCAAGATCTTAAGGTCAACGTGATGACCCAGGTATTCAGCGATATGGTTGCAATCGGGTTGGTATCCTTATATGGAGGCAAGTAATGTCCCTGCTATTCGAATCCGAGACCTGCTCACGTTGCGACGGTTCCGGCCAGTACTCATACTGCCAGTCTTACGGCACTACCTGTTTCCGGTGTCGCGGCCAGAAGGAAACGCTAACCAAGCGAGGCACCGCAGCACAAAGTTTATTCACACGTCTTCTGAGCAAGTCAGTTAGCCAGCTGGCGGTCGGTGACAAGTTCAAAGACCTGCTTATGACAAACGGCGGAAACTTCGGATACTCGTGGCTCAAAGTTCAATCGATCCACGTGAATGAAGACGGCAGCACCCAGGTCATTACAGACAAGTGCACCTTCGCCGGAATGGACTCCAGGTCCCAGGTACGATTCGCTTACACGGTAGACGTGAAGCGCTCCGTCCTTGATATCGCTCTCTCATACCAGAGCATCCTGACCAAGTCTGGAGCGGAACCAGCCTGGTACAAGACGATAGCGTGGGGCTAAACTAAAGTACCATTGACTATATTCCTAGGTTGTGAGAGAATCCAAAACAGTGAGGACACGAACATGACACTCTGCACCAACTGCCAGTCAAAGATTCCAAGCCTGCGAGCCAGGAAGCAAGCGGTCAACGCCGACCTGCACAAGCTCGGTCTCATCTACCACCAGGCAGTTCCTATGCTCACCATAGAACTGATTTTACACGACCACGGCTTCGAGGTCGGCGAGAATCACTTTACTCACTACGTCGATTATCACACTTCTCGCCTGCACGAGGAGATTGGCGAGGGTCTCTGGCTGTCCGCATCATTCTACCGCATGGAGTCCGGACGCTGGGAAGTGGTGGCTTATGTCAACGGCTAAGCTGGTGTGCGTATTACTCGCGGTCAAGTTCGCGACAATCGTTATATGGAAAGGGATAACCAGATGAGCAAGAAAATTCTCGATACCGAAACAGCTGTGAATCTTAATGAACTTATCAGAATGTTAAAAGAGTTTCGGGACCACCCCGTTAACGAGTACTTGACTTACGTCACAATTAATTCTGACAGCGTCCGCCTTAACCTTGTAGAGGAGACACTGTCCGACGGCAGCAAGGTGTACAATGTTGAACTGTCGGCGGTGACATATGAATGACGTATTCATCGTAGAACTATCTCAAGCTGAAGTTAATTTGATTCACGCGGCATTCAGCAGGATGCACGAGAACGACCAGCTGCGCACAGAATCAAATATGCTGTTCCACGACATTCGCACACGTCGAGCAATCAAAAAGTTAACCGACCGCATCCCCACATCGCGCGTCCTATCAGACCCCGAGATAGTAATCTTGAACGCGGGGTTGGGACTGTGAAACCTCTAACGAAGCTAGTTCACGAGACCATCCAAGGCCTGAGAGGTGTCCTCGCGAAGTGTTGCGCTCGCTGCACCAGGCCTATCGAAGGCCAGGAAGTCTTCACGGTCACAAGATACACGTACGGACCTTGCTGCATAATGCAGGTCGAGGAAGAGCGCAAGTAGTACTACCGAAAATAGGTACCAAAGTACTATTGCACGCTTTCCGGGGTTGTGAGAGAATGCATCCAGTGGAGGAAACGACAATGGGAGCACGAGCATCGCAGCAGGTAATCAGGCGGCACCTAAACAATATGGCCAAGACATACGTGGGCGTTGAGTTTCGAGTCTTGCGCGCGTCAAACGGCGAGACATCAATTCTCCCCGTTAACCCTGAGACTGGCAAGGCAGAATTGGCCAACCCCCAGAAATTCGTGGTAAAGAATCTCTGGAACAAGATGTGCGCCCACGACAAGATAGACCCCAGGAGTAATTTCGTGGTCTTCTCCGACTCGAATCCTTGGACCGTAGACTACAACAACGCGATGGCTAAGCTAGCAGGAGGTCGGTAATGTCCGAGACATTCCACATCCTGTACCCCGATAACCGCGTGGTCTCAGCCGACAATATTCTAGGCTGGTTCTCAGACGCGTGCGAGAACGGCGAGATAGACGGCGTCGAGAATCCCCAGGGCGCTAACCCGCACTTCGCGGCCAAGATGTTAGACCAGGCCGGACTGATTACACTGGCACGAGGGCGCTAGCAATTCGGTCGCCAAAGAATTGTCTACTAGTACCATTGCACCAATTTCGGTTCCATGAGACCATGTATCCAGTGGAGGAACACCAAGTGTTCAAGACATCTCTCGGCGTCACCAAGGACCGCATACTAGGCGAGACGAACGACTGCGCGGTCATCGCACTGGCCAATACCACCGGCCTGCCTTATGCGGACATTCACTCCAGACTTAAGGCGAAAGGCCGTCGTTCCCGTAAGGGTACTAAGATAATCCTGATCGACCAGGTTCTCTCTGACCTGAAGGCCGAGGGCATCGTCTCAGAATACAAATCGGTTTTCACAAACTCGCATATGCGTCCCACGGTCCAACACTTTATGTATAGACTACCTAAGGAAGGCCGTTTCTTCCTCTGCTGCACGACTCACGCGTTTGCCTTAACTGACGGTGTGGTGTACGACAACGTACAAGGCAGTAAGACGCGCGCCAGGATGCGGGTGGCTATCCAGGTCAAGATGACGTCTAAACAGGTCCCAGCCGCGTCCTTGATGCCGCCGCCCAACGTGTGGACACCTGTAGTCGCGCCAGCCGAGACCCGTCCTAGGTTTGACGCGGAGGAATACCAGAGGCGCGCGGTCGCAGCCAAGCTGGCGCAGCTTTAGTACTATCAAAGATCGGTACTTCCGTACTATTGCATTAAACTCGGGTTCGCGGTACACTTCTAACAGTGGAGGAAGACATGTACAAAGAGAAAGCAATTAGAATCCTGGACGAACTTCTCAACTTAGGGGATGCGGGATTAACTCAAGAGCAGCGCTATGCTATCGCGTTCTCTATAAACAAAGGCCTTATTCTTTTGCCGCCCACAACGCCGATTAACACAAACGCTATATTGGAGAAGTCGTGAGTAAGAGAGACCTTCGCGAATTTATTCTACGGCACGCGGCGGCATACGCGGTGGATAGGCAGGGGCTGTCAGAAGGCAACGCCACGTTGTACGCCGTCTGGTACGCCGATAACTACCCGGACGGATACGAGTCCCACGCAAAAATTTTCTACACCTGGAAAGCAACCAGGAGGCAGTCGTGATATACTTACTCACCGCGATTGTAGCCCTCCTGGCCTACATCGTAAGGCAACAGCACACCGACCGCAAGCACGCCGCGAGGATGGCCAGATACGACCAGTGTATCGAGCGAATGAAAGAACACGGGTGGAGAGAATGAAAATTAAAGCGCCGTTCGAAGTCAGGGAGATTGCCAGCGCCAACCCAACGCAAGCTGCAGGCAACGCGTGGTATCTATTCGGGCTCGGCCTCAGGAGATATCAAACGCTAGAAGCCATCAGGACAGGACATGTCACTTTGTGGGGATACTGCAAGCAAAGTTATCTCGGCAGTATGTTGCTCTCTCTGCCATCACACACTTACACCTGGAGGAGACCATGAGCGACTTTTGCACTCCACGATTACCGTGCGGCCAGAAATATTGCACTGGACACTGCTCTACAAAGCCCGACAGGCGGGCTCGCGCTCGCGGCAACGGGACCTTAAAACGAATTCTCGATATCACGTACACACAGATTAGGAAGACGGAGGCAGAAAATGAGCAAACTCGCAAGGGCGATTGAAATCCTGGAAGCGATCAACAATTTTTACAACGAAGGCAACCAGCATGCTCTATCTGGGCACGCTCTAATTCTCGACGACGATTCAACAATCGCAGATGCCATCGCAGAATGCATCGGTGGTAATTCAGAGTCCACTTCGGTGTTACCAGTTCGTCTAAGGCGACGCTATCGAAACAGATTAAAGTAGTACTTTGGTACCATTGACGTATTTCGAGAAGTATGAGACACTTCATTCAGTGGAGGAAACACCGATGACAAAGAGCCAGCAGGCAGTTATAGCAGCCCGGAAGGAAGTCAAGCTTCTTTGGTCCCTGATGTGCGCCTTCGACGGTGTTCCCGTTGGAGAAAACTTTGTACACTTTTCCGAGGGCAATCCTTATTCGGTCGGTTACAACAACGCAGTTTCCGTTTTTTACCAGGCTAAGAAACTCGAAAAAGTTAATTCATCACGCCGTGAACGTCACCGGATGATGTTGGACTGCGGGCTGGTTCGAGTTAAAGGTGCTCTCGGCGGCACGTATTACGAGTAAGACGAGAATCTTTCTAGAGGAGGTAACATGTCAATCTGGGATGATAAATTTTGGGTGGTCGGAGATCGTGTTCGAATAATTCTCGGAAATTATATCGGATGCATTCGGAGCATTACATACGATGACCGCAACGAATTACTTATCACCGTTCACCTGGACGATTCCACTGTTACACCTGATGGTGTTTATCTTGTACGAGATTTTGAAATTACAAGATCGTGACTCTTAGAAGCGAATCAAGGGGGCAAGCGAGGGCTTGCCTCTCTAGTTCGACTCTAGGTCGAAGGAGGAAGTTAATATGGCATATACAATTGGAGAGAAGGTTTTTATCCCTGCTTCTGCGAATAGCTACTGGACTGGCACTGGGACAGTTGACCAAGTTTTTGAAGCTGACGAGAACTTCGGAGAAGCCGTAAGCGTGAAAATGCTAACAGGCGCTGCGAAAGGCCATCAAGGCGCTTTTACCCTCGACGAGGTTCAACACTCCACCGTCACCGACAGCGTGATGGAAATTTTGAAAGTGACCCGTCCCAAGAACGCCGACACGAGTTTGAAGGTGTACGGCGAAGTCTTGGGCGAGTCGGGAAAGGTTTACAAGTTCGCGTACTTCCGCCGTCCTAACTTTCGCGGCTGGATTTGCTCCTGCGAAAACTTCCTCCTCAGCAAGTTCGCCAAGAAACTGAACTGCAAACATTTGCACTTCGTGCGGGCCCAGGTCGGACGTTACGGCGCTTCGGTCGCGCGGTAGTACTAGTCAGAAAAGTACTTCCGTACTATGGACAGAAAACTGGATCGGTGGTAAGATGTTTTCAGTGAGAGAGAGGCGGACCTGAGAAACCCGCCTCACCCAGGTTAGATGTTTCTCGCAGAAGGGCACGACCAATGCTACGTCCGTCGATGTAAGGGGACACCCCGACCCATCAAGACGGGTATCGTAACTAGGCTACACCCGGGAACGGCCAAAGGTCCAAGGCCCTTCTGCTAGGCACATCAGGAGGATACATGGGCGGTTGGATTGTAGTTTACATTATCATCGGCCTTATAGCCATAAACATGATCGACATGGGCCGAAAGAGAGACAGGAACGAATGAGCGAACTACAGTTTGTCGGCCCGTACGACCGCGATAAGTGCGGATTCTGCGGCAAGAGTGAGAAGACTCACCCTACACAAGACTCTCGCAATGTTGCAGGATTCGGGCGCATCGAGCGAGGGCAAGTTTTCGACGCGTGCGAGAAGTGTGCCAAGGAAGTAGTCTTCAAGAAAGAGGAAGCCGATGTTTAGAGACGAATTCAAAAAGTATCAAGTCATTCGAATTGTAAGAGAGCGCAACACGTACGCTAACGCTATCGTGCTCGGCATCCTGGGCAACGGAGAGGTTTTAGTCGAGATCGACGGCCAGCAGATGGTAATCAACAGGGAGGATATCGTATCATGAGCAAGACATGGAAAGAGCAGCCCAAGAGAGAAGACAGGACGCCCCAGGACGCGTTAAACCGCATCCGGATGTCCGAGGCTAAGCACGAGATTCGCGAAGCCCTGACAGCCCCCCAGGAGGCCACAAGTGGACGCTAGACAGAGACAAGACTTGGACAGGTACATTACGCTGATCAACCTCGAGCTTGATGCCGCTGAGACGGGAACAAGCGTACACTTCGACTACTGCGAACGCCCTAACTCGTTTTACGACCCGACAGACGACGGTCCCGAATCGGGCATAATTAGAACTATTTCCGTATTTCACTCCATCTGTCTTCTGTCATACGAGAGAACAGACGATGACCCCCTGGACCGTATTGACTTCGGAAATAACGAAGATTACGCGTACTCGGAGGCAGCACTGTGAAAATGACACTTATTGTCGGCCCCGCCCTAACTTTGACATGCACAGGATGCGGACACACTGGCGCGGGAGGCACAGAAGATTACACGGTAGCGTCGACAGGCGAGACGCGCGCGCCAGAATGCTGGTACCACGAGCTGGTACCGTCCATGAATATCGAGGCAATCATGCTGCAGATTGACACCCCGCCTTATTGCGCGGAATGCTCTGCCAAACTCGTAGAGCAAGACCCGACCCGTTCTGTCAGCCAGTTTTACAGCGACGTCACCGGCGCAGAGATCAGGCCGGAAATCTTACAGGATTTGTAAAAGTTTTACTAATTTTCAACGAGGCAGGACAATCGGGGGAGGGAGTATTGGGTAATTGGATGCCACCCGTGGTATTGCCTTTGTGGAAGATAAAACAAAGGCGAAAGCTAGGGCCAAGCGGCTGATGGATTGTTACAAGCTGACGCCCGAGATGTACGACATTATCTGGGCTTTTCAAGACGGCGTTTGTTACGCGTGCGGTCAGCCAGAACCTGTGAAAGGTCGTCGGCTATCCGTAGACCACGACCACACCACGGGAGAAATTCGTGGCCTTCTGTGCAGTCGTTGCAACCCGTTACTCGGGAAGATCGAGAACGCGTATAAGCGTTACGGGCTCGGCAAGGTTACAACGCTGACTGTGGCGAAGTTCGTGTGCAGAATAGGGCAGTACTTGAATTTATCACCAGCCTGGCTAGCCTTAGGTTTCACACACATCGGATACCCAGGCAGGACAGGAACGAAGGCGCACAGGAAGAGATTGAAGAAGGAAGCGAGGGAAAATGACAGTTCCAGGTGAAATTAAATCTTTCGAGTCTAACGCGGTTGTCTTTTTGACGGCACATCATATCGTGCTCTACGTAGCTCTGGCGTGCGCTCTCGGTTTCGGTATCTACGAGATCGAAGGAAAGGTCGCGTCTATCCAAGAGGCGCGGGCCACGGCAGCTGAGCAAGCGCTCGCGGTCGAGAAAGACCACTCGTCACAGCTGGCAGCAGCTTATGCCGCAAACGAGATCGAGCGCCAGAAAGAGAACGCGACATTCCTCGCGTCCATCGCGCAGATTCAATCACAGACTAAGGTTCAGATCGTCCACGACCAGGCTCTGCCAGCACCTGACCTGGGCCACCGCATCGAGACGCTGACAGGATTCAAGCAAGGCGCTATCACCCTCGACGCGTCGCAGGATTTGATTGTACCTCTGCCGCTCGGGCAAGAGATCGTTGCAAAATTGGACCAAGGCCTCGCGGATTCGCAGACGGTTGTTCAGCAAGCTGGAGTGATTAAGAACCAGGCCGGAACTATCGCGGACCAGGCTGGAATCATTAAGCAAGACGCGGTCGTACTCGCGGGACAAATCAAGACAGACGGCGAGGTACTGAAGGCAGCGAAGGACGAGTGCCGCAAGAGCAAGCTTAAATGGTTTGGCGCGGGCGTGGTCGTAGGGTTTATCGGTCGCACACTTTTGAAGCCGTAAAATAAGTCTTGACAAAACAAGGCGAACATGGTAGGCTTCTTAAGAATTCAGGAAAGGAAGTTAATGGATATTCCACCACCAGAAAAAAGGCCTTGCAGAATTCACGGGAAGCCTATTGTGCCAAGCAGGTGGCGGGCAGGAAATCGTACAACTATGTGCTCCACATGTTGTACTGGGTATCACAAGGGCCCAAAATCAAAAAAGAGAAGATCACTAAGATGGGACAAAGAAATTATTTGTTGTACTTTCCACCCTGGTCGTCGGTGTAACCGCAGCGCTTATGTATACGGTGGCGCTAAGAAATGCTCTTCTTGCTGTAATAGAAGGTCCGATGGAGCCGTAAGTCCGTCGACCAGAAGAAGTTATCATAAATACGGAGAAAAAGTCAGGGATAGGAAGAGAATGGCCCGTTACGCCAAGAACCCGACCCGACGAAAGAGCATTTCAGAAATTTTAAGAATGAGACTTGGAATCAGATAGGAGAAAAGATGAAGGCAACCAAGACAGTTGAGATTATCGAGAAGGACTACCTCACCGAGATTGAGGAGATTCAAGAGACCTTCGGCAAGCGCCCCTTCCGAATCGTCCGACCGGAAAGCGAGTTTCCCGAATTGGTTGTCAACATCCCGGATAGCTGGGACTGCGTTCAGCTCGCGCCCCTCTACGACGTCCATATCGGTAGCAGGGAATTCGACGAGAAGCTCTTCTTGAAGCACCGAGATTGGATTGCCAAGACTCCGAACGTTCTAACGTGGAACGGCGGCGACATGATCGAGAACGTGACAGACCCGAAGATGGGCCACACGCCTATGTCGAATGAGGAGCAGATTCTCTCCGCAACGAAGATGCTCGCGCCAATCCAGCACAAGATGCTTTTCTCCCTTCCGGGTAATCACGAAGACCGAAGCAGCAAGGCGTGCGGCGTTTCCAGCGGCCACCGGCTAGCAGATAATCTGCAAGTGCCGTACTTCTCCGACTACTGCTTCGCTCAGCTTAAGTGGCGCGGCAATCGGTTTCGCTTGGTCGCGCACCACGGCGCAGGCGGCGCGCAGACACCGGGCGCGCAGCGTAACAGCGCCAGGAAAGAACTGACCTGGGCGCGCGCAGACCTCCTCTGGACCGGGCACCTTCACCAGCCTATGGTCGACATCATCTATCAGATCGAGTATGCGCCGGACGGCTCCGCATACGAGCGCAACACCGTAGCCATTATCAGCCCCTCGTACTTGAGGTACTTCGGCGGATACGCGGCGAAGATGCGCATGGGACCAGGCAACCGTGGAATCAGCGTAGCAATCTTGCAAGAAGACGGGCGTATTGATGTCAACGTGCACGCGCGTGGAAAGAGGCTGTAATGGAAGAACGTAAACCGAAACGAGATATGAAGCCGAAGAACGTGATCTACTTCAACGGCAAGCTGGGATGTCAACGGTGCTCAGGCTTCTGGATGGTCACAGACCTGAACCCGGAGCGCAAGGTAGTACCGTGCTCCATCTGCTCGGAGCCGAACGATATCAGGGAAGCAACAAAGAGGGGAGCATGAAGAACCCAGCAACTTACGCCAAGGTTTTTAACAGCGCGGAGCAGGTGAACGCGTTTGTTTATCAACACGGCAGCGAACAGCATTTTGAAGTAATAAATGTGACTGTACAGATGGCAGTAATGGCACAAGGCAACTGGATATCGGAACGGTACGTTGTAATCTACCAGGCAGTGGAGGCGCTTTAATGCTATCAATGGTTCACCGCTGGATATTCGGACCCAAGGTCCAGCCTATTCAGATCGAGCTGCCCGAGTACGGCGTGATCGATTGCAAGGACTGCCACAAGTATTTAGGCACAGGCTTCGCGCTCTCGCTGATCGGGCACCTAGCGAAGCAGCACCAGATGAAAGAAAATAAGGCTATCGAAGTCGGCACACATATGTTAGACTTGTTCTACCACGCCAGACTGAAACGTCGGCAGGAAATGGAATCGGGAGAATAACATGACACAGATCATAATCGGACTCGGCCACAAGGCACGTCAGGGCAAGGGAACGTTCGTCGACGCGGTTAAGAACTACTACGACGCGATGAGAGAGATGCAGCGTAAACACGGTCTCAAGACCGCTTCGCCTACAGTGCAAGGCATAGGCTTCGCGGACTCTCTGTATGATGTGTGCAGGAAGGAATATGGCATGATAGGGAAGGACGCGCCTCTTCTGCAGGACGTCGGCGCTACCAAGCGGTATCAGAACGGCGAAAACTTTTGGTTCGACCAGGGCATTAAAAAGATCGACCCAACTGCAGGCGTTGTAATATTCTCCGACGTTCGCTACCTCAACGAGGCTGACGGACTGAAGAAACTAGGCGCGCACATCGTGGACATTAAAAGATACGACGAACTCGGCAGACGGCTTATAGCGTCAGACCGTCCTAGCAATCATCAAAGCGAGATCGAGCTAGACAGTTACGCGTTCGACTCCATCCTCTGCAACATGCACGGGCACGTAGCGCTCTTCGAAGAGCAAGCGATTACGTTGGTCCACTACCTGAAAACTATGGGAACCAAGTGAGCCAAGCGACGATAGTCACCTCGACCGGATTGTACTTCGACATACTGGAGCCGACTCCGGAGATGGTGTGCATCGAGGATATCGCGCACTCGTCTAGCCAGTGCAACAGATTTACGGGCCACTGCCGCTTTCCGTACCCTGTATCGCAGCACAGCCGACTCGGAAGCTTTCTCGTGCCGATGAAGTACGCTCTCCGCTTCCTCCTGCACGACGCGAGCCTGGACGAGTGCTACGCCGACCGTGTTAACCACCGTCAAGACTGGTACGAGCAGATCAAGGCCTTCAATACGCCGGACGCGGCTCGGCTCGCCAGGGAGATTTACGCGGATAACGACATCTACGTCGGCATGCGCAGCGAGGTGGAACTAAACGCAGTGCGCGACGAGCGCCTATTCGACTACAGCATATGGGTCGACCGCAGCAAGCACGTATCACCGGAGCCTTCAACGTCATGCTCTGTAACGAAAGAGATGGCGAACTACGTTATCGACAACAATGGAACTTTGGAGCAATTGAAAATTAAAACGCTATCTCTTTACTGGGACCTGGTAAGTTTGGAGTACGCAGGGAAGTTAAACTCAGAGAATTAAAAGGATAAATAATGACGACATTCAAGGTAGGACAAGTTGTAGCCCTTAGAAAAACTGGCAACAAAGACTATCGGTACATCAGCGCCGTAAGGCGTATTCATACCATAGAATACTATTTCACTGACGGATACTTGCCGGGCAAGAATAAGAGAGATGAGTTTTTGTCTCCGTTCTTTTACGCGGGTGAACTTCGTCCATTAAACGCAAAGGAACGAGGACGGTAAGTTGAGCCAAGCGACGATAGTCACCTCGACCGGATTGTACTTCGACATACTGGAGCCGACTCCGGAGATGGTGTGCATCGAGGATATCGCGCACTCGTCTAGCCAGTGCAACAGGTTTACAGGCCACTGCCGCTTTCCGTACCCGGTATCGCAGCACAGCCGACTCGGCAGCTACCTCGTGCCGAAGTGGTACGCTCTCCGATTCCTCCTTCATGACGCGAGCGAAACATACATAGGAGATGTAAATAGGCCTTTGAAACACTTCACCCCCGCAGGCGTCGAGTACCGAAAGATCGAGGCCCCAATTCAAGGGATGATTTATAACAGATTCGGGTTGGACGAGAAGGACCCGGAGATAATCCACGAGATCGACAATCAAATGCTTTACGCTGAGAAAGCGCAGATCATGCCGACGACCGAGTGGAAGAATTCGTGGAGCAAGGACAAGCTAGCAGCCGACGTAAATATCGTGGAGACATCCTTCCGGGTGAACAAGCAATTGTTCCTAGAAAGATTCTACGACATACTTTTCGACGGCGGGCAGCAGCTTTAAAGGAGAAATAAAAATGGGAATCGTAGACAGTCAGATCAGGGCAATCTCTTGTGACGGCCCCGAGTGCACCAAAGGAATCATGTACGACCGTAAGGCAGAGAAGGAAACGTTTGAGCTACCCGAGAACGTCTGGCTGCGCGCGACCCGCGTGACACAGACTGCCGACGGACGAAATTTGGTGTACTGCTCGGACGTATGCGAAGTCAAGGCAATCAGCACGGGCGTTCACAACATTCTGGAACAGCCCAAGCTCGTAGCAGGCAACCAGGCAGCTATCGCCCAGGCCGCACAAGCAGCCGCGCACGCGCGCCAGACTAACGAAGCAATCAAGAGCGGGCATCCCGCGAAAGTCCAACTGAGCTAATGGACCACGCAATCAGGTTCAACGGACACATATCAACGGACGGGCAGGCGAACGGCCTGCCCCCGGTGATTTACGCCTTCCTCTTAATGAAAGGCTACGACGCCAAGATGTACGACGAGGCTATCGAGGCCCAAGCTGGCGCGTTCGTGAGAATGCAGGCGATGATATGCCAGCGGGACCAGGGCGCTTTGATCGATATAATGAAGATGCCAGCCGACCGCATGATCGTTCCGATGAAGTGGATTGTCAAGATGGACGTCTCGATTTTTCCGATGACAGGCGAGATGACCATGCCCGACACAGACGGCGTCGAGCGCTTGGAAAACGGCGACGAGCCGGTGAAACAATAGATGCCACTGCTCGGTGAGCCAATGAAAGGGACAAAATGATTCTAGCAGGTTTCGACATAGAGAGCACGGGACTCGACAAGGTGCAAGACCGCCCAATAGAAGTCGGCATCGCCTTGTGGACGACAAAATATAACCGCAGTCTAGATACCCGCGCTCTCTTAATCAAGTCCGACGGCGTCCCCGTTACAGATGAGATTACAGAAATTACAGGCATCACCCAGAGCATGGTCGACAACTTCGGATACGAGCCCAGCGAAGCGTTCGACGAGATGATGTACTTCATGGACAAGGCAGAGGCTATCGTAGCCTTCAACGGCCACCGTTTTGACGTGCCTATGTGCCAGGCTTGGGCCAAACGAGTCAAGAAAGATTTTCCAGATAAGCTGCTTATCGATCCCTTCACCGACGTGCCTATGAAAGGCCAAGAATTAATTACGATGTGTGCAAAGCTCGGGATTTATTATGACGCGCACGAGGCAGGCGCGGACGTCGGCGCAATGCTTCGGCTGGTGGCAAAGTTTTCCTTCGAAGTAGTATTAGAGCGCGCGAAGAGCCCGATGCTTGTTGTACAATCGAAACAAGACTTCAGCAATAACAAGGCGGCTAAGAGGCACAAGTTTCGCTGGAACAACGACCATCGCATCTGGTGGAAGGCCGTAAAAGAGATCGACCTTAACGACCTGGCGACCAAGGTCAACAACGAGTTTTCATTACAAGTTCTAGACCTCCTACCGGAGGAACTGGAAGACCAGCAGTAAAATAGACGCGCACAGCGCACAAGGATGGAACATGGAAATCACGCAAGGCAGGGTATTTTTCAAACCGGAACCGGGTATGTACATCGGCACGATTATCGACGTCGTTGACATGCCGAAGGTCCAAACCTCATTCGGTCCCAAGGACAAGGTTCGCATCGTCTGGGCTCTCAACCTCCCGAACGGCGCGCCCGCGTTGGACCCGGAAGGAAAGCAGCTCGAAGCCACGGTATTCCCGACGGCATCGATGAGCGAGAAGTCTTCTCAGCCTCTCTTTCGCAATCTGTTCAAGATCGTATACAGCGTGTTGAACGGCGCACCGCCGCTCATCTCGTCCACACAGGACTTGGAAAAGCTTCTGATGGGCCGCTCCAACGGGCTGCTCCTCACCAAAGAACCGAACCCAGCCAAACCGGGCGACTTCTTCTCTAACGTCGTCGGGCTGATGCCGCTAGCACCAGGCCAGATCGCGCCAGGAACGCCTCAGGGCTTCGTTCGCGCCAAGGACCGAGTAAAGACCCAAGCTGGACCCCAGGGCCGCCCCGTACAGACGTACGCGATTCCCCAACAGCCCCAACAGTTCCAGCCTCAGCAGCAGCAACAGCCTGGACAGCCGAATACCGTGTCTTTCAACCAGCCGCCCGCTTCTAACGAAGCGTTCTAAGAGTTTCCTCCTCGAAACGGTGAAAGCCAACCGAAAATAAGGCTTGACGCCCACGCCAGAGCGCGTGGTATAATATTCGAATCGAGGGCACATGGGTTTTAGAGAGATAGCCGAACCGCTTGCAAAGCTTGGTGTACCCGTCACACCAGTGCGCCCCGGAACAAAGGCAGCATTCTTACCAGACTTTCCTACCACAGCAACAACCGACTTAGATCAAATCGCCGTCTGGGACCACCAACACCCCAACTGCAACGTCGCTTGCGTTGCGCGCGCAGAAGAGAACGGTATCTGGTTCTTCGAAACAGACTCCAAGGACGTACTCCCTCGAATGCAGAAAGATACAGGGCAGACAATGCCCCTAACTTTCAGTGTGCGCTCCCGACCTGGCCGGGGTCATTATTATTTCAGACACAACAATGCGTCAAAGAATTTACCCAATCTTTCTCAAACGTATGTTATAGGTCAGGACTGGTCTGTCCGCACAAACAGAGAATACGTAGTCGGCCCTGGCTCTATTCATCCGGACACCGGGCAGCCTTACACCGCGATGAACTGGAACACGCCGATTGCTGAGGCCCCCGAGTGGCTGGTGCAGTGGCTGATATCACAGAAGATTCAAAAGCAGAGCACGGCCACGGTAATAGACGCACCACGCAACGAGCGCGGCAAGGTAGCGCACGGCGGCATACACGGATTCATGCTATCCCAGGCCGGACGGCTGCGGCACGCAGGTTTAACACAAGAAGAGATCAAGGTCGCGCTGTTACGCATAGTTCACGAGCAGTGCGAAGAGCCGATTGACGACAGCAAAGTTATTCAGATGTCTAAGTCTATCTGCACCAGCTTCCCCCCAGGTGAAGACAAGAGCCTTGTGCTGAATCAGGAACAAGCACCGCTGGAAGTAGTAGAGCCCGAGGAGACGTTAAACTTCGACCCGATTGAATATCCAGTTTTCCCTCGTCACGTTCTTTTTGGAACAAGCATATATGAGGGTTTTGTGAAGCCTTACTGCGAGAGCAACTCGCGCATCGACTACTTTATGTGGATGCCGACAGCGGTGATGATGATGAACTACCTTGCTACCAAGGTCAACGTCCCTTACGCGTCTTGGAAGCCCAGCTTCTATCTGGTAATGATCGGCAAGAAGGGCCGCGCGAACAAGTCGTCTTCGATCAAGGACGCGATGAAGTTTCTCGATTACGCCAGCGTGCTCTCGATGTACTCCAAGAACATTAAGAACGCGGACGGTAAGTCTCTCGTGTGGGAGGCGGGCAGTCCGGAAGGTTTGGGTACGGACATGATGCGGACCAACTGCAAGAACGCGGTCCTCTTTTACGATGAGCTGTCATCCCTGGTCGGGAAGGCCCGCATCGAGGGCAGCGGGATGAGCAGCGCGTTGCTGAAGCTGTACGACTCGGGCAACTTCGCAAACTCCATCAAGAGCAAGAAGGACACGTTCAATATCGACCCGAATACTTACTGCGCGTCTCTCATTACAGCGACCACTGATAAGAAGTTTTCGGAACTGTGGTCTCAGCTGGCCGGGGAAGACACAGGACTGAACGACCGATTCACCTGGGTTCTGGAACCGAAGACACTTCCGCCGCTGAAGCTGGAGCACGCTGTAAACTACCAAGAGGCAGCTCTGGCGACCCGCAAGGTGATCGACGCGGCGGTTACGAAGGGCACGTACCAGTTCTTCGACAAGACCCCGCTACAACGTATCTTGGAAGTCTACGGCAACCGTACCGCAGCGCGAGCGGAAAAATGGAGTTTGTATTTTAGCATTGATTTGGGTCTTGAAGAAATAGACGAAGACTGTGTAGCTCGCGGCATCGAGATGGTCAAGTACGAGGAGTCTGTCAAAGACTACCTCATGACCTTCGAGGCCAAGAACGACGAGTCCGCTATTCAACAAGGCGTCATCCGGCTGCTCAGAAAGAACGGCGGCACGATGGAAAAACGAGACGTGGAGCGCGCGCTGAACGCCTGGAAATTCGGTCTGACGGTTTGGCGGAAGTCTTTTTACTCACTGGTGCAAGAGCACTACATCGTAGAAGAGGGCCGGGGCTGCAAGGGCGACCCGAAGATGGTTAGGATGCTCCGAGATATGAACTTCGGAGGTGATGAGTGATCGAACTTCACATCGACTTCGAGAGCCGCAGCACCTTCGGTCCCAGTGACCGAGGGCTACACAATTACATCTTTCACCCGGACACGGAGCTTTTATTCCTGTGGTTCAAGATCGGAAGCGGCGAATATAAATGCTGGCGCATCTGGGAAGGCGAGCAAATTCACAACGAACTATGGCAAGCTATCAATCATCCGGACGTGTATTTAGTGGCATTCAATTCCGCGTTCGAGAGGTACGGTCTTAAAAAGCTGGGATACGACATCCCCGCCAGCCGGTTCATCGACCCCCAGGTCGGCGGGCGTTATCTGTCTCTACCCGCCAGCTTGGACGTGCAGTGCGAAGTCCTGGGAGTCCCCCCGCACCTATCTAAGGACCCGCGCGGCGACGCGCTGATTAAGCTGTTCTGCGACAAGGTCATCACCAAGGCCACCAAGAAAAATCCCGCGAAGGAATATTACAACGACTGGAATTCACACCCGAAGGAGTGGGAAGAATTCCTCGCTTACGGCAGGCAAGACGTTGTCGCTGAAGGCGAGCTACTCCGTCGGATACGAATCTTGAAGGCCCTCCCGCTGCCAGAGTTTGAGCAGAAGCTGTGGATACTGGACCAGAAAATTAACGACAGAGGGATGCCCGTCGACGTAGAATTCGTACGCAAGATGTACAAGCTGGCCGTCCGCGCGAAGGAAGAGGCCAAGCTAAACTTCGAGAAGATGACAGGCGTATTGAACGCCAACTCACCGGACCATGTCAAGAAGTGGGCCAAGACCCAAGGCTACCCTTACGGCACCTTGCGTAAGGACACAGTCACATCGGTCTTGAAGGACCCAGACATCAAGCTGACCGACGCTTGCAGGACGGCTTTGAAGATGCGCGCAGAGGCAGCCAGCACTAGCTATCAGAAGCTGGGCAAGATTATCGAGTGCGTATCGCCTGACGGAAGATTGCGCGGTCAGTTTATATTTATGGGAGCTAGTCGCTGTGGTCGTTGGAGCGGTAGCTCGGTTCAGCTTCAAAATATGGCCAGGCCGCTGCCTCCAGATAAATTAAACGGGTTCGACTTCGAAGATCAGAGCACCGTGAAAGAGGCTCGTGCGATGATTTACGCGGAAGATTACGAGGGAATCAAGTCGAAGTATGGAAGCGTTTTGCTTACGATAAAATCTCTGATTCGAACGGTGTTCTCTATATGAGCCAGCGCCTTCAAGTGGTAGACCTAAATGCCATCGAAACCAGGGTCGGAGCATGGCTAGCAAACTGCGTAGACCTGATGAAAGTCTTCGAACCGTACACAGATCAGTTTGGAGAATATCATCCGGTTGGACGATGCCCGTATCTCTCGTTCTCATGCAAGATATGGGGCCTAGAATACGACAATATTTACGCGGACTATAAAGGCAAGAACGGCAAAGAGCGCCAAGGCATAGCTAAGCGTAGGCGTCAAATTGCGAAGGTTCCTGTGCTGGCCTCTATTTATAGAATGGCAGGCGGCGGATGGGGAAAGTCCCCAGACTCATACAAAAACCACGGGGACGATTGCAACGCAAAGGACACTTACACTCAGCAGAACGGCAAGGTAAAGAAGGTCGGTAAGAAGTACTGTCACTGCGAAGAGATTCGCGACCGCATCAAGACCGGTTTGTGGGGATACGGGGATGCGATGAACGTAGAGATGTCCCAAGAGCAGGCAGGCGAAGCCAGCGATGTCTTCCGTAACTCTTATCCAGAAATATGCGACCCCAAAAATGGTATCTGGAAGATGCTAGAGCTAGCGGTAGCGGATGTGATGCATCCAGACCACCCGGCCACAATTCGTAAGATAGGCCCGAACGGGTGCGTCGTAATCGACCGCGTGAACTTCATAGACGCACAAGGCAATAAAGAACGAGAGCCAATGATGCGTATGAGGCTTCCTAGCGGACGGATGCTCCACTATCTAGACGCCAGACTAGAGCCGACGCTGATGCCGTGGAAAACTCAGGACGACGACGGTAACGAGATTGACGTGTATCGCGACTCTCTAATCTACGGGGGGACGAATCAGAAGACAAAGAAGTGGCACCCCCACATAAGCACACACGGCGGAAAACTATTCGAGAACTTGGTCCAGGGAATCGCCAGAGATATTTTGGCCTGCAAATTAATCGAGATAGAGGCCCTTGAGCCGGGTAGCACGATAGGTCATGTCCACGATGAGCAGATATGTGTAGTTGAGAATGATATTCTAAGCCCGGCAGTGGAGACCATGATTTCTATAATGAGTCAACCAATATCTTGGGCAGATGGCCTTCTTCTGGGTGCAGATGGCTATTCCGACCCCTATTACCACAAATGAGGAAAAATGATTAGCGAACACGTTGGGCTTGTTGAAGGATTCTATAAAACTGATACGAAGGGCTTATTTTTATCTGAGAGGACATAATGGAAGAAATTAAATTTGTTCCGATGTTCATCTGGGTCTGCGTATGCGGCAAAGAATACAACTGGGAAATAGAAAAACTGACGCACAGCGCCTTCGGTATTTCTGACTGCATGCCCTGCAATTTAAAGGCGGGCGACCGGGTCCCTATCAAGACATGCCGATGTAAAAAGGACTTGACAAACAAAGACGGGATGTGATACGATTTGACCATGAACAAACTACTGTCTCTGATGTTTATAACAGGCATGTTCGGTTGTTTATTCTACGACAAGTACGGAACTCCGGACGTTAAACCTGTCCTGGCAAGACCGCTCACGGTTGACCAGGCGAAGGAATCCTTTAAGCAAGAGCTGTTAGAGAAGCGGTACGCCAGGGCGGCGGTGATCGCGCGCGACATCTACCGTTACAACGGGTGCGGCGACAACTACTCTCTTCTGACGGGGAAGTTTGCGGTCGAGATGGGAATCTCTCCCAGGATTCTCGCCGCACTCATCTTCGTGGAATCGTCCTGCAAGCCGGACGCGGAGTCCAGCACGAAGGATATCGGACTGATGCAGGTACACTACCCGCTTTACAAGCGGTACTCCAAACGACAGCTTCTAGACCCGGCTGTGAACCTGGCGGTCGGATGCGGAATCTTGAAAGGCTATATCAAGCGGTACGGCGTGGAAGAAGGCCTTCACGCGTACAACGGTTTCGGAGATCACACCAATACGTACTCGACTAAAGTTCTGACGGCAGCGAGGTACCAATGAGACGAGCAATTTTAGCTACCTTGGCCGTGTTAATTATCACGGGCATGTTACACGCGGCCCAAACGCAGCCGGACGCCAAACGCGTCAAGCAGATTCAATCCGCACTTTTGTCCCACGGCTACCAGCCAGGTAAGACTTGGGCGGAAACGCAGTCTATTCTTCGAGACATCGCCGGAACGCACGACTGGCAGGTAGTCCGCGCGCCGGACGCACGTGTGCTCATCCTCCTCGGCCTCGGCAACGATAACTCAGATATCAGCGTTACCACAGCGCCGCACAACCACTTGGACACCCCGCAATGAGACGGTGGACGCTGAGGTGTTGGAGTCGCAAGAAGGATATGGTTTACACGACCGAGTTCACCTTCCTATCGGAAGCGGAAACGATAGAGGACGCGCTCGAATTCGCCTACCGGTCAGGATTCGCGTGTCTTCAAAAGATCGGCGGAAGGGTCCAAGCGAGCGCCAAGCTTAACATTAGGATGTCCTCGAAGTCTCTGGACCAGCTTCTGGTAGAGATCGTGGAAGACACGTTACAAATACCTTGACAATTTAGAATTATTGTGCTATTATCTCGAAAGTGAGGAAAATATGAGCAAACAGAAACTTGTCATTCAGCACGACCTTTCCAAGATGAGCGCGGAACAGCTCACGCAGTACCTCCGCGACGTCAGCGAGTTCATCGGCCTAGACCCAGACTTGTCGGCGCTGGACACAATCTGGATGGACAACGAATCCGGACCCGGCAAGTCGCTGGTCATTTACGCGCGCCGTGGCACCGCCGAAATCCTTCGAAAAAATTTGGGCATTAACGTCGACTCCCTAACAGACAAGATGGTCAAGGGCAGTATCGTCTTCACCGCCACAGGCAAGAATAAAGAAGGGCGTCAGGAGATCGCGACAGGCTCCAAGTTCATCGATAACCTTTCAGGTAAATCACTTGATGACGGCATTATGACTGCCTCCACGCGGTCGACCCGTCGACTCACCATGCAGTTCACCTCTCTCGGAATCTTGGATGAAAGCGAAGTCCGCGCGACAGTGGGCGACCTTTCGAACCCCGCGTCCCAGGCGACACTTTCTGGCAGTCCGATGGTCATCCCTCCGACTCCTGCGGTCGCAAATAATGCGCCGGGGAAACTCGTAGAGACAGGCAAAGTGACGCACGAGGACAGGTTCGCACCAGAATTGAGAGATTTCGCGACTGTGACGTCTGTACAAGCCGCCCAGAACGAATTTGTAGCCCAGCAGGAGGCCCTTCGCAAGAATGCAGCCGCTTTCCTCAACGCTAGGGACGAAGGCGCTGTACAGGCCGCTGTGGAGCAGCCAGAGGCATTTGAGAGCACTCCAGAGGAACCTACGCGCCCCCGCCGCGCCCGTCGTCAAAAGAATACCGTGAGCATGGACGTGGAGCCCGAGACTGTCTCGACACCCGACCCGCAAGAGGTCCGCCAAGGTGCCGTCAACAAGTTTCTCTTTCCTACCGTGCCAACGCAAGCGGTTGTTGCTGCACCGCCACAAGCCCCAGATGTCGCGCCTCAGCCCGCCCCTGTGCCGCCAGTAGCTACCCCAGCGGCCTTAATGGGTACAGAGTTCCCAGGAAAGCCTACCGACGCACAGATGGCCGATTACCGGAAGCGGGTTTCGGTGTTTACCTCGCAGCTTCCTTCTAGCGAGAATCTTGGAAGCGTTCAAAAGATGCGCGCGTTCATCACCAAGACATCTGGCATAGCGCCTCAGTTCATGTCCACAGACCAGTGGGAAGATACTCTCTCCTGGTTCGACGGATTCGTAAGTCAGAACACAGTTAAGGGCCTGGTCAAGTACATCAATGACAGCCTGGGGGTGAAGTAATGCAACACGTATACCTAACCAGACGCAATCTGCTCTCTCTAATTTCTAAGCTGGACCGCAAGGAAGAATGCGAGTTCACTCGGTGCACTCTAGTGAAGCGCGACATCGCGCATCCGAAGTACCCGTGCACCGACGAGATCATCGTCACCGCTGTGGAAGACGCGGATTACTACACAGACCGTGAGGCGGGGAGGCGGGAAAACTTCACCCCGCAGACGAGCCGAAGGCTAGCCTGGGAGAGGATGTAAAATACCTGTGACCTTAACTCTCAATTTAGAACAACGGACAGCGGTTGACTCAATTGACGGCGACTTCGTTGTCATAAGTGGGCCTGGGAGCGGAAAAACGCGTGTCATGGTAGAGCGGTATAGAAGGATGCGAGATCGGGGTATACCCGATAAGGATATACTGAATTTAACTTTTACTAGCGGAGCCGCAAAAGAGATGATCGATAGGGTAGGTCTTTTTAATTCCGCCGACGTTTTTAGAACTTTCCACAGTTTCTGTTTAGATTTGCTCAAGAGAGAGAGGCAGTTTCTTCCGTTCTCAACCTGCCAAAGTATCATACCTGTTAGAGGCGAATCTTTTTTATTAATTAAGGAACTTTTAAAGGTCTACCCTCCTATCACCTCGTACCGCGCGCTCTCTGACCGCATCAGCGAGTGGAAGGCCGGGAACGTCAGTCCGGAGCAGGCTATGGAACAGGAATTCAGCGGCGGGATAACTTACTTTTACGCGCTGGCCTACCGAGACTATGAAATTAAAAGTCGGCTCCAAGGCTGGCTCGACTTCGATTCGCTTATTAAAGAGACCGTAAAACTTTTGGAGGATAACGATGCAGTTCGATCAAGAAACACTAGGAAGTATATCGCCGTCGACGAGTGTCAAGACACTGATACGACCCAGTTCCGGCTCCTCAATCTCCTCTACGGAGGAAACATCTTCGTGGTCGGAGATGAAAATCAGCTTATCTACGAATGGCGATCAGCGCAGTCTGGAAATCTCTCTAACTTTGCAAAGTCATTCCCGGGAGCAAGAACGCTTTATCTTGGCCAAAATTATCGCTCAACTATTAGACTGGTAGACTTCTTGAAGAAGATTCTGCCGGTCGACAACGGCCTAGCGAGTCACATGGTCTCGATGCGCCCGTCAGCCGCCGACATCCGAGACGAGCTACGATTTATCAGCTACGGCTCCGAGGACGAAGAGGCCAACGAGGTATTAAGCGAGATAAACGAGCGCGGAATTACCGACGAGTCAGCCGTCCTGGCCCGCACCAACCGCCAGCTGCAGCTCATCCAACGGCGCGCGATGTCTAGAAACATCAAGGCCGAAATTCTCGGCAAGAAGAACGTCTGGCAGGAGAACGAGGTCAAGCACCTGATCGACCTGACCAAGGAAAAGGCAGGCGACCCGAGGCCAGCCGCCGTGGTAATGACAGCTCTAATCAAGGAACACAACCTGGTCTACCGTTACACCAATACCAAGGGAGCTATGGACAAGGACCCAGTTGAAAACTTGAACGATATCGTCCGGATGGGTGGAAGGAAGAGCAAGGAAACAGGCCTGCCGCTAACCGTCCCGCAGTTCTTAGACTGGCTCCGCAAGATCACCTTCATGCGCCGCAGCAAGACTGAGCCTATCCTTACTCTCAGTACGGTCCATCAGGCGAAGGGCAGGGAATTCAAGCACGTATTTATCGTCGGCTGCAACCAGGGAACTATGCCACACAAAGACGGCGAGCTGATGGAAGAGAGCCGCATCTTTTTCGTGGCCGCGAGCAGAGCGGCTGATGAGCTACAGATAAGCTTCTCGAAAAATCGCAGCCAATTTTTGAATGAATTTTTGGACAATATCGAGATTTTTGGAGAAATTGAATGAAGCGACTGCAGATAGCTAATGAGTTGTATACTTTCAAATCCAAAAAGTTCGCAAATATCGAGGTCATTTTGCCTGATTATGGTGTTACCAATGACTTGGTTGTTTGGAATAAATACCGAAAAAGCTGGGCACCAAGACAATACGCCTATGCTCGTACCAAAGTATGGGGAGCAGGAGACGGGTCAAAATCAGGGATGCTCGGGAGAATGAGAAAATTGATTACCTCCGCTAGGCATAATAGTGAGAGATTTAACCACTCTCCTATAAGAGAAACACCAGAATGCATGATCGAGCAATGGAAGAAACAAAATAATTTGTGCGCAGCGTGTGGCAGTCTTCTTGATTTTTTAAAAGCAAACTATCACCACAGCCACGAAACGGGAGAAGGGTTTGGCTTTTTACACCCATCATGCAATGCAGCAGAGGGGCATTTGAAGTCTCTTTCACCAGAGGCAAAGAAAAAGTTTATGAGATTTATTCTCGGAGAAAAATAATATGGCTTTTTTATATATCGGAACCTCTGGAAAACCACATCGTAAGCACTCTTACAGCGCGGGAAGTACGTGGGACCACTGTAATTATAAATACTATCTTCAGAAAGTCCTTGGATGGCGTGAGAAGAACTGCTTAGCTAGATTTGAGCTAGGAAAGGCATTTGAATCATCTTTTCAATACTATCACGAAAATCGAGGTGATCTCGTAGGCTCGTTGAAGTATTTTGAAACTCAGTGGGGAGCATTCAGAGAAAACAAAGAACTCATCTATACTCGCGTGGAGAAAGATTGGGCTCAGTGTCTACGCATCGGTACCGACTGGCTGAAGCTGTACGCGATTCGCCAGCCGAGTCTTCCTATCCCGCTCGGCGGGCAGTCGGTGTTCCAAAGAATCTACGGGAAGGAAGTATTCCCAGGAGACGCCAACTATGGAGAGATCGAATTCGAAGGAAGGCTCGACGTCGTCGCCTTCGTTGAGCCTCAGCACCCCATGCTGCCAAAGCTTGACTGGAAGCCCGAGTACGGGGCCTTCCGACCAATTATCGTCGACATCAAGACAGCAGGAGCAGACTTCCCGGAGCAGTACGGGATTGCGGCGTACGATATACAGCTACGACTGTATTCGTGGGTCAGCGGAATTCGCGATGTCGCGATGTGTTGGTTCGTTAAGAAGGGACTGACGATTCAAAAGGGATACTCGGTCACCCTCCTCGAAGACGCCGGATTCATGAAGGCTGGCCAGGAGGCCGTGGTCGCGATGGTAGAGGACGACGGAATCTGGCTGTTAGCGAACGACTTCCTGGTCGAAGAGATGGAGCGAGTCCAGGGCCAGAAGAACGGAAAGACGGAGCAGACCAAGGTGGCAAAGGAACGCAAGCAAGTCTGGCTCAACGAGAACGGAACCTTTTGCGATGAGAGCGTGGTCACGAAGCAGCGGCTGCAGTTCAACGCAGGATTCGTCACCGTAGAATCGGCGGAAGACGCTGGCAAGGTCGCGGGAAGACAGATCGTCAGCATCGTAAACGCGTGGAAGTCTCAGAGCTACCCGGACACGTTTAGCGTCCGATACCCGCACGACGACCGGAGCGACCCTTACTTCCGCGCGTTCGTGTTGAAAGAGCAAGGATACAAGGAAACGAACTTCACAAAGTCCGACGAGGATATCGACATCTTCGCGGAAGAGGATAACGAGGCGATATGAAAGTGATACGGAAACCGGATTTAACGTGCGAACAAAGTTCGTACTGGGAAGAGGTGCTGAAGAGTCACGGGCTGGGAGAGCGCCAGCTCGGTCTGCAAGAAGAGCCTGTAACGAACGACAACGGGACACTGGAGGAAGCCGATGGCCAGTGAACTGATAAAAGAGATATGGGTTGTCACCCACTACGATGAGTGCTTACACGGATGTGATATGGACATGGGTTTAGCTATAGCCTTTGGTGCCGAAAGCAAATGTAAGTGCCCAATAGGCAAGCCTTTTATCGAGAAGGAATCCATCGTTAAAAGGTGCTTATTCGAATCTTATGGAATTCCTTATAACCCCGAAGGTATGCCTAGAGATAAAGTTTTAGAGATTCTCAATGAGTGGAACGGAAAAGGAGCCAGCGCCGGAGTGAAAGGCCACAGGTATTCGAAGACAGACCCTCTTAACTCAAAGAAATTTGTTGAGGTTGTTACTCAGTATCCTTCTAGGTGGATTTACTTCATCGACCCGCCTTCTTGGATGAAAACAGCGAAAGATGAGAATCAAGAGAAGTTTAGTGTCCAGTATCAGGAAAACGAAGCTAGGGAGAAAAAAGAACTAGCAGTCTACGGCGTCTCTATGAAGTGGTTTTACCACGAGGAACTTGAAGATTTTATAGTGCCGTTCGAGATATGCAGTAAGACTCCGCATTATGCGGACGATATTTCTAAAGACGCCCGAGTCGAGCACGAATACGTCTGGATGGGCGACATAACTTGGACCTGTCTTGAATGCAAAAATGACTTTGTTTTAGTAAAGAACTGGAAGGAATGGAAGAGGGAGGAAGCCGATGGCAAGAGATATTAGACTGACCCGCAAGAGGGATATGACGAGGCTGCGCGGACGGATGGACGGCAACGACGGGTTCATGAGCGCGCACCAGATTAAAAAGGTCCGCGTGCTGATAGGCCAGAAGGACACGCCCCCGTGGTCAGCCAGCGACGTCGAGGTCCGCCGTGTGCTCCTGACGACGTTCCCTAGATTGAAGACGAACTACCGCGAGAGGCAGGCCGCTGCCAGGTGGAACCGCGCTATTATGCTCGTGTACCGCATGGGAATGCCTTACAACCACGCTGCGGCTGAGCTGGGCATCAAGGTCGGCACGTTGCGGTCTCTGCTCCGCAATATCCGCCGCGCGGCCAAGGGGCTCCGCTCGGATACGAACACGCCGAGAAAGGGCGGCCCGGGACGGCCAAATATCGTGAACTAATGCCACCCGTCGTTATGTCTTCTGAGGCAACATCGGAGACCCTATGTACGTATCGAAAATACACTCCTGCCGTGGGCAAGAGGCAGTAGTCTTAGAAGAGAAAGAACCGCCAGCGCCGAAATGCAACTGCCGACTGATTATCAATATCACCGAGGCTACCGCTATCGTCAAACGAGGCGAGGCGAAGTGGATTGTTAAGGAGCGCAACCGTGGCGTGCGCGACGTCGCTTGCCGACTCTGCAAGGGCGACACAGAGGTCAAGAACTGCGCGAAGTGCGGCGGGACGGGGAAGCAGGAAGAGTCTTACGTCGAAGACATCCCGGGCACCGATATCGTTTACACCTCCGCAGACTCGGTCGACGAGAGCGAGAGGAAGAAGCGGAAGTGGCTCGCCCCTAAGACCCCGCGCGTGGCTACGATTGAGTCTGAACACATTTCTAACGCATATCTGAACGGCAACAAAGATGCTGCCATGAGAATAGAGGAGTACGGGATGTTGATAGTTAAAGAACAGCTGCGCATGCTGGCAGTGGGGTTAAGCAACGAAGAGTTTGACGCGGCGTGGGCCGAGTACGAGAGCGCGGACTATCCGCCTTATTCTCCCGTGCCTATCAGGATGGAGCCGGACAACAGCGCGACACGCGGAGAAGGGCGAGACTTCGATTACGGAAGGAGCATCTAATGGATACTAAAGACCCGTTCATCGCATCGATAGAATTACAGATCGCAGTCGACAAGGCTCTAGCCAGCATCGGAAACTTGTCTTACTCAGAGAGACACCCGGAGCTGGGGCGCATGAAGAAGTGTTACGTCTGCGGGACCCGCCATCGCGAGAACGAGAAGAAGTGCGAGCAGGTCTTCACGTACACGATTCACGACTACGAGTACTTTAGGGAGAACGACAAGGGCGAACTGGTCCCTGACTACCGTACGTGCATGCGCCCCGACGAGCGCGCGACGCGCGGCCAGGTAATGGGCCGTCAGTCCTTCGCCAAGAAAAGGCTGAAGCCGCACCCTTCCAGAATCAAGCTGATACTGATCGAGAAGACCAGGGCGATTTTCAGCTACCTCGGATTTTCACTGGACGACAAGGCTGCCGACTTCCAAGAGAACCTGCAACGGTGCAGAGTCCTCGCGGCTCGCGATATCAGGCGAGAGCGGGAAGAGAGCGACAGGGAATACCGTCGACGCGCAGACGTTTCGAAGCGCATCAACAAGGGACTGCTATGAACTGGGAATTCCAAAAAGTCCAGGACCTCCACGTCTCGGACATGATTAAAGAGTACAGCGACATCATGGCAGACGGCGTCGAGCAATTTCTGGAAATCCGCCACAATCCCAGGGACTGCTACAATTTTCAGATGTTTAATTACACCCCTAACGAATACGATATCACGGTGAAGCGTGCTTAGTGATATTACAATTGTCATCCCAACGTTCCACCGCAGAGGCTATCTGTTTGACTGTCTCGCGGGCATTAGGGAGAACCTACCCGAGTGCGACGTTGTAGTTGTGTCGGATGACGGCGTGATTCCTCAAACGGCGAACGAGATTTACCTGCCCTATGATTCGGGATTGACAGCAAAGCGTAACGCGGGTGTCGCGCAAGTTCAAACGCGGTACACGCTGATAGGCAGCGATGATTTCGACTTCTCAACCGATGAAGCGAGGGAAGGAATTATCAAGATGAGGAAGGCTCTGGGAGCGTCAGAGATAAACATAGGATACGAGATCGATGTAGTAGCCGGTCGGGTCAACGACAGGCCTTACGAAGGGACCCTTGAATACGTACCAGGCGAGTATATTAAGGAACACCGCGTGGAGATGCAACATGGCAGTTTAGTCCGAGTAGATATAGCGGCCAACTATTTTCTCGCTCGTACTTACGTTCTGCGGGCGTTTCCTTGGGATGAGGCAATCAGGCCTGTTGGCGGCGAACACGTGGATTTCTTTCTTGACTTGAAGGAAGCTGGTGTGGTTGTCATGTTTCTGCCGAACGTTAACGTCAATCAAATGGAGTACGATGCGAGCAAGCAGGACCCGAGATATAAAGCATTCCGCCGCCGTGCTCTCACAACAGGGCACGCGCTGATGATGAAGAAGCGTGGTATCAAGAAATATTACGGATTCGACGAAGAGGTAAAATGAGCTTACTCGTAGCGGTGAAAAGCTGTAAGGCCGACTTAGATCGCGGCTTCCACGATGTGATTCGCGCGACCTGGGGCCAGGAACTTAAGGGCAAGGCGCACCTGAAATTCTTCGTCGGCGCGGAGCGAGACGGACGGACTAGCCGAGTTTACAAGTCTGACGAGGTCGCGGTCGATACGGCGGACGATTACAACTCCCTGCCTTCCAAGACCAGGGCGATATGCCAGTGGGCTTACGGGAAGAATATCGATAACGTTTTCCTGTGCGACACCGACACGTACGTGAACGTGAGCAGGCTTCTGACCTGTGGCTACCAGCGGTACGACTACGTCGGCAAGATCAGCCGCCCGATAGGCGAGACCTTTCCTTACGACGCGGTTAGCCGGGAAGGGCTGGTCACCAGCATCCAGGAATGTCACCCGTGGGCGTCAGGCGGGTACGGGTACTTTCTATCTCGGAACGCGGTCGCGCTGATAGCGGACACGTTCCCACAAGGTTGGGCAGAAGACCTCTGGGTCGGGTCCGTCCTTGGACAGGAACTGCGTAAGGGCGATATGATCGCTCTCGACCTGCCAGCGGGCAGCTACTCTCAGCACTTCCCGTCCTCGAAGTACAAGTCGGGCTACAAACTTGAGTACAAGTGGATGGAAACGGCTCACCTGGTTAACAAGACGGTGAACTCGTGAAGACCGCGCTTTTAATTATCGCCACAGGAGAAAAGTACCATGCGTTCGTTCCCCAGCTTTTGGAGTCTGCTCAAGAATTTTTCGTTGAACACGATGCGATTGTGTGGACGGATACTCTGGAAGCGGCCAGCACCTTCGATGCGAAATTTGTACTAATCAAGGAAGCTCTCGGCTTCCCTAAAGAAACTCTATACAGGTACCACACAATTCTGCAGCAAGATTGGCAATTGAAAAAGTACGACCAAGTTTTTTACATCGACTCCGACATGCGCTTCGTCGCCCCAGTCGGAGAAGAAATCTTCTCCAACGGCATAACCGCCACCCTACACCCAGGCTATGTTGGCTCTTGCGGGACTCCGGAACGAAGAATACACTCAGCGGCCTCTATTACCCCGGGCTCTGTAAATAAATACTTTTGTGGAGGATTCAACGGCGGCGCAACTTCGACATTTTTGAGAATGGCTACCGATCTAGCCTATCACATCAGTGTGGACGAATCTTGCGGCGTGCTCGCAGTATGGCACGACGAGTCGCACTTGAATCGCTATCTTCACGAGCACCCGCCTTGTACGGTTCTTGACCCCTCTTACTGCTACCCCGAAAACGCATCCGAATATTATACCAACAAGTGGAAGGCTGCGGGGCTGAACGTCACGCCGAAGATTCTGGCACTAGACAAGGGGAAGCGATGATTACGGTACGACTACTTGGAGGCCTCGGAAATCAGCTCTGGCAGTCGGCGTTCGCTATGTCCTTGCAGCACAGAGGATATCAGGTCCAACTGGATAGGTCTTATCTGATAGAAGGAACACACCGGGAGTTTTCTCTTGGATACTTCGGAATTAAAGCCGAGGGAAAGTCTGTAGGTAAAGAAGTCTACGAAAACGGCCTAACCTATAATCCTACTTATCTATCCCCCGAAGACCCTTCTACTCTGGTCGGTTATTGGCAATCTCCCAAATATCTAGAAGGAATCTCATACAAGATTCGAGAGGCCTTCAAGTTCCCGGTAAGCTCTAGGTTGACTTATATCGCGGCCCATGTCCGTCGCCAAGACTACGTGGGACTGGAGCACTTTCACGGGATGCCTGGACTTGATTATTACCGCCTGGCAATCGCGCACATCCGTAGAGAGGTGGGCTCTCTTGTGCCTGTTCTGGTATTCTCAGATGATCGAAATTGGTGCAAGCAAAACTTCCCGGACTTCGAGATCGCGGAAGGCGACAACAAGTACGAGGATTTAAACACAATGTCCAGGTGCGAATACCACGTGATTGCCAACAGCAGCTATAGCTGGTGGGGAGCTTATCTGGGACCGCAGAAGTTGGTTGTCGCTCCGAAGCAGTGGTTTGTAACGCAAGAGTTGGATAGCTCGGGAATCGTACCAGAGGCGTGGGTGAGAATATGAAAGTCGGAAAAGTGAATATCGTAATACCGCTCTTCAATCAGGAAGAGTTTATCGAGCAGTGCTTAAATTCTGCGATGGCGCAGACTTACCCGGACTTCGACATAACCGTGGTCAACGACGGCTCCACGGACCACTCTATGGTGGTCGTGCGCGAGATGGTCGACCGATGGAACAGAGAGATGCGGGAGCTGATGGTCAAGCGTTACGCGGAAGCCGAGATGATGGAGCCTGTCCCTGGGTGCTGGAACTTTAACGGAAGGTTGAAGATTATTGACCGGGAGAACCGAGGACTTTCAACATCTAGGAACGAAGGCATACGAGCAGGCGACGGCGAGTTTATCCTGCCTCTCGACTCGGACGACTGGATCGAGCCCAACTATCTGGAACGCACCGTCCCGTTGATGGTTAACCAGGGCATCGGAATTGTGTCGACGGATATGCAGTACGAGGGACTGCTGCACAACCGCATCCCGCCGAAGGGGCTGTCCCTAGCGAGCGAGATGGTCAGCAATGACCTTCCCGTATGCTCTTTGATTCGTAGGACGGCATTTGAGCAGACCCCCGGCTACGAGACTATATTCATAGACGTCGCTGGCAGCACAAAGATTTTGGGCTACGAGGATTGGAACATGTGGCTGGACATTTTGAAGCGTGGTTGGACCGTTGGGGTGGTAAACGAGCCCTTGTTCCACTACCGAGTGAAGCCCGTTTCTATGATAACCCAGGCCACGAAAGCCCACAGCGGACTGGTAAGACTGATTCACCTGCTGCACCCGGACCTCTGGAGATAATATGATTGCGGAAGAATTAATCGCGTTCGAAGATGATATCGCAGCCGAGTTCAACGCTGGGAAGATCAAGGCCCCGGTCCATTTGTACAGCGGCGGGGAGAAGGAACTAATCGAAATCTTCAAAGGTATAAGCCCCCAAGATTGGGTGCTCTGCTCGTGGAGAAGCCATTACCCCTGCCTTTTAAAAGGTGTACCCCCGGCAGAGTTGAAAGCCAAGATTATGGCTGGATACTCAATTGCTCTCAGCTTTCCTGAGTATCGCATTTTATCTAGTGCCATCATTGGTGGTGTTTTACCCATTGGTGTAGGACTTGGTATGGCTATCAAACGCAGATTTGGTAATGAGAGCGTACACATTTTTCTAGGCGACATGACATCTGAAACTGGGATAGCTTACGAAAGCATTAAGTATGTAGAAAATTTTGACCTACCCGTATTTTTTCATGTCGAGGACAATAATCTTTCTGTATGCACAGACACTCGCAAGGCGTGGGGATTGAAGAATGAATTCGGTGACGAGTTTACAACAGATGCAGAACACAAGGCAACATTCTCAGACAAAGTAACGCACTTCAGGTACAAAGCCGAGAAGTGGCCCCACGCTGGGGCAGGGAAAAGAGTAAACTTCTGATGGGAAAATACCAACAAGAACTAACCAGAGCGATGGCTTATTTGGCTGCCGACCCGCGTACGATTTTTCTGGGACAAGCCGTCGGGTTCCCGGGAACTGCGATGTCTGGGACCCTCGTTAACGTATCTAAAGATAAACTCACGGAATTCCCCGTCGCAGAAGAGTTACAAATGGGGGCGTCTATTGGACTGGCACTGGGTGGTTTCGTGCCCGTAACAATTTTTCCTAGATGGAATTTCCTCCTCCTGGCCGTTAACCAGCTTGTGGGGCATCTAGATAAGCTCTCAGCGATGAGCCAGGGCGGTTATCAGCCCAAGGTCATCATACGCACCGGTATCGGCTCCGAACGCCCGCTGCACCCTTCTCACCAGCACGTCAACGATTACACAGATGCATTTAAACTCATGCTTACCACCGTCGAAGTCATCCGTCTAGACGAACCAGAAGACGTCTTCCCGGCCTACGAAAAGGCCTTGACAAGAACGGACGGATGTGCTACTATGTGCGTTGAGTTTGGAGATTACTATAGTGAGAAATAGGCTAGACATCATATGGTCAGACGCGACCGAGGTATTGAAGAGGGTCGACTTCGATTGGCTGAAAGGCAAAACCGTTCTGGTGACAGGCGCAACAGGTCTGATCGGGACGCACGTCTTAACGTGCCTGTCTATTTTGAATAACATGGGCTACGATATGAAGGTCTTCGGAGTCTGTCACTCAGACCCAGAAGACTACACCAAAGAGATCGCGCGCCACGGACGGATTGTTTTAATAGACGAGCCATTCGCGCCCGCCGACGTGGTTTTACACCTAGCCGGGTACGCGCAGCCTTCGAAATTTACCGTCAATCAGCTTGAGACGATTCGAATCAATACCGCGATGACGGCCAAGCTCTTAAGCACTTTGAAACCTGGAGGAAAGTTTCTCTTCGCCAGCTCTTCCGAAGTTTACAGCGGACTGAGCACCGCCGACGAATCTCAGATCGGAACCACAAGCCCGTACCACCGCAGAGCGGGATATATCCAAGGTAAGATGTGCGGGGAGGCAATCGTAAACGCGTTCCGTGAATCGGGAGTCGACGCACGGTCTGCTAGACTATCTCTCGTATACGGACCTGGTGCGCGGCGAGGCGACTCCAGGGCGATCAGTTCGTTTATCGATCAGTCTTTAAGAGAGGGCCTGATACAGATGAAATTCTCAGGCAGTGAGTACCGCACGTTCTGCTATATACGAGACGCCATCGAGATGATGTGGAATATCCTACTGCATGGCACACAGCCCGTGTACAACGTCGGCTCTCCAAACACTTACACAATAGATTTTATCGCTTCCGAGATTGCTTATATGTCAGACTCCAAGCTTGCTCCAGGGCAGAATCAACTGTCCGGCGCTTCGGGCAATGTCGTGATGGATGTTTGGCGGGTCATGAAAGAGTTTAAGAAGACGCATTTTGTGGGCCTGGAAGAAGGATTAAAAAATACAATCGACTGGCACCGAGGTGGCGTATGAGCCTCTTTCACATGGATACCTATTTCGATGGCCGGGTGAAAGTCATCACGCCGCCTGTCTATAAGGACGAGCGCGGGTTCGTCTCCGTTACCTTTCTTGAAAACGAGATGGAATCTTTGGGCCTGCCGAAGTTTGTTAGGGAGCTTCACTCCCGCTCCGTGAGGAATACCGTTCGAGGGCTACACTACCAGCCCTCTCCTGCTATGAGCAAGCTTATGCGGGTGACCAGGGGCTCGGCTTACATGGTCTCGGTGGACTTCGACAGGGACTCTCCGACATTTCTAAAATTCCACTCGGTGATCGCTACCGAAGAGAATCAGATTCAAGTGTGGGCCTCGTCCGACTTCGCTAGGGGATTCCTGGCACTGGAAGACAATACTGAAGTCCAGTACAAATGCGACGCGTACCACAACCCAGCAGAAGACAGGGCTATCTTTTGGGAAGACCCCAGCATCGGAATACCGTGGCCTGTGAACGGTCTTGCTACGTTATTTATTTCACCACGCGATCAGGTGGCTCCAACCGTTAAAAGGTTCTAAAGGACATATGAGAAAAATTACGCTCGGAACACTTTCAATCTCAGACCAAGGCAAGCGGTACGTTAACGACTGCCTCGACTCGAACCGACTCTCATACGGCAAGTACACACGAGAGTTCGAAGAGAAGTTCGCCAGTATGCACGGCTGCAAGCACGGCGTCTTCATGAACAGCGGAACGAGCGCACTCCAAGTCGCGCTAGCCGCTCTCCGCGAAACCCACGGATACAAAGACGGGGACGAAGTGATTGTCCCTTCGACCACCTTCATTGCAACCAGTAACATCGTCCTGCAAAATAACATGGTACCTGTCTTCGTCGACGTCAATCCTAGAACCTACAATATGGAGTACAGGAAGATCGAAGACAAGATCACAGCCAAGACTCGCGCCATTATTCCTGTCCATCTCTTCGGATTGGGCGCTGATATGACCGAGATCATGTATATCGCTAAGAGGCACTGCTTGCAAGTCATCGAAGACAGCTGCGAAGCGGTCGGCTCCACGGTCGACGGAAAGCCTGTAGGCAGCTTCGGAGATATGGGCTGCTTCAGCACTTACGTCAACCACCTGGTAGTCGGCGGCGTGGGCGGTCTGGTCACGACGAACGACGACAAGCTGGCCGAACTCTGCCGCTCGCTGATGGCACACGGTCGGGACTCGGTGTATTCGAGCATCGACGCGGCCAACGGTCTTACAGGCTCTGGACTTCAAAACGTCGTCGAGAGAAGGTTTAAGTTTGACCGGGTCGGATACTCTTACCGGGCAACGGAACTGGAAGCCGCACTGGCTTTATCGGAACTGGAGCGGTTTGAGCAAAACGCGGCAGCACGCCGAGATAACGCAACCAGGCTGATGAGCCTTCTTTCTTCTATAGACGAGATTCAACTTCCCTACGTCCCGTATGACATGACTCACTCATGGATGATGTTCCCGATTATCTGCAAGCCCTACGTAGACAGGGAGAAGCTGCTCATGTATTTAGAAGAGCACGGAGTAGAAACACGCCACATGTTTCCGCTCCTGGAAAGTCCTGCATATAGGAAACTTTTCCCCCGGATGATGGAACAGTATCCTGTCTCCCAAAATTTGGCCCGCAGCGGTTTTATGATCGGCATTCATCAAAATTTAACCGCCGAAGACATCTACTACGTAGGCGAACTTATCCACGGATACTTTCTGGGGTACAAATGAACTTAAAGACCTGCAACTTCTGCGTTTGGGGATTTAAAAGCGGGCAGTACAACTCCTTCCGTCACATTCTGGAGGCCTTTTACCGCGCGCTAAAGTCCCGATTCCCGGAGCGCCAGGTCAGCTGGCTGGACGCGCACGACGACACCTTCCGGGTAGATTTCTCGAACACGTTCTTCATCAGCATGGAGTACGCGATTAAAGGTATGCCCCTCCGCTCGGACTGCTTCTATGCGGTCCACAATATGGAAGCCCGCGCTAAGGAGTACACGAAGGGCTTTTTAACCATCAACTACGGGCTATACGTCGACAGCATGGATATTCCCTCAAACGCAATCGAGCTGAGCAGGGATACGTTCTTCTTCCCTCAGCCCTGGGACTCGTATGATGCTGTAGTCTTCCGTTGGGCCACAGACCTTCTGCCTCACGAGATCATGGCGAACAAGCCGAGTAAGGTCTTCCGAGACTGGAGCCGGGACGTCAACTACGTGGGAACATCGGTACCGGAGCAAGCTCCGTTCGCTGCCGCGTGCAAAGAGAGCGGAATCAACTTCAATCTGATCGGGGGCTTCGGCGGCTCCCCTGTATCTATCGAAGAGAACGTTAGGCTGGTACAAGACTCATACATCGCGCCAGCAATCTCCTTAGCTTATCAGAACACGGTAGGCTACCTGCCGTGCCGGGTCTTCAAGGCCTTGTCCTACGGCCAGATGTGCGCGACGAACAATCTCTGTGCTAACCAAACTTTCCGAGGCAGGTTGATTTATAACTCGGACCCGTACGAACTCTTTTTTGACGCGCGAGATCATCTGGCTAGCATCGCGTCGGAAACGCTCCACGCGCTGATGGACGATGTCGCCCAAAAGCATACCTACTTAAACAAAATTGACAGCCTACTATCCGCAGCCAAGCTGGCCCAGGAGAGCAGATGATTAACATATTCGCGTTCACGAGCAACCGGTCGGACTTGATCGAACTGCAGCTGAAGTCTTTCCAGAAGTACATCCAAGAGGACTTCACGTTCACGATATTAAACAACGCCAAGTTTGACCGTCCAGCGGAGAAGGTCAAGATCGACGAGATGTGCGGGAAGCTGGGAATCTCGGTCTTCGACGTCGAGCGGGTCCAGTCTTTGGAAGACAAGTGCAACGCGGTCGAGAAGTCTTGCACGGTATTCAACCGCCAGGGCTCTTGGAGCAATCCCAACTGCGCGGGCTGCTACGGGTGCTTTTATACGTGGGAGTTCCACATTATGAAAGAGAAGGGGGCCGTCTGCCTCCTGCACCCAGACATGTTCTTCACCCGGCCTATCAAGTTGACAGACTACCTGGTAACGACGCCGCTATGCTTTATGCCGCAGTCTCGCCCGAACCTGGGTGGGATTCACATGCACGACGCGCTGGTCTTGGCCGATATGTCTAGACTTCCAAATCCTGAACAAATCAACTGGTGGGGCAGCTTCGTGAACGGAATAGTCACGGACATCGGCGGGCAAAGCTTCTTCTACCTGAAATCGCACCCGGAACTGAATCCGACTCTTATCCAGCAATACTTCGTCCCAGACGACCCGACGACCGACTTTCATCCGTCCGAGTACGAGAATATCTCTATAGACGACAAGCCTATCGGGATTCACTACCTACGCGCGTCGAACTGGAATCATCGCTCGCCCGAGTACCACACACTGAAAACGAAGTGGCTGATTGAAAAACTCAACCTGGAGGGAACAATATGAAGGCTCTCATCACTGGAATTTCCGGACAAGACGGCTCATACCTCGCGGAGCTACTTCTCCAAAAAGGCTACGAGGTTCACGGGATTGTCCGCCGCTCCTCATCGATCAACACCAGCCGAATAGATCACATCTTTAATGACCTGCAGCTGCACTACGGCGACGTCACCGACGCCAGCTCGACCACGAACATAATCGAGACAATCGGTCCAGATGAAATTTACCACCTGGCCGCGCAGAGCCAGGTTCGCACCAGCTTCGACATCCCCGTCGTTACCGCCGAGGCTACAGGAATCGCGGCCCTTATCATCTTGGAAGCTATCAAGGAAAAGGGCATCAAGTTTTACCAAGCCAGCAGTTCTGAACTGTACGGCGGAATTTATACCGCAGCCACTAACGAAAACACTCCGTTCCACCCCCGCTCGCCTTACGCTATCGCCAAGCTGTTCGCGTACTGGTCTGCGGTGAACCACCGGGAGGCTTACGGTACGTTCGCGTGCAACGGCATCCTGTTTAATCACGAGTCACCTAGGCGCGGCGAAACTTTCGTTACGAGAAAGATAACGAAGGCTGCCGTTCGTATCTCCCGAGGCCTCCAAGACAAGCTGTTCTTAGGCAATCTGGACGCTAAGAGGGATTGGGGATATGCCAAAGATTATGTGGAGGCTATGTATCTGATGCTGCAGCAGCCAGTCCCGGACGACTACGTGATCGCAACAGGCGAGGCACGCTCTGTTCGAGATTTTCTTGACGCCGCGTTCGGGTATCTCAACCTCGACTGGACGAAGCACGTCGAGATAGACGAGAGATTATTCCGTCCGACCGAGGTCAACATTTTAATCGGGGACGCAAGCAAGGCCAGGCGTGTACTACGATGGACCCCGCAGGTAAAATTTGAGGAACTGGTCCGGCTGATGGTCGACGCGGAACTTAAGTCTTGACATTCCAGTAGAACTGTGGTATGGTAAGGAAGTTAAAGAATTCGTTAAGATGTTAGGGGGCTGGATGTATCACGAGCAAGAGTGCGCGGAAGAGAAGAGAGAAGACCGTTTCAAGCTGGAGTGCGTTATCGTCTGCAGGGAGTACTCGGACTTTCTCGCTTACACGCTGCCCCACAATAAGCAGATGTTCGACAAGCTGGTCGTGGTGACCAGCAAGGAAGACCGTAAGACTCGGAAGCTGTGCGAGTTCTACCACGTGCACTGCGTGGTATGTCCGGAACTGAGCGACCCCGGGATGTTCAAGGGCGACGCTATCGACCAAGGACTCCAGCATCTGGAACTAGACGGGTGGGTCCTTCACCTGGACGCGGACATCTGGCTGCCTCCTCAGACCCGCCGACTTTTGGAGCGCGCGTGCCTCGATAAGTCGATGATCTACGGAGCAGACCGTTTCAACGTTAAGGGAGCGGGCGCGTGGGGCGAGTTCCTCCGTTCACCGAAGCTGCAGCACGAGTGCGAGGCTTATATCCACCTTAACAACCACGACTTCGACGTCGCCACGCGCGTTATGGCGCACGACACCGGCTGGGTACCGATAGGATTCTTTCAGCTGTGGCACCCTTGGGTCAGCAGCGTTTACCATTACCCGAAGGCGCACGGCGACGCGGGCCGAACCGATATGCTGTTCTCCAAGCTCTGGCCTCGCGGCAAGCGCGGATTTGTTCCTGAGATTGTATGCTACCATCTGGAGTCGGAAGACGCCGGTATGGGCACCAACTGGAAGGGCCGTACGACTTCCGAATTCAAAATCGAGAGGAGATCACTTTGGCAAACTTTCAGCAAGCTGTGGAAAAAACGCTAATTCACGAGGGCGGCTTCGTCGATAATATTCACGACCCAGGAGGCGCAACAAATTTCGGTATCACACAAGCCGATATGCCTGGTGTCGATATGAGGACTATCACCTCTGAACAAGCTGTGGCCTATTATTCTGAAAATTACTGGAAGCCACTTTATTCCCAAATCACTGACCAACCGATAGCAGAAAAATTATTCGATTCTGGCGTGCTCTTCGGCGTCGCAACTGCCGTGAAACTTCTGCAGATCACGTTGGTCAATAAGGTCAGCCTTATTACCGACGGCCAGTTTGGTCCCAGCACCCTTTCGGCGGTGAACCAGAACGCTAACCTCCTCCCCGCGTATCGCACCGTTCTGATTAACCACTGCATGAGCATTATCAACAACCGACCGGAGTCGAGCGTATTTGTTACTGGGTGGGTGAAACGGATTAATTCGTGATAACGATGGGCAAGGCCTGGATGGCCGCGCTAATCTCCTGGATACCGGGGATGAAGCACCCGTCCACCACGAAGACACAGTTTAAAAACTGTCACGAGTACGACCGAGTCCGGATGGTCTTGAAGGCTCGGTGCAAAATCTGCGACGCGACCGTATCCAGGGACGCGGAGCTGGCGAGGGAACTTGTCTTCGTCTGCAAGGACACCGACTGTGGTTGCAAGAAGATATACGGCGCGATTAGTCACCCTGTTTGCACGCTTTGTTTCGATATGTTTCAAGCGCTTTACGTGAACTACGGGATGGCGTACCGGAACTACTTCAAGGATATGGACGACCGGGAGAAGAAAGAATTCAACGACCCCGAGAAACGAAAGAGGATGGGGCTATGATTCTGTTGAAAGCGCTGTTTTTACTGGTCGTACTAGTAATTGGCATCCTGGCTTGGGGACGGCATGATTTCGGAGATTTATAAAGGAGAAATATGAGACACGACTTGAAACTAATTGTATTCGCCCAAGGTTGGCTAGGCTCAGAACTAGAACACGCGGCCTCTGACGTGGAAAAGTCTGGCGGCGATACCACTATCGCTGTACAAGTTTTGGAGCAATGGCGTCTGATAGACGAGGGCATCGATGACCTTGTGAAAGAGAACACCGACCTCCGACGCAAGCTGCAGCTCACGAGAAACGCGCTGGAACTGTGAACCTCCGTTGGAACGGTCGCTTCGAGGCAGAGTTCAGTTCTGACTTTCAGGGTGACCTAGCTGCCGTTAAGGCCGCAGGATTCAAGTCCGATACGTCCACGGGTACCTGGGTCTGGTGGACCGCGAAAGCGTCGGTCCTGGCGAAGTTGAGAGAGAAGCGGCCCGCGAGCGGCTTAACGATAACCGCAGACGCCAAGGCCAACTACGCGCCGCTGGCAGAGCTAGAGGCCAGGAACGCGAAGATCAAGGCCGAGGTCGCGCAGCAGAACAAGTCACAGAAAAAGAAACGCAAGATCGAAGTCCAGATTTCTAACGCTGTCGTGATGCCTGAGAAGGGCTATATCGAAGCGTCCGACCTCCCGCCGATGCCCCCCAACCCCAAGAAGTACGTCCCTCCCCCGCCGCCTGATACGCTTTGCATCATCTGCGGAGCCCCTGTGTATTTTTATGAACTCCAATCGCCGCCGACCTGTTTATGGGATGAAAAATTAGTCCTTGACTTTTCTAATGAAGTGTGCTAATGTGCGTGAAGCTGTCACTTCAAATTGAAAAGAGGATAAATGAAAAAGTTTCTCCCAGCCATCTTAGCTTTACTATTTTGTAGCGCTCCAGCGTTCGGTTGGAACTGCAGCGACTCGCTCGCGGCGCGTGTTCCGGTACCATCCGGCACTTCCGGCTCCTTCGGGAACGGGGACGGACAACTCTTCCTCGGGACAGGCACCGAGGGCGTAAAAGGACAACTATACCAATGTCAAGTTCCGAAACCACCGGTAACACCCCCGACGCCGCCACCTACTTCGTCGAACTCACAGACACAAACGCAAAATCAATCACAGACGCAGAACTCCTCAGCCGTCTCAAATTCGACCTCGACTTCCTCATCGAATTCGAAAGCAATCGCCAGCTCGAACGCGTTAGGCGGGAGCAGCACGTCGAACTCGAATTCGCAAGGCGGCAACGCGACTGGCGGGTCCGTCTCGGGGTCGGGGAACAGCCAGAGCACTTTGAAGAACTCAGGCAACTCCTCAAATACGAACAGCAACTCCGCTCAAGGTGGAACAGGCGGCACGGCTTCCTCTTCCAATAATTCGTCCGGTAACGTGACCAGCTTCTCGTCGGTCGACAACCAGGTCCGACAGACTCCCCCGGCGTACGCGCCCGACGCGGCGTTCACGACATCACCGTGCGTTAAGGGATTCTCGGGCGGCGTATCGTCGCCGGGACTGGCAGGAAGCCTAGGCATCAGCAAGACCGACAAGGGCTGCGACTCCCGCCAGGCCGCTGTCATTTTCTTCGCGCTCGGCAACAAGACCGCAGCCGCTAGAATCCTCTGCTCCACCGACGCCGCCAAGCGTGCCAAGCTGACCGTGGACGAGTGCCTAGCTATCGTGGCACCGACCCAGCAGGTCATCGTACGAGAGGCCCCCGTGGCTCTCCCAGCCCCTCCACCGCAGGTTATCATCATCCAGGCCCCCCAACCAGCACTTCAGCCTCAAGTCGTCCCCCAGGCCGTTGTAGCGCCACCGCAGCCCGATTGTAAGCTGCGGACGGTCGCTAGCTCGGTCCACTACCAGAGGGTCTGCAAAGCCAGCGTAAAGATCGCCAACATTGGCACCTGCAGGCTGCACAACGGGACTCCGGAGTCGGGCTGCTATATCGTCTTGGATGAGGCAATCGGCGCGGCTAAAAATAATGAAAGAATTCTCTTGACAGGTCCTATCGAATCTGGTAGAGTGATCTCGTACTTGAAACAACACAAGATCAGCTTGGACCGCATCACCCTCAAGCTGGCGGACGAGCAGAACTCAACGCTGCTGGTTCAAATAGAGATCGGAGAATAAAATGCACGACGTTCACTCGATAGCGGAAAAGTATCTCCAGGATATCCAAAGCGGCAAGGTCTCTTTCTACCAGGAAGAGCAGCCGGACCTCCTGCTCCCGGGCACAGGTTTGACGCCCGATATCTCTGACCGGGTCGTAATCACCCGCTCGGAGTCGCCCGTATACCTGGCGGGGATTAAGCCGTCGGGACGTCCGGTGTGGACTCACTGTTTGAAACTCGCCTCCTCTTACGACACGCCTTCGGATAAGCTGATAAACGTGCTGGAGCGGATGGACATGTACCAGATCGAGGTCGACACGATGCCCGCGACCTGGTTCTCGAATCACAATGCGTAATCATAACTGCCTCCAACAAGGCAACGGCGGGGAGTACATATGGTTGTGCTCCCGCTGCAACACCTGCTATGTGTGCAAGCATCGCGCGGTCTTTTTTGATTCAGAGGAAGTCTGGAAGTGGAAGAATAAGGCAGGGAAGTTTGAAGAACTTATCTTAGACGGGAGATTAAATGAGCGATAAGAAGCCATACAAAAAGCAGTCCCAGAAACCAGCCACACCGCTGACACCAGAAGAGTTTGCAGCCCTCCAGGCCGCGAAGCTGAAGGCCCAGGCGGAAGCCAAGATCGAGCGTGACAGGGTGGAAGCGTTCGGTCGCACGTTGCCTTCGCTGTCTCACGGCCAGCTCGTCAAGGTGCTGAAGAAGGTCATCCGGAAAGAGTACGCGGGCAAGCCGCCCGTCGCCCAAGCCGGACTCACGGTCGGGCTCGGCGCGATTCTCCTCACTGTCTTGGAGAACACCAACACTCCCGAGAATCCTTTCGGAAAGCTGAACTCGTACCCACGCTAATGAACAAAAAACTTATAGAAATCATGATACGCGTTCACAAAAAAGTGGACGTTAACGCCTTATCCGACGCCGAGTGGCAGCAGTACAAAGAAGACAGGCGAGAGATGGAAGCCGCGTTGAAAAAGGCAGAGCGTGTTTGAAATCTTCCTCTGCCCTCAACACGGTATCATCCCGAACCTTTTCCGGCTGCTGGTCGGTAGCGACCCAGGAGTTTTGTTCTTGACAATCCAGCTGTATTGTGGTAAGTTAACTTCGTTACTGAATAGGAGAAAATATGTTCAATCTTAAAGAGTTCAACGTTCAAAAGTTTGATTCGATTCTGGGCCGAGGACTGTGTTCGGGAATCGGCCAGCAAGGTTCCCAAGTTTGTATCGAGGCCGCTATTTGTGAGACTCTCGGACTCCCTCACGGTGATGAACCCGGTTGCGTATCTGCTGCCGTGCGATCTTTCAAAATTACTCTTAATGATTCTAGATGGTCCTCTCCAGCCGCTAGAGCTAACGGACTGCGCGCTCTTGGCATAGCCCAGCTCGGCTCCTTGGGCGTGGTGGACGATGTAGAATTTTCCAAACGGCTTGCAGAAAAGACTGTCCGCGTCCTAATCCCTAAACTCTTCCGTGATGTCTTCAAAAATAATAAAACGTGTCTCGAAGCAGCAGCCAGATGCGAAGAAGAGGGCTCGAAATACGACGACGCCGCCGACGCCGCCCGCGCCGCCGCCGCCGACGCCGCCTACGCCGCCCGCGCCGCCGCCTACGCCTCCGCCCACGCCGCCGCCTCCGCCGACGCCGCCGCCTACGCCGCCGCCGCCGCCCGCGCCGCCGCCTACGCCGCCGCCAGTGCCGCCGACGCCGCCTCCGCCCGCGCCGCCGGAGATAT